>Ga0209296_1000066_pt1 | contig 89707 bp, 106 predicted proteins | sample S_130206_EF_Meta_FD_187319 | JGI IMG/M metagenome (GOLD analysis project Ga0209296, IMG submission 187319) | Freshwater microbial communities from Lake Simoncouche, Canada to study carbon cycling - S_130206_EF_MetaG (SPAdes) (version 2) | ecosystem: Environmental > Aquatic > Freshwater > Lake ...
TCGCAGGTGCTGCTACAACTACTACAATCGGATCACTATCTGGATCTACTAAAATTCAAAGTACAACTGTTTCCACTAGTACTACTACAGGTGCATTACAAGTTGTAGGTGGCGTTGGAATTGGTGGAAATATCTATGTCGGCGGCAACCAGGTTGTTTTAGGAGATATTGAAATACGTGGTGGTGATATTACCACTGATCAAACTACATTTAATTTAGTAAACACCAATGCTACTACTGTTAATATCGCAGGTGCTGCTACAACTACTACAATCGGATCACTATCTGGATCTACTAAAATTCAAAGTACAACTGTTTCCACTAGTACTACTACAGGTGCATTACAAGTTGTAGGTGGCGTTGGAATTGGTGGCGCATTATATGTTAGTAGTATTGGATATGTTAATAATGCTGTAATTGTAACAACAGCAACATTATCATCACAGAGTGTGGTAGCAATTACTGCAGGAACAGATACCGCAGTTTCAACATCTACTGGGTCAATTCTTATATGGAACACAAGTACTTTACAAAGTATAACAAACAGAGGGTCCTCAACTACTAATATAATATCTATTACAAATATTACTGCTGCTTCAAGTACAATTACTGGTGCATTAAGAGTGTCAGGTGGAGTTGGCATCGGTGGTAGATTGTATGTAGGTGATAGACTTACAATAAGTAGCACACTAATAGCCGCGTCAACAATTACTGGAGCACTTGTTGTTTCAGGCGGAGTTGGCATTGGTGGTAATTTATATGTTGGTGGAAATATTATTGGAGTAATTACTACTGCTACAAATATTTCTGGTGGTGCTGCTGGACAAATACATTACCAATCTGCTACTGGAATTACTGGGTTTTCTAATGCAGGAACTGCAGGACAATTATTAATTAGTCAAGGTACATCGGCTCCACTGTTTGTTAATACAACTTCATTTACAATTGGGTATTCAGCAAATGTAGCAGGAGGCGATACTGGTTCGTTGTTATATCAAAGTTCGCCTAGTACTACTAATTTTATTGGAATAGGTTCAGCAGGATCATTCTTAAGAAGCAATGGAACAACAGCTACTTTTGTTACTACTGCATCTATGTATGTAGGAGCAGCAGTTACTGCTACCAATGTAGTAGGTGGTGCTGTTGGATCAATGATTTATCAAAGTGCGCCTGGCACAACTACAATGTTACCAATTGGAACTGGCGGATATCTATTAACTTCTAATGGATCTGCACCAGAATGGACGGCATTAAGTGGATTATCTGCAGGAACTGCAACCAATGTTGCTATAACAAATGAAGTTAGTAGTGCCAATGTACACTATATTGCTTTCATGAATACAACCACTGGCGATAGTGGTGTTAGAACATCAGGTCCAACAAAATTAACATATGTACCAAATACTGGTGATTTAGGAGTTGGCGGTTCAATAAGAATTGCAAGTAATACTGCTGCTTCAAGTACAATTACAGGTGCATTACAAGTAGTTGGCGGAGTTGGCATAGGTGGAAATATCTATGTAGGTGGTGACATTACCACAAATCAAACTACATTTAATTTAGTAAACACTAATGCTACTACTGTTAATATTGCAGGCGCAGGAACAACTGTTAGTATTGGTGCTTCTACAGGCAATACAAATGTTAAAAATAATTTAATTGTAACAGGCAATTTAACTGTACAAGGAACAACTACCATTGTTGATAGCACAGTAACTAACATAGTTGATCCTATTATTACATTAGGAGGATTAGCTAACAATGCTCCTTATGTTGTAGCAGATTCTAAAGATAAAGGTATTGCTTTTAAATATTGGGGTGCAAGCACTTCTAAAGTTGGATTTTTTGGTTATAATGAAAGTACAGGTGCGTTTACTTATCTACTAGATGCAAGCATTACCAACGAAATAGTTAGTGGTACAACCGGAGCAATAGAAGTAAACTTATACGGTGGAACATTGAACTCACTAGTATATCAAAGTGCTCCTAATGTAACATCATTCCTTGCTAATGCATCTACCTCAGGATATGTATTATCTTCCATTGCTGGATCTGTTCCATCTTGGGCTTCGTTAAGTTCATTAGGAGCAGGAAGTGCAACTACCGCTACACATTTAGCATCAGGCACAGCTGGACAAGTTCCATATCAAACTTCTCCAGGTCAAACTAGTTTCTTTGGTCCCGGTACTACAGGTAATATTTTAGTAAGTAACGGAACTAGCGCTCCTGCATACCAAAATACATTAACGTTAGCTGGTACTACTGCTGCAACAAATACCACAACAGGGGCATTGCAAGTTAAAGGCGGAGTTGGTGTGGGCGGAAACATTTATTCTGGTAATAGAATTGGCTGGACGTCAGCTACAAATGTTAGTGCTGTATATCAATATTACAATGCTGCTACAAATAGTTTAGATACGGTATTTGGTTAATATGCCTATACTAGCATCACGTTTAACCTCAACAGGTACACTGTTTATCAGTGGAGAATTTAACGAGGTTGCTCAATCAAGCATTAAACTTACTACTACATCATATTATGCTGCTATGTTTGATGAAGTTTCTATATACGGCAGCAGCGTGGCTAAACGTGAAACAAGTACAGGAACATTTTTGGTATCTAACGGCTTTGATGAAGTAAATAAGCCAGTATAACAATTAGGTAAATATTAGACTATGGCACAACTCTTATCTGGAACAAGAATATACGGAACTGGTACAGTAGATACCCGTCTAATAATTAGTGGAGGTACCAACTCTAGTTCAACTGCAACAGGCGCATTAAATGTTGTAGGTGGAATTGGAGTTGGAGGTAATATTCACTTTGGCGGTAATTTATATCAAAATGGTAGTTTATTTGTATCAGGTGCTCAAGGTACTGCTGGTAGTCAAGGTACGCAAGGTGCTAACGGTGTTCAAGGTATAACCGGTACTGGTAGTCAGGGCACTACAGGTAGTCAAGGCACTACGGGTAGTCAGGGTATAACTGGTAGTCAAGGTACTAATGGTGCTCAAGGTACTACAGGCAGTCAAGGTACTACAGGCAGTCAAGGTGCTCAAGGAGCAAATGGTGCTCAGGGAACATTAGGTACACAAGGTACATTAGGTACACAAGGTGCTCAAGGCCCACAGGGCATTCAAGGTACACAAGGTGCTCAGGGTATTACAGGTGGTCAAGGTACGCAAGGTGCTCAGGGTATTACAGGTGGTCAAGGTACGCAAGGTGCTCAAGGATATCAAGGTGTTCAAGGACAAGCAGGTAATGTTCAAGGAGCAAATGGTAGTCAAGGCACCCAAGGAGCAAATGGTAGTCAAGGCACCCAAGGAACCCAGGGGCCACAGGGTATTCAAGGTAACTTTGGTACTCAAGGTACCGCAGGTGCTCAAGGTACATTAGGTACACAAGGTACATTAGGTGCTCAAGGTACTACAGGTAGTCAGGGAACTCAAGGAGCAAATGGTGCTCAGGGAACTCAAGGAGCAAATGGTGCTCAGGGAACTCAAGGTACATTAGGTACACAAGGCACACAAGGTGTACAAGGAAATAACGGAGTAGGATATGATGGTGTAACATCTACAACATCTGCTACACCAGCTGCTACTGGAACAATTACATTGACTACTAATAAGCAAGGTGCATTTGTTACAGGTAGTCGAGTACGTGCGGTTAATAATGTATCAAATTTCTTTGAAGGCACTGTGACCATTACTGCTGGAACAACTTTTGCCATAGCTGCTGATTATAATGTAGGTACAACCACTGCTGCTAGTTGGACAATCACTGACGCTGGTGCTCGAGGTACTCAAGGTACACAGGGTGCTAATGGAAGTCAAGGAACTCAAGGAACTCAAGGAACCCAGGGGCCACAGGGTATTCAAGGTAACTTTGGTACTCAAGGTAACTTTGGTACTCAAGGTACATTAGGTACACAAGGTACATTAGGTGCTCAAGGTACTACAGGTAGTCAGGGAACTCAAGGAGCAAATGGTGCTCAGGGAACTCAAGGCACCCAAGGAACCCAGGGGCCACAAGGTATTCAAGGTACATTAGGTACACAAGGTACACAAGGTATTCAAGGAAGTAATGGAGTAGGATATGATGGAGTAACATCTACAACATCTGCTACACCAGCTGCTACTGGAACAATTACATTGACTACTAATAAGCAAGGTGCATTTGTTACAGGTAGTCGAGTACGTGCGGTTAATAGTGTAGCTAATTTCTTTGAAGGCACTGTGACCATTACTGGCAGCACAAGTTTTGCCATAGCTGCTGATTATAATGTAGGTACAAATTTTGCTACTTCGTGGACAATCACTGCCGCTGGTGCTCGCGGTGCTCAAGGTACTAATGGTAGTCAAGGTACCTTGGGTGCTCAAGGTACTAATGGTAGTCAAGGTACTTTGGGTGCTCAAGGTACTTTGGGTGCTCAAGGCACAGCTGGCACTGGTCTAAGTGCAGGCACGGCACAACAAGTTATCTTTAAAGATGCTTCAAATGTAATAGCCGGTGATGCTAACTTATTATGGGCATTAAATGGCGTTGCTGCTGGAACAAAAACATTGTATATCGGCGGACCAGCAGGTACTAATAACTATGGTACATTTGCTAAATCACATAATTTTGCTACAAATAGCTCAATATTTGATTCAACAACTGGTGATAGATTAGATTTTGCTGTACAAGGCTCATCTAGGATGTACTTGACCAGAGATGAGTTTGCTGTTCAAGCGCAAGGTGTAATACGAGCATCAGGGTTTGGCGGCAACACCGCGGCAGGACTACTGCGTTTTGGAGCCACAGGTAGTGCAACTTATTTGGCCTATGATGCTGCCAATGTCAGCACCCTCGGCGTAGGATTTTTCTTTGCAGGTGGAGATGTAATTGTAGGAAACAGTAGAAATCTCAATGTAACTGGAGATATTGTTGCTCACTTTTCTTCTGATCAACGATTAAAAACCAACATTGAATTAATTACTGACGCTGTTAATAAAGTAGGTAAACTTGACGGGGTTACTTATAATTGGAATGAATTAGCCAACCAAATTGATAATAACAAAAAAACTAATGTAAGAGAATCTGGCCTGATTGCTCAACAAGTAGAAGCAGTATTACCAGAAGTAGTAGCCACAAGAGAAAATGGATATATGGCTGTTAAATATGAAAAAGTTGTTCCATTATTAGTTGAAGCTATCAAAGAACTTACCGGTCGGGTTGAAAAACTTGAAAAACAAGTAAAATTACTATAGGAATTTAAAAACAGATCAGTTATAATTAACAGAGTATATTATACTAATAAATAAAAGCTCTGTTATGACAAATCTTGCAAAATTCGCTTTAGAAAAAGGTGGAAGTATCCACCCACTTATTATTCCATCAATGCTTACCAATGGTACAGGATTGATGAACCCCTCCATCTTACTTGACAATGGTAAAATAATAGTTAATATTCGACATGTTAACTATACATTTTTTCATTCTGAAAAGAAACTATTTCAACATCCTTGGGGACCACTTACATATCTGCATCCTGAAAACGATATTCATCTTAGGACAGACAATTATTATTGTGAACTCAATGATAAATTTGAAATTACACGTTATAATAAAGTAGACACATCAGCGTTTGATAACTATGAACCAATGTGGGACTTTGTAGGTCTCGAAGATGCAAGACTAATGCGTTGGGATGGAAAATTATATATTTCAGGTGTACGTAGAGATACAACTACAAATGGTCAAGGACGTATGGAACTTTCTGAAATTGTAGTCACCAACGATGCAGTTAAAGAAATATCTAGATTTAGAATTCCACCTCCTAAAGATTTAAATTCTTATTGCGAAAAGAACTGGATGCCGGTTTTAGATATGCCCTATCATTACGTAAAATGGACAAATCCAACAGAGTTAGTAAGTGTTGATCCAATCAATAAAACTTCTAAGACAGAATATCTAAGTGGATCAATCTCATTGCCGAGAGATATACGAGGCGGCACACAAGTAATGGAATTTGACGGACATTATATAGCATTAACTCACGAAGTAGATTTATTTCAAAGTGAAGCTGGTCGTAAGGATGCTGTCTATAGACATAGGTTTATTGTTTGGGATAAAAATTGGAATATAGTAAAACATACTTCTGATTTTTCTATTATGGACGCTCACGTTGAATTTGCTGTAGGTATTTGTAAATTACAAGATGACATATTAATTACTTTTGGTTTTCAAGATAATGCTGCGTATTTGTTAAAAATTCCAGCTACAGTACTGGCTGATTTTATAAATTCTAACTGAGTAATGTATGAATAGAACAGACATAATAAATTATTATATTGAAAAAACAAATGCTAAATCTTATTTAGAAATTGGAATTTCTGGTGGTGAAAATTTTGCCAAAATTATTTGTAATAATAAAGTTGGAGTAGATCCAAGTCCAACTTCTCCTGCAACTATACATTTAACTTCCGATGATTTCTTTATTGAAAATAAAAATTCATTTGATGTAATTTTTATTGATGGGTTACATCATGCTGATCAAGTTGAAAAAGATATCTTAAATTCTTTAAACGTACTAAATGATGGCGGTGTAATTGTATGTCATGATATGAAACCAGAAACAGAAAATGCTCAAATTATTCCATATCGTGGCGGCGAATGGAATGGCAATTGCTGGCGTGCATTTGTTAGTCTAAGACAAACTCGCTCGGATTTAGAAATGTTTACCATTGACTGCGACCAAGGTGTATCGGTTATTACTCAAGGTAAACAAGACTTACTAAAAATTAATGGAGAAATAAATTATGAAAATTTCTCAAAGAATAAAACAGAATGGCTAAATTTAATATCAGTGGATAAATTTAGTGAACGTATGAATATAAAAATGGATAACAATAACCTTACACTTCTAATTAACAAATTTATATTAGACCCAGCAAATCCAGAAAATAACTTTGCACTGGCTATATATTACAATTATATAGGACAAACAGCATCTGCTGTATCTTATTATATAAGAACAGCAGAAAGAACAGATAGCGATCTTTTGAAATACGAGTGTTTAATTAGAGCTGCTAGGTGCTTTGAATCTCAAGGAACAAGAGCATTTTCTGTAAAAGGATTGTTGCAACACGCTATATCGTTAATTCCTACTCGACCAGAAGCATATTATTTTTTAAGCAGAATACATGAAACATCCAAAGGCGATGGAGATATGTTTTCGTGTTATATGTTATCATCTATTGGATTGGGTGTTTGTGATTTTGATCCTCCTAGTTTAAGAACAGATGTTGGGTATCCAGGAAAATATGGATTACTATTTGAAAAAGCTGTTAGCAGTTGGTGGTGCGGATTATGTGATGAATCTAAGAATTTATTTAAAGATTTATTAAACAACTACGAGCTTGATGATACACATAGACAAGCTGTAATTAAAAATCTTAAATTTTTTAATATAACACATACAAAAGAATTAACATTATTCAATAAAGAAAAACATCAGCAATTAAGAGTAAAGTTTGCTGATTCAGATAAAATAGAAAAGAACTATGCTGAATCTTATCAAGATATGTTTGTATTGACTATGTTAAATGGAAAAAGAAATGGTACATATTTAGAAATAGGTGCAGCAAATCCATTCTATGGAAATAATACAGCATTGTTAGAACAGAATTATAATTGGAAAGGTGTATCTTTGGATATTGAACAGCAGTTTGTTGATGCATTTTCAAAAGAAAGAAAGAATCCATGTTTGTTAAAAGATGCTACATTGATAAACTATGACAGATTTTTAACTGGGTTAGATTTCCCTACTGATATAGATTATCTCCAATTAGATTGCGATCCACCTGACGTTACATATAAAATATTATTATCTATACCTTTTGAAAAATATAGATTTGCTACTATAACTTATGAACACGATTACTACTGTGATGAATCAAAGAGCTTTAGAGAAAAATCAAGAAAGTATTTAGAATCATTTGGATACATTATGGTTGCAGGAGATATTGCACCAGACGACTGGCGTAATTACGAAGATTGGTGGATACATCCAGACTTAGTAAGCAAAACTATTTTAAATCAGATGTTAAACACCGATGCAGCCACTAAAAAAGCCGAAGAATATATGTTAATGGAGAAAAAATGAATAGTATACCAGTAATAGGAACTGCGGTAGTTAACAGCACATTTTGGGTATCTAGACTATTAATGAGTATAGATTACCCTGTTGATAACTTTGTTATTATCAATAATAATGGTAGAGGCGAACTAGATCACGAGTTAGATAATCTAAAAAAGATGAATCACAAATTTGTTAAAAATATAGTAGTGTCTCATCTTCCTGCAAATATAGGATGTGGCGGCGCCTGGAATCTTATAATAAAATGTTATATGAATAGCCCTTATTGGGTTATGGTCAATGATGACGTAGCATTCGGTATTGGTATGTTAGAAGAAATGGCCACTTATGCCAACGAAGATCCTACTATAGGAATAATACACGCTCACCCAGGCGATTTTAATGTAGGAAGTTGGGATTTATTTTTAATAAGAGATTTTATTATACAAGAATTTGGCCTCTTTGACGAAAACTTATATCCTGCATATTGTGAAGATGCTGATTATATAATGCGATTAATTCACAGACCTATTAGAAAATTAATGTCGTTGAATAAGACATATTATCATGGGTTTGGTGAACGTGGAGAATATCTAGAACATGGAAAACAAACTCAAAAAACAGACCCGTCATTGATAGATAAGTTAGCAAGTGTTAATATTACTAATTTTGAGTATATGAATAAAAAATGGGGACCAGGATGGAGGGTTTGTGAACCAACAAAAGTACCATTTGAAAATGAAGAAAAACTCATATCACATACCACTTTTGATTTAGGATTTGCCAGACAGAAGAATTTAGGATTTTAAAATAAATCCAATAATAATTCTAGTTTAGCTCTGATAATTTTATTATTAAAAGAGTTCTTTACTGCCCTATGTAAGGGTTTTGGCCATTGATCATAACTAGCCCAAGAATATCCATCGTGTTCTTCATTTAATGATGGAATAAATTCTCGATCAACTACTAGCACATAGGTATTATACTGAAACTGTTGGTCGTTACTGATAAACAATTCTAAAGGAATTACTTTTTTTATAGTGGGCGTTTTGCCCACTTCTTCTTGTATTTCTCTGGTAAGAGCATCAAAGGGTGTACTATCAGATGGTTCTTTTTTACCACCGACTAATCCCCATGTACCTGCTGTTTTAGTCTGTGTTCTTGACAGTAATAAAAATCGTTTGGTATCTTTGGCAAGGAATAATCCACCACTACATATTACTTGATTTATAAAACTAGTCTCCATAATGCTGCACTATAAACGCCCTCGTAACTCTTGCTCCATGATCCGCTTTCCCATTTGTATTGTGTGTTTGTATATGAATTAGTTATATATACAACAGTCTTATAGACTGCAGAACTGAATACTATATTCCAGTTAGTACCATTCCATTCAATTATATCATTGGCAAATGCTTGAAAATCACTACCGTCTGAATTTTGCCATGCAACTGGCCCTTGGTATCCTGGTTTTCCAAATTGTGTATTATTATTAATATCTTCTAATATCAAATATCGTGTACCTGATGCAACTGTACCTGGATTATATGTCTCGGGGTTTATAACAGCATCAACAGTTCCTCTACCTGCAATAGTTGTATTGCTAGGAACGGTATCTATATTGATATTCAATCTCATGGCAAAATCATCACTAGGATCTAAGCTCATATAAGCAATAACTTCGTTGCCATCGGATTGTGCAAATCTTAATTCACTTAATCCTGCCCTAAATTTTCCAGGATATAAATCTAATATTTTTAACCAAGACGCTGTATTCTTAGGAGATGTGATGTCTATGTTTTCTCCCATTCCGTTTGCATTTATAAGTCTTGCAGTATTGTTTAAAACTAATAAATCAAAATTACCTGGTGTTATGATCACTGACGAATCTGGAGAAATATTTGAAAATACTTCTGCGGCCTGTGCTTGATCATATACAGATGCAATTGTTCCCTGTGCATTACTGGCAAATATATTAGATATAATTTTAGTAATAACACCTAACTTCTTCACTTTAGCTGGAGGAGTTATCCATATTGGTGTATCAAATGTCATAGTCATTATATCAATATCTTCAGTAACACCCTGTGGTATTTGTCTACTAGTAAAATTTACATCATCTAATCTAATGGTACTCAAGCTGGTCCAATCTAGATAATTGTCTGTAGTTTGTATTTCAAAACTTGGAGTAAAGAAAACTGCAATCTGTTCAAATATCTGTAATTTTTGATCTGTACTAGTGGCCCATATATCTGCATTTAATGTTAACTTGTAAGGACTTGGCATAATACGCTCTATGGTAAAATTGCTACCTTTAGTATCTAAATATTGATTAGTATTTTCATCAATGGCTCGTTCAATAACATTAATCTTACTAATGTATGTAGGGTCTTGTAAGCGCTCTCTATCAAATTCTAACTCTTTAATATAACAAGAAATAAAAGGAGCACTTGGAATTGCATTCTCGCTGTTTTTTCTCAATATTTGACCAACTTGTCTGGTCATATCGCCATAGCGAACAGGGACTTGCACTAGATTGCCTTTGGCATCCTTGTAGGCAAAATTGCTGAATATCTGAATAAATTGTGTCAAATATCTACGTATTTGACCGTCATAGAAGTAGTCCGATTTAGTACAGTCGGTGTTAAACCGCTGCCTCCGTGTTTAATTTTTTTCGAAGGGCAGTTGCTGCCATTGATTTTCTTCTGGCTTCTGCTACCTCGGGACCATAAATCTCTTCCCAAGTTTTACCCTTCATCTTACCCTTTAAAGTGCTAGTTCCTCCCTTGTTTGGATGTACTTTGCCCTTCATTGGTCCTCCATCTTTCCTGGTCCACCCTTGATCTGTACCCTTAATTTTTCTAAGAACCCTTGCTGCCTTTTGTGCTTCACTCATTCTCTTAATACTTTCAGGATGGTGTGTTTTATTTCCGCCGCCATTTCTAATATTAAATCCATTTGTGATACTATTAAATTTGGCAATATAGATTTCTTCTAAATTATTTAATTCTTCCAGAGTAGATGCATTAGCAATTATATCAAAAGTAAAAGCATCAACTCCGTATTTTTTCAAAGCATTATGAAAATGATATGTTTTTGGTGTATGCCTACTATCACAAATATGCTCTAGTCTACGGTGATTAGGATCTTGTATAGTCTGCCCTATATAACATCTACCTGTTTCTATATGAGTAAATTTGTAAATAACCATGTTATAAATCTGCCCTTGGTTTTAATACTTGACTTAATGCTTGACGCTCCGTTACAACTTCTCCTGCAATGGTAGCAGTATTGATATTGTTTATAAAACTTGCTTTGAGTTTTCTTCTTACCAGCAATGGGTTGTCAGTCTGCGTTTCGCCTAACATACTTGTTGTCATTCTTACATCATCCTCGTATTTGAGCCAATGTATTCCATCAAATCTAAATAATCTGTTAGGCAAGTAATCTGTTCTTAAGAAAAAATCCCCCAAACCAGGAGTTACTGGAAACGAAATCCCAAATCCATAAGGAATACCATTAGGCGGAACACCGTTGCCTGTTAGATACCCAATATAATAATTTTTTCCAGGAGTATTCAATACAGCAGATGAATCTAAGTATGATGATGTTGCTGTAACATCTGTGTTATCAATTGTAGTATCGGCTACGGATACCAATCCTGTCCCTGTATTACTAACTGGCACAACATAAAATTGATCAGTTTTATAACCACTTTTTTCAACATCTGCTTGTGCTTGTTGAATAATCTGATTATTAATTTCTATATTTTTCTTATATGATGATAATAAATCACGTAATGTACTACCATCTTCTGCTCCGCTATCTGCATCAAGTATTTCTTTAAATTCTTGACTATCTACTAGTGGTGAACATTTTGCTCTAACTAAATGTGGATACCAGGTCTGACTATAACCAGAAGCAGGCCGAGTAACTTCAGATACTACGTAGAATCTTCTCAATGCTACAAGGCTATCATCTAATGCATATTCATCTTTCTGATGTGGTAGTTCAATAACATCACCTGCCATAATTTTTCTACCTAACGCATCAAAACTGCTACGTAAGTGAAAGTTAATCATAATATTGTCATTTTGCAAAAATAAACCAAATTGACTTAGATTAAAGTCCAAGTCTGCCATGGTATATATTCCTCGAATAACGTAAATATCTGGGTCATAATGACGGTCTCTATTCTCCATGAATAGCAAATCTTGTATACCTAACTCATTGATTGGATTTAAATTATTAGGTTGTGTAGGAGTACTGTTTCCTTCTTCGGGATTAACAGGACCAAGATATTTGTGTACATATACATCTGTACCTCCAATCTGAAACTGCTCGTTTATAGCACGATCAAGGAATCTGAAGTCACTGCCTTTTTCCGGTTTGTATAATGATAGTCTTGGCATAGTATTCTATTTATCGCTAAATATTAGTATGACTGAGAACGAAAACGAACGCCAGAAAATAGTAGAATATGTAAAAGCCATGTTGGGCAGCGGCATGATTGATGTAGAGTTAGATCCTGTACATTACAATACCGCTATTGATAGAGCATTATCTAAATTCCGCCAACGCAGCAGTAATGCTGTAGAGGAAAGTTTTGGATTTTTAACCCTGCAATTGGATCAAAACGAATACATAATGCCACAGGAAGTTACTAATGTTAGACAAATTTTCCGTCGTAGTATTGGTAGTAGAACAGGTGGCGGGCAAGGTGGTACACTTTATGAACCATTTAACCTAGCGTATTCTAACACTTATTTGCTAACAAGTACAAATATGGGTGGATTAGCCACTTACTATGCGTTTGCTAGTTATCAAAAGTTGGTGGGTAAAATGTTTGGTGGTGAGATTAACTTCACATACAATAAAACTACCAAAAAACTCACAGTTATGCAACGTCCTAGAGCCGAAGAAGAAGTTATGTTATGGTTATATAACTATCGCCCAGACTTTAACTTAATACAAGATCAGTTTGCAGGACAATGGCTTAAAGATTACAGCCTTGCAACCTGTAAAATTATGCTCGGTGAAGCACGTGAAAAGTTTGGTACGATTGCCAGCCCACAGGGTAGTACAACATTAAATGGCGCGGCTCTCAAATCTGAGGGCAAAGCTGAGATTGAAACGTTAGAACTCGATCTAATCAACTACAAAGACGGCGGTACTCCGCTTACTTTTGTAATTGGCTAACAAACTCTTGACATATTAACACAAACGTAGTAAATTATAGTATCACTAAAGGATGCTATGATTATCGGTTTTGTAGGCTTAATTGGGTCTGGTAAAGACACCGCTGCTGATTATTTGGTAAATTTTCACGAGTTTCGCAGAGAAAGTTTTGCTGGTACATTAAAAGACGCGGTCAGTATGGTGTTTGGTTGGGATCGCACCTTACTCGAAGGTCGTACAAAACAAGCCCGTGAATGGCGAGAGCAACGTGATAACTGGTGGAGCAACCGGTTAGGTATGGAAATTACTCCACGTTGGATTCTACAATGGTGGGGCACAGAAGTTTGTCGTCGTGGATTCCATGATGATATATGGATTGCTAGTTTAGAGAAAAAACTATATGACAGCAAAGACGATATTGTTATCAGTGATTGTAGATTTCCTAATGAAATTAAATCAATTAAAGACGCTGGCGGCATTGTTGTAAGAGTTGTACGTGGACTAGAGCCCGAGTGGTATGATACAGCCATACAAGCTAATCAAGGTAGTGATCCACACCGCGCCTTATTAGCAGAGCAAGGCATACATCCTAGCGAAACTTCCTGGATCGGCACTAAGTTTGATGCTGTATTAGATAACAATAAAACTATAGATGATTTGTTTAGTCAGATTAAAAATCTGGTTTCAGATCTCCCTGCCGCCAAGGCAGTTTGAGTTTATATAATATGCGCTGGCAGTTAGCGCATACTGTCTTTAAATTGGTGTATCTACAATTTGTTAAATTTCCATCAATGTAGAACACGTTAAACTGTTCAGGATATTTAGACGTAAAGCCGCATTTATCGCAGGCAGCTTTTTTACTATATCCAGCTTTGGCCCATAGCGGCACACCGTCCTTGCGTTGACTTGCACAGTGGTCACACTTTGACCTATAGAATGGTCTACCTTCCTTGTAATAATTTATAGCAACAGGTCGTTGCCCACATTCATTGCATAGATCACGCATATTGCGCCCTTTTTGTTGCCCTTTCCTAAGTATTTAACCCTGTGTTTTTTCATATACTAGGTAAATAATTCAAGTAATCCAATTAGGAGATATTACATATGGCAACATTGAATTCACCAGGCGTAAGCGTAACAGTAATCGACGAAAGTTTTTATAACCCAGCGTCACCGGGAACTGTTCCTCTAATATTTGTAGCGTCTGCACAAGATAAAACAAACGCAAGCGGTACCGTAGCAGCAGGTACTACAGCAGCTAATGCTGGTAAACTATGGTTAATGACCAGTCAACGCGATCTTGCTGATACATTTGGCGTACCACAATTTTACACTGACGCTAGTCAAAATCCTTTGCACGGAGACGAATTAAACGAATACGGATTGCAGGCCGCTTATAGTGTGTTAGGCATCAGTAGTCGTGCTTATGTCGTAAGAGCAGATATTAATACATCTAATTTAATCCCGTCGTCTAGTGTTCCAACAGGAAAACCAAATGGTGGACAACATTGGATTGACACCGATGCTAGTATGTTTGGTATTAAAGAGTGGAACAATGTTACACTATCATTTACTGATATAACTCCGATTGTGCTTGATGATAATACCGACAGCGGATCTTTTAAGAATGGTATTTGGTCTCAAGGGCCCGATCCTACTGTTGGACAAGTTAATAGCTATTGCATAATAATTACCAAAGATAATCAAATTCAGTTATGGTTTAAAACAACTGGTATACTTTGGGAGACTGTAATAAGTGGTACAAATAACAAGTTAACAGTAATTAGTCCACATTATCAAGTACCTAATTGGACTAGTGGAACTCCAAACAAGAGTGTTTGGGTTGTAACAACTAAAGAAAATAACGGTGCTAATTGGAGTGTAAAACGTTTTAATAGTTCTTCACAGGGTTGGGATACGCTATCTGCTCCAATTTATCCAAGTCTTCCAGCAGCGATTAAGACACTAGATCCAGTTGGTGGAAAAAATATACCAGTAGGAACATTGGCGTTTGAGAGTAATTGGAATAAAAATATAGGCGAAACTGCAAGTTTTAAACTATGGAGACGTGCTGTTACTGGACCATTATCAATCACCAATGATGGAACTCCGTACAAAACAAATCTATGGTATGATCGTGCTACTAATTCTCCAGGTGATAATTACCTTAGTACTGCATCTTTTACTATTAGATATACCAAGGCTAACTCAACAACCTGGAATACATCTACCACATATTATTCTGCGGGAAATATTAGTACTATAATTATAAGACCATCAGCTTATGGTTATAACTCTTCAACAAGTATTGCATCATTAATTGCACCAGCAATAACAGCAGCAGGAATACCTGAGATTACAGCCTCATATAATGTGTCCACTGACCAAGTAACAATTACTCATTTATTAGGCGGTGATTTTGAACTAACAGATACTTCTCTAAATACTGTATACAATGGAACTGGAAACTATCCTATTACATATTCTGGATTTAGTTCAACTACTGATAACGTAATTGATGAGCCTTCTACTGATAGTAATGGTCTAAATACAGTTTTAGCATCAGGTTGGGCACCTTTATCTTTTAAAGCTACTGCCGGAACACCTTATACTATTCCAGCAGACGGAACACTATGGTATGATTCTGTACACGACGAAGTAGATATTCTATACCATAATGGTACAACGTGGATTGGATATCGTAATGCATTTCCAACTACTGATGCTAATGGACCGATCGTGTCAGCTACTGAACCACTTACTCAATCAAATGGTACTACTTCATTGAAGACTGGTGACATTTGGATTTCTACAGCAAACTTAGAAACATATGGCAAAGACATTTATGTTTATAGCACCACTGCTGGATGGGTAGCACAAGATGTTACTGATCAATCAACAAGCAACGGTTGGTTATTTGCTGATGTACGTTGGGCCACCACAGGAACATCATTAACTTCTAGCGACATATATGCGTTGATTAGAAGTAATTACTTGGATCCAGATGCACCAGATCCTGCTATCTATCCAAGAGGAATGCGTCTATGGAATACTCGCCGCAGTGGATTTAATGTTAAGAAATACGTTTCTGGACATATTAATATCCATGCAAATAGTGGATTAAATCCTCGCTATCCATATGGAGCAGGAGAATTAATGGATGCCACCGGAAACGAATACGCAGCAGATCGTTGGGTAAGTCAACATAATGTTGCAGCCGACGGATCTGGTGTATTTGGACGTCATGCACAAAGAGCACAAATAGTACAAGCATTTAAATCAAGTATAGATACAAATGCAATTATTAGAGATACAGATACTGTTAATTTTAATTTAATGGCCACTCCTGGATATTCAGAAGCTATACAAAATATGGTTGCACTTAATGTTGATCGTGGTCAAACTGCATTTATCGTCGGTGATACACCGTTCCGTTTACAGCCAACTGGAACAGAGATAAGCAACTGGGGATTAAATACTGCCCAAGCAGTTGACAATGGAGATGATGCAGCAGTTACATACGACGAATACCTAGCATTGTACTATCCAAGCGGTTATACAAATGACAATACAGGAAATTATATTGTTGTTCCACCTAGCCACATGATGCTACGTACAATCATTAACAGTGATGCTAAGAGCTTCCAATGGTTTGCACCAGCAGGTACACGCCGAGGTGGAGTTGATAATGCTACATCAGTTGGTTATATCACTGGAGAAGGCGAATTCAAGTCTACTCCACTTTCACAAGGAATACGCGATGTAATGCAAAGTCCTAGCACTAAGGTTGCGATTAATCCAATTGCAACATTGGCTGGAGTAGGAATTGTAGCCTACGGTCAACGTACTCGTGCAAAGAATGCAAGTTCATTAGATAGAATTAATGTTGTACGTTTAGTTTGCTATCTACGTAGACAATTAGATGTTCTTTCAAGACCATTCTTGTTTGAACCTAACGATGCACAGACACGTCGCGAAATTAAAGCAGCAGCAGAAAGTCTAATGCTAGAGTTGGTAGGCCAACGTGCATTGTATGACTACGTTGTGGTCTGCGATGAAACTAACAATACCGCTGCGAGAATTGATCGCAATGAGTTATATATGGATATCGCTATTGAGCCTGTTAAAGCAGTTGAGTTTATTTACATTCCTCTAAGACTGAAAAATACTGGTGACATCAAAGCTGGTCTATAATCGGTAAATAACATAGAATAAGGAGCATTTATATGCCAATTGCAAGTTTAAATAGATTTACAGTACCGTTACCGGCTGGTGCAGGCGCAACAACCCAGGGACTGTTAATGCCAAAACTATCGTATCGCTTTCGCGTTACGTTAGATCAATTTGGTGTAGGCGGTAAACAAAGCACCGAATTAACTAAACAAGTTATGACTGTAAGCCGTCCGGATATTACATTTGATGATATGACATTAGATGTTTACAACAGTAGAATTAAATTGTTCGGCAAGCATAAGATCGGCGATGTTAAATTTAAAGTCAGAGATGATGCCAGCGGTGTTGTTTCTAAGAAAGTTGGCGAACAGATGCAGAAACAGTTTGACTTCTTTGAACAAAGCGGTGCAGCAAGTGCTGTTGATTACAAATTTAGAATGCGTGTTGAAATTTTAGACGGTGGTAATGGAGCATATGAACCAGTAACACTTGAAAGCTTTGAGTACTTAGGTTGCTATATCAAACAAATTACCTATGCAGGTGGAGATTATACTAAGAACGATCCACTAGATATTGATATGACTATATCCGTTGATAATGTAATTCAACTTGAAGCACCAGGCGGAGCCGCAAGCGGAATTGGACTAGACGTTGGTAGAGTTGTTCGTGAGAATAAGAACCAAGGGCTAGCTACTGGTTAATAACTATTAACTATAAAGTTGAACCTGGATTTATCCAGGTTTTTCTTTGACTAAATATTAATATGACTTCACAACATTTTCAAAATTTTGTAACCAACGGAACTGGCAACACAGTTATGAAAGACTTTCAACATGCAAATAGATTGTATGTTAATAATGGCTTTGCAAGAGCACCCAAAGTTGGATTTTTATATTTTGTAAGATTTAATATTAATAAAGATGCAATAATAGACAAAACATGGAATGAAAAGAGTGTCAATAGCGTAGGATTACTGGCTAAAAAAGCAGATCTTCCTAAATTTACAATTGCCACAGAAACAATAAATCAATATAATAGAAAAACCATAGTACAAAAGAGTATAAGTTATAGTCCTATTAATATAGATCTACATGACGATAATTCAGATATTACCCACTCACTTTGGGAAAACTATTACAAACATTATTATGTTGATGGATTTCAATCTCCGGCTGCATATGGTGATACAAAATATGGAGAGAAAGATTACAATTATGGTAGATATGATTCGTTACATAATCAGGGCAGCCGATCAAATACAAAACCAGTATCTGAAAAGTTCTTTGAGTCAATTGACATTTATGTATTACATCAAAAGAATTTTACCAAATACACGTTAGTTAATCCTAAAATCAAAGATTGGAAACACGATCAAGTTGACCAATCATCGGGCAATAAAATGTTACAAAATAGTATGACCGTTGAATACGAAAGTGTATTTTATAAAAAAGGTGAACTTAAAAAAACTGGTGACAATTATATGGATTTAACTTACTATGATCAAACACCAAGTCCACACACTATTGGCAATGATGGATATGAATATCGTAGAAGCTCTACTGCATTTGATGACCCATTAAAAACACAGACTTTTGGAGTAAAGAATAGACCAGGCGAAGCTGGATTATTGGCGCAACTTGGAACAACTGTACTTAAAAATTATATAAATCAAAACGGACTTACTAGACAAACATCTACCGCATATAATATTGCAGGTAGTGCTTTAACTGCTGCGTTAAGTTCGGGCCCAGGCAAATTTGGAGCCGCCGGTCCTGTAAATGACTATGCCGAAACACCGGGTAATCAACCCGGAGTGTTTAACTTGTTTGGCGGCGTTAAAATTGATTTATTTAAAGGATTTAATGTCAGTGTTGACGGTATTACTAGAGCCAATCCAGCATCACTATTATTTCGTAGAGGTTAATGATGGCAACATATTCTAATTTACCACCAGCTGATATTGCACAAACAAATGCTACGTTGAACGCATTTGATAATTATTATTCACAACCAGTTGAATTAAGTTCATCAGTATTAGCAGCAATGAAGGCATACTTTACCAATAGAGGGTTTGGCGAAGTATCTGCAGAGTCTATTTCTATAACCATAATGACACAGGCCAAGCAGGATGGTTATAATCCTATGCAAATATTAGACACACTTAAAGGTCTTAACAATCTTCAATTGTCTGGTATAGTGTCAGAAGTATTAAATTATAATAGATTTAAATCTAGTAGTTTAGGTTATGCACAAACATTTATATCTAATCCAGAAATACAAAGAACTATCATAGACGGTTATTCTACAACCACACTACCATCCACTATAGTTACTGATGAGAGTGGAGAATTATTAGCCGACGAGCTTAGAGAATATTTAACAACGGAATAATTAATATGCCAAAAATTACACAAATAACAACTACACCGACTATTGCTGACGAATCTACTTTTGTTGTAGTTAATGAAGGTCTTGTACGTAGATATTCTTATCAAGATTTTAAATCCAATCTTTCAATAGTTGGAAACGGTGGTACACAAGGTACGCAAGGTGCCCAGGGGCCGGACAATAGTACGCAAGGTACGCAAGGTACGCAAGGCCCTTCGGGAATAACAACCTATACAGCAATTCTCAATAGTTATGTTGGTAGTACACGAACTGCCGCTGCTAAATTTAGCGAGATACGTAGTGTTAAAGATTTTGGTGCCATAGGTGATGGTGTTACGGATGACACTTTGGCAATTCAGAAAACCATTGATGCTTTATCTAACAGCACCAATGGTGGCACGGTATTCTTACCAGCAGGCGCCTACAAGATCACTGACAATCTTACAATAACATGGCCGTTGGCAACCACTGATCAAGATGTACCTAGCGGCAGAGTTGTCATTAAAGGCGAAGGATCTAGTATATCATTTATCTATGATTATCGATCAGATACTATTGCTAATACTCCTGGCAATGGAGCAATTGCTATGACTACAACTGGAACCGGTGGGCAAGGCGCCAGATACTTTACTATGGATATGGGTGGATTTACTATAATTAAAAAGATTAATGCAACAACGATAGGTGATGTAGGTGGCGAATTAGGCTACACAAATTTAGGAACAGGCGTTGGTCTTAGTTTAATCGGAATTCCTGGTGGCGGATTATTTCACGACATTCGAATTAGAGGACATTATGCTGGAGTTAAACTAGATGATAGTCTAGGATTATCATTTTCTAATATTCAGATTTTTGGAACAAATATTGGTATTCTTGCTGGCATTACTAGTTTTTCCGAACCAACTTCTACTCATTTTTTAAATTGTGCTCTAGTGGCGTGTAAAGCATTTGGATATATGTTCCAGGGAGGCACAATTAAAATTGACGGCGGATTCCTACAGACCTGTGGCGTTGTCAGCGGCAGTGATCAAGGAATAGCCGGCGCAATTTATCATAGACAAACAGACTTTTTACCAAACCAATTAAACGTTATTGGTACGTATTTTGAAAATAATCGCGGCGAGGCAGATATATATATTCATAACACTGCCACTTCACTTGCTACTGTTGTTAATAATATATCTAATTGTATGTTTGCTCGCCCTGATCACAGTGCTGATCCAGCTCCAATTGTTGGATATGTTCAAAATATGATATATGTAAATAATCAAAATAGTGATCCAAATGTAAAGATTATAGTTAATGTTACAGGCTGCGGGTTTAAGAGTTATCCTCCTTATCCAGCAGATAGTGGACGTAAATATATTAGCACAAGTGGATCTAATATTATTATGAATGCGTCTGCGTTGACTAATTTATACTACGATCCTACAGAAACTCCAAGTTTTTAAAAATGAGTTTAAAATTTAGTCAGGGTGTCTACCAAGTAAAAAATATTGAAAAATATATTGGCAGTAAACCTCCCTATTGCCGTAGCAGTTGGGAAACTACATTTTGTATGTTCTGTGATAATAATCCCAGTATACAAGAATGGGCCAGCGAACCTGTAAAGATACCTTATAGAGATCCACTAACGGGCAAAGCTACAGTATATGTTCCTGATTTCTTAATTTCTTACATTGATAAGCATATGAAAAAACACGCAGAACTTATAGAAATTAAACCTGCCAATCAAATGCTCAAAGAACGTGTGGGTAAAAATCCCTACAATCAAGCACAGTTTGTTAAGAATCAAGCCAAGTGGGCTGCTGCTGGAAAATGGTGTCAACAGCAGGGAATTAAGTTTAGAGTCCTCAACGAGCACGATATTTTTTCCAATACTAAAAAATCTAAATAAGTAAGTATATGACTAAAAAACTTGAAGACCTCTTAGATTTACCAAATACAGTAGACACTGTAATGATGCCCACTACAGTGGATGCCGAGCCTGTACCTACTATCGATATTGAAGATAAATTGGAAGAATTTGACAAAATATCAGCCGCCCTGCCTAAAGTAAAAGGGCTAGGCGATATCAGCGATGCTGAATTTGATGAACTTGCTGCTAAAGCAGAACAAGCCTATGATGATCTAATGGACTTGGGTATGAATGTAGAAGCAAGATACGGCAGCAGAATGTTTGAAGTTGCAGCATCTATGCTGACTGCTGCAATTACTGCAAAAAGTGCTAAAATTGACAAGAAATTGAAGATGATTGATCTACAGATTAAGAAATTAGCTGTGGATAAGAAGCACGGAAACGAAGGCGAAGGCAATACCGTAAACGGCGAAGGGTACATCCTTACAGACAGAAATAGCATACTTGCTAAGTTAAAAGATTTGAAATCTTAATAAATAATACTATGAAAACATTTACTCAATACCTATCCGAGTCTACTAAAAAGTATGACTTCCGTGTGAAAGTTGCCGGGGAGTTTACAACTGAGCAAGAATCATCAATGAAATCATTGTTGAGCAAATACGCAGTTAGCGGCTTTAAAAAGACCGGTACTACTCCTATCCAAACATTACCATTAGACTTTCCTCAGGTTAAAAACTGCGAAGTAAGTATCTATGAAGTTAGTTTAGATTATCCTACAACACAACAAGAACTTACAGAATATCTAAGTTCCTCATTGGGAGTGGGTAAGAGTCATCTTGTAGTACGTAGCCCATTTGAACACACTGAAGAATATCAGCATATTGAAGAGCCACGTAAAGGTGCATTGTTAGACGATCCTAACTACGCAGAAGCCGGTAGTCCTAAATTTGAAGATTACTATGGCGATAAGTACAACAGCGGTTTTGTTAAAGAATTAAATGATATTCTTAAACTTCAACGCAAAGCCCGTGGAGAAGAAATCCCCACAGAAGGTGCAGCTAAATTTAACACTGACACCGATGAAAAGCAACCGAGCCTGTTGAAATTTCAGGCCGAAGACCTAAGGAAATAATTATGCAAATGATCGATGTAATGAAGCGTTTAGCTGAACTTGATAGTAAAAATCCTACTATCGTTAAAGAAAATCAACAGGTAGAAGAATGCGGTATCATGCCTGAAATGGGTATGGGTATGCCTATGGACAAGCCAGCAATGCCAGCAAGTATTAATATGACAGCAGGCAGCGGCGAAGAACTCAGCGATATGCTTGCTACCATTATGCAATTAGCAGGTGTTAAACAACACGGTGCCGAAGAGCCAATGAGTGCCGAGCCAGCAGTAGCATTAACTGCTGAACCAGAAATGGGCAGCGATGCTACATCTGATATGCGTTCTATGATTGACAAATTAAATCCAATGGATGGCGACGATCAAGGTGGTGATGATGGCGTTAGCGTAGCACACGGTGATGTTGACAATGACGGCGATCACGATATGGCCGATCACGAAGCAGAAAAAGATGAAGAAGAAACAGACGAAGGACAGTATGATAATAGCCCTTCTGACCCAACTAAGCCACCTCCTTTCAAAGCTAACCAATTTGCCCACCAGGAAAACCAACCTGGACAAGGTGATAGAATGGATGGCAATATGCCTAAGGCCACAATGGAACAACAATTGATGGCTGATTATAAGAATTTTATCTCTGAAAACAATTAATCAAAACTTAGAACGTAGTTCAAATAGCCTCTTCGGAGGCTATTTTTTTCATTAAATAAGATTATGGGATCAAAAAACTTAGACGGGCAACTGGTAAAAAAAGCTCACAGCACACAAAAGTTTACAGAACAAGATATTGAAGATCTATTACAATGTTCTGACCCTATTAATGGTCCGCACTATTTCTTAGAGCATTTCTTCCACATACAACATCCTATTAAGGGTAAACTATTGTATGAGCCATTTGATTATCAACGTAGGTTAATAGATAGCTATCATAACAATCGCTTCAACGTAAATCTACTTCCTCGCCAAACTGGTAAGACAACCACAGCAGCAGGATATTTACTCTGGTTCGCTATGTTTGTTCCAGATAGTACTATTCTTGTAGCAGCGCATAAGCATACAGGTGCCCAGGAAATTATGGCACGTATTAGATATGCCTACGAATTATGTCCTGATCATATTAGATGTGGTGCCACAAGTTATAACAAACAAAGTTTAGAATTTGACAATGGTAGCCGTATCATAGCTCAGACAACCACAGAAACAACAGGTCGTGGTATGTCATTATCATTACTCTACGCAGACGAGTTTGCGTTTGTACCACCTAACATTGCCAGTGAATTCTGGACTTCAATATCACCTACACTATCAACTGGTGGTAAGGCAATTATTACAAGCACGCCTAACAGCGACGAAGATCAATTTGCACAGATCTGGAAAGAAGCAAACTATCAATTCGACGAACACGGTAATGAGCAAGATGTAGGACGTAATGGTTTTGCACCATTTAGAGCATACTGGCATGAACACCCCGATCGCGACGAAGCATGGGCATCGGAAGAACGTGGACGTATTGGTGAAGAACGTTTCCGTCGTGAGCACGATTGTATAGCTGGAAACTCTTATATAACTGTTAAATGGCCAGATGGAAAAATAAGAAAAATATCAGTTGAAGAATTGAAAAATATTTTAAGTTCATAATATTTGACGAAATGATAAATAATATTATGAAAACTCACAAACATCATATTATACCCAAGCATGTTGGTGGAACAGATGAGCAATCCAATCTTGTAGAATTATCAATAGAAGATCATGCCAACGCTCACAAAATTTTATATGAAACACACGGACGTTGGCAAGATAGAGTAGCATGGCTCAGTTTATCTGGAATAATGAAGGACGAAGAAAGAATATATGAAATATTAAAAAACTCCAATCCTGGAGGATATAAACATACAGAGGAAACTAAACAGAAATTATCAGAAATGCGATTGGGTGAAAAAAATCCAATGTATGGAAAAACAGCACACAATTACGGGAAAAAACGACCAGGTGTTGGTGGTAGAAAAAAAGGAACAGGCTGGTCTGATAAAGAACGAAAAACACAAGAATTAGTTAGAGCTACACCCGGATATTATGAATTTACTAAAGATCCTGCTAGAAATAAAAAAATCAGTGACTCTAAAAAAGGAACAATTGGAAATGCCAAGGGAAAAACTTGGTATAATAATGGAACTACAGAAACTTACAAAGATTATTGCCCCGAAGGATTTATGAAAGGTAGACTACATCGTTTACAAATAGGAAAAAGAGGAATGAAATGGTATAACAATGGAATTAATAATAGACAATTTAAAGAAAATACTCAACCAGAAGGATACCAATGTGGAAGAATTACTAAAAAATAGTTTAGGATTGCAGGTTCTTACAGACACTGGATGGAGTAATTTTGAAGGATTACTACTCAAAGGATTTAGAAAAACTGTTGAGGTAAAAACACAAACTCGATCTATTATCTGTACACCCGATCATAAATTCTTTGACAAACAATTTAACCCAATTGAGGCTAAAAAATTAAAACCAGGATCGAGAATAAAAAACAATTTAGGAATTGATCAAGTAGTTTCTATTACGTTAAAAAATACAGAACCTGTCTACGACTTATATAATGTTGAAAAAAATCATAGATTTTATGCTAACGATATATTAGTAAAAAATTGTGAATTCTTGGTATTTGATGAAACATTGATCAACAGTATGAAATTAGCCACTTTAGATGGTAGCAAACCTATAATGAATATGGGTGAAGCACGTTGGTATAAAAAGATTAACCCGCAATCAACTTATCTTGTTAGTCTCGATCCAAGTTTAGGCACAGGAGGAGATCCTGCTGCTATACAAGTTTTAGAAATACCCAGTTTTGAGCAAGTAGCAGAATGGCAGCATAATCTAACAGTTATACAAAGTCAAGTACGTATAATGCGTGATATTTGTACCTACATTAATGACGAATGTACCAACAGAGGAGCAACATCCAGCATATACTACAGTGTAGAAAACAATAATATAGGTGAAGCTGCATTAGTTGCTATCAACGAAATTGGTGAAGAAAGCATCCCTGGATTGTTCCTCAGTGAACCTATTAAGAAAGGTCATGTACGTAGATATCGCAAGGGATTTAACACCACACATTCTGTTAAAATCAACGCCTGTGCCAAGCTAAAATACTTAATTGAAAGCGATAGATTAAAGATACATTCTCGTGCTTTTATCAGTGAATTAAAGACATATGTGGCAAAAGGACTGAGTTTTGAAGCTAAAGTAGGCGCACATGATGACCTTGTTAGTGCTATGTTGCTGGTAATTCGTATGACATTAGTACTGCAAGATTGGGATCCTGCTATCTACGATAGGATGCGTGAGGAGCGTGAGGACGAGTTTATCATGCCCATGCCCATCTATATTAGTTCCTAATTAAATAAATAATACTATGAAACCTATACAACTAATATCGCAAGATCTCTTTGACAAAGTCCGCAGCCGTTTTACTAATTTAGAAATGGGCGACGAAACAGGTGCAGTTACCATTGACCCAGCAGAAGCACGTTTCTTTGATTTTGACTTTGTTAACGAAGGGGTTGATCTTGGTCGTGTTAGTATGAGTTTAAATGATCTTGGCAGTTTGAAGATTTATTACAGCCAAGGCATTACAGAAAATCAAGATGATCACGCTACACAAATGTGGTACAATTTCCTTAAAGAAATGAGATTGTTTGCCATGCGTAGATTGCTGAGATTTGATACAAGAGACATTGCAAAAACTAATTTAGACAAGAATGATTTTCAACACTTGGCCGCAACACAAGGCCCTAAGGAAGAACCAGATATGAATACTATGAACGAAACTAAAAAAATTAAAAAGAGTGTGGCGGAAGGCTCGCATGAAGAACAAGTTGCAAGATTGGCCGCATATAATGAAAAAATGGCTGGTAAAAATCCACCAATTGAATTGGGTCTGCGAGAAGTAGGCAACTGGGCAAAAGTTGGTCACTATGGCGATCCTATCAAAACAGCCTGGCTCAATATAGCAAAATACGGAGTTAGAAATAATAGATTCAATAACTCAGTTGAAAAAGTAATGTCAGCAATTAGTGAATTCCCTGATCTTGAGGACGAAGTATACGACATGTATGATATTAACCAAGATGAAGTGGATATATTATATAATGCCTATGAAACAGTATATGACCAATGGGAACAATTACAAGGTCAGCAAGGTGTAGCGGAAGGCCTGCAAGAATCACGTTGGAACAATAAGAGTTCCAGAAAAACTAGCCGCGCAGTACAGGGCAAAACAGAAGTTATTGTACGTCACGCACACGCAGTAGAAGAAACATATCCAGGCGCACGTAGTCAGAGCAAAAACATCAAGGCAATTTTTATACAGAACGCAGACGGCGAACGTTTCAAGTATCCATTTATACACACAGCAGGTGCGTTCGCAATGGCACAACACGTAGATCACGGTGGTGTTCCACATGATCCAGCAGGCAAAGCAATTATTAAAATGAGTGAGAATATTGCAAAGTTAGGCGAATTCCAACGACATATACAACGTAGTTCCTTGCACGCCGATGCACATGGAATTGCAGAACGTGCCATAGGCCACATGAATGAACTTAAAACAAGAATCGCAGCATTAGGAAAACGCCATCATTATCAAGCATGGAAAGAAGAATTTGAAGCGTCAGGAATGGGTGAGCCTGCAGACGAAATGATGCTTGACGCAGTAACATTAGAAGATTACAAGAGTAAATTTACACAAACAAATTTCCAAGAAGAATTAGTTGGGTTCTTCCCACTACTACATAGCATCATGCGTGAAGCTAATACCGTTGACCTTGAAGAATATGTAGAGGAAGCAGCAGCACCTTGGGAAGACGAAGAAGCTGATGATAGTGAAAAAGACAAAGACGACCAAACAAATACCAAAGGTTCTGATGGAGCCGAACACGGTGGGCATTCAAGAGCAAGACACTTGGCAAGACAGGCAATTCCAAAAGAAAAATCAGCAGCAGAAAGCATCAACTCTTTTGAAGAATGGGCAGATTCTACAGAACAAGGCAAACTCACAGACGACCAAATGAATCATCTTAAGGCAGCAATTGAGGCATTACCACAGGGACCAAATGGACCACAATTAGACTCTGCGGTGGCTAATGATTTCTTTAGCGACCCAGAATTAGGCTTAACAGAATTACCAAATTTTGAAGAATTAACTCAGGCATTACAAGACGAAGAAGGACGCGATGAAGAAATTAGAGCAACTCCTTTACAATTATTCCAAACTTGGGCAAAAGAAAATAATCCAGAACTATTAGCATCATTAGGCATGACAGGTGCTGAAGAACCAGCACCTGCTCCAGAAGCACCTCCTGCTCCAGAGCCTGCACCCGAACAACCAGTAGCAGAAGGCAAGAGCAGTATGGTACACGAAGTAGCCAAGATTGTTAAGAGTTTTTATAACGCTGATAATGAAAGCGTTGGACCATTCCGTGCAGAAGAAAACATCGCATTGGATTGCAAAAAGCAAATTAGTGAGAAGTTTGGTGAGAAAGCCGGAGAACAAGCCTACGAAATGGCCGAAGCATTTATTAATAAACTTACACAAGAATGGCAACAAAAACACGGACAGATACAAAAACATAGTCCAGTTGATCAAGGCGACGGCCTAAGTGTAGATAGTTTGAAAGAAATATTAGGCAGAATTAAAAGTAAAGTAGAAGGTATTGGAAAACCAGAAATGGAAGAAAAAGATGAGTGGCATCCATCCAAACATGTCACTGATCCACAAAAGAAAAAAGAACTTGAACCTCATGATAAAGATGTCAAGCGTGGCAGTTATGCCGACCGCGCCAACTACTTAGATGCTGCCGGTGTTAAACGTGATACACAACAAGACGAAGGCTTTGTGGGCAATATGATTGACAAGGCTAAAGGTATGTTTGGAAAGACACCAGCAGCACCGGCCGCTCCAGCACCAGCAACAGGTAACAACGGAGCCCATGCCGATGGTAAGCCAAATTCTTGGATGGAACCAGACATGCGTAAGGACTTTGAAAATACAGAAATTTCTACTTTTCTCTTATATAACATTCGTATGATATATAGATGGGCTAAAGAAGGTCGTAACATACGCAATTATATTCAAGACTTGAAGAAATTAGAACACGAAAATATCAGTAAGCCAACAACAGCAGCAGCCTTTAAATTCATTATGGACAATCTTGCTAGTGGTGAAGTAACTGATCCTAAAATGATAATGCAAATAGCAGATAAAGCCCACACATTAATGGGACATAGCGATATTGAACAAGCAACTCGTGAAGGCGTAGACAAGAGCCAAGTTCCTGCGGTTATGCGTAAGGAAAAAGGCGGGGACTGGAAAATGTCCACTCAAGATTTAGAAAAAGAACGAGATCAAAGCAGAACAACCAAACCAGGTTTAGACGCACACAAGGCCAAACTAGGTATGAGTGAAGAGATTGCCGATATTATGAGATTGGTAAATCACAAAAAATAATTGGCAAAATTAAGCAGCCAAATAGGTTGCAATGATAAATAAAACTGTGTATAGTTAACGCTATGCACAGTTTTTCTTTTAGTCAGTTGGCTTTAAGAAAGCGGCATAATTAAAACATTTATTAAGGAAAAATCATTATGGCAACTTTAGCAGAAATTCGCGCAAAACTTCAAGCATCATCTCAACAAGGCGGCAGCAATGCAGGCGGCGGAGATAACGGTGTATTCCCCCATTGGAATATGCCAGAAGGATCAACTACCACAGTTCGATTCTTACCCGACCAAGACCCAAACAACACTTTTTTCTGGATCGAACGTGCAATGATCAAATTGCCTTTCGCTGGTATTAAAGGTGAAACAAATTCCAAACCCGTTACTGTACAAGTTCCTTGTATGGAAATGTGGGGCGAGACTTGTCCAGTATTGACAGAAGTCCGTCCATGGTTCAAAGATAAATCTTTGGAAGATATGGGTCGTAAGTACTGGAAAAAGAAATCTTATCTATTCCAAGGATTTGTCACTGACAGCAAACTTGTAGAAGAAGGTAAGACACCTGAGAATCCAATCCGTCGTTTCATCATCGGCTCACAAATCTTCAATATCGTTAAAAACGCATTAATGGATGCTGAGATCGAAGAACTACCTACAGACTATGTTCGCGGTCTTGACTTCAAGATTGCTAAAACTAGCAAAGGTGGTTATGCTGACTATTCTACTTCTACTTGGGCTCGTCGTGAACGTGCTCTTGCTGAAATGGAACAAGCAGCAATTAAACAACACGGTTTGTTTGATTTGAAGAGCTTCCTACCTAAGAAACCAGGCGAAGTTGAACTCAAAGTTATCGCAGAAATGTTTGCAGCATCAGTTGATGGTGAAGCATACGATGGCGAGCGTTGGGGTCAATACTTCAAGCCAGCAGGCTTTGGTGGTAGTGGTTCAGCAACTGGTTCTACATCAGCACCAAAAGCAGCGCCAGCACCAGCAGCAGGTATTGAGGAAGACGACGTCCCTTTTGAACGTGCGGCAGCAACACCCGCTAAAGTGGTTGCAGAAGAAGCACCAGCTACAAGCAATGCAGGCAGCAGAGCAGCAGACATTCTTGCAGTAATCCGTAGTCGCCAACAAGCAAACTAAGGAGTAACAGATGGGAAAAGCATTTGATATTTCTAAGTTTAGAAAGTCAATTACTAAGTCCATTGACGGACTTGGTATTGGCTTCAATGATCCAACTGACTGGATCTCAACCGGCAACTATGCTCTTAACTATCTTATCAGTGGGGACTTCTTTAAGGGAATTCCTCTTGGTAAGGTAACTGTGTTTGCTGGTGAATCCGGCGCAGGTAAATCTTATATCTGTTCTGGAAACATTATTCGACACGCACAGGAACAAGGCATATTTGTTATTCTTGTTGACAGCGAAAACGCCCTTGACGAAAAGTGGTTAATTGATCTTGGTGTTGATACCAGTGATGAAAAACTACTTAAACTTAATATGGCTATGATTGATGATGTGGCTAAAACCATTTCTGAATTCATGAAAGAATACAAAGTTATGCCTGAGGAATCACGTCCTAAGGTGTTGTTTGTAATTGATAGTTTGGGTATGTTGTTGACTCCTACAGACGTTAATCAATTTGAAGCAGGTGAAATGAAAGGTGATATGGGCCGTAAACCTAAAGCACTTACATCACTGGTTCGTAATTGTGTTAATATGTTTGGCTCGTGGAATGTTGGATTGGTTTGTACCAACCATACATATGCAAGTCAAGATATGTTCGATCCAGATGACAAAATCTCAGGTGGACAAGGCTTTATCTATGCAAGCTCTATTGTAGTTGCGATGCGTAAATTGAAGTTGAAAACCGACGAAGATGGTAATAAAACTACCACTGTTAACGGTATTCGTTCAGCTTGTAAGATTATGAAAACACGTTACTCTAAACCTTTTGAATCAGTACAAGTTGAGATTCCGTACTCAACTGGTATGAGTCCATTCAGTGGTTTAGTTGATTTATTTGAAGCCAAGGGTAAGTTGAAGAAAGAAGGCAACAGTCTTGTTTATGTAACTAAAGATGGCGAAATTATCAAACAATTCCGCAAGGCATGGAACAGTAATGACAAAGATGGATTAACCATAGTTATGGCTGAGTGGGATGATACTATTGTGCCTGTAGAGGCAGTGGAAACAGAGGAAGCATAAAATGGAAGAAGATCAAATTATCGGTGTATGGGACACTTTTAAAGATTATGTCCCTGAAAAAAATCGAGATGCCGCAGCATCACATTTTGTAGAATTTATAATTGGACAAGATGTTGAATTATCAGTTCTTGAATCAGTTATAGGATTTGATCCACATCTCGACTCTGCTATCCAACTCGTTGTTGAAGAATTTAAAGACGAAGATCAGATAGACGACGATCTTGACTACTACGAAAACGAGGACTGATCGTGAATTGGTACAGCAAAGTAAGCAAGGATATTGCTCACTTGCCAGGCTGTATTGATTACTATTACCTTGAATTAGACACAGCAAGGGCAGAGGTTAAAATTCACGGAAACGTGGAAAAATCCTCTGCTGCTTTGCCTGGTCTTGTTGCTCATCGATTTAATCAACTTCAAGAAATTGAAGGTATTTTAGAATATCTAAACATCGAACTACGCCGCTTACGTTCCAAAACTTTTAAGAAATATTTGGAAAACTATCAACGTGCTCTTAGCAGTAGAGATGTTGAAAAGTATGTAGAAGGTGAGGCAGATGTGGTTGATATGGAAAAGATCATCAATGAGTTTGCACTACTACGCAATCAATGGCTGGGCATTATCAAGGGCTTGGATATCAAACAGTGGCAACTAAGTAATATTATTAAACTCCGAACAGCGGGTATGGAAGACGTTGTTATTTGACACAGAAAGGACTTGCGTCCTTTCTTATTTTGTAGTATAATAAATGTATCATGTATATTGAAGATTTACTCCACACATTGATGTACTCTGTTAAGACCAATCGTTATGATTCAACGTTGGTCCAGAGTTTCTATGAGCAAATAAATTACAAAAGTTTGGGTTTCACAGAAAAACAAGCTACCATAATGCTGAAAATCTCAAAAGCATACAAACAACAGATCTGTACACATCTTGGTAAAGATATAACTCCATTATTGGACAATCCACAATTTAAATTTAGTATCAGAACTATCAGTATGGTAAAACATATCTCTGTAATTCCTAATACTAACAATACCAAATTCATTATGGTGAAATTTCCCTATGATGAAACATTGGTTAAAGATATAAAAAGTGTAAGACAGAAATTTATATCCGCTGAATGGAATCAAGATGAAAAAGCCTGGGTTTTTTCCTTAGAAGGATTGACTGTTGAATATTTTAGTGCATACGTTATCTCCAAGGGATTCACTGCGGATGACCAATTTAAAGGATACATGGAGCAAGCCCTGGAAATTACCAACAATGTTGAAAAATATGCTCCTATGCTAACCATTGAGCAAGGAATGCCTAAAATTATCAATATTCCTGCTCATGTTCCGCAACCTAATAGCACAGACATTGTTCAATCATTGTTTGAAGCAAGACGTGTGGGTGTTACTACCTGGGATCATTTAATTGATAACGTCCTACTTGAATCCAATCAATCCTCTTTGATTAAAAATTTCATAAAATCTGAGATAGGTGAGGCATTTTCCATAAATTTAGAAGAAAATTCAATTTTAGATTTGAAACCCATTGTGAAGCATTTGTTGCCCTGCATCGTTACTGTACCAGGTGGTAATGAATTAAGCAAAATGCAACAAGCATTAGAATTGTTAAAAGACATCGGTATTGAAAATCAAGAAATTAGTGTTTTATTCCGCTTGCCCAACGAAACAGGTGGTGAATTTAACAAATTTGTCAAAGAAGAAAAATTAAATTCTCCTGTATCTGAAACAACCAAAGTAGTAATCCTCAGTGGAAAACTTCCTAAGCCATTGTTTGAATCTGAACTAAAATTTAATTGTGTGTTGAACTTTAATTTCTACAATGTTCACTATACTCTTGCTAATTTTATGAAAAACAAGCATAATGTTATTAACGTGTTAGCAGATAAAAAACAAAAGACCCTACTATTTTGAGCACCTGTAAAGTTATCATTAAAGATGAAGTAAATGTTAAGATTGATAATTTAGATCTTGACACTCGCAAAGCATTGGTTAAAAAATTCAAGTATGAAGACCCTACTGCCCGCTTCAGACCCAGCTTCAAATTAGGTCGGTGGGATGGCAGCATCAGTTTTTTTGGTCTCGGTGGATCAACTTATCTAAGTATGCTCGGACCAGTGTTAGAGTACCTTGAAAGCAAAAACTACTACATTGAAGTTGAAGATCTCAGGACCAGCAGTGCCCTGGAATTTCCTGAAATTTCTGAGGATTTTTGGGGTGATTTATGCTGGCCCAAAGGACATGTTCAGGAGGGGCAACTTATCCGTATGCGTGACTATCAATGCGACGTTGTAAATAATTTCTTGAAGAATCCCCAGTGTTTACAGGAAGTTGCCACTGGTGCAGGTAAGACAATTATCACCGCAACTTTGAGCAAAATCTGTGAAAAATATGGTCGAACAATAACCATTGTTCCTAACAAAAGTTTAGTGGAACAAACGGAAGAAGACTTTATTAATTGCGGATTAGACGTTGGTGTGTACTACGGAGATAGAAAAAATCTCAACAAAACCCACACTATTTGTACCTGGCAAAGTTTGAATATTTTAGACAAAAAATCACAAGACAATGACGAGTTATTGACCTTGGCAGAATTTCTAGACGGTGTGAGCACAGTCATAGTTGACGAGGTACATATGGCCAAAGCCGATGTATTGAAGAAATTATTGACTCAGAATCTCGCCAATGCTCCTATACGTTGGGGATTGACCGGAACCATACCAAAAGCCGATCATGAGTATCAAGCATTGCGGGCAAGTTTGGGAGATGTTATTCATCACATATCTGCACATGAATTACAGGCTCGCGGTGTGTTGAGTAATTGCCACGTTAATGTTGTACAAACAGCTGAGTGGAAAGAATTTGGAAGTTATGCAGAAGAATTGAAATATCTTGTCACTGATAGCACTAGGATGACCTATATCAGCAACATGATTCGCAATATTGCAACATCAGGAAATACCTTAGTCTTGGTTAATAGAATTGACTCTGGTAAATTTATTATTGAACAAATACCAGAGGCGGTGTTTGTTTCAGGTGAAGTTAAATCTACAACAAGAAAAGAAGAGTACGATGAAATTAAAACTGCTGATAACAAGATTATTGTGGCGACTTTTGGTGTGGCCGCTGTGGGTATTAATATCCCTAGGATTTTTAATCTGGTTCTTTTGGAACCCGGAAAGAGCTTTGTTAGAGTTATACAAAGCATTGGGCGAGGTATTAGAAAAGCTGACGACAAAGACTTCGTCCAAATCTGGGATATAACTGCTTCCGCCAAATACGCTAAACGTCATCTGACAGAGAGAAAGAGGTTTTATAAAGAAGCCAAATACCCATTTAATATTGAGAAAGTAAAATACCTATAATGCAGATTTTAACATTGAACAACGAGATTTTTTATCTCAACGACTTACCAGAAGAAGTAGATGAAGATCTAAGATTTGCTGTATTGGATAATAGTGATAATTCGAACCCTGACTATTTCTTCATTCCACTTATATTCTTGGAGAGCTTTACCGGGCCAGCAGCCGTACTAAAAATTGGACCACACGAACTTACCATGCCCTTGGATTGGTGTGCCATTGTTGGCGATCCTGAAGGTCCTGAAATGGAAGTGCTTCCATTAACAAGTTTAAATGATCGTGGATTTAGAACATTCTGCTTTAATCCATTGAGCAGTTTTAGACCAGAGTTTCATGAGATTGATATCATTGATGTTTATCAAGATGTTAAATGGTATTTTCCAAAGATGAAGCCTGGACAACTATTATGCACACCATTGGAAACAGGGCCTAAACCAACCTGTGCATATTTTGTCAAAGAAGTTAGTCGTCAAAGTGAATTGGTAGATTATACAAGGTGCTGGTAAATGAAAAGCTGGTTTATTAAAAATTGGAATTTATCATATAGCGAAAAACTTAAAAATTTTCCTTCAGTTAATTATACAAGTTTACGTGAAAGCGTTGACCGTAGAAAATTTATGCAGGATCAATTTGATCACTTTGGAATAACTAAAACATCTGTATATCAAACTGAAAGATATACAGAAATTTCTGATTACGTTAAATGTACAGGAACTGGAGTAGTAAACGATGCTGTAACTTCACAACTAGGAACTATGATTTCTCATTTAAATCTTATGAGAAATTGGTATGTATCTACTAACGAAGACTATGCTATTTTTTGTGAAGATGATGTTAGTTTTGAAAGTATCAAATATTGGAATTTCACTTGGGAAGATTTTGTTGAACATCTTCCTGAAAATTGGGAATGCATACAATTAACAAAAGTAATGGTTCCGTGTGATGCTGGATGTAAAGGTAGTAAAGAGTTTAATCTTAAATTAACTTGGGGCAGATGGTGGGGCGCTTACTCATTAATGAAACGATCATACGTTAAAAAAATATTAGATAAAACTTGTATAGGATATAATGAATATTGTTTTGATATAATATATGGAGATATTGATTATGAACCTATTATTGAAAATTTATTATATATAGGCATGGCAACAGTTTATAATTTTCCTATGTTAGTCGAACAACGTGAATTTAATACAACTTTCTTTTACAAAAACGAAACAGCAACTACATCACAAGAATGGTCACATCATTTTGTATTAGAAGAATGGCAGACTAATGGAAAAACTTTAGATCTTGATTACGCAATGAGAATAAATTAAAATGAATATATTTGAAAGTCCGGACGGTGGCAAAACTATATATCAACGTGAATCACCATACACCGCTGAACGTAAATTAGTCAAAGAAGATTTTTCAATTATATCAAGAATAAAAGAACGGCAGTTGTGGGATGATATTCGACAAGCGGCTATGACCAATAATACTTTACATGAAGCCATGGAACGTGTTAAAGTAATATACTACCTGAGCAAAGATAATGGCAACAGCAAAACTTGATATCAAACGTGAACTCAATGCTGTAGATCGTAAGACCTACAACTTCTACGACAATCTCACTGACGAGGAACGTAAAGCATTTAGTCCTTATATCTTAATGCGATATACAGCCAGCGTTCAAGGCGATAGAGATACACAAGAATGGTTCCTTGAAATGACTAATGAAATGGTTAATAAAAATCATTGGGATCTCAGTAAGAATCATAAGGCTTTATTGTGGAAATTATTTGCCGGAGTAGGCACCGGCGCCACTGCTTATCATCCATACTTGGCGGCAGGTAAGAAAGAGAAAGCCAATAAGATTGAAAAATTATTGTGCGAACTTAATCCAGCAATGAAGATGGCAGATATTAAACTAATGGCCAAAATGATGGATAAGAAAGACAAAGAAGAACTATTTGATAAAATGGGGTTTGATAAGAAACAACGGAAAGAATACGAATGAGTTCTTTAGGTGGCAATTTTAAAATGTTTAAATGGGTACCAGACGGCACCTATGACTATAGCGAATATTATGTAAGATATGTTATAATTAACTCTAACCCAATAATAGTTATTGCTAAAGAATGGTTAGACAAGGGTGGTCCAACAGATGTATCTGAATCATTACGTCAACCTTGGGGCGCATTTCCTAACTTTCCTCCTAAACCAAAAAAATGATTGATCTTGTAGAACAACCTTATACTTGCGTACATTGCGGCAAAAGTTTTATGAAAGATAAAACTTTGGTTGCCCATATGTGCGAACGCAAACGTCGTGCTCTACAGAAAGATGAGAAACGTGTACAAGCAGGCTTTATGGCATTTAATCGCTTTTGGCAATTGACGCAAAATGCTAAACAACCTAAGACCTATGATAACTTTGCTGACAGCAGTTACTATAATGCCTTTGTAAAGTTTGGCAGCTTCATTAATAATGTCAATCCACTTTATCCAGATAAGTTTGTTGACTATGTGATTAAGAGTGGTGTCAAATTGGATCACTGGTGTAGAGATGAACTCTACGAAAGATATCTGTTTGATATGCTTAAAACAGAACCTGTGGAAAGTGCTGTACAAAGAACTCTACAAAATATGATGGAATGGGGCGATGCAAACAATGCCAACTATGCACATTATTTTAATTATGTAAGTCTTAACAAAGCGGTACACGACATACTGAATGGTAAGATTAGTTTCTGGATGATACTTAATAGTACTCCTGGTAAAACTATGATTAGTAATATGAGTGATGAACAATTAATGATGATTGCTCCTGTGTTTGATGTTCCACATTGGATGAAGAAGTTTAAACAAAGTCCAGCAGATGTTGCATTGGTACAAGAAATATGTGCAGAGGTTGGAATAAAATGAGTGTAGATAATATTGGAAAATTTCTAAAGTATCATGATATGCAGGTCATTGATGATAACAAACGTGCCTATAAACATACACGTATGAATGTAAAATATTTTAACAACTTTGCTGACTATAACGAATTAACGGCAACGGATGCAATTCGATACGATACTGAAAAACTACTGACAGTAGAAATTACAGAGAGTGAGTTACAACGTATTGCAGACTTTGAAGCAGAAGTTTTTAATAACTTAAAAGAACACGGTCATTATAGAATGTTTGAACATATGACTCAATTAAAAGAACGTGAAAAATATCTTAAGAACAAATATCCAGCAGTGAAGAAAGCCTACGAACATTATAGTCTAATGTTAAAATTAGCAGAAAGTGGTGAACTATGAATATGCTCAAAGGTCAAAACAGCTATGACTCTACATCCACAGGTGCGGTGATTCCTTTCCTTAATAGAAACGTTACACCCTATGCCACAGAGGCAGGTGGTTTTAAATTTGATCTTGTTCCTGTTGAGAAGCAAAAAGATATTATGCTCAATGTTGGCAGAATGCATGCCGAACAAGAATATAATCGTATCATGGAATTAGTTCGAGTATTAGAAGGCCAAGCTCAGCAAATTAAACGTAGATTGGAAATAACCGATGCTGTTCATGCCGCTGAATATCAATTCCAAACATATCACGGACAAACATATTGGTTAGTATTTGAACGAGAAAAAAAGAAAACTATATTGGCAAAAAAAGGACCTAACGATTGGTCCAGTAGCGCACCAGAAGAATATGAATACATTGCAGCAGTGAAATGGTTAGGCGATCACACTTGGATAGAAGTAACAGAGGAACAACAATGAACATACCCAAAGAAGGCAGTAAATGGACCAGCATCAACGAAACATTCGTTGTTATCCATACAATTGAATTAGATGGACATACATGGATACACTATAGAAAAGAGACCAGCGGACAAGAATATAGTTGCTATGCAGAAAGTTTCTTAGATAGATTTACAGAAATACACAATGAAACAAAAGTTTATTGATCTATACATGGACTGGGCAGCTCGTACTGCTCAACTTAGCCATGCTCAACGACTACAGGTAGGTGCGGTGATCGTAAAGGATGACAGCGTGATTAGTTACGGTTATAATGGTACACCCGCAGGGTGGGATAATAACTGCGAGGACATAGTAAGTTATAATTTAGGCGAACCAATATTAAAAACTAAACCAGAGGTATTACATGCTGAATCAAATGCCGTGGCAAAATTGGCCAAAAGTACAAATAGCGGTATGGGCGCTACTATGTTCATTACCCACGCTCCATGTATGGAGTGTGCCAAACTTATATACCAAAGCGGTATTGGGCATGTTCTATATCGTAGTTCTTATCGGGATATTAGTGGCATCACGTTTCTTGAAAAATCCGGTGTAAAGGTTGAACAAATATAATGGACATTGATATAGACTTTCCTGATAGAAAAAAAGTGCTTGATATAATTAAGCATATTCCAGCACGGCTCGAAGATGGAAAGAAACATAACACAGGTGTCTATTGTCATAACATTCCCTATGACCCTATTAATGATACCGCAAGTTTAGATTATAAATCTGCAGAGGAACGTGGATACTTTAAGATTGACTTCTTGAATGTTAATGCTTATGCTGGTGTTAGAGATGAAGCCCATATCATTGAATTACTCAACAATGAACCATTGTGGGATTTGTTATATGAAAAAGATGTGTGCGATCAATTATTCCACGTTAATGGATATCACAACTTATTGGCTGAGTTAAAACCTACAAGTATTCTTGATCTAGCCAAGGTCCTGGCCATGATTAGACCGGGCAAGAAACATCTCATCCCAATATGCAAGGAACAAGGATTCCAGGCTATCAAGGATGAAATATGGACTAAAACTGAAGATGCCTATTTCTTTAAGAAGGCTCATGCTGTTTCCTATGCTAGTGTTATTGTGGTACAGTTAAATTTAATCTGCGAAAAAATTAGTTACGGTTATGGTTAACGAACTGCTCTCATTGATCGCACTAATTGTATTGATTTGCGTTTGATGCGTTTCTCAGCTATTTCACCAAGATTCACTGTGGGTCCAAATACTACTTCTATATCCTTACTGCTAAATGTTTTTATGTAAGGTCTGAACTTTTGCATCTCTTGCTTAAGAAATATGTTGATTGGTATTTTACGATTGCTTTCCCACCACCAAACTTCACCTAATTCTAAAAATATTACACGTTCCTGCTCATCTATTATCATAGATAAATCATAGATGCTGGAAACATAGTCATCGCAATTGACTACAATACCCACATATTCACGATCGTTGGACTTTAGACACGATATAAATGGGAATTTTTCCTGGAATTGGTTACTCATTGGGTTTTAAATAAATACATTATGCAAATTTTACCAATCTATTTATACGCAAACAAACTCGATGTTACACTAGATTTGGACGCTACAATCAGGGGAGTTAATCAGGTTATGTATCAACGAGACCTAACAGTACAAAAAGGAATTAAGAATCAAATTAGGATTCAATTCAAAAACAGCGACCAAAAACGTATATCCATCTCTACTAGCACTATATTTGTGTTTAGTATGTTTGATGCTATAAATCAACGTTTAATAGTGGAGAAGGACCTTGAAGTCCTCCCAGAAACTACTAGTACCAAAGGTATGGCATTGCTTACCCTTAACGAAAGCGATACCCTGGATCTTGATAAATCTAGCTATACCTATAGCGTGAAACAACAAGACACAGACGGAACTTATACACCGGCATATGCTAATACCTATTACGGTATGAACGGTACACTACATATATCCACTGACATTTATCCAGTATTACAGGATAGTACCACTGTTACTAGCTTTAATCCTACTTTTAATTCTAGTACAGGTTTGTACGAACATAAGAGCGGAAATATACACGCTAACCCTGCCTTTAATGGTAATACTGCATTGCATACCGTGGCATTTTATATGACTGCCTATAAAGGTACAGTTAATATCCAAGCCGCATTGGATAATAATCCTACAGGCGATCACAGCTATTATACCATTGTTTCCAAAGCCTATAATGGTAAATCTGGTGTGGATTATGTTAACTTTGATGGCGTGTTTACTTATATCCGAATTGTACATATTCCAGCCGCTGGCCCACCCCCTAATACTTCCAACGACACCCCTGGTTTCTTCGGTTCATTTGACAAGGTACTATATAGAAGTTAAAATAGTGCATGAATCAAATTCAGGCAGCACTACAGTCTTTACTACCCGCTAATCGAAAACTAACCACCGGCGGTTGGATAAGTTTCAACGCGGTTTGCTGCTCACATAGAGGCGATAGACCAGATACTAAGAAACGCGGTGGCGTGATGTTTAACGACGAAAGCTTCACCTACCATTGCTTTAATTGCGGATTCAAAGCAGGGTGGAGCCCAGGTAAACTACTCAGCAACAATACTAAACTATTATACAAATGGTTGGGCTTGGGCGATACGGATATCAGCAAACTAGGATTGGTAACTTTAAAATTTAAAGAAGATCAACCTCAGCTGAAAAAAACATTGGTCTTTGATCTAATGGAAAAACCATTACCTAACGAATGCCAAAGTATTACTAAATGGGTTGAACAAGATTGCCAAGACCCTGAGCTAATAGCTGTGATTGACTATCTACTCAATAGGGGTATGGAATACGATTGGTACAACTGGCACTGGAGTTCAGCACCCGGATTTAGAGATAGAGTTATTGTTCCATTCTATGATAAAGGTCAAGTAGTGGGCTATACAGGACGTAAGATCACAGATGGTAAACCTAAGTATCTTACTGATAGCCAAAGTGGTTATGTGTTTAACCTAGATAGACAGACCTACGATAGATCTTGTGTTATAGTAGTTGAAGGACAGTTTGATGCTATCGCTGTAGATGGCGTGGCCATTATGACCAACGAACCTAACGAAACTCAATGTGCTAGATTAAATGCTGTGGGTAAACAAATCATTGTTGTACCAGATAGAGATCGCCCAGGTGCTAAGATGATTAAAGCTGCACTGGCTAATGGCTGGGCAGTGAGCTTACCACCCTGGGAAAACAATATTAAAGACGTTGCCGATGCTGTAAAGAAATATGGTAGACTTTATACTCTAACCACAATTTTACACTATCGAGAAACTAATAAGATAAAAATACAATTGCTACAGAAAAAATTAGAGGCCCTAACAGATGAATAAAAAAGAGAAAACTCCTAAACCAAACTATACTGCTGAGATGCAGAAACTATACTTGGAGATGTTCTTATCAGATGCTGAAACTTTTGTACGTTGCCAAAACATTTTTGATCCACTGAACTTTGATCAAAGATTCCAGGATACAGCAGAATTTATTACCAAGTATGTAGATGACTATAAAGTCATGCCCGAGGTTGCAATTGTTAACGCAAGTTGTAGATCAGAACTCCAATCTATACAATTACCTAAAGAAAACTACGAATGGCTCATGGACGAGTTTGAGAACTTTAGTAGACATAAAGGACTGGAACGTGCCATTATAGAAAGTGCTGATCTACTCGAAGCCGGCGACTATGGACCAGTGGAAAAACTGATCAAAGACGCTATACAGATATCACTGAACAAGGATATGGGTACAGATTACTTTGAGGATCCAAGAGCACGTTTGACTAAACTTAAAGACGGTAATGGACAAATTAGTACAGGGTGGCCTAGCATTGATCGCAAGTTGTATGGTGGGTTCAATCGTGGTGAACTGAATATCTTCTGTGCAGGATCAGGCGGTGGTAAAAGTCTATTCTTGGCCAATATGGGCGTGAACTGGGCACTACAAGGTCTTAACGTATTGTATCTAACATTTGAGTTGAGCGAGGGCTTGGTGGCCATGCGTTTGGATAGTATGATGACCGGTATTGGTACTAGAGAGATCTTTAAGAATCTAGACGACGTTGAACTTAAAGTCAAAGTCCTAGGCAAGAAGTCTGGAAATCTACAAGTAAAATATATGCCCAGCGGTAAGAACTGTAATGACATTAGAGCCTATCTAAAAGAATATCAGGTTAAGAAAGGATGTAAACCTGACGTTATCCTTATTGACTATTTGGACTTAATGATGCCATTGAGCGTTAAGGTTAGTCCTAGCGACTTGTTTGTTAAGGACAAATATGTATCTGAAGAGATCCGTAATCTAGCTATGGAAACACAATGTATTACGGTGACTGCTAGTCAGTTGAATCGTAGTGCAGTTGAAGAGATTGAGTTTGATCACAGTCATATCTCTGGTGGACTATCTAAGATCATGACAGCAGATAATGTTATTGGTATCTTTACATCTAGAGCAATGAAAGAACGTGGACGGTATCAAATCCAGTTTATGAAGACACGTTCAAGTTCCGGTGTTGGACAAAAGGTTGATTTGGAATTTAATGTTGATACTCTACGTATCAGCGACTTAGGTGAAGATGAAGAAACTAGCTTTAGTCAACAAAAAGCAGAAAACGGTACAAGCTCTATGATGAAGGGCTTTAAACGTACTAGTACAGTGACTACCAGCACAGATGAAACTACTGGTGAAGTTAAATGGGAAAGACCTACTCCTGCCGAAGGGTGGAGCATTGATAAACCTAATAGAAACCCACTTAAGGTTGCAGGCGATATTAGATCAATGTTGGCTAATATGAACAGCGAAAAAGATTAGAACCAATTGGCTACTTGCTGTTTACTGGAATCAGCAATGACTTTATGCCACTGATCTATGTCTGTATAACCAAATACTAATTCAGGCTCTGCACGGGTGAATGACCAACTTTGATTGATGTTCCAGGGCGCCTCACCTAATATCTCACCTTCTATATGCCCGGGCAACCAACGTGTAAACCCTGCTACTGCACGAAACTGACTGGGCCCTTCATGTCTACTAATAGCTGTTAATACGGATACATCACTACTGATGCCTATTTGCTCTGTGAGCTTGTTAGTGGTGGGACTAAACCAATCCAACGTATGTATGATGTGTATACGATTGGTGCTTTCACTACCTCCTATATACAAGGGTTGATCGCCATCCATGTTTAATCCTATATTACGCATTACACTATCAACAGTGACGTTATTGGTGTAAGGCCTATTAATTTGTAAACCTATGGCACCTGAGGTGTCATGATCTATGACTAATATGGCACTCCTGCGTAGAGAAGTATCTGTTCGTTTTGGATGAGCGGCTAATAAGAAGCCAGTGTAGTTTTGTTCGTACATGAAATTATTTAACCGATAAATAATTTTATATGGCGATACTTGACTTTAATCTGGGGTTTGAAACTCACTCTACACTTAACCCACGTTTGTGGCGCAATAACGAACTGGACAAAGATGTGGAGTCGGCACTGATTAAAATAGCCCAAGACTTTAAAAAGTTTATAGATGTACCATTTGATGTAGTGGATGTGCGTATAACGGGCGGACAAGTATCATACTTCTATACTGAACATAGTGATTTGGATCTGCATCTAATAGCGGATTTCTCTAGTGTTCGATGCGATAGAGAAGCTGCTGAACTATTTGACGCTAAACGTTTACTCTATAAAGAGAAATACTCTATTACAGTCAAGGGTATTCCTGTGGAACTATACGTGGAAGATTTGGATCACCCTGCTGTTAGTGCTGCTTATAGCATACAAACTAGATCTTGGATTACACAACCAAAAAAAGATCTTGGCCCTTTTGACATCGACGAAATTGAAAGACTAAGCAATGTATGGGGCGAAATAATTCAGCATAGTTTGAGGCTGAAAAACATTAAAACTGCTAGAAAAACCTTGGATTTATTACGCAAATTCCGCCATTTAGGCCTCAAAATACACGGAGAATATTCCACGGCTAATCTAGTATATAAGACACTGAGAAACAGCGATCTTATTAAGAAACTACAGAATTTTATAGACACTGAACACGAGAACAATCTGAGCGTAACTGGCTAGCGCGAGACCTTTCCCCGCGCAGCGCCAGCGCAAAAAAAAAGATTTTCTAATCTATTATACTAGCACTTTATTACCAAACCCACATAGGATAGTTAGAATCTATATAACCTAGATCATACTCACTATACCATCTACCACTTCCTCCAGCTAGACCGGATAACTTGGATCGCGGTCCATGGGTTAACCCTACTCGATCTACTAATAATTCATAACAACAATGCTCTACTGCTTTTACCCTGTCGTCAGCTTCTAATAATTTGGGTACTAGACTATTAACAGCAAACTCTAGACTAGAATAGAAGAATCTTGTATCTACGTATGTGGTGTTGAAACCTACTCGATCATCATAATGCTGCCAGAAACACGAAGACTTACCCTGCATATATCTGCTAATTTCAGCAAAATTCCTGCAATAGACTTTACCTGTACACTTGTAAAAACTAGACTCGGAATTTAATAATACGCTATTATTCAAAGCATATTCTAATAGTCGCGCTTCTCCATAACCTTTTCCACGCTGTTGAACTAATTCCGTGTTTTGCTGATAACTAAGTTGCTCAACTTCTATATCAAAATTGGCAAACTCTTCAGGAGAGAATAATACACTGTCTGTGGCATCTACTATGACTACTTTTTTGATACCACTTAATATCCAAAATCCTAGAGCTGATCGCGCTGCTAATCGCCTGCTAGCACTATCTACTAATTGTAGATGCGGTACTCCACTAGGAGGCCTGTTGGCTGTGGTTATTAATACCACACTCATGGTTTATAAAGTCTCAACTATGAGTCTACGTAGATCTAAACTATGCGCTATATTCTCTACCCTAGACTCATAATCCGCAGCTAACTCTAAGATCACACTATCTAAACTACGATCAACTTTGAAACTTAGACCACCGGCACGAGACCAATCTCGGCAGTTATCTAATCGATCATCTACTAATATATCACCGGGATTACAATGTAGATGCTTGTCTACACTATAGGGCCCAAAATGTACCGCTATATCTGTGAAATGTAATTTGGCCCACTCGGCTTTATCATGAAATGCCCAGGGTAGATCATTATTGTGCGGTATTGCCGTTAGAAACATTAATTCCCAACCTAGTTGATCTCTATACTGACGGGCTATGTTGACTAACTCTGTGGCACGGGGCATTACGGGTAAATGTAAGAATAGATGCGGGTTATTACGCAATCTATGCCAATCTGCATCTGGATACATCTCTCCAGGTGCTGCTTCTTTACCTAATATACGTAGAGAATTGGCTCTCCAATCTGCTACTACTCCATCCATGTCTAAATATATCTTTGGTTTATTCATAACTGTAGTTTACACTGTCTTCATTGATGTTTAACACTTGAGCACCATTACGCAAGTGAAATACCCGGGCCATTTCAGTGGGTGGACTTAGTGTAACATACTTCTTTATACTAGGTCTACTACTTTGAATATGCGACCTTGCTGCAACAATTAACTTTCTCCCTGCTCCGGGTACATAACTCCATATGGTGTAGAATACTGCTACTACTGGCTCATAGGATGCATACTCTAATAACTCTTCTCGACTACGCGGTACACTGTCTCTATACAATACACATACTACAGCACTGGGCTTACCATACTCATCTTGCGCTACTATGATTTCACTCGATTCACTGACTCGAAACTCTATACCAATTTCTGGACGTACTGGATCATCTTTGATTAATTGTACAAGTGGATCTAACGGTGAACTTATGATGTGTAGCATGGCGATACCTTAATAATACACGTACTTATCTATTCTATTCAAATTATACGAGTTTAATGACTATAAACAGTAAGTAACATTATGAACAACTTATTCCTAAAATTAACCAACGCTAATCCAGTGAACAGAAGCATGCCACTGGCTATACGCAAAGACCTTGTGCTTACTGTACACTCTAATATGGCTGTACGTGAGGATTCTAGTATAGAAATGGTAACCTACGTTTTTGGACCTCCACACGGTACTTGGGAAGTACTGGAAACCTACGAATACGTAATGGATCAACTTACACAAGAATAATGTATTTGGTGTTTCCATCAAGTACTGACTACGGTATAGAACTGTTGATACTACGTAGACATCTACTCTTTTGGAGCGAGCAAAATAATATTCCACATACTTGTACTGTGGAGAATTCAGAGTTTAGAGTGAGATTACCCAAGCAACAACATTATACCCAATTTGTACTACAGTGGCAGGGCCCAGAATTCTATATAGTACCAAAAAAAATTGCTGCGTAAAATTTTAACAACCCAGAAAATCTTTACACTAGAGCAAATTTTTGCCGCGTATTTAAAAGCACTTCTGTTATTAATCTCCCCAGGCCGTTCTAATCTAACTCAACTTTTTTAATGGTGAATTTTGGTGAGAACTTTTTGCAAGCGGGCTTGCTAGCTTGCTAGGGCAGGGACCATTGCTGCTCCCCACACCCCTCACTCCCCTCAGTGTTCCCTGATCCCCTCAAAGTCTAAAACCGACTCAATGCTGGGATCTGGAAGGATTTCTTCACCGTAGAGATCGAACCCCTCAGCTTCCAAGATGTCGCAGGCCTCCTGGAACAGTTGGATGACCATACGGGTACGCTGGGCCTGTAGTGTGTCCTTCTTACGCTGCCGACCGCTGCCCACCTTGTAGACTAGTGCGTAGTGTTCAGCGCAGTAGCTACGGCCCTCTAGTGCAGGATGTGTACAGCGTGGCCCTGTGCCTATGTATGTGCATGTAGTCATTAGTCTTCCTGCCTTACTTTGACGACCAGTTCGATCATGTCCTTGCGTTGTTCTTCAGTCATGTCCACCCACATCTCCATAGCGGTTGACACTCCAGTCTCCACACCGTCCTGATAGTGTAGGAAGTTGCTGGTCCAGAGTAGGGCAATGATAGCCCAGAACTCCCAGGTGTCTACATTATGACCCATGGCATACAGGGCGATGCCCAGTGTTACCGCTATGGCTATGCGTTGTAGGTTCTCGTTCATTATCGTTTCATACAAGTGGTCTTCACCATTGCGGTCCAGTTGTTAGGGAAGCCCTTCTTTAGATCAGCGATCTTCAATACCATACGCAGGCTGAGCTCACGAAGCTTGTCCTGGTTCTGTTCTACGAACTCAATGAGCTCGTCCTCTACACAGGCATCAAAGTCGTAGCGTTCCAGCATCTGGCCTTGTTTAACTACCTGTTTGATTCTAAGGATCTTCTCACGTGCGGTATCCATTTGGAGATCAATGTAGTGGCAGCGGCTTTCCAGGGCATCCAAGTGATCTCTGAGCTTCTTGCTACGTACATGTTCAAACTTGATGTTGGTGATAAAGATAGCGGCACCCTTGAACTCAAAGCGATCCGGTATGCCTTCTGATCTAAGTATGCGGCTGTCTGTGTTCCAGCTGATGTAGCGGCGGCTACCACTGTCCAATGCACCCTTAAGGATGTTCAGGCTAAGGTCTTCCATAAGGATACTATCGCAGTCGTCGAAGACCACAACGTTACCTTCAGCGGAGAACTCGTAGAGTTTGCTGTAGAGTCCGATGGAGCTCATGGCACCCTTGACCACTTCGAACTTGGGCTTCTTCTCTGCCAAGATGTTGAACAGCTCGGACTTGAGCAGGACTTTCTCTACTCCGAAGCTTTTGCCAACACCGGGTGGGCCACTGACAATCATAGCACGGATCTGTCCGTCTTTGACTGCCTTGGTCATTTGATCCAGGATTTCGAAGCGTTCACCCAGACGTTGGTAGATCTCGTCGTCTGTTTCTCTGGCCACAGCGTCTTGGGTACGTTTGATTGCTGCTTCGTCAAACTCTAGTACGGTAGCGCCCTTGCTGGGTTTTTGTGCTGCTCTTGTTGCCATAGTGTTCCTTGGTGTGTTTAAAAGTGTATTATAACAGGGACCTAAGTCCCTGTCAATGTTCAGTCTGCCCGACCGCCTGCGTAGGCTGTGACACCCAGTCGTTCTTTCAGGATCCGAGCGGCAGCTGAGGCACCCGCTTCTTTCACTGACATGCTCTGGGTACCGTGGCCACTTGGGTTCCACCATTGGAGACCGCCACCGTAGGCTTTGCTGAAGCCTGCTTTAATCAATGCGCGGCCCAGTTTGGTTGAGCCTTTCTCGTAGACGTTAACCCAAGCAAAGCCGCAGTACCAGTCCTCACCGTGTTGGGTGATGTGGTCTTGTGCGGCTTGGGCAGCGGCTTGTTGGGCTTCTGCTACAGCGGCGTTGACGATTGCTTGTTCCATTTAGTGCTCCTTAGTGTGTAAGTAAGTATTATAACAGGGAGTTGCCTCCCTGTCAACCTTTTAGTTGTTGTTTATTGTGTACAATGCATTATCTAAATATTCTGAGATAATTTGCTTTTTGTAAGTGTTAACAATAGTTTCTTGTAGTGTTTCGCAAGCGCACAATAAGTTAGTGTCGCTGTCGTCTTCTTCTAGCACATAATTAATAACTTGCAGCATTGTTTTACCCGTACGCACTGCTTCGGCAAATACAATTGCTTCGCAATTGTTAACGTTGTTATTTACAGCGTGGAATCCGTTTGCAGTTTGTGTTACTTGTAACATAGTGTTTCCTTTTAGTGTTTAAGTGTGTATTATAACGCTAAAGGGCTCCGCTGTCAACCTGTGTTGCAAAGCCCTTTCACTTTACTCTACTATTTGTTATAACTTGCGTTAATGCGTAAGTATGTACGCCCCCCGCTCCTAAAACCCATGCAGCCTGTGTAATTGCTTGTTGTTGCTTTAACTCTGTTAGTAAAGCCCACAAGTGTAAACAAGTCTTGTATCTCTTTTACTAATGCGTGTTTATCCGCATAGTTAATGTCCCATGTTAGCAAGCGTGTATTATTAACACCTTTGTCTGTGTATTTTGCACTGTCCCCTACAATATTGTTTACAATATTGCGTATTGCTTGCGTATCCGCTAGTTGCATAAAAAGCTCCTTTAGTGTTTAAGTGTGTATTATAGCAGTTTAGTCTGCTGTTGTCAAGTCTTTTTGTGTAAAGTTAAACAGCTCGTTGTAACAAGCAACCAGCTGCTCGTCTGTCATTTTGTAGCAAGCACTATTAGTGTCGTATTCCATTTTAATATTATACAACATTTCCCAACGTGTTAGTCCGTTGCTTAATTTACGTTTTGTAAAATACATATAGTTCTCCTTATTTGCAGCAATATTTGTTAGCACTAATTAGTGCGTTATCTTCTATGTACAATAGCACACTAATGTAAAATTCGCGTACTAATGTATCTTGCATAATAATTGCGTTATGCAATGCTAGTACATTTTTGTCTGTGTTAAACTGCACTAGTGCGTTAACGTTATATGCCACGTCCTCTGCAAACATAGTGTCTATGTCCTCTTCGTTAGCAAATACGTTAATATATTCCTCTGTTGTTTTAAGTAATAGCACGTTAATTTGTGCAATGTGTTTTGCTGTTAGTTTTTGCATATAGTTCCTTTTTGTTTATGTGTGTATTATAACGCAGAATAGCACACTTGTCAAGTGTGCTGTTAATAACCCTGCTAGCGGTAAGGTTATTTCTTGGTGGCTGGGGCCTGCTGTATCTGAACGCAGGTGCCTTTGAATTGCTGTTTCTGTAGGTCCTGAAGAGCCGCCTGGCATATGGCCTGCTCCTGGAACTGCCCTATGTAGGTCACGCTGGGTGCTGTGGTTCCTATGCCAATGAGTGCTATTGCCCAGAACATATCACGCCTCCTTCTTGGTTAGGGTGGACTTGAACAGCAGGGCGAACAGGAACTGGAGTCCCCAGGCCTGTAGCCAACCTATCTCTCGTGTGCCCTCTACAGCAGGTACAAGGCATTGGTTCCACAGTTCCATCACCGGCCAAGCCAGTAGGAAGGATAGGAACAGTAGGGTAGCGATACTGGCTACGATTGCACCTAATGCTACGATTGCGTCTTTCATAACAACCTCTTACAAAAATGTGTACACAATAGCAATCCCTATAAAGTACAGGAAAAGTGATCCTACTGCTACAATAGCGGCAAACTCGAGTGTTTCTTTTAACAGTTGCATTTCTATCTCCTAAAATTGTATTATAGCATCAAATGCGGAATTGGTCAAGCACTTCTTTAGCCTCGTCTACAGTGGTGATCTCATCAACGAATGCTGCCAGCATCATTTGGATCAGTGTACGGCACTCGAGTCGTTCTGGCCGGGGCAAGGTAGCGATGAATGCCTCCACTGCCGCGTATTCCTCAAGACCCCACATAATGTCGCACAGGGCCTTCTGTTTAGCGTTGAGTCCAGTGATAGTGATCATTACATTCTCCAAAAGTAGATTACAAAGGGTCCGCCGATTAGGGCTGCGACTGCGGTAGCTTGTGCTAGGTCGATTAGTGCTTGTTTCATGTATGTATTATAGCCGAGAACTTGGGTCTCGTCAACCTATTTCTAAGACTTTATTCATATCGATGTTGAAGCCGGCAGCATGGACGTAGACTGCTCGTAGTGAAGATTGGGCAAATCGTTGCTCTACCCGTTGTATAGCCTGGTTCAATGAAGGGGCGCGAACCCGGTATGTATCCTGATTGCCGTCGGCCCACTCTACAGTGACTAGGTGCCAGGTGTTGTTCTCTGCGACTGCATACAGACCGTTGACCAATAGGACCAACACTCCGGTGATGAGTGTCTCACTATGGGCCAGGCTGGACCCTAGCATCAGGGCTAGGATTACGGCCTTCTTCATACAGCGCCCACCTTTCGGAACAGGTCCATAAAGGCACCGTTGATCTCGTCCATCTCTTCTTGCTCGACATAGAAGTCTGAGCGTGGATCATAGTACTGACCTTCCTTGGGATCGTAGTAGAGAACACGTCCGGAGAAGTTGAATGGGCCTTCTAAGCCCTTGCGTGGACCGTAATTGTCACGCATGTTGTCCACAGTGTTCAAAACGCGATATCCCATCTGGTGCTCCTTAGTGTGTAAGTATGTATTATAGCCTCAGATGGGCTGCTTGTCAACCTATTTTTTGGTAATTTCTTCAAGTTTCTCTTTGTACTCTAGTTCGGACACTTGCATCAAGTAGACTTCACGCAGAGCATAAACGGTTCCAATCAGGAGCATAGTGACGAAGAATGCCTCACCGCCGAAGAAGTAGACAAAGGTCAGTGCTGCTAGACCACCGAGCACAGCAGAGCCAAAGAGTTTAGCCACGTGTACAGCGGCCTTTTGTTTCAATGTAAGCATCATAGTATTTTCCTTTTAAAAATGTATTATAGCATCAAGTTGACACCCGGTCAACCTTAAAATAGCCGTAAGGTAGGCCAACCAGGTAGCACAGGAACTCGTCGTCCCCATTGCTGCCCTCTGCTTCGTGGATCCAACGCAGGGCCATCTCACGGTCCTTAGCACCGCAGGCTAGGATAGATTGGACACGCATCTCAAAGGCATGTGCTGCCTCGTGCTCGGCGATCTTGCGTTCTTGATCGTTCTTGACAATCTCGTTCTGCAGGAAGTCAAACTCCCGGTTGAACTTGGACTCATCCCAGAGGTGTGTGCTGATGCCACGTGGGCGGAAACCGTAGGCATCCTTGTACATATCCCAGAAGATGCTTTGGAGTTCTTCCATGCGGGTCATTGTTTCCATAGTGTGCTCCAGTGTGTTGCTGTTCATGTGTGTATTATAGCAGGAAACAATGCCCTTGTCAACCAAAGGGTCTTTACAGATTCTCACCAGAGATTGTATCAATGGCACCAGTGTAGACCGCAACGACGCCGTTGCCTTCCTCAAGCCAGCCATTTATGTTCCAGACGTCACGATGTCGATTGTAGGATTCCACCCACATGAGTGCATCCTCACGGGTGTCGAACTCTTCCTCTCCGAGCACCTTGTGATCATTCACATGACCAGCATAGATAGGGTAGATTTGAACATTGTGTACGATTGCCATCATGTGCTCCAGTTAGGAAAAAGTTAGAGGAACTTTGCTGATCAATTCTGAGCTAGCTACTCTCAGATCAATCGCCGTCATTACTGCCTGCCTATTTCGTCTGCTTCTCCTTGCGGATTGCCATCTTGTAAGTGGAGGAGTAGCCTGCTAAGGCGGGGCTCAAACCCATAATCCCATCACTCACCTAACGATGCAGGTAACCTCTAACTCTTTCCTAACTGTCTATGCTTGTATTATAACGCACATAGACAGCCTTGTCAACCTTTTATTCGTCTCCGCCCCAATCTTTTTTCTCTCCAAACTCTTCATTGTACTCATAGCCTGCGGTGTAGGCTGTGATCTCCGCTGCTGTCATATCCTTCAAACCAATGCGTGGTGTTGAGTAGGTATCGCCCACATAGTAGTGTGGATCATATCTACGATTGTAATGGCTGTCGGCACTGCCGCGATCCCAAGGGCCACCGTGACGTTGATCGTAGTATGCTGAACGTGTTGCTTCTGCCATCATATCTCTTGCTCCTAAAATTGTATTATAGCACCGTTTGAATAACCTGTCAACCTCTAAGGTCTTTGGTTGACCAGAATAGGTGAACCTCGTATACTTTGCGGCATACGAGGTTCTGGGGGTTGCCTGAAGACACTACCCTTCAGGGCTTGTGTCTGCTACGCGACAGCAGACTTTGGAGCGTTCTTTAGACTAGGCCAAGAGCCATAGCGCGGTAACCAGCTGCAATCAACTTGCGAGTAGGTTGTCCGATTTCGTATTCGGTAACTTGAACGTGGTTGCCAGCGGTACGGGTGTTAGCGTACACCGCAAATCCTGCTTGGCGGATACGGCTGACTTCAGCTGAAACGTTCTTGATGCCAAAACGCTTCTCAGCTTGGCTTGCGGTTACCTTATCACCACTCTTAAGAGCAGTGAAGAGCTTATGGGTCTTAGTGCCCTGATTGATGTTATAAGTTTGCATTTTTGTTTTCCTTAATGTTATACTGTTTGCACAGTTACAACAATATTACATTATTCCTTGATGAGAGTCAAGTGATTTTGGAGATCTTTCCTGGCTCGCTCTTTACCTTCTTCCAGGTACTTCTCAACATCCCTTAACGTTTTGGTATTACCAAACTCTCGATCAGTGTAGTACTCAATGAGTCTACGTTGGATCATAGTCAGCAAGTCACCGTTCTCGTCGTCGATGATGAAACGTACAGGGCAGCGGCTCCAAGATCTACGTGCTTGGAACTCTGCAAACCACTCACGATGCTGCTTGTTATAAGCATCGAATACAATCCAGGGTCTACCATAAAAGGCTAATCTACTCATTGTGTTGCTCCTTAAGTGTCTTAGTTAAACAGAGTACTCATTTCCTTCGTCGCTCGGCACTCTGTTTAACTAAGAGGGGCATATAGCCCCAATACCCCGCTATGGGTTAGAAGGGTGCTTCTTCCAATGTTGCATCAACCTTAGGAGCCTTGGCCTTGGCAGCAACTGCACGGGCTTTGATAGCATCCATTGTAGGAGTGCTCTTGGCCTTAGGAGCTGCTTTGGCCTTAACAGCCTTAACAGCCCGGACAGCAGGAGTACGCTTCTCCAGGCCTTCTTCAAGAGCGGCGCGGATGTTAGCGTTGCCGTTGTCGAAGTTGATGCTGATCAGGAACTGGATAGCAGCCGCTTTGGTCATTGGCTCTTTGAGCTCGATCAGATCAATGTCGGAACTTCCGGTCTTGGCCAGAACCTTGACACGCATTTGGTCATTAGCAAAGCGAGCCTTGATAACACCATTACGAGTAGAAACACCTGCAAATTTAAAAGTCTTTTCCATAATATACCTCTTTCTATGTGTGTGTTGTATGGATTGCACTATTGCTTTCCATACGTTAATTATACAACGGTTTGGGTCCGTTGTCAACCTCTTTTTGGCATTAGGAGTTGAAAGTTTCGTATGGGCTCATCTCCTCTTGTGGGTTTTCTGCCACAAAGTTGCTTTCAATCCAACCATAGACGATCTCTATGGGGCACTCCAGTTGAACTGCAATACTGCGGGCACTGAACCCTGCAATGTACATCTGCTCAATATCGTAACTTAGATCTGCCATCTTACTCATCGTAGGCCTCCTCGCCCATTTCGGTTACTGTTTCTTCAAACACCCGAACATCAACGATGCGGGCTGTTTGTTCCTCATTGCTAACACCTTCAAACGCCTCTCGGAAACTTTGGCAATCTGCCAAGAAGTTGAAAACATCCTCTCGGCCCCAAGTGCCCGGCACTTCCAACACCTGTACCAGTTCTGTGCGTACTGTGACTTTCATGCTGTTTCCTTTGTTTCAACTAAAGCCAACACCAACAATTCATAAGCAGCATCGTGGCACTTCACATACCAGTTGCCGTCTTTGCGCAGGATGTACTCGTATTCCTCATACTGGTGATGAGCCAAGTAGTCCTGAAAGTCAACGAACTGCTCTTTGGTCAAGTCTTCGCCACGGTCACGTGCGTAGAAAGTAGTATAGCCTGCTTCTCTAGCCTTGTCAACTTCTTTCTGGATCTTAGCCTTCTTCACAATGTCAGTCTCATTGTAAGCAGGACCAAAGGGATGCTTCTTGCCGATGACCTTGCCCAGCGAACTGATGCCGCCCATGTCGATCAAGTCGCGCAGTTTGAACGGATCGCTGTAATGCTCAGCGAGGATCTTGCCGTTGTGCTCCAAGTAACCGTCCCAGTGGCAGTAGATTTGCTCTACTGTGCCATCTGCAAACTCTAGTGCGATAGTGCTGCGTGTACCCATTTGCTCTGCTCCTTAGTGTGTAAGCGTTAATTATAGCACCGAAGTGCTGTCCTGTCAACCAATTAGCGATTGGCAAACTCGCAGTCGGCACCCTCGGGGCCAACCTTCACTTCGTCATAAAAAACAATCTCATGCCCGAAGTCCTCACCTTCCAACACTGCCATGCGAGCCTTAGCCAGCTCAGCAGTGGGATACACTCCGTAGATGATGCTCTCAGGAGCGCCACAGTCCTCAGCACGAACAATAAAAATAGAAGTCATTTTGTTTCCTTAGTGTGTGTAAGTGTTAATTATAACAAGGTTTTACCACCTTGTCAACCTCTTTATGCAACGTCTACCCAAATATTGCGACCGTACGTGTTCTCTACAACAAAGCCCGGGCTGCAAGGGCAAGAGCAACCTGCAAACTGCGACCATTTTACCTTTGTGTCGGCACTCCAACCCAATTGGCTAAACAACTTGGGCAACACCTCTTTACGGTAGAACGTATGCGGGCGCTGTCGGCGATTCATTATGTTTTCCATAACTGTCTCGCCCACTGGGCTAACATATATGCGGGTCTTGCTGTAACGACGCTCTTGCTCACCTACTTGTACTGTGATTTCCATTTGCTCTGCTCCTTAGTGTGTAAGCGTTAATTATACAATGGTTTTACCACTTTGTCAACCGTTAAGCATAAAAGGTTGTTGTAAATTCACAACGGCTGTAGATCATTTCCCGTACTGCGGTGTCGTTGATCTCACCAAATTGATCACTCTTCTGATCGCCGATGAATCGCATAATGCTCATAGTCTGCTTCCAATCAAGCCCTGCAGCCTTGGCCAGCTCTACAATCTTGTCTGCAACCAAGTTGCCTTGGTCTGTGAACATATCATAATCTTTCATATCACTCTCCAGTGTAAAGTTCGTAGATGACCCGTGCTGCTCCGGGATCCAACTCATTGAGCTGACGGGCAGCAGTGATCAACTTGCGATGACGGGCTTGCAACTCTGCACCACGCAGTTCGCCATCACAGGTTAGGTTCTCTGGGCTTAGATCGCAGTCAATGGTCTCTGCGATGCGCTGCCGGTCTGTGGCGTTGTCCAGGCTTAGAGGTGCCTGCTTAAAGATGGCACGCCACCGGTTCTTCTCGGCAACATAGTTTGTCAATGCGTTCATGATAGCTCCTTAGTGTGTAAGCGTGTATTATAACAGGGAGTTGCCTCCCTGTCAACCTCACATTGAGTGATATCGTTCCATGCTTGGGTCGCATGGGCCACCGCGGTCTTCACGGCGGATCATAACTTCCTTGCCCGTAAGTATGTTCTTTACACCGACCAGCTGCTGCCCGTTGAACTTCTCTACGATGTTGATGAACTCTTTCTGCTTGCGTTTGGGCAAGAGGCTGAGCATATCTACTGCCAATTGCGTGGCATAGCCTGCTGCGAATGCAGGTTCGTGATCTGCATAAAGTTGACTCAGTGCGTCATTGAGTGCTACTTGGTTGTCTGTACGAAACATTCTAGCTCCTTAGTGTTTAAGCAGTAATTATACAACGGTTTTACCAACTTGTCAACCCCTAAATCTGTTGTCTTTTTACAACGGAAGTGGTACTCCTAATAACCCTATAGCATATATGGCTAATAGTACTGCATTGACAATGACCAAGTTCATCTCCCGTATCCGCATAGCCCAGATCATATACACTAGAGCACCTAGGTTCAATAGCATAATGTTCAAGGGATCTATACGCAAACTGGTACATAGGGCACCGGCAATGACCAAAGCCATGCCAGTCCACTTCAATATGTTATTAAGCAAGAGCATTCTCCCGATCCACTTGCTCGCTCAATGCAGCGAACTTCTTGCTTAGTCGATATACTTGAGCCTTGGCTTCTTTCATAGCCTCGTCAATGAAGTCCTCGGCAGTCCCGTCACTAAGGACTTCGCGGGCATCTTCGTATAAGCATCCCCCAAGGTAGGCACTGCCCAACTCGAGCCCTTCGACGAGTACACGTACCCGCAACATGAACCATTCGTAGGTCCCGTTGTCAATCTTACGGAGGATCTCGTCGATGTTGTCGTCTTCGAAATGATCCCTGGGGTTAATATCTTCATAGGTCTTATCCACAATTACGGTAAAGCCATCACGCTCAAAACGCTCAATTAGATCATAGTGTTGCATTATGCCAATTCCTTTTCAGTTAATGTAAGCATATTCGCAGGCACCCTCCACAGGCCCATGTTAGTCTTAACTGTGACGAACTTGATAGCAATCTTCTCTACAGTGCCCTGCATGACTCGGCCTGTCTTAGAACTAGTGAAACTGACCTCGTCGCCGTAGCGTAGGCTTCGCTTGTTCTTCTCCATAAGGCGTGCTCGTGCAAACTTGACAGCATCTATGATCGATGTCAATTCATCGTTGGTAAAGCCGCTTTGCAAGATTGCGGTGTTGATCTGCGTAATGTTCATCTCATGCTCCTTAGTGTGTAAGTATGTATTATAACGCCGTTAGGCACTCTTGTCAACCTAATACCACTACACGACGAACGGACTCTAGGTAGTCGCCAGTCTCTTCGTCGTAGCAGTCCTCGTCGTCAACCAGCTTGTCCATGCGGTGGTACTCACTGAACTCTACAACACCTTCACTTACCTCGCCTACCTTGGGCGCTACAGTAGTGCGCCAGTGGTCGCCGTAACTGTAGGCAAAGTGTACTTCAGCGTTGGGGTCCAAATACTCTAGCTGCTCTATTAGTTGAAATACTTGCATGACTGCTCCTTAGTGTGTAAGTGCTAATTATAGCGTGGTTTTACCAATGTGTCAACCAAAGACCCTTTAGCAGTCAGGGTCAAAGTCTGCCCACTCTTGCTCTTCATCGGGCTGACCGTCGTAGTCCTCGTCGTCTTCATCAAAACGCTCGCTCAACTCGTTGGCATCTAGCAGGTCTTCAACTTCGCTTTCGCTCATGAAAGCGATGCACATGTCAACCACTTGCTCGTGAGTGATAACACCCTGATCTAGCAAGTCGTATAGTCTCTCTCTAGCTTTAGTCATCTCTGCTCCTTAGTGTATGCGTGTATTATAGCAGTCTTTTACTGATTTGTCAAGTCACCGCGAATGTCCGTGTTCAGCATAGGGTTAATCAAACGTCGTAGCTCAACTTCCCGCCGGTGAGCAGCAGCCTTACCACGTATGATCTCATGCACACGGATCTCAATCTCCGACTTGTCAGATAACTCACGCAAAGCCACGCACAATGCCCAGTCCTTGTTCTCAGTCTTAGCACGGTAGAAATGCTTGTTAGCACGTACACGCACGCTCTTGAGTACAGTGCTCTCAGTCTTGGCAGTGACACCAATGTAGTTCATGCCATTGACTACGAGCTCATAGATGATGTGATTGCGATCTACACGTTTCTTGCGAGTGTTAAGTTCTTTGTTCATGTGTGTATTATAGCGTGGTTTTACCATTCTGTCAACCCCATAATGCCTTAAGGGTTATTTGTTGTCTTTTCACCACATTGCCGGCACTCCACGCCAGGTTAACATAACGCCAAAAGAAAACCTGATACCCTACTCGGATACCAGGTCTCTTAGTCAGCATACTTAGCAAGTCTCTAGCACACTGCCCGTTCAGCTTGTTCCAGTATACACTTGTTATACGAGCCTTTACCACCGGAAGTCGTGGTCACTGATTCGACTCAAATAGCGTACAATCTATGACTGTACTCAATATAACCATATAAACTGCTTGGCTTCCGGTCCGTTGAGTTTATATCTTATATCTATCTCCAAGTCTACGGTTTCGATATACATTAGACATTGTGGAATTCACTGTCTACAACAGTTAAGTCTAGTGTATAGTATAACATACTTATAAGGTTTGGACAACACAGTGTAGATCTCGTGTAGTCTATACACAACATTGACAATATATAGTGTATAAACTGATGCTAGAATGGAGACCAAACAGGCTCAGAATCGTGGATTTACGGTGGAGAAATGGTCAAAAATCCCAGAAATCCCACCGTTTTGGCTCAATTTTCACAGTAAATCTACAGTAGATCTATAGTGATTTTAGATTTCTGCATGGTGGGGATGAGAGGCTATCGTACAATACTCCCACCATAGACCAAAGAAAATCACAGTATAGATCGTTTATTCTTTGGTCTTCCCAGGCCGTTGCAGCGGGGTATTTGTGTAGGTGTATACAGCGGGGTATTAGGATGTATATAGTCTAATGTTAGTATGTATAGATCATGCTGTCACACGCTGTCACTACTACATTCGGCAAGTGTATACAGCGGGGTATTAGTGTGTAAGTGTATAGTGGGGTATTGATCACCAATTCATTTTATCGCATACATAAGCAGTTGCAAGTATAATCAATGGTGCGCCAATAATAGATAGTAGTTCTAACATAGTATATTCTCCTTTTTTGTTATATAAGTATTTAATATTGTTATTAAAAAAATATCTGCTGCAGATGCTAGTGCATTATGTCAGGGTATGGTAAATATTGATTATAAACTTATATAGAAGCAACACAATGGCATTACCATCATTTCCAGGGCCGATAAGCCTAAGTCAACTACAAACTGAGTTTGGAGGTACTAATCCCATAAGACTAGGTGGAGAGTATCATGCAGGGCAAGGGTTAGTAGCACCTGGGCTCAGTGGATACCCTATTGTTGATGGTGTTAGTACAAAAACATTAATACCCAGTGGCACCACAAGCAGGATCAGTTTAGGTAATTTCTTTGGAGGGGACGTCACAGAGTTTTATTTTGTAGCAGATTATATAATATTAACCTATTATTTTGCCACTGGATTAGATTTAGACACACGTACACGTATGACCAGTCCGTATTCTGCAGGCACATATGTAGGGTGGGGGCAAAGTGGAAGTGGACAAACTCGAGCTGAAGATCTCGCATATCCAGAATACAGTCAAGATCTACCCAATGGAGCAATAGCCTTACTATGGGCAGGGGATAACACAAATACAGGGTTAGAATCAGTTCAAATCAACGTAGCAAATATTCGTTCGTACTATGGTAACACCACCATAAGTCTTGATCTAAGGGCACAATGGTATATGACAGTAGGAACCACGCCGGTAAAAATACAAGCTGACCTGTACAAAGGTGGAACCATGGTATATTCCAGTGGGAACTTCACCTGGACCAACCCCACTGCTACCAGCAGTTTATTAGACATTGCTTCGGGAGAAGTTGCTGCCAGTATCATCAGAGGGCCCACATTTGGTGGCGATCCGGATAATGGGTTCAGTGAGATTGGTACTAGTGTAGCTGTTATGACCTACAACACATTATCCGGAGTAGGCCGCTTTGACATGACGGGTTAAGTAATCAACCAGTGATTAATACTAGGTTTAATTTTAGGTCTACGACTGGACATTATAGCTTCTCTAGTCCACAGATACATATAGCGTTCAGCGTGTCCGGGAATCCAATCACTGATGTTATATAAGTAGTTCTGTTCAAGATTAACAGGGTTATTAAACAAGTTCAGTTGTCTATAGTCGCCGGAAGTAATAATGTTATTATCAGCGTAGGTATGTGAAGTAAGCAAGAGATATTTTATATTACTTTTAAGGAAGTTATCAAAGAAGTGATTGATATCCTCAAAGCTAAGATGCATCAAGCAATCTCTACATATCATAAGATCAGCAATGGGTAGTGGATCTTTAGTTATATCCAGTTGACTCCAGGTATGTTCTGGGAATTTAGTTTTTAGGTCATTGATCAGAGGTTCGACTATGTCAGCGCCGTGATATTTGTAGTTGTTCAGTTGTGCCAATACTAATGGCATCCAATTAAAGTCTCCGCAGGCAGCGTCCAAGATAGTGTATATATTCAGTTCTTTGATGATATTAGGTAGTTCTTTAACTAGATTTTCTGTATAGAGTAGGCTACTGCCCGGACCGCTGTAGGTATTTGGATCTGAGTCTTTATTAGTCCAGAACTGTGTTTGATATATGTTGGTAAAGTGTTCTTGCATACTGATATTTATTATACTAGTATATAACGGACATCAAATATTAATCAGTGTAGTGTGGTAAATACTGTTTAATCAGCAGAAATAAAGCATGGCAACACTAACAGCAGCATTAACGGGACTCACATATTCCAATAGTGGTTATACACAAACCACAACAGCTTGGATATACAGGAATCAGACCTGGACCAATGTCACGGCTAGTAGGGCGTTCGCCACACAATACACCAATAGTTTAACCTACCCTATAGAAGTAAGGGTTAGTGTTTATCAAGGGGCAGTAGCATCGTCGGCCAATCTAGTACAGTGTATTATTAATAACACCCAGTACGTGGTGCAGTCGCAATTTTTTGGATTATCGTCATTGGCCTATGAAAGTCTAACGTTTCATGTACCGCCCAGTTCCATATATCAAGTAAATGTATTTGGTACACAGGGTAATCCCACATTAACCTCTTGGTGGGAGTTAAGATAGTATGGCAGCAACCACATTCGGCAATGGTATAGTAACTTTTCCAGATGCCACAGTTCAAAGCACAGCAGGGGTTGAGTTTGGCAATTTTCTTCAATGCATACCCGAAGTTACCAATACAGCCATCAACACCACATATACCAATAGTACAGGAAAATCGCAGTATTGGTTTGTCCGTGTTACCAATTCTTATAGTGGACTTGGAGCATTGACCGCTAATTTCATAGTAAATGGTAATACCATATCCAGTAACACCATTATCTACAATGTCAGTGGGTTTTTCACTTGGGTAGGGGGATTGGTCAAGAATGGGGAAACATATCAAGTTCAGGCCAGTGAATATCTTGCTCGTGGCACACCCACTGCCACGTGGTTGAAATATGTTTCGGAAAATTAACTATGGCACAAGTAACACTAGGCGCAAGCACGTTAAAGTATGGAGATAATACTCTACAAACATATCCACCATGGAAAAAGAGTATGGCCTGGACTGATTTATCGGGCAGTAGGGTTCTAGGTACATATTATACTGTACCAGCCACCACCCCTGTTCGATGGGTATCAGTAGTAGCTGTGACCTCCAATCCCGGCGCAAACAATTTGACCATAGCCGCCTATATAGGCACAGGTGTTCTAACTCAGTATAGAATTTCTTATAGTGCCAACAATGGTTATGGTAATGGTGTATATTTTTCAGTACCCCCGGGTCTGCCCTATACTGTCACTGCTTCGGAACTTGCTGGATATACGCCCAGTATTTACTGGTATGAAATGTCATAAATATACACATTATGAAACACTTTTTAAACCCTGTTACACAAGACATCTATGCCTACGAAGCTGATGGTAGTCAAGATTCGATTATACCCAAAGATTACATCCCCTTAACAGATGCAGAAGTTGCAGCACATCGTGAGCAGCGTAGACAAGCTCATTTAGCCACTATAACCTATGATCAATGGCGTAGAAGTTCATATCCTCCAATGGAAGACTATTTAGATGCTATAGTCAAGGGTGATCAAGCACTAATACAAAAGTATATTGATGCTTGTCTAGCTGTTAAAGCCCGATATCCCAAGCCTTAATTTGGTACGCCGATACTTCGAGCTGCTGGGTTAAGATTTGGGTTAGTCAACCATGTCCAATGATTAGCCTGTACAGGCGTTAGTCCAATATGGCTACGTGGAATAAAATAGTTGTCATCCCCAATACTCATTTGATCCACTATATTAGAAAACACAGAATCCACCAATACCAAACTTTGGGCACGTTCTAAGATCATTAGCCAATCAAAGATGTTATCTGTTTTATCAGGTGTAATCTCAATAGTTTGCCAACCTTCGGGCACCATACTAGGGTCCCAACCTGCACGATGGTCTGACCCTTCTAGATGTACAACAACATAGTTAGGGTTGGTGACTAAACGATCGTACAATGCTTGTTCTCTAGCAGGGTTACGTGTAATACATCGGGCCAATTGCCATTTTTCAATAAAAGGAACACCTGTACGTAGGTATTTGTATTGATCAAACTTAGTATGTTGGAAGTATACTTCGTTATGGAAGTCCTGTCCAGTTAATGCTTGATATAGTGGAATGATCTCATCGCATTTAAAGTTCTTCAAACGTTTTAGTGGTTCTTCGTAGAAGAATGGACCCTGATCTGGAGCAACTGGTATCCATTTAATCCAAGGGCAAGCAGCAGTCATTTGATCAACCCAAGAGTCAATGATAGGCCAGTATACTTCCCAACCTTCTCGATGATAATGATGTGCAATAGGTATGGAGATGATTATATCTCCGAGTCCTCTAGTTTGTATAAGTCCAAGCTTCTTAGCCATTTAAAAGTATTCTCCATTAGGGTGATCAGGGAAGTAGCATTCATTGCGTTCTAGTGGCATATCGTCTCTAGCTTCACAGGCAAAGTTAACGCCTAGACCAATAGCCAAAGATAGTGCCACACTTTGATTGCCAATAAATTGTTCACAGCCAGCAATGACTTCTGCCAGTTCAAGTAATGTATTAGTAGGTCTAAAGGGTATATCCCAACCTGTAGCACATTCAAATGCGATATGTTCTTCGGTTAGACCTACAAATATGCTTTGTTCTTCAATACCGGTATTTTTCCATTGTTGCCAAAGTGGGCTCAATGTTCTAGGTTGCCAACGTGCTGTACGATTAATCACAATTGCTCTATCTTTAAGATCCACAGTGTTAGGCACAGTAAGCCAAGGGGTATTTCTTAATTGGGTATGTATTGTAGTATCAGTAATACCAAATGTGCGAGCATAGAGATCCACATAGTTTCCCGGGTGGCCAACAAATGCAGGTCTAAAGCGATCTAGGTTATGTGTAATAATGTCTGTATTTGGATCCAGATCTGCATATTTTGTAATATAAGTTTGGGCTTCAAAGAACTCTTGCATAAACTTTGAATCGTTCTTGGTCATACGACCTTGATGGAATGGGCTAGGTTTACTACCGTAGTAGTGCATACCAATCCAATCAATTTGGTTCAAGTGGAGATAGAATTCACCGCCACTAAGGTGTTTCATTATGGGTAGAGCGTAGATGATATCACCCAATGTTCCACTGTGTTTAAATGTTTTCATAATTACCTATTATTATATAGGTATTTAATGATATGGTCAACGTCTTAGAAAAAATTTTTGGCTAAATACAGAGATATTATACATTAACTCTATGCCTACACCCGGAAGTCCCATCTCTGTTACTGATTACAACGACATACAAGTCATATTAGATGACATATTAGGTCTTGGCGAAAATGGATATGGTCTACCTCAAACAACTTCTAGTCCAATAACTGGAGGAAGAGCAACAATCAACCAGTGGAATGCATTAATCACTGATCTCAATACTGTACGCCGTCATATGACCAATACAGGAACAAGCACAGCATATTTTGTAAGTGGAAGCACCATAGTCAGTACCACAACAATTAATAAGTTATATTCAGATTCTTTAGCCATACAGAATTCTAATAATAGATGGATATGTCATCCTAACCAATTCTATGTATCGAGTGGTAACAAAACACTTTTTCGAGATAGTATATCTTTAAGAACTACCGCCTGGGGAACACAGACTAATAGTATATCACATCAAGTAGTAGCTACATTTCCAGACAGATTAACCGCACGATATTATTTCAATCTAGGTTCGTATTTAAACTTTGTTCCTTTTATCAATGGTAGAGGATCAAATGATTTAGATGGTGAGTGGATTAATTTTATCAATTATCTAAGGGCACCTGTAAATGAATATAGATATACACATAATGAATATGTTAATTATCTAAGTACCACTACAACTATCAATAGTGGTACATTACAAGTAAAAATACTAGCAGAAAAAGCCATAGACGAAGCGTCTATAAAATTTACTGTAACCTACAAGAACAATGCATCGTCGACAATATATTTGTTACCGTCGGTATCTGTATATAACTTAACAGCCGTTTAATCATGTCTAATATACTACACACAATAAAAAATACCAGCACCACACTTGCGGCCACAATAACCAATATTTCTTTCAGTAGTCCAGCAGGTATACAGCATCATGCAGATCTTAGTGTATTTGGGTTATCCAGTGATTTTACAGGAATATATACAACAGCCTACAGTAAAAATTATGTTACAGGTAGTCCATTAAGTAGGAAGTATCTGTCGGATACTTCCAATATAGTTAAAACAATATCTGGTTATGATAGTACTACTTTAGTAGTTAACAATACCACCAACCTAGTCACTGGGTGGGAAGGTAGTGGAGTTTATTCTGGGCGATATATAGTAAGCATAACATCCGCTACTTGGTTATTAATGAGTAATACTCCATCTGCGCCGCCAACACCGGGTGCCAGTATTACTTTCTCTACTTCCAGTTATGAGATAAAATTACAAACACCTAGCACCACAAGTGGTATTGGTCCAGGATGGTATATCAATGGCAATGGATATAGTACATCAGCAACTGTTCTTAGTGTAAAAAGTAGTGATACTCTTGTAGTTGATTTTTTACCCACAAGTCCTTCTGTAGGTAATCCCCTTACATTCTCAACGTCTACTAAAATTAATTATGTAGAGTTAGACAGTGTTACTTCATTGTCCATTGGTCAGAAAGCCTATGGTAATGGTTATAGTGGTCAAAGCATAGTTAATATTGCTGGTAATATTGTTACCATGAGTGGGTTGCCTAATACCTATCCAGTGGTAGGAGACCCAATAGGGTTTGGCACTGGAAATATATATACAATCCCTGCCTCAAGTGAAGTAGGATTCAATTTAGATTTTACCAAATCAATATCTACCACTGGAACCTATACTTCAATAACATCAGTGGATATTTGGCAAGGTGTAGATAATTCAACTTATTATTTTACCAATTATATAGTTATATCAAGTTCGACATATGCATTGCCAAGTCCAGGTCCGACAAATGCCATTAGTGACATATACTTCGATAATAACAACCTTGGTCTAGGTTATGGTCTAGCCTATATCAGTCCGTTCCCAAATGCAGAATATGTGCCAAACACAGGTAGACTTGAACCTGCTGAAATAATTGATAAATCATCAGGTTTTGTTTCAGAAGTTGGTGAGTTTGAAGAACAGAGATTACTGGCTTCTGGTGCCACAGCCGCAGCGTCTTTGTTAATGTTCAATGACAAAGACACGTTTGGAGATGTTTCATCTGTAAATGATGCAGCAATTAAAACAGCTCTATTTGAACAGCAATACTCTGAATATCGAAGTATTACCTATCAACAACTCCAAGCTGCTAATATGCTTCCATCACAGTCACAGGTTGATTATAAATTGTTAAGAGATGAAGCACAGTTTCAGGCGCAACAACAAGCTAATTCATTGAAAATAACAGCTCAGCAATCTGGTATTATAGTAGCAGTTAGTGATAGTGCTCGCAGCGGTCTTCAAAAGATAATAGCAGATAATGTTAAAAATGGAATAACTTCAGAAAATAATTATGCGATGGCAGCATTACAAGGCGTTCAAAAAGTTATACAGGTTGTAGGCGAAGGTATAAATTGGGTAATTGAACGTTTAAGTTTAAACAGTATAGGAAATCTTAGTTTAAATAGTATATACACCAGCGTGAAAGAGTTCAATTTAAATAGTGTATCAACTGGTTTTAATAATTTTGTTAACAATAACCAATATGTTTCATATGCAATAAAAACTGTTCAAGGATTTGTAACTGATATAGGTAAATCATTGCAAGGCCTTGTTCCTGGTATCAATCTTGGATTTACTGATAATAGTAATAGAGTCGGTGGTGCTGCTGCTGCAACATCAATTTTTGGCGATCCTTTTGTAAAAACTGGAATAGCCATAGTATCAACATTAATGTCGCCGACTACTGCAATTCTATCAACATTAGCATCACTAGCTGGATTCCAGGTAGGTCCTACTGGAGAGATAGGTGCAGGGTTAGCTAGGTCTTTGTCAAATCTAACCATCAGCTCTGCATTTGATTCTATTAGTACTTTTATTAGTAATACTGCAAAATCATTTGATGGATTTGGAAAAACCATCACAGAAACATTTGATAGACTATTTGGAAATAATCAAACTGCGTTAGCAGCCAATGTTGATGCACTTAGAACAGGTAATGGTGTTGGTTCAATATTAGGTGGGCTTGATGGCCGCTCACTGAGCACAACATTAAATGGGCTTGATACAAACATTTCTCAATCAACCGGTCTTAGCAAAGTTTGGGAGACATTATCAAATTTTGGAACAAGCATTTTGAATAACGTTACAGACTGGGCAACTAATTTGTTTACAACAAATAGTGTCGCAACGTCTGGCCTGGCCATTGTGTCTGCATCATATAGCACTAATATGTCATCAGCTGCAACAATATCAGCAATAGCAGGAACTAATCAAGCTACCAGAGAATCGGTCATAGCAGCTCTTGCTGCGGCAAACGCTACTGGCACTGGTCGTGAGATTGTGTTTGATGCAGCAGAACGTGCCGGTATAGATCGAGCTACCTTGGCCAACTTGCAGGCATCCGCAGCCGCAACAGTAAATTACGAAGGAACATTGTACAATAATACAACTGTTACTAAAAATGTAACAAAAGATCCCTACGAAGACACTCCAACATCAACATCGGTATCTCTTAGCTATGATAGTTTTGCTCCAACTACTACAAATCTTGGTGCATTTGGCGAACCAATAATCAGCGGCGGTGGTGGTGATTCTAGCGGTAGTGTTAATGTTAATGCACGTATGCCAGGTACTTCTAAATTAGCTGGACAAATGATACACGGTGATGCCCTAGTATTATTAGCTGAAGATAGACAAGGTACTATACCAGGTGTGGTTATATCAAATACAATCAGTGAACAGCGATTATTAACAATGGTCAGTGAATCTGGTATTAAATTAACTTGTTCGGATAATACTCCACTAACATTAGAAGATGGTAGTTCTATCAATAGTACAGAAGTATTGGGTAAGAAATTACCAGTAGAAGATCAAAATGGATTCCGTTGGGAACTCATAGTTGAAGTACTAGATGCAGGACACGGAAAGGTAGCAACAATATATTGTGAAGATCAATGTTATGCTGCTGGAGATGAACCAGGCCGCTGGATATGGACACATAATGCCGATGCAATCAAATATGGTGATTTTGCTGCCAATTTTGACGGCCCGGACATTTATGGTCTGAACCTAGGAAATAACTAAAGTGTTGGTATACAATACCAAGTCTCTTAAATAACAAATAATAATATGGCAACTTCATTTGATGTTAATGTAAAACTAGGCAGCGCTATAGGCTTTAATATAGCCGGTGGCATCACGGGCGGATATGCTCCACAGATGCAAACTATTAGAACCTTAGATGGTACTACTTCTACACAAAATTTATCATACACTCAGTATCAAGGGCCTTTGTTAAAAGTTGATCCATTGACAGACTTTATATTATCTGTGGGTAATACAAGTACCAAACAAACGGTAAAACTGCACAATATTGGTAATGCTGTTTTAACAGTTACAGATGTATTATTCTCATTCTCCCAAGATATTAAACCTATATTATATTTTAGCAGCACTAGTACGTTGGTTAATGGTTCTATTATTAGTATACCACCAGGAAATACTTCTTCTTTTCAAATATCTTATACTGGAAATACAAAAGGAGTTTTTGACAATGCTATAACTATAAAATCAAATAGCAGTATTGGCCCATATTATAAACTTACCACACACCAGGTAGTACAAGTTACATCTAGTTCTACAGTTTCTCCTGCATCATTTACTACCACAACAACAGAGATTGGTAAAATTGAAAGTGTAAAATATAATATTATTCCTATTATTAATGAATATAACGTAACTAATTTAGCTATTAGATTTACTACAACATTTGTTACCAATACTACCGCTTGGACGTATACCACAGGTACAAATTCTATAACCGCAACATTTAATTCGTGGGAAGTTAATAATACAAATGGTACCTACATTTCAACATTAACTATAGCAGCTAATAATTACACATCAACTGTTACAAATATAGCAATTGTAAATATTGATCATTCATTGAATAAGAATCTTAAAACTTGGGTTAGTCCTGTATCTAAACATAATAGTATAATAGGTATTAGCTACGATTTAGATAATGGTGAAAGATACCTAACCATTGGTATAGGACTAGGCGGTGATGGATCTAACATCTACGATGCTGGTGGCAATATATATCAAGATATAAATGCACTTGGGTTAGGTGCTGACACGGTATTAACTCCATACCCATTCTGGTCCAATGTATGTAAGATTAAATTTACAGGTCTTGCACAAACTTATTACAGCAATGATTACGTGGTTAAACGCACAGCAAACAATAACTATATGAAATACTTTGGCGAATATAATGCGCTAGGTTCGATGTTTATTATTACAGATGATGGTTATGGATCTCTAACCATTGAGCTGAACCATCTGAGAGAACTTAGCAACGATGAAACATTTGATGCTACATTGCAAAATCTTACCAGATCTTTCTATTATTATTCAACCGTGGATGTACTTGGTAGAATATCACCATTACCCACTGAATATTCTAGTTCCATTGATGATTATACCACATACTTGTTTACTGGATTTAGTTACAATGCCACAAGCAAAACGGCAATTGTTAAAAAAGTCATTGTAGATCTTCCTGTATAATTTGGTAAAATATCCATTGACACAGTTGGTAAAATCTAGTATAATTAACGCATTACAAACACTCTTTGAAAGAAAACATGAGTAATTGCGATAGCATTATCCGAATTCTAGAAGATCATCCTAGCCGATTGAACAAAGAAGGCATAATTGAAGCTGAAGCCAAAGCAGATAATATTGAATTGTTTGAAGGCTTCCGTATGGCCTTGGACAATCTATATACTTTTGGTGTAAAGAAAGTACCTACACATGGTGGTCCAGATGGTCAAGGATTGCCCTGGGAGGCATTTAAAGAACTTGCCCATTTACTCTACACACGACAACTTACAGGGCACGATGCACGTGATGCCATTGAACTAGCATTGAGTGCAAGTACACAAAACCAATGGAACGATTGGTATCGTCGTATCCTTATCAAAGATCTACGTTGCGGTGTCAGTGAAAAGACTGTAAACAAAGTACTCAAAGCATATACAACAATTAAGAGTGTACCTGTGTTTGAATGTATGTTAGCACATGATGGTGCTAATCACGAAAAGAAGATTACAGGTAAAAAACTACTAGAACCCAAACTGGACGGTGTGCGTGTTATCACCGTAGTCAATGCCGAGAACCATACTTGTACAATGTACAGCCGCAATGGCAAGGTATTAGAAAACTTTGGACATATCACAACAGCTATTGAAGCAAACATTGGATTGTTTGATCGTAGTTTAATCCTTGATGGCGAAATGGTTAGCTCTAGTTTCCAAGCATTAATGAAACAGGTACATCGTAAAAGTGATGTACAAAGTGATGATGCCCGTTTGATGTTGTTTGACATCATTCCTCTCAGTGAATTCCAACGTGGCGAGAGTGTTTTAGGTCAGCGCCGTCGCAGTAATCTATTACGCAGTATGAAAGCTGTGTTTGATAAAGTTGGTAGCATTGATGTTATTCCCCAAAAAGAAGTTGATCTTGAAAGTTATGTTGGCGAATTGGAATTTAAGCAATACAACAAAGATGCCATTGAAGCAGGTTTTGAAGGTATTATGATCAAAGACATTGATGCTGTCTATGAATGCAAACGCAGCGTTAGTTGGTTAAAGATGAAACCTTTTATTGAAGTAAGTTTGGAGATCACGGATGTTGAAGAAGGCACTGGTAAGAATGTGGGACGCTTGGGAGCTCTTGTTTGCTCCGGCGTCGACGAAGGTAGGGACATACGAGTTAATGTCGGTAGCGGTCTTAGTGACGCTGATCGAACTGAGTTTTGGGCTAACCGTGATAGTCTTAATCGTCAAATTGTGGAAGTAAGAGCAGATGCTGTTACACAAAATCAAGATGGTACTTATTCGTTGCGTTTCCCGCGCTTTCTCCGTTTCCGTGGCTTTGCAGCTGGCGAGAAGATTTAATATGGAAAAAGACGCAGTAAAATCTATCATCTATGGTGGTATCAACGAATTAATGAATAATAGAGATTATTATCGTCGAAGTGCCGTTGGTTCCAGATATAGTGAATGGACTGAAACAGGTATGAAAGTTTTATTAGAATACACCGTCTATATGGCTCACTATATACACGATGCCGAAGACAAGGTGTTAGACAAACGTGCCAAAGAATTGGTAATTAAAGGTTTAAAAGGAGAAGAAGTTTAATCGTGTCAAAAGAAGACTTAATAACGTCAGATGGAGTAGTAGAAGAAGTATTACCCAACGCAATGTTCAGGGTAAAACTAGCACAAGGTGCTACCATACTTGGCCACATCTCAGGCAAGATGCGCCAAAATAAAATACAAATCCTAGCAGGTGATAAGGTTCGTATAGAAATGAGCCCGTATGATCTAAGCAAATGTAGAATAACTTATAGAGAACGGTGATATGGTAGTTGTTGACTACGGAGTTAAGCGGGTTAAGATGCGCTACAAGGTTGATCAAGGTGATAATTGGCTTGAAAAAGATCGTTGGTGTGTTAAAAATTTCAAATTTGATGAATATCATCGATGTGGTTTCAGTTTTTACTTTGCAAAAGAAAAACACCTAACGTGGTTTATATTAAGATGGTCATAAAAAAATAGCACCCTAAGGTGCTATTCTTTATTCTAAGTATGCTGCCCAGCTAGGGTGGCGCAGATCAAACTTCATCTTCTTCCGCTTGTCAACCAATTGGAAGTAAGTTGGCTTGAATGGCTTAACTTTAGGAACGATTCTCTTATCATTGCCTTTGTTGGCATTACATTTAGCACAACTACAGACACAGTTCTCATAGGTAGTCTTACCACCGTGGCTAGTTGGCAATACGTGATCTAATGTAGCGGTTTTGTTGGTTACATCTACACCACAATATTGGCATTTGAAAAGATCACGCAGGAATACATTCTGTTTGCTAAAACGCACACTAGTTTTCTTCTTTTGGTATTCCTTTAAGATCATAACAGCAGGCACACGGGTTTCCCAGGTTGCGCTATGTACAATCCAATCTTCATACCATTCCAAGACCGTGGCTTTATCTAATACTAAGTATTGTATAGAAACTTCCCAAGGAATTACGCTCAGTGGAAGTACAGAGATTGGTGCCGCATCGGCGTTAAGGATAAGTGTAGCTGACATGATACTAATATTTATTTGAATAAAATAGAGCTATAATTATAACATTAAGTTACCAAAAGAGCAACCTATATTTTGGTAATATCAATATCGCTATCCACAGGTAGTTTCCACAATTGTTTGCGTTCTACACCTTTCTTTTGAGCAAATTGTTTTGGATTACAATTAGGGCAAACATGATAGAATTGATCATTAATTCTACGATAGTCCATACTGCCCTGATCTCTTTCAAACAAGGACTGGCAGCTATCGCATTGTAGTACAGCTACAGTTTTAGTTCTACTATAAGAGTGTGCATTTTTTAGTTTGCTAATTTTAGTGTATTGAGTTTTAATTTTCTTTGTTTCGATGAACATTGATTATTTACATTCGGATTACAGAAATCCAAACTAAATACCGTTATGACCTAATCAATGGTCAAAAATCAGGAATTCAAAATGACTATTCAATATATCAACACAGGATCCGGAGCCAATGCCGGCGATGGTGACAGTTTAAGATCAGCGTTTATCAAAGTTAACAATAACTTTGCTAGATTTGCTGTACTTGAAAATGCCACAATAGGATATACAGGTAGTTTTGGTGATACTGGATACACTGGTAGTAGTGGTGCTTATGCCGCAATAGGATATACTGGTAGTGCTGGTGCTGGTGGAGTATCTATATCAGACTTTGGTGAAGGGTTTAGTCTAACTGTTGCTAACCAGATTGTTACCAACAAACTATACAGTACAAATCAAACACAACCAACACAGCACTACAGATTGGAACTTGATACCAATGGTATTATTATATTGCCAGATCAAAGTATTATCAATGGTAGTACTTTACGCGGAGTTTATGGTACAGGTGACGCAAACTATACTGGTATCACTATTGGTCCTGATGCCAACCATAGGGAAGAATCTTGGGTATGGGTCGATCACACCGGTGTTAGCATTGCTACAGAGTATAGTACAAGTGCTTATACTTGGAAGTTTGATAACAATGGTGTATTAACACTACCATACGGACAGAGTATCAGTAGCGGCCCTTTAGATGGTATTAAACTAACCACTGATCGTGGCACCGTATTGTTTGGTAATACTCCGGAGTGTGTGCCAACCTTAGCAAGTCATTTCCACATCATGCGTGATGACCCTACTACTGTAGATTTATTCTTTGGTGATGACTACAACTATGTTAAGTTACCCTATTATTCAACTTTAACAAATGTGGGTGTAGAGATCAACGCAGACGGATACTCTTGGCAATTTGATAAAAGTGGCATACTAACATTACCTAGCGGTAATGCCGTTATTGGAAATACTTTTGGTTCAGATGCTATTCTAGGAAGTACTGATACTTCGGTAGCAGTGGTTGCTCAAGGTCTATATGGTTCTTCTTCTCTACTATGGGTAGATGACATCGCAAATATAGGATCATCGGGCACACACGTTGCGGCAGTAGTAGTTAACGATCCATTTGCTTCAAGCAGTGGCACCGTTCAAATAGCAACAGGATTATCTAACGGTCTCATCAGTAACAACATCTGGGAATTTGGCGCAGATGGTACATTAACTATACCCGATGATATACAAGATGCTAACGGTTCTGTTATCCGTATAGCAACAACTAGTACAGCACCTACTAGAGTTAATGGACAACTATGGTTTAACACCGAAGACGGCCGTGCATATATTAGATATGATAATAATTGGATTGATTTTAGTCCTCCAGAAGTTCCTCCTCCAAGCACATACTTAGATGGGTTAATTATAGATGGTACTACAATCAGCACCGTAGATTCAACAGCAACTACAATTTATTTAGAAGGTGATTTAATACCTACAATGAATAACACATATGACTTGGGTGCTCCTGAGAATCAATGGAAGTCATTGTATGTTAGTACAGGTACTATCTATATTGGTGGAACACCGTTAAGCGTTGATCCTGACGGTAATTTAACAGTAGCAGGAAGTCCAGTAAGTGGAGCATTACCATCCGTACTAGGTGTTGTTACATTCCCTGGTGATCTACTAATTGGTACATTGTGGCCCAATGACCCAATGCCAATGGGTGACAAAGAAAGTGTAGTCTGGGCCAAAGATGATACTGAATATCTAGGACTTTGGTGGGGCGGAAGTCAAACATATCCTGATTCAGGATATGGTCCAGTTGCTGGTATCATGATTGGTACTGGTGATGGCAGCATGACTGATGATTTCGTTCAAGGACCTTCCCCAACAGGCACTAATATTACTTTGGCTATTAATGATGATATAGGTACCCTAGAATGGGTATTCGGTAGGGATGGAGAACTAACACTACCAACCAATGGTCGTTTGGGTGCTATAGATCCTAAAGGTGGAACCATGCTGGACGGTGGTCTTGGTTCTAATGTAAGTTTAACTAGTTTTTACTCTACTGGAAATTATTCTTCCTGTGTTACTGCCAGTGCAGGCGGAACACTTTATATCAGAGCATACAATGACGGTGGTCCCAATCCAAGCAGTACTTGGATATTTGATAAAGATGGTAGTTTAACATTACCCGAAGGTGGAACAATCAAAGGTGGCGGCACAGGTACTAATGTTACTATTGTGGCCAGTACAGGAACTAATCCAGCAGTTTGGATGTTTGAGGCTGATGGTGTATTAACATTACCAAATGCTATGACCATAGATGCATCAGACAGTTTTGGTACGGTTAAAATTGGCGGCTCCAATACTCAGATTAGAATTGACGACGGTGGAGCACCTCCGGGGTTATATATTAGAACTGATATGACTGGTGCAGATCATGGCTGGTTGTTTGGCACAGATGGTAACTTAACATTGCCACTTGAGTCTAAATTAAATTCAGGTGGTGTTGGCGTTGCTAATAGTGCAGAGTTTGGTACATCAGTTACGGTATCAACATCAACTGTTGTTAATAGTGAAATCTATATGGGATCCGGCTACGGTGAATTCCGTAGCATATACAACAAGGTAGGTGAAATTGAATCTGGATTAACCTACGCTGGTGTAGAAGGATTTAATTATGCCCAGTATGGAGATGTTAACTTCAGCGGTATGGTTAGTCAAACTCCTCATATAGATAGTATGTATACTATTTCTGTCAGTACAACTACTGGACTGATCAGTATTGGATTTACACAGGATGGTGGAACATCAGTATCAAAAGATTGGATTACTGTATTAGGAACACTTAACGCTTACTACACAGTTAATGGTATTTTTGTCGATACTACTCAAACTGTTATAGCAGGTGGCGATGGTGTTTTGAGTAGCATTGTTAAATTAACAGATTCTGTGAACATTACTACTATTGATAGTATAACAACAGGTACTCAGACATGGACCTTTGGCACAGATGGTACACTAACACTACCACACGGTGGCACTATTCTTGACACTGTACCAACACCGGGTATAACAAGAACAAAATACACGGGTTCAGCGGCATATGATGTAAACTGGTATTCAACTGCCACAGTAATTGAAACGGGTATCGCAACAACAATGAGTGAAAGCTACGATGATACCTTGGTAGGTGGTGCTGATTATAGTTTCCAATATGCGGGATACTTCAAGGCACCGGCCACAGGTACTTACACATTTACAATGTTTGCCGATGATAGTGGAAGATTCTGGATTGGACCAAACGCACTAACAGGATACACTGCCGGAAATGCTAATATAAGTATACCCATGTATGACGAGGGCAGTACTACAACATCGTTAACAGCAGATGAGTTTTATCCTATAAGATTACAATGGAATAACGCTTCGGGCCCCGGATCGATGGTTTTTAGTTGGAGTAACAATCAAGGACAATCTACCACTACCGACTTTACTGGTGTGATATTCGCAGAGCTTGGCCAAACAGCAATAACATCTGATAATGACATTGAATTGAAAATCAACAACGGAACTACCAGCACCTGGACCTTTGGCACAGATGGATCTACCTCGTTGGCATCTGGAGTGGAGATTTCCAACAGCAGTGAATTTAACTTTGTAACTTGGAATACTGGATCGGCACTAATATTAACAGATACTGTCAATCTCAATCCTCCTTCGTTCATCTATATTCCCAGTTCATCAGATACTGTGTCTAGAGTTAGTATAGCTAATACTAATACTACTGGGGGAGTAATGTTAGTTCAAGGACCCGGAGACAGTCAGAGTTCATTAGAAGTCAACAGCGGTGGTGTGTCTATTTCTACTATCGTTAATAATTCTCAAACAGGTGCTTGGCAATTTAGTTCAACTGGAACATTAAAATTCCCAGATAACACACAACAGACTACAGCCTACACAGGTGGCGGTGCCGGATTTGCTACAACTTCAACATTAGTCAACGGTACATCTACAGTTAGTCTCAGTTCAACTGGAACACTAACTGTTCCTGGAAACATCATCCCTGATGCTGACAGTATCTATAGTTTAGGTAGTCCAACACGTAAATTTAAAGATTTATATGTTAGCACCACAACTATATATATGGGTGACCTTGTTATTAGTGGAAGTCCTAGTACAGGATTAACTATTAATGGAAACTCGGCTAACAGCAAACAAACTTTTGTTGGAGGAGAAGGCGTCGGCCCTGATAATTGTTCTTGGATTGAGTGGGCAATTGGCACAAATTATCTCACAGTAAGAAATCCTGGTACAAACTTTAAACTTATCATGGAGGGACTAAAGACAGGAAATACATTTAATGCAGTTAGTCCAATTGATCTTACCTTTACGGTATCATCAACCTTATGGCATTTTGATAATGAACTTACTCCAGATAATCCAGAATATCGAATTGGTGTGAACGAAACAAATGTTTCATTCTCTGGAGAATTTATATATCTATTAGCAGTTCCTGTACCTGAAAGAACTAATGCACTATCAAATGGTGTATACTCATTAACATTAAATTCTACAGGAACAGTAACATTGCCCGGATTATTAACATTGCCAGTTACTACATCTATTCCTGCTATAACAACTGCTACAGGTACAGTAGCAGTATGTGATGGTACACTGTGGGACGGAGGTGGTGATGGTTTTGAACACTTAATGATTTACATCAACGATGTTTGGACTAAAGTAGTTTAATAACCCAAATTTAATATTATTTCCAATAAATACAACGAGGAACACCAATGGCACATCCGATACAATTTCCAACAGAACCAACAGTAGGTCAAGAATATTTGGCAGAAAACACCGTAACCTACATTTATACAGGAGATCGTTGGTCTGCTGCCCGTGCAATTACTACTAAAAAGTACTTTTTTACACAAAATGGTTCTTTTTCAGATTGGGAATACAATCCATCTGTTGATGATTTACTAGATGGCGGCTGGTCAGGCGGCTCAGAACCTAATCCCGGCCCTCCTCCGCCAAACATACCTAAATTCCACTGGACTAAAGATCCAATTGACGCACGTGATTACATTTGGCAAATACAACCATTAACTGCAACTCCTACCAGCGTAGATCTACGCCCTTACTCATCTGCAATAGAAAATCAAGGTAATTTAGGCAGTTGTACAGGCAATGCCATTGCAGCAGCCATTGAACTTGTAGATAGAAAAAAGAACAAACCGCTTGAAGTTAGTAGATTGTTTATCTACTATCAAGAACGACTGTTAGAAGGTACAATTAGTGTAGATGCAGGTGCTTACATACGTGATGGTATCAAAGCCTGCTATACTTGGGGTGCTCCTGTTGAAAGTTTGTGGCCTTATACAATATCAAAGTTTGCAACAAAACCTAGCACAGCAGCCTATACTGATGCACTTAGAAGAAAAGTAACAGGTTATCAACGCTGTACAAATTTTGCAGCAGTAAAGAATGCATTAGCGTCTGGCTATCCAGTAGTAGCAGGATTTTTAGTATATAGTAGTTTCTATAATATTACCAGCAATGGCATCATGCCTTATCCTAATGTAAATACAGAACAATTGTTAGGCGGTCATGCAATATGCATAGTTGGGTATAATGATAATTATGGCGGAACTCCTGGCAACGGTAGATTCATCTGTAAAAATAGTTGGGGCAGTGCGTGGGGCAATAACGGATACTTTTATATGCCTTACCAAGTGATACAAAATACATCCATGAGCAGCGACTTTTGGGTAATAAACGGTGTAACTAATCCATAATAGGAAAATAAAAATGACAACAAGAATTAAATTACGTAGAGATACAGCAGCAAATTGGGTTTCAAACAATCCTATTTTAGCCTTAGGTGAAACAGGTTTCGAAACCGATACCCGAATGATGAAGTTGGGCAATGGTTCAACTCAGTGGAATAACTTAAAATATGCTGTCACTGGTGATATGCGTATGTCTGGTACAACCATTGCCAGCGATACTGATATTAAATTTAGTTCTCACTCTGGACTACGAGAAAATTGGGCATTGACTGTTAATGCTCTTAGTAGTCCAACTGATCCTATTGAGGCCTGGACAGATGCTGTGGCCTACGATAGTCAGGGTAATGCTTTTGTTGCCGGTTGGTATGTTGATATTGGACCTACTGCTTCCGCTAAGTATAGCGGAGCATTCTTAATGAAAGTTGATTCTACTGGACAAGTATTATGGAACAAATATTATAATGAATATACCACATATGGTTGGGGTGTAGCAGTTGATCATGCTGGTAATGCTATATTGATTCTAAGTGAAACTGACAATCCAGATTCTGATATTGTTATGATCAAAGTTAGAGGTGACAATGGTGTTCCAATTTGGCAAAGATACCTTGCCAGTGTGGGTGACTATGATGACTTTGCTACCAGCATTGATGTTGATGCCAACAATGATATCTTTATCACAGGTTGGAGTGGTGATGATGCAGTTAATGATAGTAATGAAACTTTCCTAATCGCCAAGATCAGTGGCGTAGATGGTACTTTTAATAATGGTGGTTGGCAGAAAATGCTTGCTCCAACTGAAGGATGTAACACAGGACTCGGATGGGGTATTGCTGTAGATCCAGCAGGCGATGTATGTATTGTGGGCAATGATTGGACAGGCCCAAGGTTTATTGCAGTGGTTAAACGTCTTGGTACAACTGGTGGTGTAGCATGGCAAACACGCATACTTGATCAACTCAGTTACAATGGCAATGTATATACTGATTTGACACTATACGGTACAGATGTAACATCAGACAGTCAAGGTGACTTTTATGTTACATGGTGGGGAGATTGGGAAGGAGACGGCCCAGGATTCCCTGGCACACAATGCGGTGTGACCAAACTCAGCGGCACAGATGGTACTGCACTATGGAGTCGTCAAATTGGTTGGCCTGACTACACAAGTGTATCAGGATCCATAGTATGTGACAGCGATGATAACATCTATGTACATAGCAGTATCAATTCTGATCAAGCCAGCGGCGATAATAACACTAGATTTAATTCTGTTATAGTTAAATTAAACGCACAAGGTACAGTGGTTTGGAAACGTACATTAAGCAGAGAACAATATACTACATTCAGCAGTGTAGTTCCTATGCCTTACAGTCCAAGTGGATTACCAGGCGGACAAACAGTGGCAGTCAATGATGAATACTTGTTGATCGGTGGCACACAATTTATTACTGAAGATTATGATAATAATCAAAATTGGAAAAATCAACCATTCTTAGTACAGGTAGATAAAGATGGTACAGAGTTCTCTGTGGATGGTTGGCATTTTAAAGCCTGCCCAGAATGGCTTGCTGTTAATCTTGTAACTCCTGTAATTGATAATCAAAATTTCTTTGATGATGTAACAGCAGTTCCTGGTACATTGACCAATGTTAATGCTGTTGATGTTTATTATGAAACCAACATGGATACCACTGATCTAAGTTATAGAATCATGGACCGTGCAGAGACTATGACCTTTGATGGTAATAAATTAACATTACCTCTAAGTGGTAGTGTTGATATTCCACGTAAGAAAATTGGACATATCACCAGTGTTGGTAGATTTGATGGTACAGAAGGTCTTAAAGGCGGTAACCAAGAAGGCGATGTATGGTTCAATGGTGTGGTTAGAGATACACAAGGCAATAGTTATGTTGCTGGTACTCGGTATATGTATTATCCTTTTAATGACAGTGGATCCAATATCGACGACGATGTTCCACTCTTATTCAAGATAGACAGCGATGGTAAGATTGCGTGGCAAGCCAGCGATAGTTTAGATTACTTCACTGAAGCAGTTGATGTTATGATCAATCCAGTGACCAACAATCCTGTGTTGTTAAGTTTAGATGCTGATCAAGACGGTAGTGAAGGCTTCACAGTTAAAACATTAGATGCCAATAGCGGACAAGTTGTAGGTGATGTTATCCATGTACAGGATGCAAGCGGATCTCAACGTGATATAAATGCTCGCAACCTTGCTCTATTGAGCGATGGTACTCCTGTAGTAGCAGGTTATATCAACAACAACAAAGAAGACTACTTGAATGTAACTAGTGGTGGTGCTGGTCTAACTGGCAGCAATGATACAGATACATTGGTTATACCTAAGAGTGTATTTAATACCGGTAACTATCCAAGTGCTAATGGATTATGGTATATCAGTAATCCTTCACCATCCTTAAGTACAGCAATTGTCGGAGTTAATATCTTTAACAATAGTGGATCTGGATTCACTGCTACTAATGTAAGCAGCACTGGTACAGATGCTACATTTAATATTAATATTGCACCAGCAACAGGTGTATATTCTGTAACGGTGGTCAGTGGTGGAACTAATTATCTCAATGGTGATACGCTGTCTATTCCTACACTACAGTTCTTAGGCGTAGCAGGTCAAGGTGATATAGCCTTAACAGTTACTACCAACGGTAGTGGTGCAATAACAACTGCTACAACCGTAAGCACAAGTTCTTGGGCTAATATTAAGTTAGTAATTAATAGCCCTTACAATTTCACCACATCTACTAGTACATTGAAGGTCTATGAAGAAACCAATGATGATGGATTTATTTGGACACCTAATTGGAGCACTGCTATTGGTGGAACAACTGGTACTGACTACTTCCACGCATTGGCAGTGGATTCAGACGACAACATTATCGTTGGTGGATATTATGAATACACTGGATTACCACCTACCGATGCTGAATATATTTGGAATAAAACCAGTATGGTGGCCAAGTATTCCAGCACTGGAACACAGCAGTGGGCAGTGAGTTTAGATGGTACAGAAGGTGAAGGATTTGTTACAGGTATTGTTACAGATCCTGACAATAACATCTATGCTATGAAAAGTTGGACTAACAGTGATAGCAACTATCTAATAAAAGTTTCATCTACTGGTACTATGTTATGGCAAGTTAATATTGGAAAATATCAATACTTTAACGGTGGGGATCACGGTATTGCCATAGACAGCGATCGTAACATCCTAATTGGCGGCCAATATTATGGCGATCGTGTAGATAATGATGAACACAATTATAACGATGGTATATTACTCAACAAGTTTGACACTGATGGTAATCTATTATGGATGAGACTACTCTATAGTAGAACTCGTGATATTCGCAATGGTTATAACGATGACTATCGTAATGCTATTGATATCCACGGTGATAGATTCAGTGTAATTGGTTATAGCGATGCAGTTGGTAATCAAGATTACAATGGATTCTTTGCTGATCTACCATTAGATGGCAGCGGTACTGGACACTACAACGACTTTATCTATGAAGCAGTTGAACACCTTGTTGATCGTGTTACTCCTTACACTACAAGTACCGTCTTTACATTTACTCCAGCAACAAGATCACACGCATTTACAGTGACCAATGAAACAAATGTATTGACCATATATACAGATAGATCGGACAAAGTTGAAAATGTCTATGAGGACATGGGTGGTGAGATAACGTCTGTTAATAAGATTGTATTTGAAGATGGTACTGAGCAAATGACCAGTGCTCAAGACATCCCCCAAGTACCAATGAGTCGTGTAAATAGTGATTCCGATTATATTCTAAGATTAGAAGATCGTGGTCATCATGTGTATTCAGGAACAGAATATAGTCCATCGTATGTCCGAGTTCCAAGACACAGTGATGTACCATTCCCGATTGGTACTGCTATTACTATCGTCAGCGGTGGGTGGGGCGAAGTAAGAATCAAAGCACAACATACTGGTGACACACGAATTTATGGTGATGGTACTGGCGACTATAATGATGGTTGGTATATACCAGAAAGATCAATGGCAACATTGCTCAAAATTGAAGAAGATGTATGGATGTTGGCAGGTGCTGGCTTAGGTACTGGACATAATTAATCATGAGTATCATATCAGCAGTCATAGGGGCGGTAGCGTACAATTAGTATCACAAATAGTTAAACTGAATTATCATAGCAGTTAAATACTGCTATGACTAAATCACAATGGGAAGAACGTAGTAAGAACTGGAATAGTGGCTCGCCAATGGTTCCAAATTACGAAGTAATTGATTACTTAAAATCACAGATAGACAATGACTCCGATGTATTAGTGTTGGGCGTGACTCAACAATTCCATCAGGCATTTGATAATGTAACAGCAGTGGATCGAGAACCTGCAATGATTGAAAGAGTTTGGTTAGGCGACACCGATACCAAACATGCCATACTGGACAATTGGCTAACAGTGGATTTACCCGACAATAACTTTGATGCTATACTAGGTGATGGTAGCCTTAACATGTTGGTAAATTCCAAAGAAATACAGACTGTGGTTGATCGTTGTCGAGAATGGCTCGCACCCAATGGCAAGTTCATATGCCGTATGTTCATACGCCCATACCAACCTATTACTAGAGAATATCTATTAGAACAAGCAGCAAATCTCACAATAAGTTGGACAGCATTTCGTAGATTCATTCCTATGTTATTGGCACACGAACAAGGTGCTTTTGTACCCTGGGCAAAAACATACAATTTCTTTAATGAATTGTTTCCAGATAAAAGTAAGTTACCATTTACCGCTGAACAACTATCACGCATGGATGCTTACAAGGATGTTACAACCAGCACATGGTTCCCTACACGTAAAGAGATATTGGATCTGTTGCCCGATGCTGAGTTTGTAGATGTTGGCACCTATGATATTGCTGAACTGTTTCCGTTAATAGTGATTAAGAAATGAAAGCAGCAATAGCAGCATTGGTTGGTGAGTTAGATAAATCACAATACTTCACACTTGAACAACTACATAACATACAGGAATCACAACTGGCCAACATAGTCAAGTATCACGCTCAACGTAGCAGTCATTTTGCCGCAAGATTAGCAGCACAGGGATTGAATCCTAAAGACATACTTACTTTAACCAACCTAAAGAAACTAACGCCCTTTGCCAAGAAAAATATACAGCAAGCAGGCGATGACTTTAACGTTAAGAATGTACCACCTGCACATCTACCAATTGGTAAGTCAGAAACCAGCGGTAGCACTGGCGAACCCGTAACAATAAACAAATCAAAGTTATGTGACCTGTTTTGGAATGCCCATACTCTACGAGATCATCAATGGTACAAAAGAGATTATACAGGCAAACTAACCAGCATACGTGCCACTAATAGAAAGTACTTAGAAGCAGACAACTGGGGAGGACCTGTGCATATGCTATATGGTACCGGCCTGGGACAGGGTATTCCTGTGTCTATGGATATTCAACAACAAATGAAACATCTTGCTGAGTTCCAACCTAACATTATAATAGTACATGCCGGTGTGTTAGCGGGCATGATCACAGAGTGGGAACGTACTGGATATACACTTACAGAACTTGTACATCTTAAGAACATAGGTGATACATTACACGACGATACAAGACAGCGATTTAAAACACTAACAGGATTAACCATAGAGGACAACTACAGCAGCAGCGAAGTAGGCTGTATTGCTATACAATGTCCAGAAGGTGGTATGTTCCACATAATGGCAGAGAATCTCATAGTAGAAGTTATCAACGAGGATGGTACAGGTTGTCAGCCCGGCCAAGTAGGGCGTGTAGTTGTCACTGACTTGTTCAATGCCGCTGCCCCCGTCATACGCTACGACATTGGAGACTATGCTGAAGTAGGCACACCCTGTACATGTGGCAGACATTTACCCACATTGAAACGTGTATTAGGACGTGAGCGTGGTTTGTTCCAACGTGCAGATGGTAGTAAGTTTTGGCCCACAGCAGGACAATATGCTGCGGCTAAAGTTGTTCAAGTACGACAATGGCAAATCGTACAGCATAGTTTAGATGACATAGAGTACAAGTTAGTCACAGATCTGCCACTTACCCAAGAACAACACGATCAACTATTAATTATCTTTCGAGAAAGATTAGGATTTGAGTGTGTTAGGATTACAGAGTATAGAGATCAAATACCTTTAAGGAATGGAAAATATGAGGAAACCGTATGTTTAATCGAATAATAGCCATACTATTATTAGCCGTTAGTTTATCAGCACAAGCACAACAGAAGCCTATTAGAATGGTCATAGCCTATGGAGCAGGTGGGCTCACTGATATTATCAGTCGTAAGTTTGAAGAGCCCTTAGAAAAAGAATTAGGACGTAAAATAATTATAGATCCCCGCGTGGGTGCCGGTGGTTATATAGGATTTAAGAATGTAGCAAATACTCGATCGGATGAAGTGGTTATTGCCATAACAGACTCTATGGCATTATCTAATATATCATTATTATACGATGATTTAGATATCAACGATTTTAAGTATATTGTACAAATTGGATACACACAAGGATTGGTATTAGCAGTTCGTAAGGGCAGTCCATTAAAAAACATAGACACTTGGCGTAATCATCGAGGACTGCCCATAAATGTAGGTGTTAATGGCATGGGTGCTGCCCATCATTACTATAGTTGGTTGGTTAGTAATCAACTGGGTTTTCCAAGGACTGACATTTACTACAAGGGTTCTGGAGAAATGGTCACTCAGATCATAGGTGGGCATGTTGATGCTATATGGGTTAATCTTGCCAGTATAATTCAATTTGAAAATAGAGTTGATATAGTGGCAATAACAGCACCTAAAAGAAATGAGTTAATACCAAATGTACCTACGTTTAAGGAACTTGGTATAGATTTGCCCCCTAAGCCTCTTTTTATGGTAATTGCAAATAACACCACAGACACCGCTACATTAAGAGAAGTTGAACGTGCTGTGACAAAATTGCTGAATAATCCAGAATTTGTAAAATCATTAAGTCTTGAGTTACAAATAGAGCCAGGAACCGGTGCAGATGCCCGTAATGACACTGAAAAATTATTCAAAGCACAGGCTAAGTTTATAGAATACGTCAAGACATTAAAGAAGTGAGTGTGCTAAATACACACAGAGGATTCAAATAATGGCGGCCAACGGCATATCAACACTATCTACAAAACAATTACGTCAAGTTGCTAAACTAGATCTGGCTCAATTAAAGCGTAAAGGCTATACACTATACGCAGATGGTACTACGAATTTTGGCAGCGCACAGTTTAGCGGTAGTAATTACCTGTCAGTAACTAATGCGGCATTTACCTTTACTGGCAACTTTACAGTTGAAGGTTGGTATTATCCTACAAATGTAACAGGTTCTCACAGTTTATTTTGTTTAGGGCCAGATCCGGCTAATAGATATGTTTTTGCTTTGTCAGGAACATCGGTAAGCAGTAACCTATACGGCTTTGGCTTAACAACCTATACCAGTACTGTGCCTATCAATACTTGGACTCACATTGCTGTAGTACGCAGTGGAAGCACAGTTAAGGTATATATTAACGGTATTGCCAGTGTAACAACAGATACTCAAGCAGGTACAATAGGCAACGGTACATTAAACATTGGTGCAGATGCCGCCAATGGTGCTCTATTTTTAGGCAACATATCAAACTTCAGAGTAGTAAAAGGCACAGCATTATACACAGCAACATTTACACCATCGCTAAGTCCATTTAAGGCCATTGATGGAACACAGCTATTATTAAACACCGACAACGGTGCTAACTTTTTAAAAGATAGTTCAACAAATAACTTTACAGTTACTAATTATGGTTCAGTTGTTACATCGAACACTGGGCCAGGCCCGGACACAGTTGCTAACTTTTATCGTGTTCGTAATGTTTACGATATAGATTTACTGGCAGACAAATATACCAGCAATACTACCACTGTAATGACCACAAGCACATTAGTCGAAGGACGTCCTTGGGCTACGGTATATACAAGTTTAACTTTTACCTACGGCGAGGCTACAATTAGTTTTAGTCTATCCGGCAGTACTTTTAGTAATGTTACTTGCCCTTACGGCGCAGGCGGATATTCAGCTAGTAGTGGTCAACTAACTATGCTTGGTACAAAACTCATTGGAGGAACTACTCCTGCTAATGATATAATATGGAACTATGTGTGTGCGGCCAACGATGGTGTTATAACAGGATTTACCTACAGTTCAGGTACTCCTCCTTAAGATATAGGCGTTCACAATTTTAACAACACATTACCCTTTGGGCATTAAAACAGACTAAATAACACTATGAGAGCAAGAGAATTTACAATCAATATTCCAATTTCGATCAAGATTAACGGTGACGGCGAACCCGAAATTGATATGGGTCAAGATGCTCCTATAGATCCAAGTGAGCCAAAACAAGATCCTGTTATGGTTCCTCCACTACAACAGCAAATAGAGCTGCAAAAGGCTGACGTTGGTAAAATCAGTCCTATTATTAAAGATCTTACACAGGACGAAGTAGATCCAGAAACCAAACAACTGCCTTAATGGTGTCTAAGGGAGCAAGACCCAGATGACCATTAGAAAAATAGAAGCAGGTAGGGTAATAACCAAAGATATTGACACCTTCATTGGTTATGAAGGTACGATCTTCTATGACGAACAAACTGGTGAATTTAGATTATCTGACGGTATAACTGAAGGTGGAATACCCTTAGGAGCTGGTGGCGCCGGTTATGTTTTAACAACAGCAACATCAATTAGACTTGGTGGAGTTAGAATTGGTGCAGGTATTAGTGTAAGTCCTAATGGAACTATTTCTGTTAATACAGGTACTCCTTATGTTTTAACCATAGCTACCACAAGTACACTTGGTGGAGTTAAAATTGGTGCTGGTATTGATGTAAGCCCAACGGGTGTAATATCTGTTAATACTGGTACCCCTTATCTTCTAACAACTGCAACCACTAACACACTTGGCGGAGTTAAAATTGGTGCAGGCATTGATATAAGTGCAGATGGCACTATATCTGTTAATACTGGTACTGCATATTCATTGCCTGTTGCAACTACTACAACATTGGGTGGTATAATAGCAGGTTTAGAATTATCTATAGATAACACCGGTACACTTAATGTTGATCTATCTGCAATCAAGCAATCAATAATACCAAATATTGATCTTAATTATGATTTAGGCACATTAGAAAATAGATTTAGAAATATATATGTACAAGATATATTCTCCAGTGGTACTATCTATACTAACTCTATAGTAATAAATTCAACAAGTACTATTGGTGGTGCTGAAATTATTACTACTGCTACTATTTCTCAGTATGCATCTACTTCTACAACAAATGTTCTCATAGCAACTACCAGTACTGCACCTAATGCAGTAAATGGTCAACTTTGGTTTAATTCCGAGGACGGCCGTGCTTATATAAAATACGATAATGCGTGGGTTGATTTAAGCCCGAGTATAGTACCACCAGTTAGCACATACCTGGGTGAATTAACTATAGATGGTACTACAATTAGTACTATAGACAGCACCTTAACAAATATCTATATAGATAGCATTTTAGATGTTAGTGGAGCAATCTATACAAATAACTATTTGGTTAGTACTCTTACTAATATTAGTAGTGGTGTTGGCATCAGTGTATCACGTACAAATAGCGGAACTGTAACTGTTAGCAACACAGGTGTATTAAGGATAGTAGCAGGTGTAGATACATCTATATCTACTGCCACAGGCGTTGTAATAATAAACAACACAGGTACATTGCAAACAATTACCAATCGTGGATCCACAACAACTAATGCTATTAACATTACTTCAACTGCGGCAAGTACAAATACAATCACAGGTGCATTAATAATCGCAGGTGGTGTTGGCATAGGTGGCGATATATTCATTGATGGTGATATTAGAGATGTTAATGGATCACTAATACATATAGCAACTACCAGCACAGCTCCTACAAGAGTAGATGGACAGTTATGGTTTAACTCTGAAGACGGACGTGCTTATATCAAATACAATAATAATTGGATTGATTTTAGTCCAAGTATAGTACCACCAACAAGTACATACCTTGATGGATTAGTAGTTGAAGGCACCACTATTCGTACAATAGACACCACAGCTACTACTGTTTATATTGATAAAGATTTAGATGTAGCCGGTGCATTGTTTGTTAATACCACAAGTTTTGTAGCAGGTGCAGAAATAATAACTACGGCTACAATTGCTGAATTTGCTTATCTTGGACCACAAGGCATTCAGGGCATACAAGGTATTGTTGGTTATACTGGTAGCCAAGGCATTCAGGGTGTACAGGGCATACAAGGTATACAAGGTATTGTTGGTTATACTGGTAGCCAAGGTATACAAGGAACAATAGGTCAACCAGGACAAAGCGTAAGAATTACTGGCAGTACATCATCCTATGCTACTTTAGAAACTCCATATACAGGTCTTCAATGGGACGGGTATATTACTTTAGATAATGGACATTTAAATGTATGGGATGGTGCAATATGGCTTGATGTTGGTAATATTACAGGTCCACAAGGTACTCAAGGAATTCAAGGTATACA
>Ga0209296_1000067_pt1 | contig 89568 bp, 75 predicted proteins | sample S_130206_EF_Meta_FD_187319 | JGI IMG/M metagenome (GOLD analysis project Ga0209296, IMG submission 187319) | Freshwater microbial communities from Lake Simoncouche, Canada to study carbon cycling - S_130206_EF_MetaG (SPAdes) (version 2) | ecosystem: Environmental > Aquatic > Freshwater > Lake ...
TTTGGTGGTTGGGCAACCCCCCGAGTAACATTTCAACTGGCCCCATTTAGCGTGACCCGATCACCATCTCTTGTATGTCCTATGGTGACCCCGACGGCGAATCTAAGGCCCGGTCGTATATGCCCGCAGCGAAGGACTATTTCCGCAAAGACATCCCTGATTCTCTCGGCAGGCTTTTCTCCATTCCCGATGAGCTCTCGGAGCGCATCTTTGTCGAGTGCCTCCTCGAGTTAGATAAGCGCTAGAGCCGTTCGCGGCTATTTAGATCCAGGTGCCTTGCTGAAGTAGAAATCGCATTGCCTTCCACGGTCTACGTAGATGATATCGGCGCCCAAGGAGTCGAAAAGCATAGAAACGTTCTTGGCAGGCATTTGAATCGGTGTGAAGTCCGCTGAGGGGAATGCTGTATTAAAATGACTGAGGGTTGAATAGGTGTGAATGCAGCTATTCCCGACTTCAGTCTTGAGGCATTCGATGCTCACCCCAGGTAGCGCCCCCTGAGCGTGCTCTGTCGGGTTGAGGAGCCTGCCACATACGTAAAGAGGGGAATCACCCTCGGTAAGCTCTCGAAGAAGCAGGTATTCTGATTGAGGTGTGCCGCTGCTGGTATGGAATGGCAGCAAGATTGAAAGCAAAGTCGCGACGCTCACCCCGTTCTTGGGTTGCAGACTAGGCTTAGTGCCGGCGTGTCGTTCCACGCAGCTGGTCAGTTCGTGCTTCTTGCGTAGTCCAGAGAAAATGACTGACGCCCGAAGGCCGGCATTAATGGCGTCCAGCTCCGTCATGAAGGGGAGCAGCTCCTTGATTCGCTTGACCGCGTGGGGCATATTTCCGGCCGCGATGGTGAACCATGCCGCGGCTTCGACGTAGTTGACGGGGAACTGTTCGTCGTCGAACAGCTCCCCGACAGAATGGGCCGCCAGCGGGGAGCCTTGCAGGGATGCGGCGAAGTACCATCTGAGCGCTTCTTCGTGATCTTTGGCTACGCCAAGTCCTTCGTGATAGGCTCGGCCTAGCTCGTATTGCGCTCCCTTATCGCCAGCTTGAGCCGAACGTAAGAGCTGGTTCTTGTCGTCGTTTAATGACATTTCCTAATCCTGGTTAAATACCATAAGCAGACAAGCCCTCGATGCCGAACACGGGGTCAGGCCGCACCTTTTGGCGAGCGCACCTAATAACGGGTGAAAGGGTCGAAATTAGGTGCACTCAAATGAGGGTGCGGCCTGACCCCTTAATTCTCGGAAAGGAGTTTGCGGATGAAGAAGGCGGAACTGAATCGCATCCTGACGGCGAGCCAGGCGCACCCGGCTCCGTATTCATCCCGTAGTTTGCGTGCTAGGCTGATCTCCCATCGCCCCCACCAAATCCCAAAAGGGTCAGGTTACACCATAGTGGTCTGACCCCTTCCGCCATAGAGTTGCAGATGGGTTCAGGCTACCACCTAGTAGCCTGACCCTTTTCCTTCAGGTGCTACTGCTTCAAGTCCAAGTCAAGCTGGGCTGCCATGACCGTTTCGGTATCATCGTCGAATTTTTCGGCGTGTTTGAGGTAAATCATCACGGAATCGGCAATGGCCTTGGCGAGCAGGGGAGGCACGGCGTTTCCGATCTGCTGGTACTGTGAAAGGTTCTTTTCCCAGGACATGGTCGTTCGCTTGCCTTTGAAAACGTAGTGGTCGGGGAATGACTGCAGTCGAGCACCCTCGCGTGCGGTGAAATTCCGATCCAACTTCGGATGGATGAAGTTGCTCTGGAAGGAGGCTGCAACCGTCGGGCTAGGCTTGTGGGCGTGCACGCGCATGTTGTTCTGCCCAAAAACCTTTCCTGACTTGATGGTAGGATCGCCTCTTTTGGTCGCGGAGTGCTCTTCGGATACGTCCGCAACGCTCTGTCCGGCTTGGATGACCTTGAACCTCTCGATGATGCGCTGCGTGTGACGCATGGCCACGTGGTTAATTACCTCTTTGGAGTTTTGTCGGCACCATTCCTGGTATTTGTTAGAGGCAGCCTTGGGGTATTCTTGGCTTTCCTCGCCTTCTCCGGAATTGACCTGCGGAAGATCGGATATGGCGTCGAGCGCGCAGACGCGCCTATTGAGCGCCGTCGTGGGCTTCGGGAAGATCTCGGACTTGCAGTAGGGCATGTCTTCTTTGACTCCTATGAAGAACACGCGCTCACGTGTCTGCGGCACGCCGAAGTCGGCAGCGTTCAGCACATCGTAGGCTACCTTGTAACCAATCGCCCTGAATTCTGCCTTAATGATTTCAGAGACTTTCTGGCCTTTGGCCGTCTTCATGGACAGGAGGCCAGGAACATTTTCCATCACGAAGAACTTCGGCTGAAGCTCTTTCACGCAACGGATGAACTCCATGAAGAGGCTGTTCCTCGGATCGGACTTGTCGCGGTTTCCGCTTAAGGAGAACCCTTGGCACGGGGGGCCACCAATCACGCCATCTACGGTCTTCTTGCCGACATGATCTCTCCAGTCTTTTACCAGGCAGATGTCGCCTGTGATGACTTTCGTGCCCGAGTGGTTGGCCTTGTAGGTCTCGGATGCCCATTCATCTTTTTCGGAGGCAAGGAGGGTCTTGTTTCCGGCTAGGTGGAAGCCGAGGCTCATGCCTCCGCAACCGGCGAATAGGTCGACAACGTTCATCAACGTGGATTAGGGAGCAAATCATTGATACGTTCAATCGCGATTCGCACAAGTTTCGGCTCAAGGGTCTTAAGGAACTTTGGGTTATGCACAGGCTCGTCGACCTTACGTTCGCCTTCAAGCAGGGTGATGATGTTCAGGTCTAAATCGAACTGGGACATTAGGGCGTGGGATTTCACGCTTCCAACCTGGACTTCTTTGCCGTTCGCATAGTCGCCGCCGAGCATACTTTCGAGCTGAACCAAGGCGCAGTTCATGTCTGGGTGGTTCTGCTTGAGCAGCATGAAATCCACAAGGATACGCTTAAGCATGGCGTTTTCAGCATAGGCTTTGCATTCGATGCCGAGCGTAAGTTTACCGTCGATGAACACGTGTTTATCTACAGAATAACCGAAGCCTTCCTTGCGGTTACGGTTGAGGTAATCGCGAACAGCCGGGTTTTTTTGGCGCTTGATGTAGGCCTCTTCAACGCAGAGGGTCTCGCGTGCCTGGTTGAACTTGATGAGGTAAGGGCTTCCGCCTTTTTCCTTCCAGGCGATCTTGACGATGGCTTCAGTGATGTCTGCGACGAGGGTTCCTTTGATCGAACGAAGGACGCCACCCAAGGCTCGCTCGGTGTTGCCTTTCGATTCGCTGATGGCACGACGGATTTCGTCTTTGTAGTGCTGGCAGATGTCTTTTTCGTTAGAGAGAGGGTTATTCATGGCACTGATAGTAATTCGGGGATTATCTTTGTCAATGTCGACATTGTCTATTTATCGCGTAAGTCGTTGATTGTTAATTAAAAGAAAACCTAGTTTTTCTACACCCTGGCGGGCCGATCACGTGGCCGAACACGGGGTCAGTCCGCACCTTTTGGTGATCGCACCTAAAAACGCGCGAAAGGGGTCAATTTAGGTGCACCCAAATGAGGGTGCGGCCTGACCCCTTAATTCTCGGAAAGGAGTTTGCGGATGAATGAGGCGGAACTGAATCGCATTCTGACGGCAACCCAGGCGCACCCGGCTCCGCATTCATCCCGTACCTCACGTGCCAGTCAGATCTCCCATCGCTCCCCCACCAAATCCCAAAAGGGTCAGGCTACTACATAGTGGTCTGACCCCTTCAGCCATAGAGTTGCAGATGGGGTCAGGCTACCACCTAGTAGCCTGACCCTTTTCCTTCAGGTAATAGGTCCCGTTGTTTTTGCGCTTCTTGCGGTATTTGCTGGTGAGATGCCTAGAGGCCCACGCACCGAAGACCCACATGCTCTGTATCACGTATTCTCCCGTGGTAACAACCGCACTGCCATCTTCGCTGAACGGTGGGCCGCATTTCTAACCATTTATAACCAGTAAGGGTTATAAATAGATACATTTTGATACAATCGCCATGGACCCTATCGCCAATCCTTTCGCCCCAGGCGCCGGTTCGCCTCCTCCAGAACTCGTCGGTCGTGGGCCGATTCTTGACCAAGCAGATATCCTGCTCGGGAGAGTCCGGCAGCAGAAGGCTGAGAAAAGCATCCTGCTGACCGGACTCCGCGGCGTGGGAAAGACGGTACTCCTCAATGCCATCGAACTCCGTGCAAGATCAGCGGGCTATCTGACTATCCAAGTTGAAGCTCATGAGGATAAGACGCTGGCTGCTTTACTGGTGCCGCATCTGCGTAGCGCTCTTTATGAGATGAACCGGGTGAAAGGTGCAGGGTTCAAGGTGAAGCGAGCCTTGGCGGTGCTCAGGAGTTTCATCAGCACGCTGAAACTCTCGGTCGGAGACATATCCTTCGGCCTGGATATCGAACCCGAGCGAGGGTCCGCCGACAGCGGTGATCTCGAGGCTGACTTAGCCAGCTTGTTCGCCGCCGTCGCCGAGGCTGCCGTCGACCGAGGGGCGTCCGTGGCTTTGTTCATCGATGAAATCCAATACTTCAATTCCAAGGAGCTGGGGGCGCTGATCATGGCGATGCACAAAGTTCAACAGAAGCAGCTGCCATTGGTTCTCGTCGGAGCGGGCTTGCCGGTGCTTCCTGGGCTGGCGGGTGATTCCAAATCTTACGCGGAAAGGCTCTTCAGTTTTCCGAATATCGGCCCGTTGACGCAGGACGATGCGGCCAAGGCCTTGGCGGAGCCTGCCATGGCTTGTGGTGTGCGCTTCGAGAAGGCCGCGCTGGCGGAGGTGTTCAGGGTGACCCGAGGCTACCCCTATTTCCTGCAGGAGTGGGGATATCAGTCTTGGAACCTCGCAGATGGTTCCGTGATTCGACTCGCCGATGTCAGGACCGCTGCTGATTACGTCATCCCCCGGCTGGACGAGAACTTCTTTCGGGTACGTTTCGATCGGCTGACGCCGGGTGAGAAGAGATTCTTGCGGGCGATTGCAGAGCTGGGAGCTGGGGATCAGCGAATGGGCGCCGTCGCTGATTTGCTGGGGGTCAAGATTGGTAGCCAGGGACCGATTCGGGCTAAGCTGATCAGGAAGGGGATGATTTATAGCCCGGGTCACGGCGACATCGCGTTCACCGTTCCTTTATTCAACGATTTCATGGTCCGGGTGATGCCTGAGTTCAAGGTGTGACCCTGTTGCCACGGCTATCCGGCCGCTCACGTTCACTTCGACACCAGGCCAATGGAGGCCTTGGGGAATCCCATCGTCCACCTTACGGTGATCGGTGAAGATTGACCTCCTCGGCTATCCTGACGGAAGAGCTCCCGAGAGCTCTTGTCACCGAGGAGGGGCCTTTCTTATCGGCCTCTCGACCGATGACCGAAGAGTGACTCATGTTCGTTCTCCCTCAAGCCGGAAAAGCCTCTAGGGCAGCACGCGGTACTGCCCCTACCCAGCGCGGCGGAGCCGCGAGGTGGAAGCGGTTAGCGGTTGGCGGTTGGGAACACAGAGAGGCAACGCTGCCCGCCACCTGCCACCCGGGGCTACCACCTGCCACCCGGGGCGGTGCATTCACTCAAAGGGAAACCGGAAACCGGGATTAATGCTTCGGTCATATGTCCCCAGCTAACTATCCGGTCTCCCTATGTTGCCCCCTTTGAGTGTTGTATCTCCTCGTGCCCACTTGTCACCGTGCCCACGTGCCCCCGGGTGGGGGTTCACCCCACCCAATACTTCCACACCATCACCATCGCCGCAGTGTCGAGCTCGCAATAGCGCATGAGCTGGCGGCGGATGGACTTGCGGGCGGCTTGGTCCGAGGGGGCGAGGCCGTAGCGGACGTGCTCGTAGGCGCGCATGGCACCGGTGCCGTTCTTGACGATGTCGAGGTCGTCGAGTTTGGAGAGGTCGACGGGGGCGCCGTTGGCTGCGTCCTCTAGGGTGAGGGCGGGTAGGGCGTCGTAAGGGCTCTTCACGGGCTGGCCGTGCTGGTCGACGGCATACTTGGGGAAGAGTTTCTGGATGGCGGGGTTCTTCCAGACGACGGGGAGGACTTTCTTGAGGGAATGGCTGCCCTTCATGGCGGGGTCGTAGAAATGCCCGCGCGAGATCTCAAGGAGGTCGAGGCAGCGCTCGCTCTTGACGGCGGTCTTCTTGTTGCCGGGGGTGCCCCAATTGCGGTCCACCCAGGAGACGAGGTCGGCCTTGGCTTCGTCTCCGCGGATTTCCTGGGCGAGTTCCTGGGTGACGGTGACTTCGTAGTCGGCCCAATGGTAGATGGTGCCTTGCTCGCCGAGGAGCTTGCGGAGGGATTCGAGGAAGCCGATGTTGGGGTTCTCGTTCTCGGTGTCGAGCCACTCGACGTGGCGAGGCGAGGCGCCGGGGTTGTCGATGACGTGGCAGCTCCACTGGAACGCGACCTGTCCGTAGGGACGGCCTCCCGCCGCGGAGGGTACGGCGCATCGGGTGCCTTCGTAATCCAGGAAGAACAGCGGGTAGTTCTCGGGCTGGCAGCGCATGAGGGTCGCCGCCGTGCGGACGAGCTCGGGAGAGATGAACGCCCGGCCGGTACGCACGGCCATGATCTGGCGTTTCCAGCCGCGCTGGAGCGGCGCGTCGCCGGCGACGTCCTCGTCTTGGAGGTCGGTGACCTGCGGCGCCCGCGGCGCGGCTTGCTCGACGATGCGTCGGACGGTGCCGGGGTTGCGGTATTCCATGCTGCCGAGGTACCCTAGGGTGAAGAGGTGGTGCTCGGCGCGGGCTTGGGTGCCCCAGCAGAGGTCGTAGCCCGAGGTCTGCCCAGGGACGTTGAACTCGCAGGCTTTGCACTTCATACCGAGCTCCGGGGTCGGCCATTGGCCGCTGGATACGAAGCCGGCTAGGCGCGTGGTGGCATCGGCGATGGATTCCTCGCCGGGGTAGGCCTGGGCGATGGCTTCCGTGGCCTCCAGGATGGCGATGAGGGACGTTTGGTCGCCGGGTTTGGCTTTGCCCCGGTACGTGACCTCCAGACGGCCGCCTGGGCCGTTCTCGATTAGGGTAAAGAGCCCCCGGACCTCCTCCGGGGAGGCGGAGCCCAGTTTATTGGGGAGGTTGAACCAGGCGCGGATGGTCTTGTCGATGCCGGCGGCCTTGAGGGCTAGCCGGGCGACGTGTACCTGGTAGGCTAGGTCGACGACGTAGGGCTCCCAGTTCTTCTTGAGGAGTTCCTTCGGGTCGGCGACCAGCTTCGACTCGGCTTCAGCGGAGGCCGACTTGATCTCGATCAGGTCGAGGGTGTCGCCTGTCACGCGGACCATGTCGGCGCGAGCCATCAGGCCGCCGGCCGCGAACGTCGCCTCGTGCAAGGTGCAATCGCCGGCCTTGATCTTGGCCAGCGTCCGGGCGGAGGCCTCGGCATGGCTTTCCTTCGGGACGAACATGACTTCGCCCGGGTGGTAGACCTTCACCAGCCGCTCGAACACGTACCCGCCGCGCGCGAGCAACTGCATGTACTCGTCCGACTCCGACTTCCGCGGCAACGCCGGCGTGGCCAGCGCATGCTTCAACCTGATCGGACACGCCAGCCCCAGTTTGAAGAGGGATTTTGAGAGGGCAGGCGCGGGCATTGGCCTAGGTATAGGCCCCGATTGATAAGTGCAAAGGTGCAAATGCGGCTTCACCGCGTGCAAAGGTGCAAAGGTGGTAGTCACCACAACTAGTGACCCCATTAAAAGGGTCCGACCCTATTAATAGGACCTGTCCCCGTTAGGTGGAATCCGGCTATGACGCACGGGTCGGTTGCCGTGAGGGCGATGGTAGACAGGGGTGGGCGGCATGGAGATCGATCGCGATTATGCTTTGTTCGAGGAGTGGAACCAGACCGCCGAGGCGGAGCTGGGCATCCGCATCCGGGGGCCGTTGTTGTCCGCCTCGGGCCGCACGCACTACCGGATCCTCGACCTGGGCGCAGGGCAGGTCCAGGCGCCTAATTGGCAGCTGAGCCGGCTGGGGTACTTTAAGCCGCCGCTACCCGATTACCCGCTGGGCCTGGATGTGCTGACGGGTCCGGCCGACCTGGTTCTGGGCAAGGATCTGCGCTGCACCATCAAGAAGCGGGGGCGGCGCGTCGGTTGGATGTCGCCCCGCGGCATGCGTTGCGAAAACGTGCACGAGCTCGTGACGGAGGACTGGGGCCCGATCGTCGCCCCGGGGCTTCGCTGGGAGACGGTCTGGGCCCAGTATTGGTTCAACCGACACCATTTCCTCCAGCCGCGGCCGGTGGCCTATGGCTTCGACGCGGGTTGGTCCCAGCACATCGTGGATCCTGCCATCCCACCGGACACCTTGCCTTACCGGGAGCTATACATCGCCGACCCCAAGCGCCGGCCGAACTTCGGCCTCACGGACGACCTGGCCGGTCGCCTTCTCGCCCTCGCCGGCCGCATCAAGGGCGGCGAGGGCGACGATGGGCTGCGGCACGTTAACATCACCTGGCTCAAGCAACGCAAGATGTACAATGGCTGGGTCCTCTCCCGCCTGCCGACGATTGGTGGGGCTCGAAGTCACTAACCATGGTGGCCGCTCCTTAGGGCGTCTGTTGCTTGCGGTCTTGGTGCCACCGGGCGGCTTGCCCGACAAAATCCCAGATGCCCTCGAGGGCGTCGGCATACCATGGACCGAGGCGGCCATAGAGCTCGGGGCCAGCGGGAGATACGAGATGGGCATGGGCGTAGACGGCTCCGCCGTTCTCCCAGCGCGTGGGTTCGCCGGCCTTATCCCCGTTGCCTTCGAGGTTGATCTGGACCTTCGTCGCCGCGACGCGCAGGGACTCGGGCTGGGCCGCGGCGTATTCCAAGAGGCCCTTGAGGTCGTTAGGTCCCACGTTAAGGATGACCTGCCCGGTGCCTTCCTTGTCGCCCTTTTTCGGGATGAAGAGGCACTTTATGTTGGTGCCATGCATGCCCATCTGGAGGAAGTGGGCGACCTGCGGGTTGGTCGAATGCACGAGCCGCCATTCGTCGTTGGCCTTGCCGACCACTTTTTTACCGACGATCTCCCAGAGAGGGCCGATATCGACTTCCTCGCCGGGCTCTGCGGGAGCGGTGAAGCGCTGCGCGAACGGCCCGATGAATTTCTTCTCGGGTGAGGTATCCACGATGGCGAAGGTGACTTCCTTGAAGGCGCCCGCGAAATCGACAGTGAGGGCCCGGTGGAACAGCTCGGCGACCTGATGGCCGTCGTTGCCGAAGGCGCCGCATCCCCAGGCGCCGAGCACGAGCGAGTCATGTCCATGGGCCTGTGCGACGGTCAGGATTTTCCAGATGCGCTTACGCAGAATGTCGGCGACCAGGATAAGTTCCTCGGGGTGGAGGTGCTTGGTCAGCGGTGCGGCGGAAGTGATGAAAGAGGCTAGGTAGGGCTTCGGCAGCAGCCCGTGCTCGTCGTCCCGGAAGACGGGGACGTCCGGCGAGTAGATCATGGCGTCGCTGTAGCGCTTGTGTCCTTCCCCGCGATGGTAGGCGTACATCGGTGAATCCTTGATCGCCAGATAGAGCGCGCTGGAGCGGCAGAGGTATTCCTCCTGGGCGCGGGCACCCGTGAGGAAGCCTCCGCCGGGAGAGGTGGCCGAGGCGAAGTTGAGGGAGACGACCTTGTGTCCTTTGCCGAGGTGGCGCTTGTGGGCGGAGAGGGTGGTCTCGTTGGTCACCTCATAAGTCGTCGTATGCGGACCCGTGGCCGGGCTCGGATGAGCGTGGTCGGCGGTGTAGTGGATCGTCGCCTCCACGCAGGCCTTCACCTCGGCTGCGGTGTCGACAGGCCCAGAGGGGCCGATGTATTTGCCCGCCTTGGAGATGGCGACCGCCTCTTCGCCGAGTTGCACGGCGAGGTCACGATCAATACGAGGTTCGAATAGGCTCATCGCTGACTAACCTACCGCATTTCGTCCCGGCCAAGCAACCATTTGAGTTGGAGGATTCTAGTATTTTATGTAATGTGTGGCCATGTCCCTCGACCGCTTCCTCAAGGCTCAGGAGAAGTCCTACGCGGGGGCGTTGGCGGAGCTGCAGGCCGGGGCGAAGCGGGGGCATTGGATTTGGTGGATCTTCCCGCAGCTGCGCGGGCTGGGAACTTCCGAGTATTCGATATTCTACGGTATCGTCGACCTGCGGGAGGCTAAGGCCTACCTAGAGCATCCCTTGCTGGGGGCACGCTACCGCGAATGCGTCGCGGTGATCCATGGGCATCTCTGCCAGGGTAGGGTGGCCCCGTTGACCCTCATGGGAAGCGACATCGACGTCTTGAAGCTGCGGTCTTCCCTGGAGCTGCTTCTCTCAATCGGCCCGAAGGCCGACCAGCCCTTGCGGACCCAAGCCTCGGAGATCATCCCGGCCCTGAGGTAGATCCCCGCCCCACCCCGAACAGGGGGTCAGACCACCATATGGTGGTCTGACCCCCTGTTGGTGTTGGGCGATTTCACCTAGCTCCGTCGCCGCTTAGCCGCAGCGCCGCAGGAAAAAGAGCATGAGAAGGATGGATAGCACGATCGTCACCAGGCAGCTGCAGGCTGGTCCGACGGTATCGACGCCCTCATCCAGTTTCCGGTTAAATTCGTCGTCGGTCATGGGGTGCAGCGCCGGAGGCGTTTCTCGGTCGGCGGGCGATCCTCCCTCATGAAGGGGGCGACCCGTTCCTCCCAGGAGGGGCCGAAGTGCGAGCCGAACAATCCCATGCGGTACTGTCGGTGATGGCCGCCATGGGGTCAAAGTATATATAACTTTATACAATAAGTTTGTGGTGCCGTGGTCGGCGGGCGAGGCTGGGGTATGCCCCAACCTTCCTCCCGCCGCGGCATCTGGGTGCCGAAGTCATGTTTCTGGCCGCTGATGCTGCTCATCGGTGCCGTCATCCTATTGGACAAGTGTATTTCCCGCTGAGATGAGCGCCGATCCCCGAGGTTATTATCGGACACTAGGGGTGCCGGTCACGGCCACCCAGGAGCAGATCAAGCAGGCTTTCCGGGCGCTGGCCAAGGCGCTGCATCCGGACTTGAACCGCGGTCAGGATACGACCCGGGCCTTTCAGACGGTCAACGAGGCTTACGGGGTGCTGTCGGATCCCGATCAGCGGGCGGCGTACGATCAAACGGGGTCGCCCCAGTCCGCCCCCCGTCCACGGGGCGGGGCTTCCCCGACCCGCGCAGAGCCGTCCTTCCAAGTCGAACCTTACACGTGTGTGGACTGCGGGTGCGTCTCGCCCAAGTTACGCCACATTCTTTACACCCAAGTGGTGAGTTACTTGATCGGCTCGTATAAGACGAACATCTGGGGGGTTTTCTGCGAGGAGTGTGCGACGAAGCGCCTGACCAAGGCTTCCCTCATCACGGGCGCCTTTGGCTGGTTGAGCGTCCCGGGGATGTTGTTCTCCGCACATGCCTTGGGTCGGAACCTGACCGGGGGCCAGAAGCAGAACCTTATCAACCTGGAGATTTGCACCCGGCAGGCCGTCTATTACTTCACGCGCGGGGAGCGGGCCAATGCCCGTACCGCCGCCACGGATGCGCAAGGCTTCGCCGGCGGGGTCAATGAAGGGTGGTGGAACGACGACGAGAAGCGCCGCGCCCGCGAGCTCATCCCGATCATCGAGGAAATCCTCCAGAAGGTGTGAACGTGCAGCCAGGAGAGGCCAAGCCTCCGATTACTTCTCCGAGGGCTGGGTTAGAAACTCTTTAAGTAATCTCACAGCGTTATTATCGCCCTGACCGCCGTCCCCGATAAGCCGGCGGCGACCTGCGGGTGCGGACTATTAGAGAATGTTAACGAAAGGCGAGAAGGGGTCGGGCCGCCCCAGCCGGCCGACCGCGGGGCGCTCTGGTATCATTATTATCGATGCGGGTATCGAAATAATGCCCGACCGTTTCAGGGATTGTGGTCGCAAGGGGTCGGAGGGGGGGGCAGATTCAGGGTCATGGACTCCCCTGCCACTATCACCCTCTGGCTGTTGATTGCCGCCGTTGTTTTCTTCCTCTTGACGCGTTGGGTCGTCAATGTGGGTGCGACGGAGATCGCCCTCACGGAGCGTCGCTACCTCGGCGGCGAACTCGAGGAGGGGCGCGCGTTCGCCATGAATGGCCAAGTCGGCATCCAGGCCGCGTACTTGGCGCCGGGGTTGAAACTCATCGCTTGGCCGGTGGTCCGCGTCATCGAGACGACGGAGTTCATGGTCGTCGGCCCCAATCAACTGGGCATCGTGACCGCCACCGACGGCGCCCAGATGCCCGCCGGGCGTATTTTTGCGGAAGATCTGGCAGGTGAAAACCACGGCCAGTTTCAAAACCCCGAGGCGTTCCTGACGCATGGGGGCGTCCGCGGTGAACAGCTGCGCTTCCTGACGAACGGGCAGTTCAAGCTCCACCCCCGTCTATTCAAAATCCAACTGATTTCGAAGACCAGCATCCCGCAGGGGAAGATCGGTATCGTCGAGGCCCGCGATGGCACTACTCTCGGGCCCGGCCAGTTGGTCGGTCGCTCCGTGGAGGGGCATGACAACTTCCAGAAGGCCGAACTCTTTTTGAAGAATGGCGGCCAGAAGGGCCCGCAGGTCGATATCCTGCGCCCCGGCAGCTACAACATCCACACGGGCATGTTCAAGGTCGAGATCCGCGAGGCGGTCTCGGTCGGCGACGGCCAGATCGGCGTGGTCGAATCCCTGGGCGGCGAGCCGATGACCCCCGGCGAGGTCGTCGCGGACAGCCCGGCGAGCGCCAATAACTTCCAAGATGGCGAAGCGTTCCTGAAGGATGGCGGCCAGCGTGGCCCGCAGACCGCGATCCTCGCGCCGGGTACCTATTACATCAACACGGCCCTGTTCTCCGTGACGAGCAAGCCGCAGACCCAGGTCAAGCAGGGCGAGGTGGCGGTGTTGATTTCGAATCATGGCAAAGACCCGTCGATCGATGGTGCGCTGGCCGGGCCCAAGACGGGGCTCGACCGCGGCGCAGCCGATGCCGAGGAAAGCCGTCTCAATGCCGAGACCATGCAGCGGCACGTCGTCCCCGCCGGCTTCCGCGGTATCCAGCGCGAAGTCGCCGGTCCGGGCCGCTACAATATCAACCCCCTGGTCAATCAGATCGTGATCGTCCCCACGACCATGCGTTCGGTCGAGTGGGCGGACGATGAGGCCGGCGCGAATGACATGAAGAGCACGTTCGACCCGTTTGAAGTCGTCTCCAATGACGGCTTCCCGATGAAGGTCGAAGTCCGCTGCCAATACCGGGTGCTCCCGGAGAACGCCCCTTACGTGATCGCCAAGCTCGGTTCGATGGAGGCCTTGGAGCGCAACGTCATCCACCCGCAGATCGATGGGATCTTCCGGGGCGAAGTCTCGAAGTCCCCGGCGATCTCCTACCAGCAGAACCGGTCCGACGAACAGCGTAAGGCGGAGGCCGAGGTCCGCGCCGACCTGGCCAAGTACCGCGTCGAAGTCGTCTCGGTCATGATCACGAATATCCACCTTCCCCCGCTGTTGATGGAGGCCACCCAGCAGAAGAACCTCGCGGAAGTCCGCCGTTCCATGTTCGACGAACAGCAGAAGACCGAACTCCGCCGCATCGAGCTGGAGAAGACCAAGGCCGAAGCCGAGAACCAGCCCCGCATCATCGCGGAGCAGGCCGGTATCGTGGTCGCCGAACACAAGGCCGCCCAGATCGTCAAGCAGGCCAGCGGTGAAGCCCTCCGTATCCAGATGGTCGCCGAGGCCGAAGCCAAGCGCATCAAGCAGGTCGGTGATGCTGAAGCCGGCGTCATCGAGTCGAAGGGTAAGGCCACCGCCGAAGCCTACCGTCTCGGGGGCGAAGCTTTGACCCCGGCGGGGTTGACCGCTGTCGAGATGGTGAAGGCCATCACGGCCGCGGGCCTGAAGATCACCCCTGACGTGCAAGTCACGGGCAGCGGCGAAAACGGTGGTGGCGGACTCGTCCAGCTCTTGCTCGCCGATCTCGTGAAGCGCAGTCAGAGCACCGCCCCCGCAGTAGCCCAGAAGTAGGCAGTAAAAGGGGGTCAGACTACCTTAAAGGGGTCAGGCTACCATACGGTGGTCTGACCCCCTGTTGCGGTTGAGGGGTTGTCTCTAGGTGGTGGGACCGGTTGAGGCCAAATGATAGCTGGGCTTTGCTTAGGTATGGGTCGATCTATCCGACGCGAGAATCCCGATGCAATCTTCCATGTCTACTCGCGTGGCAACTATCGGGCTCCTATCTTTTCGGACGATGGGGCAGCCCAGTCCTTTCTACGTGCTCTCGAAGCGGCAATCCGTCGCGCAGGTTGGGAGCTTTTCGCCTATGCGATCATGCCCAACCACTTTCACCTGATGCTTCGGGCTCCCCGAGCGAACTTATCCAGGGGGATGCAATTGATGCTTTCAGCCTTTGCCATGCGATTCAATGGATTCAGGGAAGAGCACGGGCATGTCTTCCAAGGTCGGTATCATGCGAAACGGGTACCGAGAGGTATGGACGCCTCCCGGGTGCTGGATTACATCCACCTCAACCATGTCAGAAAGGGGCTGCTCACGATCGACGAATGTACGATGAGTTCGCTGAGCAGTCTTTCTCGGCTGATGAACCCAGATCGGCGAGGGCTGATGGACTTGGGGGCTGCCATGGAAAGGTTTGCCGGCTATCCCGATGGCCCGGATGGATGGAATCGCTACCTTGCCCATCTTCGGGCCGTACTATTGGAAGATGCCTCAGGAGAGAGGTTCGAGGCGGAGTGGGTTGCCGCCGAGAAGGCTAGGGGACTCCCGCTGGTGGGGTTGGTGAAGAACGTTGAACAACCGCTCTCAGCCCCTGAGGGAGACTACTCGCACTTGGATTCGGAGCATTGGGAATCTTTGTTCACCCAATTATTGGCCAAGGAAGGCAAGTTGGAGGCAGATCTCTTATTATTCCAAGGCATGGCTCCTTGGAAAATTTGGCTAGGTCGGGGGATGATTCTCGATAGTACGGTCACTTTCGCTTGGTTAGCTCAGCGGCTGAAGCTGGGTAGCGCTGCCTACTTGGCGGAGGTCCTCGCCGAAACAGGGGGTCAGACCACCAGATGAGGGTCAGACCACCATATGGTGGTCTGACCCCCTGGTGCTCGGGAGGCTGGACAAGTGGGCGGATTTGGCGGAAATCTAGCTGACCGTCATGACCGCCCCTGCCGCCCAAGGTGATTCCAACCCTGCCGCCTGGTTGAGCGTCGACCGGATCTTCGGGGCGGCGAAGGAGTTCCGCCCGGAGACCTGGGGGCCGGCGCATTGGCTCAAGGGTGGGCAAGCGTTCACGACGCTGGAGCTGTCGGCTGCTTTCAAGGACCACCCGCAGGCGGCCGAGATCAAAGACATCGTGAGCGTCGACCCGGTGACGGGGAGTCGCACGGTAATCGTCGCGGCCCGCGAGCTGCTGCCGTCCGGCGCGACGCGGCCACTGGAAATCGAGAAGTATGCGTGGTCCGAGGACACGACCACGCTCCTGGTCTTCACCAACGCCCAGAAGGTCTGGCGCGAGAAGACCCGCGGCGATTATTGGGTGCTGCACCGCCCGACGGGTTCGCTGCGTCAGCTGGGGGGCTCCGCCCCGGCGGCGTCGCTGCTCTTCGCGACGCTGTCGCCGGATGGTACCCGCGTCGCCTATGTGCACGCGAACAACGTCTACGTGCAGTCGCTGGCCGACCTCAGCATCACCGCGCTGACGACCGATGGCGGGACGCACTGTATCAACGGTACCGCCGACTGGGTCAATGAGGAGGAGTTCCACCTGCGCAACGGGCTGCGCTGGAGCCCGGACAGCCAGCACCTCGCTTATTGGCAATTCGACACGACGGGCGTGAAGGAATTTCAGCTCGTGAACCTCACCGCCGGCAGCTACCCCGAGATCACCTCAATCGCCTACCCCAAGGTCGGCGAGGTGAACTCCGCCTGCCGCGTCGGCGTGGTTGCCGCCACCGGCGGGCCGACCCGTTGGTTTTCGGCGAATCCCGACCCGCGCAACCATTACATCCCGCGGATGGAGTGGACGCCCGATTCGCGGCGGGTACTCTTCCAGCAGCTCAACCGGCTGCAGAACACCAACCAGGTCATCGCCGCCGACCCGGTGACCGGGGCGACGCAGGAACTGTTCGTCGACCGCGATGACGCTTGGGTAGATGTCATGGACGAGTTTCATTGGGTCGACGGCGGGCGTCGTTTCCTCTGGTTGAGCGAGCGCGATGGCTGGCGGCACCTTTACTCCGTCGGGGTTGACGATGGCCAAGCGCGGCTGCTGACCCCGGGCGACCACGACGTCATCAGCCTCGTCGGTCTCGATGAAGCACAAGGGCACGTCTACTTCATCGCGTCACCGGAGGAGCCCACGCGGCGCTACCTTTATCGGGCCCCGTTGGCTGGCCAAGGCGTGGCGGTACGCGTCACCCCGGCCGGCCAACCCGGCAGCCACGCCTATCAACTGGCGCCCGGGGCGCGTTGGGCCTTCCACACGTGCTCGCGTTTCGGGCAGCCCCCGACGATCCAACTCATCCGCCTGCCGGACCACGCCGCGGTGCGCCCGTTGGCCGAGAACACTGTGCTGCGGGCGAAGCTCGCCGCGCTCACGCCGGTGCGTTCGGAGTTCCTGCGGATTCCTTTGCCGGATGGCACCCTGCTCGATGCCTGGTGCCTGTCGCCGCCGGACTTCGATCCGGCCAAGCGTTACCCGTTGCTCGTCCACGTCTATGGCGAGCCCGCCGCCACGCTGGTCGTGGACCGCTGGAGCGGGGATAACTACCTCTGGCATGCCATGCTCGCCCAGCAAGGCTACGTGGTCGTCTGCATCGACAACCGCGGTACGCCCGCCCCGCGTGGGCGCGCTTGGCGCAAGTGCATCTACCGCCAAATCGGCGTCCTCGCCCCGGCCGACCAGGCCGCGGCCGTCCGCGAACTCCTCCGGACCCGCCCGTACCTCGACCCGGCCCGCGTCGGCGTGTGGGGACACAGTGGCGGCGGCTCCATGAGCCTGCACGCCATCTTCCGGCACCCCGACCTCTACAAGGTCGCGATGGCCCTCGCGTTTGTGGCCCACCAACGCCTGTACGACACCATCTACCAGGAGCGCTACATGGGCCTCCCGGATGATAACGTCGAAGGGTTCACCGACGGCTCCCCGGTGACCCATGCCGCGGGACTCCAAGGCAAGCTACTCATCGTCTACGGCACCGGTGACGACAACTGCCACTACCAGAACTGCGAAGTCCTGGTGAACGAGCTCGTGATGCGGAATAAACCCTTCTCGCAGGTCGCGTACCCGAACCGCTCGCACGCCATCGCCGAAGGCGAGAACACCAAGCGTCACCTGCACGCGACCCTCACGGACTACCTGCGGGAGCACCTCCCCGCGAACCCGCGCCCCTCTGCCTTCCTCCCATGACCTCCGCTTCCCAACGCCTCGCCTACGTCGCCGCCGGCATCCCCGCCACCCAGAGCATCATCTACTGGCGCATCGGCTTCTCCGTCGGCGACCAAGTCGTCCTGCTCGAGCTGCCCAAAGACGGCGGCTTCGAGTCCGTCCTCATCCTCCGCGACATCGAGATGGACCGCGCCCGCCAGTTCGCGCGCGTCGACCGCGTCGCCTGCCCGGCGGACTTCGCCCCGGCTGGCGGGCTTTCCGGCGATCGCGAGACCGCCAACGCCCAGGCCGCCGCCGAATGCCTCCGCCGCGCCGGCGTCACCCACGTCGTCGGCGACCGTTCGCTCCCGCTGCTCGTCGTCGACCAGATCCGCCGCGTCGGTATCGACGTCGCCTGCGACCCGGATCGCTGGGTCAACGAACGCCGCCAGAAGACTCCGGAGGAGATCGCCCACCTGCGCGAAGCCCAGCGCGTCACGGAAGGTGCCATCCTGCTCGCCTGCGAGACCATCGCACGGGCTTCGGCTCGGGCCGACGGCGTGCTGCTGCATGAAGGCTCGCCCCTGACCTCGGAGCGTGTGCGCACGCTCATCGACCGCTGGCTCCTCGATCAGGGCTTCACCAACCCCAAGTCGATCATCGCCGGCGGGCCCGGCGCGGCCGACTGCCATTTCTACGGCTACGGCGAACTGCGTACCGGCCAGCCCGTCATCGTCGACATCTTCCCGCGCGACGGACGCACCCGCTACAACGGCGACTGCACCCGCACCGTGGTCCACGGCGATATCCCCGACGAGGTGAAGCGCATGCACGCCGCCGTCCGCGCCGCCAAGGCCGCCGCCGAAAGCGTCATCACGGTCGGCGTCACCGGTGAGGCCGTGCACCGCGCGACCGTCCAGGCCATGCTCGACGCCGGCTACGGCTGGGGCCTCCCGAAGGCCGATTCCCCGCTCTCCTATTGCGCCATCACCCACGGTACGGGCCACGGCATCGGTATCGACGTGCATGAACCCCCGCTGCTCGACCTCAAAGGCCCGGCCCTGCTCGCCGGCGAAGCCCTCACCGTCGAACCAGGCCTCTACCGTCGTGACCTCGGCGGCGTCCGCATCGAGGACATGGTCATCGTGACCCAGGACGGCTTCGAGAATTTGAACCGGCTCGGCGATGGGCTGAGCTGGAAGTAGGTGCGCGGCGATGAGCTGTCCTGCGGGGTAGGGCGGCAGCTGGTCGGCGGACTAGCGTCCCGCTGGCTCCGCTGATGCCTTCGTTCGAGACCCCTGCTCCCAGCTCCCGGGTGGCTCGTTAAAGTTCGCGGCATGCTCGGTGTACGGCATCAGGCTCAAGGCCAGATAACGGCTGGTGTGCGCCGATTGGATTACCCAGTGGAGGCTGATCGAACTGTAGGGCTGACCTTCAATGGGGTGGAATAACATCCGGCCGAAGATCGCGTCCTGTTGGCGCTGGAACTCTGCGCCCGCCCGCTTCATGGCGAGGACACGCTCCTTGATGTCGGGCGCGGTATGCTTGCCCGCGAGCACTAAGCGCAGCACCCGGGCAGACTCCTCGTCCCAAAGGTCCTCCATGCGCTTCCAGCCCCACCCCATCGTGAGCTTGTCGCCGCCGAGGTCGGCGAAGTTCTCCTCGAATTGATCCAGGAGATGCGTCTGGTGTCGGCTCCACGCCTTCTGCAGGTACATCGGCCCAATTGGCTCGCAGTAGACCTGCCCCGCCCGGATCAGGAATGTCCCGGAGGCTGCCGAGTAGGCCAGCATGTCTGACGTCGCCGACAAGGGCGACCGCATCCCGTGTGAGCCGGGGCTATCGATGCCTTGGAGTACGCGGCCGTCTCGCAGGTAGATCAGCCCCGGGTCACGCTCCTCCTGCACGCTGACGGGGAAGATGCAGAGGAAATCGGCTGGTTGAAGGAAGGTGGTGATCGACCTGGGGTCCTCCCGGAGCGTTGGTTCAGGGGGCACTGGCCAGAACCAGAGTCCGCCGGCGGGTAGCAGGGCGAGAAAAAGGAGCGCCGGGAGTCGTAGGGAGCGGGGCATGGGGGGCGGGTTCTCCTCCAGCCTCGCCGCAGCGGCCCCGAGGGGCAAGGGGCCACGAGCCGACCACGCAGGCATAAGTAGTAAGCAACTACAGCCCGTCGACGATTAGGCGGGCTGATGGGGGACAGCGGTCAGGGGGAGCGTCCGCTTCGTTCGGCGGTGCGGAGCGCCCTGATTATTTCTTAAGTTCCGGGTGCTGCTGACGGGCGTCGACACGCTCCTTGAGCTTCTGCTTCTGCTCGGGCGAAAGGCTCTCGGCTCGCTCGCGGAAGGCCGCCTTGGCCTTCTCGAGTTTTTCGGCGGCCTCGGGGTGCTCCTTGAGCCAAGCCTGACGTTCCTCGGCCGACATGGCCTTGAGCTTCTCGATTTGTTCTTTAAGGTCGGGGTGGTCCTTGGCAAATTCGGCCAGGCGGTCCTTGGCCGGGCTGTCGGCTTCGCCGCCAGCTTTCGCCCGCAGGCTGCCCATGGCCTGCTTGATCTTCTCAGCGGCCTCTGGGTGCTCCTTCAGCCACGCCCGGCGGTCTTGCGGGGACATCGCCTTGAGCTTTTCGAGCTGCTCCTTCAGTTCCGGATGGTCCTTGAGGGCGGCCAAGCGACCTTCGCTAGCCTCCGTTTTCGCCGGGGCGACGGGGGTGCGGCTGGGTTCAAACGGGCTTTGGCCAAAAGCGGCGGCGGCGAGCAGGAGGCACAAGAGGGAGGGTCGGAGGCTCATAGGAGGGGTATGAATTAGAACCCCACGTTGCCCACGAAAGTTGCAGGCCAGTTGGCGGGGTATGCCCCGCTCGGCCGCTCAGGGCCGATCTTTGGCGAATTCTTCGAGCCGGCGGCAGAGCTCGGCCTCGGTCGGCTGGGCGATGCCATCGTCGATGGCCTGCCGGAGGCCCAGGTGGCATTGGTCGGCGACGTTGGGCATCAGTCGGAGCATGCGTGTGAGCTGCGGCGTCGTGAGTTTGCCATCCTCCAGCGGGAAATCGATGCAGAGCCGGATCTCGCCGTCCTCGGTGTCCATCTCGTAGTGCAGGATCTTGGTTTCCCAGTTGATCTGGTTGAGGGTCCGTTGGACTGCGGCGAGTTTGCGGGCGCTGCCTTTGCGGGGGAAGTAATAGGCTCCGGGCGCGAGGACCCGGACCAGTTCGCCCTCGTCCTGCAGGCTAATCACGAGCTCCAGGCTATTGTCGCCGTCGGGCGCCTCGTAGAGCTCGGTGACGAAGCCTAAGCGGATCCGTTCGTCGGTGCGACGGTAGATCAACTGCTCCGCGTCGAGGCAGGCGGCGATTTCGTCATAGGTGGTCATGGGGTGGGAAGGGGGCGGGACTTAGCCTTGGCGCAGCTCGGTGAGGGCGTCGCGGATGAATCGGGCGACGGCGTGGTCCGGCCCGTGGTGTTTGCCGAAGAGCGCGAGGGCTCGCTCGTACTCGCGGGTGGCTTCGGCGGTGTAGCCCATCTTCTGGTACATCAGGCCCAGGTTCTTGATGACGTAGCAATTCTCGTCCTTGGTCGGGTGCCGGAGGGCCTCGCGGAGGTTGAGTTCGGCCTTGGGGAATTCTTCCAGGTGCACCTGGACAAACCCCAGGTTATTATAGAAACGCTCCCGGGCCGCCGGGTCGTCGAAGTCCGGGTGCGCGGTCGCCGCGACCATCTCGGTCAGGACCGGCTCCGCCTCGGCGTAGCGCTTGGCCGTGATGAGCAAGTTCACCAGATCATGCCGAAGCGACAGCACGTCCGCCTGGTGCGGTGCATGGATGCGCAGGGCGAATTGCAAGCCGCGGCGCAAGTGGCGTTCGGCGCGGGCGACGCGGCCCTGCTTCAGGTCGTTGCCGCCCCAGGCCTGGAGGATGTAGGCCAGGTTGTGGAAGTTCGGTTTCGCGCACGTCGCCGACTGCAGTGTCGCTTGGGCGTAGGCGTGCTCGGCTTCGGTGAGGCGGCCCTGCTCCTGGTAATGGTTGCCCAGCAGGTAGTACATCTTGCCGGTCGCGACCGTCGCCCGTTGCGAGCGGTGGGCCAGCAAGGGCAGCGCTACCTCAAGGAGGGCGCACCCTTCCTCGAGGCGCTTCAGGCTGAGCAACGCCTCGCCAAGGTGCAGCATGAGCCGTGCCGCCGAATACACCGGGTAGGACGAGGACAGTTTGCAGACCCGCAACCCTTCCTCGTAGAGGTCGATCGCCTCTGCGGCGCGGTCGTCGTGGAGCAGGAAGTTACCGAAGTAAAGCAAGGTCGGCCGGAGGATGGTACGGTGCTCCTCTTGGGATTCGTCACAAAGCGCCACCGCCTCGCGGTAGGTTCGTTCGGCCTCCGCCGGCTTGGCCTGTTCCGCCAGGCACTGCGCCACGTCCTGTAAGGCGTCGACGATCTCGGTCACCTCACCCTTGGCTTGGCGGATCCGCACGCGGCGCTCCAGAATCGCCAGTTCCTCGGCCGGTTCATTCAGGGTCGAGTGCAGGCTGGCCAAGGCCAGGCAGGCCCGGTCGACCTCGGGGCTATCCTCGCCTAGGTGCGTCTCGGCGTAGGCCAAGGCCTGCAGGTATTCGGCCCGGGCATGCTCAAACTCGTCGGCCGCGCGATGCCGGTCAGCGGTACGGAGGCGCTCCTTGAATTCGGCCTGATGGGATGTGCGGTTGGACTCGCCCATGGGGATGGAAACGTCGGAGCCTAACAGGCGATGAGGAAAAGGCAAGGGGAGGGTAGATGAGCTGGCCGGCTGGCCAGTGGGCCAGTGGGCAAGGGAGAGGATAAAGCTACGAATGGGCGGGGCTGGGCAGGAAAAGGGGAAGGAGTACGGCATGCGGAATCGAGTGCTGAGTCGAGCGGACCTGTTACCGCTTATCGAGCGCTTCGCGCGGGCAGGGATGATCGTCCCTACCTGAGAGCCAGGGACGCTGGTCCCTACATTAGAGGCAATCACAACACCCCTTGCCCACGTGCCAGCTTGCCCGCGTGCCAGCTTATATAAGTCTCCCATTTGCCTTTCCGGCGGGCTCGGGCTTGCTGGGGCATGGCCACCGTTCGCCTCGTCCTCGGCGACCAGCTCAATCCCGAGCACTCGTGGTTCGGGTCGGTCGACCCCGCGGTGGTCTATGTGTTGATGGAGGTCCGCACGGAGACCGACTATGTCGTCCACCACGCGCAGAAGGTGATCGCGATCTTCGCCGGGATGCGGCGGCTGGCGGAGCACCTGCGTGCCGCGGGCCATCGCGTGCGGTATTTCCGGATCAGCGATGCAGACAACCGCCAAGGCTTCGCCGAGAACCTGCGGGCGGTCTTTGCTGAAGTCGGTGCGACCCGTTTCGAGTACCAGGAGCCCGATGAATGGCGGCTCGACCAGGATCTACGGGACTTCGCCGCCGGGTGCGGCTGGCCCGCCGCGATGGTGTCGGCGGAGCATTTTCTCGATGGGCGTGGGGGCGTCGCGGCCCATTTCCAAAAGGACGCCAAGCGCTGGCTGATGGAGTCGTACTACCGGCGGATGCGCGTGCGCACGCGGCTGCTGCTCGAGCCGGAGGGCACCCCGCTGGGCGGGGAATGGAACTACGACAAGGAGAACCGCAAGCCCTGGAAAGGCACGCCCCCGCCGCCCGCGCCATGGGATGTCCGCCATGACCACCGCGCGCTTTGGGCCGAGATCGCGGCCGCGGACGTGCGCACGATGGGCGAGCCGGCCGCGGCGGAGTTTCCCTGGCCGCGCGACCGCGCCGAGGCGCTCGCCCAGCTGGACGCTTTCATCGAACGCGGCCTGCCGGACTTCGGCGACTATGAGGACGCGATGCACACGACCTCGGACCGCCTCTTCCATTCGCGGCTCTCCTTCGCCCTCAACGTCAAACTGCTCGCCCCCCGCGAGGTCGCCGAAGCCGCCGCCGCGGCCCATCTCCGGGATCCCGCCCGCTACCCACTCGCCGCCACGGAAGGATTCGTCCGCCAGATCATCGGCTGGCGCGAATACATCCGCGGCGTCTATTGGGCCAAGATGCCCGGCTACGCCACGGCCAACGGCCTTGGCCACACGCTGTCGTTGCCCTCATGGTTCTGGACTGGGAGGGTGAAGATGAACTGCCTGCGGCACTCGATTGGACAGTCGCTCCAGACCGCGTATGCGCACCATATCCAGCGCTTGATGGTCATCGGGTCGTTCTGCCTCACCGCCGGGATCGACCCGGCTGAAGTCGAGCGCTGGTACCTTGGCGTCTATATCGACGCCTTCCAATGGGTTGAGCTGCCGAACGTGATTGGCATGAGTCAGCACGCCGACGGGGGCTTCCTCGCCAGTAAGCCCTACTGCTGCGCCGCCAGCTACGTTTCCAAGATGTCGAACTACTGCGGCGGTTGCCCGTATGACCCCAAGGACCGCACCGGCCCGCTCGCCTGTCCCCTCAACGCCCTCTATTGGGACTTCTGGCTCCGCCACCAAGACCGCTTCTTGAATAACCCGCGCGTCGGGATGGCGGTTCGCCAAGCCGCGCAGATGCCTCCTGCCGAGCAGGCCGCCGTCCGCCGCAAGGCCGCCGAACTCCGGGCGGACATCGAGGAGCTCTGAGTGCTCGGCCGTCGACTTACTGCTGCTGGACGGAATCCCGTCACGACATCGAGCCGCCGCAGGGCGGACGAGTTAAGGCTAGGGCAGCAAGCGGTGCTGCCCCTACCAAGAGACAAGCGGACACGGCGTCAGCGCATCCATGCTTGGCGGTGTTCTCATCGATCCAGTCATCGACGCAGCCCTCGATGCAGTCCTCTGTTCTCTTACGCGATCCGGCTCCAGAGCACCTTCAGGTAGCGGCCCTCGGGGTGGTTGGACACGTTGGGGTGGTCGCCGCCCGGGCCCGTGCGGTCGAAGATCTGGAGGCGCTTCTGGTAGCGGTGGGCGGCCTTGCTAACGAGGTCCTCGAAGGCTTCGGCGGAGACGAGGCCCGAGCACGAGCAGGTCACGAACAGGCCGCCCGGGGCGACCAGCTGCATGGCGAGGACGTTGAGGTCGTTATACTTCTTGAGACCCTCGGCCTCGAATTCCTCGTCGCGGCTATCGACGAACTTGGGCGGGTCGCACAGGACCAGGTCCCAGGTCTTGCCATTTTTCTGCATCTGGCGGATCCAGGTGAAGGCGTCGGCGTGGACGAATTCGATGCGCGCGTTATTCAGGTTCGCGTTGCGCTTGGCCATCTCGATCGCCTTCTCGTCGAGGTCGACCGCGGTCACCTCGGTGGCGCCCGCGCGTTTCGCCGCGATGGAGAACCCGCCCGTGTAGCAGCACAGATCGAGCACCCGCAGGCCTTGGGCTAGGGCACCGAAACGGCGGCGGTTATCGCGCTGGTCGCAGAAGAAACCCGTCTTGTGGCCCTCGGCGAAATCGACCTCTTGGACCATGCCGAACTCGCGGATCTTGACGAAGCGCACGGCCGACTTGGGGATGTCCGAGGGCATGATGCCTTCGACGCGGGCCACGTGGGCGTCGACCTGGACGATCTCGCGCTTGGTCCCGACCGCCTCGTGGAGGAGGGGGATCCAGCGCGGCAGTCGGCGCATCACCGCGTAGGAGGAGACCTCGATGGAGAGCACGTCGCCCAGGCGGTCAACAATCAACCCCGACAGGAAATCGGCGTCGCCGTTGACCACGCGGTACGCGTCGGTATCGGCGTCCAGCTTGAGCACGTCCTTGCGCAGGGCGGCCGCGCGGCGGAGCGCCTGCTCAAACCAGGCATCATCCGGCTTACCGGGGGTGTTTTTGAGGATGCGCAGCGCGATGGGGGCACCCGGGTTCCAGAGCCCGTAGCCAATGAAGGACCCCTGCTTATCGTAGGCCGAGACGAGGTCGCCTTGGCGGGCGTCGGCGGAGACATCGCCCACCATCGAGCGGAACACGTTCGGCTTGGACGTGAACGTCTTGAGCTGCACCCATGGCTTCTCGCGCGCGATGGGCGCGGGGATATTGGCAAGGCCACCCAAGGAGTCGGACATGCCGAAAGGTTCAGGCTTGGACTGGACTTGGCAAGCCCCGCCCTTGGCGGGGTCGCGATTAAGCGATGAAGCTGCAGATATACTGGCAAATCCCCGAGCCCACCGTGATCGTGAAGCCGGACTTCGGGGCCACGGTGAAGTTGGTGCCCGCGGCGTAGGTCTTCTCTTCCTTGGAGCCGTCCTGGACCACGACGCAGGAGCCATCGGTGATCTCCATGATCTCGGCCTTATCGGTGCCGAAGTGGTAGGTGCCGGCGTAGATCAGCCCCACCGTCTTCTTCGCGCCATCGGCGGTGAGGAGGGTGTGGGAGACGACCTTGCCGTCGAAGTAGACATTGGCCTTGGCGATCGCGGTGACGTTCTTGAATTCCATGAGACGGATTTGTTAAGGGGATGGGGACGGAGGGTAAAGGGGAAAGGGGGGGAGGGTAGACGAAGTAGGTGGTAGGGAGTAGGTATCAGGGATTGGGTAGCAGGAGAGACGGGACGGGGCAAGCAGGCCTCTCTATGCTGCCGCCCAGATTTTTCCCATGATGTCAAATCGTGACACCCACTCACCGCTCCCCAACACCTAATCCCTCTTACCTACTTTGTCTTCACTACCTGATAATAGGCGATGGGGCCGAGGAGTTCGCGGCCGTCGATCGACTTGGCGCCAGCGAGTTTAATCTCATGCACGAAGCCTTCGCGGATGTCCTTGAGCGGGAGCGTGAGAAGTTTGCCGTCGGTGCTGAGCGACCAAGCGGAGTCCTGCGGGAGCTCATCGACCTTGGGCGAGCCGTAGGTGGAGTGGTACTTGTAGCGGTAACTGCGGAGGGCGGGCACGAGGGAGGCCTTGTCCATCACGGCGGTGAAACGCACCTCGAAACCAGTGGCCGAGAGGTGGACGGTCTCGATGAGGGGCGGCAGCGTCTGCGGGGCTTCGATGCGGATGATTCCGTTATTGCCCCCCCAAGAGAGGTGGGTTTTGCCCACGTGCAGGGCGCCATCGGGAGCGAAGGCGAGACGGTGGTTGCCGTTGCGAAGGGTCTTCGTGTCGAGGAAGGGAATCATCGCCCCTTGGTGGACGCCGCCGATGTCCTCGCCCAGGAAGCGGACGAGACGCGCGGCGTTCATTTCGCCGAAGACTACTTGGCCGGCGAGGGGACCCCAGGCCTTCGGGAAGACCGCAGGTTGGGTCGGCGAGTTGGAGAGGTCGGCATGGACGAACACTCCACCGGGTTGGAGGCGGAGCTTCTCAAGTTCAGGTACCGGAAGTTCAATCGGGTCGCCCTGCTCCCAGCCGGCCGACCACACCAGCGAGGCCGGGTGGCCATTGAAGGAGCCCTTGGTCACGACCTGCAGCGGCGAGCTCCCGCGCCAATCGCCTTGGTTGTCGTTCACCAGCAAGTGGCCCGCGGCGTCGAAGCCGATACCATCGGGCGAGCGGAAACCTGTCGCGAAGAGGGAGGCTGCCCCGCGCCCGCCGTCGGCGATCCGCATGACGCAGCCGCGGAACGGCACGCGCGAGTACATGCGACCCGCGGAGCCGGTTTTCCCCGCCGTCAATTGTTCGCGCGAAGTCTTGCCGATCTCGGACCAAGCGCCGCGCAGTTCCTTGAAGACGCCGGCCCCGGAGGAGGCGAGGTTGAGCGAAACGTAGAGAGCGCCGTCAGGCCCACGGGCGGGGCCGAAGGCGAACTCGTGGTAATTACCGGTCATCCCGAAGCCGTCCCACAGCGTCCGGTAGCGGTCGGCCTTGCCGTCGCCATCGGTGTCCTCGAGACGCGTCAGTTCCGGTCGTTGCATGACCAGCAGGGCGCCTGGGCCATCGGGCAAGAGCCCCAGGGGCTCATGCAGGCCCTCGGCGAACTGCTTCCAGCTACCGTCGGTCTGGCGGATGAAAACTTCGCCCCGGTGGAAGGCCACGGCCAGGCGGCCATCCTCGAGGAAGGCGAGCCCGCCCACTTGGTCGTCGATCCCGGCAGGGGTCTCGACCTTGGTCATCGCGAAGGCCTTGTCCCAGCCCTCGGTGGCCGCTTTGGCGGGCGCGGGTTTCTTGGGGGCGGCGACGGCAGCGGCCGCGAGGAAGAGCAGGGTCGGGATCACGGGAGGCGGACGGTGAGGGTGAAGGACTTGGCTTCGGCCGGGGTCAGCGTCAGCGAGTTGTTGAGGATGGTACCGGCGGAACTCGTCGTAGCGGCGTCGAGCGTCAAGGTGAGGGGCTTGGTCGAGGTGACCTCGAAACGCCGGGCCAGGCCCTTGCCCTCGGGGACGATCTTCTCCCGGAACTGCGCCCCATCGCGTTCATACTCGAAGGTCGGCAAGCCGGTCGCGTCGACGGAGTAGCCGCGGAACTTCACGCGTTTCTGCAGGGACTCGTCGGCGGGCAAGGACCAGAGCACCTTGCCCAGTTCGGTCGCAGTCGCCCGTCCATTGCTTTTCCAGTAAGCCCAGCAATCCAGAAACTCGCCCCGCCAGACCGTGCGGAGGCGGCAATCGCCAGCGTCGAAGCAGTAGTTTAAGTCACCGGGCAGCGCGACCGCGATGGCCGCGGGGCCAACATTCGGTAGGAACATGCGTTGGATCTCGGGCCGGCGGGCGGGGCGAGCGAGTAGGTCCCTGGTCACGGCCGGCTTCTCCTTGAGGCCGGCGGAGGCGGCGAGCATGTGTTCGCGGATTGCGAGTAAATTAGCTTCGCCCAAGTGCGCCATGGAGGGCATCTCAATGACGCCGTTGCGTTTCTTTATCGGCTTGATTGCCCACGCGACGAACTCCTTGGGCTTCTTGTCGTAGAGTTTAGTGATCTCAATGAGCGAGGGCCCCACGACCATTTGGTCCGGTAGGTGGCAAGCGGCACAGTTCTGTTCATAGAGCAGTTTGCCATCCTGGGCGGAGGCGAGCGCTGCGCTAAGCGCGAGGAGTGGGGTAAGGAACCAGCGGGGCATGGGCGGGGGGCGGCAGGGGTAAGGGATTAGGGAATAGGGTATCGGAAGGGGGAGGCAAACCAGGAAGGGTATAGCGGTTGGCGGATGGCGGTCCTGTCAGGTAGGGACCAGAGTCCCTGCTGGTCCGCGGCCGAAACACGGGGTCTGGCTTCGCCTCTCGGCAAGCCCGGCAACGGGGTCAGGCACCATCCCGCTGCGCGGGCTGAAGCCAGACCCCATGCCGGCGGCCGACTGGGGACGGTCAGCCCTACCGGAGAGGCAGAGGGGGAGAGGCAGAGGGGGAGGGGCAGACGTCTCGGTCGCCTGCATCTACTGACCCTTCCCCTGTCCCTGACTCTGTCCCTTAGATTTCCTAACCGCCAGCCGCTAACCGCTAGAGCAGCACGCTGGATGAGAGGCATTTCGACCCAAGGCATCGGGGCACAAAAAAGGACCACAGGTGATGCGGCCCTTCTGAGATTACCTCGCCCTGGCCCTAGCCCTGCTCAGATCAACTTCAACGGCGGCACCGCTTCGCCCTTTTGGCGCTTACGGATCGACTCAAGGTACTCGTCCTTGAACTTGGGGACGGCGGACTGGACGGGCCACGCGACGGCTTCGCCGTGGGCGCAGATGGTGCGGCCGGCGACTTGGTTCGCGATGTCGAGCAGCAGGGGGACGTCGGTCTCTAGGCCGCCGCCGGTCGTGATGCGCTTCGAGACGCGGGAGAGCCAGAGGGAACCTTCGCGGCAGGGGGTGCACTGGCCGCAGGTCTCGTGGGCGTAGAAGGCGTTGAGGTTGGAGAGCGCCTGGATCATCTCGACGGAGTCGTCGATGACGATGGTGCCGCCGGTGCCGAGGCCCGTGCCGCACGCGGCGATGCTGTTAGAGTCGAGGGGGATGTCCTCGAGCGCCCAATCGAACTCCGTGCCATTGGCCAGCTTGCCCTTAAAGCGTTCGCCGACCTTGAGGATCTTGGTGGAGGAGCCGCCCGGGATGATCGCCTTGATCGTGCGCCCGTCGAGCGGGCCGCCGCAGAGGTCGTAGAGTAGCTCGCCGAAGGTGGCCTTGCCGGCTTCGATTTCGTAGAGACCCGGGCGCTTCACCAGCCCGCTGACGCCCCAGATGTGCGTGCCGCTGTCGCCAGGGATGCCGATCTTGGCGAACTCCGCGCCGCCGAAGGCGAGCACGTGCTTCACCTGGGCCATCGTCTCCGCATTGTTGACGATGGTCGGGCAGTTGTAGAGGCCGAGGACAGCTGGGAAATAAGGGGGCTTGATGCGCGGGTAGCCCCGCTTGCCTTCGAGGGATTCGATCAGGCCGGTCTCTTCGCCGCAGACGTAGCAGCCGCCGCCCCGATGGATGACGACTTCGCAGGAGTAGCCCGAGCCGAGGATGTTCTGGCCAAGGAAACCCTTGGCCTTCGCTTCGGCGATCGCGCGTTCGAGGATCTTCGCACCGTGGATGAACTCGCCGCGGATGTAGATGAAGGCCTGCTTGGCCTGGATGGCCCACGCGGTGATTGCGATGCCTTCCAGCATCTGGTGCGGGTCCTGGTAGATGATTTGGCGATCCTTGTAGGTACCGGGCTCAGATTCGTCGGCGTTGACGACGAGGTAGGCGGGCTTGCCCGACTTGCGGTCGAGGAATTTCCACTTCATCCCGGTCGGGAAGCCGGCGCCACCGCGGCCGCGCAGGCCGGAGACCTCGACTTCCTTGCAGACTTCGTCGGGCTTGAGGGCGACGGCTTTCTTGAGGGCTTCGTAACCGCCGTTGCGCAGGTAGCAGTCGATATCGACCGTATACCCCGGCTTGCGGAGGTTGGCGTAGATGAGCGGGCGTTCGACGGCGGGCATGTCGCTGAGAGTTGGGAGATTAACCGTTCCACTCGGGCGTGCCGGGGACGGGAGGGTTCAGGCCGTAGGATGAATCCTTGAGCGTGGCCTTGAGCTGGGCGGCGAACTGGCCGGCGTTCTCGGGCTTCACATTCTCGTGCATCGAGGCGTCGACATGGACGACCGGTCCGCAACCGCAGTCGGCGATGCATTCGACAAACTCGAGGGTGAAGTTGCCGTCGGGCGAGGTCTCGCCGCGCTGGCAATTGAGGGACTGCTCGAGGCTCTCCATCAGGGCGTAGGAACCGCGGAGGGCGCAGGACAGCGTGCGGCAGACGCGCACGTGGCGGCGGCCGATCGGCGCCTGGCGGTACATCGGGTAGAACGTCACCACCTCGAGGACCTGCATCGGGGTCACGCCGACCTGCTCGGCGACCCAGGTCATGTCATCCTGGGTGATGTAACCGCGGTCTTCCTGCACGAGGTGCAAGAGGGGCATCGTCGCGCTGCGCTGCTGCGGATACTGCGCGATGATGGCGGGGGCCTGGGCGAGCGTCTCAGGCTTGAGCGCACGGGCGGGGGCGGAGGAAGCAGGGGATTCGTGCATGGTGTTTAGCGGTCGCATTCGCCCATGACGAAGTCGAGCGAACCGAGGATGGAAGCGACGTCGGTGAGGAAGTTGCCGGGGACGATGGCGGGCAGGATGGAGAGCGAGACGAAGCTTGGGCCGCGGATGCGCAGGCGGTAGGGGACGCCGCCGCCGTGGGAGACGACGTAGAAGCCCAGGGCGCCCTTCGGGTTCTCGGCCTCGAAGTAGACCTCGCCGGCCGGGATCTGCGGGCCTTCGGTCACCAGCATGAAGTTCTGGATGAGCTCCTCCATCTTCGTCATCACCTTCGCCTTAGGCGGGAGGAAGATCTTCTTCGCGTCCTCGGCATACCAAGCGCCGCCGGGCATGGTCTTCACGACTTGGCGGACGATTCGGACCGACTGGCGCATCTCTTCCATCCGGACGAGGTAGCGGTCGAAGCAGTCGCCCTTCACGCCCACCGGGACGTCGAAGTCATACTGCTCGTAGCCCGAGTAAGGCTGGTCCTTACGGAGGTCGAACGGCACGCCGGAAGCGCGCAGGTTCGGGCCGGTGAGACCGTAGGCGAGGGCCATCTCTTTCGTGATGGTGGCGATGCCTTCGGTGCGCTCGAGGAAGATGCCGTTGCGGGTGAGGAGCTTGTCGACCTCGTCGATGGTGCGTTCGACGCCGTCGCAGAAGGCCGAGACCTTGGGGAGCCAGCCGTCCGGGATGTCGCGCGTCACGCCACCGATGCGGGTGTAGCTCGTGGTGAAGCGGGCCCCGGTGAGCTCCTCGAAGAGCGTGTAGAGTTTCTCGCGCTCATTGAAGGTGTACATGAACACCGTCCACGCACCCGTATCCATCGCGTAGACGCCGATGCCGAGCAGGTGGGAGGAGAGGCGGGCCATCTCGCAGGTGAGCACGCGAATCGCTTCGCAGCGCGCGGGGAGCTTGAGGTTGGCGAGTTTCTCGACGGCGATCGCGTAGGCGACGTTGTTGGCGAGCGGGGCGAGGTAATCCAGGCGGTCCGTGTACGGGACGAACTGGTTATACGTCATGTTCTCGGCGATCTTCTCGTCGCCGCGGTGCAGGTAGCCGATGACCGGGTCGCACTTCACGACCTTATCGCCGTCGAGCTCGAGGCTCAGGCGGAGCACGCCGTGCGTGGCCGGGTGGGACGGACCCATGTTGAGGGTCATGTTCTCTCCGCGCAGATCTTCCGAACGGGCGGCGACGTCGCCGATGGAGATTTCCTTGGTGATCTTCACGTTGAATCAGGCTTTGGGTTTTTCCTCGGTCCAGGACTGGTCGAGCGCGGAGGGTTCGCCGGCGGAGAGCTTGCCGCCGGGCGAGACGAAGGGGCCGCCCATCATTGGCGCAGGCTCGACCTTCTGGCCGGTGACTTCGGCGACGTCGGCGGCGGGGAAGGGGACTTCGATGCCGGCGAGCGGGAAGTCCTTGCGGAGCGGGTGATAGGGATACGAATCCCACATCAGGATACGGCGCGGGTCGGGGTGGCCCTCGAAGACGATGCCGAACATGTCGAACGCTTCGCGCTCGTGCCAGTTGGCGCCGGGGTGGAGCGAGGACACGCTGGGGACGCGGTCGTTGACGGCGTCGACGTGCAGGCGCACGTATTCCTTGTGCGTCGTGCTGAGGAGGTGGATGACGACGCCGAAGCGGACCGGGCGGTCCTTCCACTCGAGGCCGCAGAGGTCGGCGAGCAGGTCGAAGCCCTGGTCGTCGCGGAGCGAGCGCACCATGGCGAGGAGGTCGCTGCTGGCGACGCGGAAGGTCGGCATGTCCTTGCCGGCGAGGTCCTGCGTGGCAGGGAAACGGGAGGCGAGCGCGGCGGCGTCCATGTCCGGCTTAGCTGACGATCTTGGTTTCGACCGTGCGCCCGCGGAAGGTGCGACGCAGCGAGCCACCTTCGGCGCGGATCTTTTCCTGGAGCAGCATCATGCCGTCGAGGAGAGCCTCCGGGCGAGGCGGGCAACCGGAAATGTAGATATCCACGGGGACGATGTTGTCGACGCCCTGTAGCGTGGCGTAGGAGCGGTACATGCCGCCGGTGGAAGCGCAGGCGCCCATGGCGACGACCCACTTCGGCTCCGCCATCTGGTCGTAGATGCGGCGAACGACCTCGGCCATCTTGTAGGTGACGGTCCCGGCGACGATCATGCAGTCGGCCTGGCGGGGCGAGAAGCGCATGACTTCCATGCCGAAGCGGGAGATATCGAAGCGGGAGCCGCCGGCGGCCATGAGCTCGATGGCGCAGCAGGCCAGGCCCATCGGCATCGGCCAGACGGAGTGGCTCCGGACCCAGTTCACGACGGCGTCGGCGCGGGTGACGATGACCTCGCCCTCTACCTTGCTGTTATAGCCGAAATCGGATTTGACCATGGTGGTTCGGGCGGACGGTAGAAGAGCACCCCTTGGGAGCAAGTGCGAAGGGCGAAAAAGGCGTTATTATCCCCTCTAATCGGGGTTCGGAGGTTCGCCGACGGGGGGGCGCCGCCGACGGGCACGCTATCTCGCTCGCCCCTGTCGTGGGTTTCCTCCAAAAAACGCCCCATGCGACCTTGGACGACCCTCCTCTGCCTGCTTTCGCTCTCGACCGCCAGCCACGCCGCCCCGGGCCCGATCCGGGTGCTCGTCTGGGATGAACGTCAGCCGGAGCAGAAGAAAGCCTACGATGGTGGCTTCCTCGGCGACACCATCGCCAAGCACCTCGCCAGCCTCCCCGGCCTGACGGTGAAGTCGGTCGGGATGGATGCACCGGAGCAAGGCCTGAGCGAGGCGACCTTGGCCGAGACCGATGTGGTCGTGTTCTGGTGCCATAAGCGTCCGTTGGAGCAAGATGATGCCCGGACGGAGGCTTTGGTCCGGCGGGTCATGGCGGGCAAGACAGGCTTCGTGGCCTTGCACTCGGCCCACTGGGCCAAGCCGTTTGTGCGCCTGATGCAGGAGCGGGCCAAGGCCGATGCCCTGGCCGCGTTGCCGGAAGCCGAGCGCGCCACCGCTAAGTGGGAGTTCCTCAACGAGAAGCCTTACCGCGTCATCCCGAAGAAGGGCGTGCCCGCGACACCCAACACGCAGAAGGTCGGCGACGTCTGGCGCCTGACGCTGCCGCAGTGTGTCTTCCCGGTCTACCGGCCCGACGGGGCTCCTTCCCATGTCGCGACGCTCTTGCCCTCCCACCCGATCGCGGCTGGCCTGCCCGTGAAGTGGGACATCCCGCAGACCGAGATGTATGGCGAGCCCTTCTGGGTGCCGACGCCTGATGCCGTTGTTTTCGAGGAAAAATGGGATAAAGGGGAGCATTTCCGGAGCGGTTCGCTCTGGAAGGTCGGGCTGGGCGACGTCTTTTATTTCCGCCCGGGTCACGAGACCTACCCGGTTTACAAGCAGGCGGAGAACCTGCGCGTGATCGAGAATGCGGTGCGCTGGATGGGCGCCGAATCCGCGCGTCGATGAAGGCGGGGTGGCTCGGCTGTCTGGTCGCGCTGGCGGCCTTGGCCGCACCGGTGCGGCCGCCGAACGTCCTGGTCATCCTCGTCGATGACCTCGGCTACTCAGATCTCGGTTGCTACGGCGGCGAAATCCCGACGCCGAATATCAATCGTCTGGCCGCGGGGGGGGGCCGCTTTGAGAAGTGCTACAACTCCGCGCGGTGCTGCCCGACCCGCGCGTCGCTGCTGACCGGGCTGCACCCGCACGAGGCGGGCATCGGTGATTTCGTCCGGGCCAAGCCCACGCCGAATGCCGGCGAGGCCTACACCGGGCACCTCTTGGCCAGCAACCAGACGCTGCCCGAACTGCTCGCCGCCCGCGGCTACAGCACGTGGATGGTGGGCAAGTGGCACCTGGGTTCGCCGGGCCCGATGGAGCGAGGCTTCCAGCATTATTTTGGCTTCAAGGATTTCGGGGCCCATTCGGAAGGCCAGTGGAACGCGGCCAAGTACGTGCGCCTCCCCGCCGCCGAAAAGCCGGAGCTGAACTACGAAGCGGGTCGATTCTTCGCTACCGACGCCTTCACGGACTACGCCTGCGAGTTCCTGCGGCAGGCCCGGTCCGACAAAACCAAGCCGTGGTTTCTCTATTTAGCGCATTCCTCGCCGCACTTCCCGTTACAGGCGCCGCAGGCTTCGATCGACCGCAACATGGCGACGTATCGGCGCGGCTGGGATGTGCTGCGCGCGGAACGTTTTGAGCGGATGAAGAAACTCGGCCTCGTCCCGGCCAACGCGACCTTGCCGGCCCGCGCCCGCGTGCCCGTGGATCGCGACGACATCGCGAACGGTTACGCGGGGCAATTGAACCCGGCGTGGGCCAGCCTGCCCGCCGATCGCCGCGAAGACCTCGCGCGCCGCATGGCCACCTTCGCCGCCATGGTGGAACACGTCGACCGCGGGATTGGCCGCATCCTGGCCGACCTCGAGGCGAGCGGAGAGTTGGCGAACACGCTCATTCTCTTCACCAGCGATAACGGGGCCTGTTATGAATGGGGCCCGTTCGGTTTTGATGGGGCTTCGCGCACCGGCAAGACGACGCTACATGCGGGCGAACCGTTAACCCAGATGGGCCAGCCGGGCTCGTTCTCCTCCTATGGCTCGGGCTGGGCGAACCTCGGGAATACGCCCCTCGCGATGTACAAGCACTTCTGCAGCGAAGGCGGCATCGCCTCGCCCCTGATCGCGCATTGGCCGACGGCTTGGCCCGCCCGCGGCGATTGGGTGCGCGCCCCGGCGCATGTCATGGACTTCTTCCCGACCATCGCGGAAGCCACTGGGGCGGTCCGCCCGGCGGAGATCGCGGGCGTGACGTTGAAGCCGCTGTCCGGTGTCTCCCTGGTTCCCTTGCTGCGGGGCCTCGCGTGGCCGGAACGTGGTATTCCGACGGCCCATGAAGGCGCCCGTGGCTATCGGCTCGGCCAGTGGAAAATCGTCTGGGGGAAGCGCCAGGCCGAACCGCCGCACTGGGAACTTTACGACCTCGCGCACGATGTGGGCGAGGAACACGACCTCTCGGCGAGCCAGCCGGCGAAGACCGTCGAGCTCGCCGCGCTTTGGGTCGCCTGGGCCGAACGGGTCGGCGTCCAGCCGCGATGATTTTCACCATGAAGCCAGCCGTCCTCCTCACCCTCCTGATCAGTGCTTTGCCCACGTGGTGTTGCGCGGAACGCCCTTACTTCGGGGCCGAACCCGGGGCTTTGGAGAAAGCCAAACAAGCCATCGCCGCAGGCGACCCCGTGCTCGTCGGGGCCTTGAAGAAACTCAAGCAGGACGCGGAGAAGGCCCTCTTGGTGGCGCCCGCGGCGGTGACCGAAAAGAAGAAACTCCCGCCGAGCGGCGATGCCCATGACTACATGAGCTTGGCGCCCTATTTCTGGCCGGACCCCGCCAAGCCCAAGGGCCTGCCGTACCTGCGCAAGGACGGTGAAGTGAACCCGGAATCGCGGGAGCTCGCCGCCAACGACACCCTGCGCCTTCGTGCTTTGGGCACGACCGTGGAGACCCTCGCCTTGGCGTACTTCTTCACCGGCGAGGAAAAGTATGCCGCGCAGGCCGCGCAGCACCTGCGCGGCTGGTTCCTCGCGCCCGCGACCCGCATGAACCCGAACCTCAAGTTCGCCCAGGCCGTCTTGGGCGTGAACGACGGACGCGGGACTGGCATCATCGAAGCCCGCGGTCTCGCCGATGCGGCGGACGCGGCCATCCTCTTGCTCGGTTCGCAGGCGTGGACCAAGGACGACCAGACCGCAGTGGAGCGCTGGGGCGAGCAGTATTACGAGTGGCTGCTCCGCAGCAAAAACGGCCAGGACGAGCGTGCGGCCAAGAACAACCACGGCACCTGGTACGACGTACAGGCCGTGCATTGGGCCTTGGTGCTCAATCGGACCGAAGAGGCCAAGGGCATCCTCGCGCAAGCGGGCATGACGCGGATCGACGTCCAGATCGAACCGGACGGACGCCAACCCTTGGAGCTCAGCCGGACGGCTTCCTTCAGCTATTCCTGCTTCAACCTCCGCGCGCTGTCCGACCTAGCCTTGCTTGGCCGGCATGCCGGCGTCGACTTGTGGGCCTACCGCTCCAAGGACGGGCGCTCACTGCGGGTAGCCTTGGATTATCTCGCGCCCTATCTCGGCAAGCAGCCCAAGCCCTGGCCCGGTCAGCAGATCCATGCCAGCAGCCCAGATGAGATCATGCCCGTCCTCCGTCGCGCGGCGCATGCCACGGGCGTGGCGGCCTATGAGGAACTTCTCGCGCAGTACGCCGAAGCCCCGGGCAAGCGCTTTCAGTTGGTCAGCCCGCGCTGAGGCTTACTTGGCCCAGCCGATCAGCACGCAGGCGCGGAAGAACAAGTAGCCCAGCGTGATGGTGATGGGCAGGGTCAGGACCCAGGCCCAGACGATGCGGCCGACGAGGCCCCACTTCACGGCATCGAAGCGCTTGGTCGCCCCGACCCCGAGGATGGAGGTCGAAATCACGTGCGTCGTCGAAAGGGGAATGCCCAAGACGGAGGCGCCCGTGATGGTGATGGCGGCAGCGGTCTCGGCGGCAAAGCCATGCACTGGCTGCAGCTTGACCATCTTATGACCCATCGTGCGGATGATGCGCCAGCCGCCCGCGGCGGTGCCCGCCGCCATGGTCAACGCGCAGAGCACGATGATCCAGTAAGGGACGTGGTCGACCCCGCCTTTGGCGTTGAGCGTGGGCTTAAGCCACTGGGCCCAGGCCGGGGAATGGGCGGGATCGAAGGCGCCCGCGCTGACGCCGACGATGAGCGCGAAAGTGATGATCCCGACGGTCTTTTGCGAGTCGTTGGAGCCGTGCGAAAGGCCCATGAAGCCGGCGGATAAGAGCTGCAGCTTACCAAAGACCTTGCTGACGATGCTCGGTCGGACCGTCAGGCGGACGATGAGCACCGTCAGGAGCATCATGAAAATCACCCCGAGCGTGAAGCCGATGAACGGGGAGATCACCATCGGCTGGATCAATTTAGGCCAGAGGCCGACGGACTTGCCGGCCGCGTCGGTGCCCGACCAGATGAGGCTATGCCAGTTGAGGTGCGTCAGTCCGAGGACCCCGCCGCAGAGGCCGCCGATCAGCGCGTGGGATGAACTGGAAGGAATCCCGAACCACCAGGTAATCAGGTTCCAGACGATGCCGCCCAGGAGGCCGCAAGCGATGGCCAGCTGCATGCCTTCAATGGCGATGTGCCCTCCGGCCATGTCGATGTAGCCGGAGTAGATGGTCTTCGCGACCGCCGTGCCCCAGAAGGCTCCGATGAGGTTGGTGACCGCGGCCAGCATGATCGCCTGGCGGGGCGTGAGCACGCGGGTCGAGACGACCGTGGCGATGGCATTGGCCGCATCGTGGAAACCGTTGATGTATTCGAACACCACGGCCACCAGGATGACCACCATCATCAGGACGAAAGGATCCATGGCCGGGGGCAGGGTGGGGGCTTAGGCGTATTTGAGGGCGATCTGGAACACGACCTTACCGGCGTCGCGGCAATGGTCGATCGCACGCTCGAGGAGCTCGTAGATATCCTTGAGGATGACGACTTCCTTGGCGTCGACGTTGCCCTGGTAGAGGTCGCGGAGGAGGCCCACCATCAGGCGATCGGCGTCGCCTTCAATTGTCTGCAGGGTCTCGTATTCGTCCTGGATTTCTTCGACGTTCGAGAGCTTGCGCAGTTTGCGGACGAGGCGGGCCGTGACTTCGGTGGCCTGCTCGAGCATGCGCACCTGCTTATCGACGATATCGGTCGAGAACTGCGAGGGGCAGATGGCGAGGCGCTCGCCGATCTTTTCGCAGGTCTTCGGGATCTTATACAGGGCGTTGGCGAGGGCTTCGATGTCCTCGCGCTCGAGCGGGGTCACGAAGGTCTTGCAGAGTTCTTGGGTGATGGAGAGGCCGATGCGCTTATCCACGCGGCGGGCGACGACCAGCTCGGTGAAGCATTGTTCGAAGTCCGGCTTGCCGACCTGCGCGTAGAGCTTCGAGAGCGACTTGGCGCTTTTCTGCGCTTCGTCGGCGCTGGCTTCGAGCAGTTCGTAGAACTTTTCATCCTTACCGAGGACCTTCTTGAGGAAGTCTTTCATGGGGTGGTGGGGGGAGGCGTTCAAAACCGCCCGATAACCTGCCGCAAGCACGGTTCGTCACAGTTCTGTAACAATCGTAACATCATGTTGTTGCAAGTGTTACGATTGCGTGACGGAAAGTAGAGGGAAAGTGAGATGGCTGGCTGGTCTGTGGGCAAGCGGCAGGGAGATGCATGAGGGCTAGGGCCAGGGGCAGGGTCAGGCACCAGGAAAAACTATTGCGGAGAGTGCCGCGCCTCTGGCCAACCGATCAACGGGTCAACGGATCAACTTATCCGAGCGGACGACCAGGGACGCTCGTCCCTACCTAAGGGGCAAACGCTACGCCATTGCCCCCCATGCCCGCTGGCCCACTGGCCCGCTTGATCGCCTACCTTCCCTCCAGGAACTTCCGGACCTCGTCGGCGAGTTTGGCGCTCACGCCGGCGACCTCCGCGAGTTCCGCGACCGTGGCCTTGCGCAGTTTCTGGATGCTGCCGAAGCGAGCGAGGAGGGCGGCCTTGCGCTTCGGTCCGAGGCCCGGCATCTCGTCGAGCAGCGACTCGCGCAGTTTTTTACTCCGCAGTTCCGCATTGAAGGCGTTGGCGAAGCGGTGGGCTTCGTCGCGGATGCGCATGAGCAGGGCGAGGCCCACGTCGTGCCGTGGAAGCCGCAGCTCGCGCCCTTCGGGGAAGACGATCGTCTCCTCGCGCTTGGCCAAGCCGATGAGGGGGGGCGGCGTCAAGCCGGCCTCCCGGAAAGCCGCGAGCGCCGCGCCCACTTGCCCGAGGCCACCATCGATGATCACGAGTTCCGGGAAGGAACGCCCCTCCTCGGCCAACCGCGAGTAGCGCCGGCCGACCACCTCGGTCATCGAGCGGAAGTCATCGTTGCCTTCGAACGACTTGATCTTGAAGCGCCGGTAGCCTGATTTGTCGGCCTGACCGTCGACGAAGCGCACCATCGACGCCACCGCGAGCGTCCCGGAGATGTGGGAGATGTCGAAGCACTCCGCCGTCGTCGGCGGCCGGGCCAGGCCCAGCGAGGCTGCGAGCGAGTCGAGCGCCCCGGACTCGTCGCGGCGGGGCAGGGGGTCGTCGCGGAGGAAGCGCCGGGACTTCTCGGTCGTGCGGCGCAAGGCATCCAGCAAGTCGCGGAGCTCGGCGGCTTTTTCGTAGTCGCGCGCCGTCGCCGCCGTGCGCATCTCGACCTCGAGTTGGTCGGCCCATTCGCCGGCCTTGCCTTCGAGGAACCCGCAGGCCGCCGTCACGCGGGCGGCGTATTCCTCGGTGGTGACCTCGTTCGGGAGCTTTTGGATCTGCGAGCGGACGTCGCCGTAGAGTCGCCAGCGCCCGTCGGGCAGGAGCGTCGGGAGGGTGTCGCCCAAGAGGATGCCGAACTGCTTGCGCATCTCGTTCAAGGTCCGTCGGACCGCTTGCTGGTGGGGGAAGGGACCGAAGTAGCGGCTGTTTTCGGTGGTCCGGACGCGGACGATCCGGAAGCGCGGGATGGGGTCGCCCAAGTCGACCCGGACCTGGGGAAACTGCTTGTCGTCGCGGAAGAGGATGTTCCAGCGGGGGCGCCAGCGCTTGATCAGCTTGCCTTCGAGGAGGAGGGCCTCGGTTTCGGAGCGGACCTCATGCCATTCCAGGTCGACCACGGTATCCATCATCGCGGCCACTTTGGGGGTCATCCGCTGCCGCGGCATGAAATAGGAGGCCAGCCGTTTCTTGAGGTCTTTGGCCTTCCCGACGTACACGACCAAGCCGGCGGCATCCTTCATCAGGTAGACCCCGGGGGTGTGCGGCGCACGCCGTGCCTTCGCTTTCGGCGAAAGTTCTTCCCGGTCGGTTTGCATTTTGGGCGGAGGCCCTTAAGCCTGTTCACCTGCCCCCGCCCCGCAAATGGAAACCTGTAAAACCCCCGCCCGCCAAGTGCTCGTGATCAACATCGGGGACGAATTGCTGGATGGGATCCGGGAAAACGGTCACCTGCTATGGTTGGGTGAGCAACTGGCCCGGTGCGGCCTCCCCATCACCCGTTCGGTGGTCGTGCGCGATATCGCGGCTGAAATCGCCCGCGAAATCGGCCAAGGTTGGGGCGCTTACGACTTGATTGTCACCACGGGCGGCATCGGACCGACCTCCGATGACCACACCCGCGAGGCCGTCGCCGCCGCCTTGGGCGTCCGCTTGGCTCCAGTGCCTGCCGCCGAAGCCGCTTTACGTGAACGCTTCGCGCTCATTGGCCGCCAGGTCGCCGCGGCGGACCTCTCCCAGTGCACCGTGCCGGTCGGCGGCGAGAGCCTGCCCAACCCGCGCGGCACGGCCCCCGGCGTTTTCTTCCACCGAGGTAGCTCCGCTTTGGCTATGCTGCCAGGGCCCTCGCTCGAACTGCGTCCGATGTTCGAACATGAGGTCATCCCACGGCTGCGGGGCATTGGTTGCGCCTGCCAAGGCGAGGCCTACATCCAGGTCCGCACCTTTGGTCTTGGCGCGGTGCCGTTGGAGCAGGTCGTGCGCCCGCTGCTGGCGCCCGGGATGGTGCTGACCTTCGGCACGCACACCGGGGTGGTCGATGCGCGCATCTCCTCCGGCGGCAGCGGTGCCACCGCGGAGCACTTGCTCGATCTCGCCCGGCGCATCCGCGACACCGTGGGGCACGACTTTGTCTGCACTGGGCATTCCTGCCTCGCCACCATCGTCGTCGAACAACTCCGCTCGATGGAGAAGACCGTCGCCCTCGCGGAGTCCTGCACCGGCGGCTTGTTGGCCGACGCCTTCACGGACGTCCCCGGTGCCTCCAAGGTCTTCGCCGGTTCCGCCGTTTGTTACACCAACGATGCCAAGATGGGGATCCTCGGGGTCCCGGAATCCCTGCTGGCTCAGCATGGCGCGGTCTCCGCCGAGTGTGCCGTCGCGATGGCCACCGCCGCCGCCGAGAAATTTGGATCGGATTACGCCCTGGCGGTGACGGGTTACGCCGGGCCGGGTGGCGGGACTGACGCCGACCCGGTCGGCACCGTCTACTTGGGGTACGCCTCGCCCACCGGTGTCTGGTCGCGACGGGTCCACCTTCCCGGCGACCGGGCCCAGGTGAAGCTTCGAGCTGTCAATACCGCCCTTGACCTCATGCGCCGCAAGTTGAACAAGTACCGCGTTGAGGATTTGATGCACGGGGCATGAGGGCGGCCTGCGGTCCACCGCGGCGGAGAGGCACGGAGGCTCAGGGCACCCGCCGCCGCTCCCCCGGCCTTTCCGAGATTTTTTGGTCAACCAAGCCCTTGGTCAACCGAGCCTCTCCTTGACTCCCGTCGACTGGCCTCGCTGACGGTTCACGGCCCCGCCCGCACAAAGGATTGCCATGCGGGGGTAGGTGGGGAGATTGGCGGGGATGCCTGGGTATCTCGCCATCGTCGCCGGTAAAGACGAATTCCTCGTCGATCGGGACGCGCGTGCCTTTTACGACCAAGCCCGCGCGGCCGCTGGGGCGGAAGCCGACGCCGAGATCATGGCGGGCACGATCCTGCGGGTGGACGACGCGACTTCGATTGAGGCGCGTTTCGTCGAAACGGTGAACACCCGTTCGATGTTCGGCGGCAAGCGCGTCCTGTGGTTGCGTAACTTCAACTGGGTCGCCGATACCGTGCAGTCTCGTTCGGAGGAGGTGAAGGCGTCGCTCGCTCGCCTGCTGGAGGCGGTCACGGAGGCGGAGCCCGACGTCGCCATCGTGATTTCCGCCACGCCTTACGATGGTCGCCGCAAGGACCTGGCGAATCTCAAGTCCGTGGCCCAGGAGTTCGTCTTACATTCCCCCGCGGCCAAGTCGCCCTTCGGTGGCGATGACCTGCAGGCGGAGATGCAGGTCGGCTTGGCCACCCAGCACCTGAAGTCGCTCGGGGTGAAGTTCGACCGGGCCGTGCCCGAGGCGATCGTGGCACGGGTGGGGCAGTCGACGCGTCTCGTGCTGGTCGAGTGCGAGAAACTCGCGAACTACGCCGGCCCCGGTGGCGCGCTCACGGAGGCCGACGTCCTTCTGCTCGTCCCGACCTTTGGCGATGGCGATTTCTTCGAGCCGATCGAGGCGCTGGCGGCCCGCGACCTGAAGTGGGGCCTTGCGTCGCTCGACCGTTATTTCTTCAACGAGTCCTCGGCCCGCCCCCTGCTTTCGGCACTGCAGAACCGGCTCCGCCTGCTCATCCAGATCCGCTGCCTCGTCGATTCGGGCGATTTCCGGGTGACCACGGCGGGTCTGTCCAAGGGGCAATTCGAGACCGCCAGCGGCCGCCATGGCCCGACCTTCGGCTCGGCGGCCAAGTCCTCCGCCAACCTATTCTCCCAGAACGCCTGGTACATCAGCAACAAGGTCGCTCCCGCGGCCGCCCGCTATTCCTTGGCCGAGCTGGTGGATCTCCAGCTGGCCTGCGCCGACTGCTTCGACGCCTCCAATCGCGGCGAGGACGAAGCCTCCGTGCGCGCCTTGTTCCTGCGGGCGCTTGCCGTCCGCCGCTAGTCCTGCTATAACCCTTCCGATGGAATCCGACCTCGTTCCCAACGTCCTCGCCGATCGCTACGCCTCCCCGGCGATGAAGGCCATCTGGTCCACCCGTGGCCGGGTCATCCTGGAGCGCGAGTACTGGATCGCCGTGATGAAGGCCCAGCGCGACCTCGGGCTCGACCTCCCCGCCGAGGCCATCGCGGCCTACGAGCGCGTCAAGGATCAGGTCGATCTTGAGTCCATCCGCGTCCGCGAGGAGACCACCCGCCACGACGTCAAGGCGCGCATCGACGAGTTCTGCGCCCTGGCCGGCTACCAGCATGTCCACAAGGGGCTGACCAGCCGCGATCTCACCGAGTCCGTCGAGCAGCTGCAGGTTTTCCGTTCCCTGCAGCTGATTCGCGCCAAGCAGGTCGCCGCTGTCGCCGCCCTCGCGCGCCGTGCCGTCGCCGACCGCGACGTGCTCATCGCCGCCCGCACGCACAACGTCGCCGCGCAGCCCACCACCGTCGGCAAACGCTGGGCGATGTTCGGCGAGGAATGCCTCCGCGGCACGGCCCAGTTGGACGCGGCGCTCGGCGCCTTCGCGGCCCGCGGCCTCAAGGGCGCGGTCGGCACGCAACTCGACCAGCTCACGCTCTTCGCCGGCGACATCGCCAAGGTCGCCCAGCTCGAGCAGCGCGTGCTCGTGCACCTCGGGATCCCGCATGCCCTCGGGGCCGTCGGTCAGGTCTACCCGCGCTCGATGGACCTCGAGGTCGTCGCCGCCCTCGTCTCCGCCGCCTCCGGCCCGTCCTCTTTCGCCCGCACCCTGCGTCTCATGGCCGGTCACGAGCTCGCCAGCGAGGGCTTCCTGCCCGGTCAGGTTGGCTCCTCCGCGATGCCGCACAAGATGAACGCCCGCACCTGTGAGCGCATCAACGGCTTCCTGGTCATCCTGCGCGGGCACCTCGCCATGGCCGCCTCCCTCGCCGGCGACCAGTGGAACGAGGGCGACGTCTCCTGCTCGGTCGTGCGCCGCGTGCTCCTGCCCGACGCCTTCCTGGCGATCGATGGTCTGCTCGAGGCCTTTCTCACCGTGCTCGGCCAGATGGAGGTCAATCGTCCGGTCATTGACCGCGAATCGCGCCACTACCTGCCTTTCCTGCTCACCACGACCTTCCTTATGGAGGCCGTCAAGGCCGGCGCCGGTCGCGAGGAGGCCCACGAGGCCATCAAGGAGCACGCCGTCGCGGTCGCCCGCGACCTGCGAGCCGGTAAGACGGAGCGTAATGACCTCGTCGACCGACTGGCGGCCGACGCACGCCTCAAGTTGCCCAAGTCCGTCTTGCTCGACGCGGTGACCAAGGCCGGGGAGTTGACCGGCGCGGCCGGGGCCCAGGTCGATGCCTTCGCCGCCCAGGCCGCCGCCTGGTCCGCCAAGGTCCCGGCATCGGCCCAGATCAAGCCCGGACGCATTCTCTGAGGGTTTCCGCGGTCGCGAGGGCGGGGGAGGGTTTTCCGTGTTGCCAAGGGGCGGGGGGCTTCCCACAACCCACTTTTCAACCTGTTCCCTCCCATGTCCTCCCTACAAGGCAATCTCCTCGTCGCGCAAAGCGGCGGCCCCACGCCCGTCATCAACGCCAGCCTCGCCGGAGTCATCGCCGAAGCCCTCAACCATGAGGACGATATCCCGGAAATCTATGGTGCCTTGAACGGCATCCAGGGCGTCCTGAACGAAAACCTGGTCGACCTCGCCGCCGAGTCCCAGCAGACCCTCCGCGCCCTCCACCACACCCCCGGCTCCGCCCTCGGCACCTGCCGCTATAAGGTGAAGAAGGCCGAGGACTTCGACCGCATCCTGCAGGTCTTCGAAGCCCACAACATCCGCTACTTCCACTACATCGGCGGCAACGACTCCCAAGATACCGCCGCGAAGATCGACGCCCTCGCCAAGGAGCGCGGCTACGAGCTCCGCGTCATCGGCGTGCCGAAGACCATCGACAACGACCTGCCCCTCACCGACCACAGCCCGGGCTTCGGTTCCGTCGCCAAGCACATCGCCCTGACCGTCCGCGAGATGTCCCTCGACAACGCCGCCATGGGCCAGAACGACTTCGTCTCCGTCCTCGAGGTCATGGGCCGCAACGCCGGCTGGCTCGCCGCCTCCTCCGTCCTTGCGCACCGCCGCGACAAGTCGGACGACAAGCAGGTGAAGAACACCCATTACACCTGCACCGCCCCGCACATCGTGCTGCTGCCGGAAGTCCCGTTCAACGCCGACAACTTCATCAAGCGTGTCGAGGAAGTCCTCAAGAGCAACGGCCACTGCTTCGTGGTCGTCTCCGAAGGCGTCCAGGACGAGGCTGGCAATTACCTCGGCGCCGACACCTCGAGCACCGACGCGTTTGGCCATGCCGTGCTTGGCGGCGCTGGCGAATCCCTCCGCAACCTCGTCGAGGAACGTTTTTCGGGCGTCAAGGCTCGCGCCTCCAAGCTGGGCATCGCCCAGCGCTCCGCCTCGCACAGCGCCTCCAAGACGGACGTCGACGAAGCCTTCCTCTGCGGTGGCGAAGCGGTCAAGGCCGCGGTCGCTGGTGAATCTGGCAAGATGGTCATCCTCACCCGCTCCGAGAAGGAGAACTACGGCGTGAAGACGATGCTCGCCCCGCTCACCGAGATCGCCAACGGCGTGAAGGCCTTCCCTGATAAGTGGATCGGCGAGGACCGCATGTCCATCCACCCGGATTTCGTGCGCTACGCCCTCCCGCTCATCCAAGGTGAGCTTCAACTGCCTTACGAACAGGGACTTCCGCGTTACGCGGAGCTCTCGGCGATCCGCGTCCAGCGCCGCCTCGAGAAGTTTGTTTCGGCCTAAGCCCAGCCTTAAAGTTATTCACAAGAGCCCCTGCCATTCGGTAGGGGTTCTTTGTTTTTAAGGGGTTGCCTCCCCTGGGCGGTCAGGTAGGTTATTTACCCCTACCCCAACTAGGTAACTATGCGCATCTCTCCGCGGAATTTCTGTCTCCTGGCCCTCGGGTTCCTCCCGGCGCTTTCCTTCGCCGCGTTGACCAACGGCAAGGTGCAGGTCGGCATCGTCAAGGATGAGGCCTACCTCTACGATAAACAGGGCAAGAAGGAGCCGCTCAAGAGCGCCCGCGTCTTCCAGGAAGGCTTCCGCGTGGAGACCACGGCGCAGAATACCGTCGAGCTCATTCTTTCCAACGGCTCGACCCTGATTGTCAGCCCGGACACGCTCCTTGAGGTGAAGACTTTCCGGCAGGTCGTCTCGAACCTCATTGTCGAAGGGGAGTACCAGAAACTGGACAAGGAACCCAGCCCGTCGATCACCGAGATCGAGGTCATCCGGGGTAAAGTCATCGGCGAGGTGCGTAAGCTCAACCCGCAGTCCTCTTACACGATCAAGACGCCCGTCGGCGTTGCGCGCATTCGCGGCACCATCTACACCGTTGAGTTTGCCGACAACGGCAAGGGCACCGGCACGCTCAATATCGCCTGCGTTCGCGGGTCCGTTGAGGCGACCGTTTTTGCCGCCAATACTGGCCCGATCGCGGTGAAGCCCGGCGACAATCTTTCCGTGCAAGCCCCGGTGCCGAAACCGGTGGAAGCGCCCAAGCCCACCGAAGGCACCAAGCCGACCGAGGGTACGAAACCGACGGAAGGGACCAAGCCGACCGACGGCACCGAGCCCGCCGCCCCGGTGGAAGCCCCACCCGCACCTCCTCCCGTCATCACTTTGGCCCCGATGAATTCGGCCCAGCTGGGGAGTGTGGCCACCACGCTCGCCACGGTGAGCTCACTGGACCAAGGCGTCGCCGCCACGGTTAAGAACATGGCCGATAACGCGCCGCCGCCCCCGCCGCCCGCCACCCCGGTCACCACGACCAATGCGGATGGCACGACCACGACGACCACGCCCGCGCCGGAGATCCCTCCATCCAAGCCTTTGACCCCTCCGACGACCCCGACGAACACCAGCTCCGGCGGCGGCACCTCTGCGGCCGATGCGGTGCAGAAGGTCACCGAGACGGTGCAGAAGACCGTCGAGACGCAGACTCAGACCAACCCGTCCCCGACCGGCGGTTAAGCGTCGGATCATGACGCCCCCTGCGGACCCGGCCTGCTGCCGGGTCCGTTGTTTGGAGTGGTGTCGTGAATTTTCTCCTCTCGCTTTGCCGGGGGTCATCGCCATCCTCCGACCTCATGCCCATCGCCGGAAAGCTCATCACCTTGGAGGGAGGCGAAGGGGCCGGAAAGTCCACCCAGCTCGCTCGCTTGGCCGAGCGTTTGGAAGCCGGTGGTTCCTGCGTGCTGCGTTTGCGCGAGCCCGGTGGCACCGCCTTGGGTGAGACCATGCGCGATGTGCTCAAGCGGCCGGGCTCCGTCATCGCCCCGGAGGCCGAGGCCCTGCTTTTCGCGGCGTGCCGCGCCCAGTTGGTCACCGAGGTGATCGCCCCGGCGCTTGCGGCCGGCACCGTCGTGCTCTGCGACCGTTTCATCGACTCGACCGTCGCTTACCAGTCGGGTGGCCGGGGGCTCCCGCGGTCGGCGGTCGAGGCGGCGAATCGCTTGGCCTGCGGCTCCCTCCGCCCCGACCTGACGTTCCTGCTCGATCTCGATCCGACGCGTGGTCTGGGCCGCGCCTCCATCCGGGACCATGGACGCTCGGATCGCTTCGAGGCCTTGGGCGAAGGGTTCCATCGCCAAGTCCGCGCGATGTACCACGTGCTCGTCCAGGAGGAGCCGGCCCGGTTCCGCGTGCTCGATGCCGACCGTTCCCCTGACCTCCTCTCCGAGGAAATCTGGCATGAAGTCCAAGCTCGCTTCGCCTGAAGTCGACGACCTGCCGGCCCTCAAGGTCCTGCTGCGCGCCCGCGCCGAAGGCCGGATGCCCCACGCCGTCCTCCTGACCGGCGCCGATGGCGAGGTGCTCGCCCGCGCGGCGGAGCGGTTGGCCGCCATCCATCTCGGCGTCGACGACCCGCTGTCCCATGCGGATTGCCGCGTCCTCCGCCCGGCCAAGAAATCCCGTCGCATCAACATCGACGCCACGCAGGAAGTCGTGGCGGCGCTCCGCCTCACCTCGGTCTCGCCCCATCGCGTGGTGCTCGTGCACGAGCCGGACCGTTTCATGTCGGAAGGGGCCAACTGCTTTCTCAAGACGCTGGAGGAGCCGCCCGCCGGCACCTTGATCGTGCTCCAGACCGCGAACTACTACCGCGTGCTGCCGACCATCCTCAGTCGTTGCCTGCGTTTTCACGTCGGGGGCGAAGCGCCCGCCATCAAGGATCCCGCCTGGGGCGATTGGTTGCGCGAGTTCGACCGTCTCCTCGGCAAACTGGCCGGCCCGACCTTGCCGCGGACCTCGGAGATGTTCATCCCGGCCTACGCGCTCTGCGCCCGGTTCGAGGTCCTGCTCGAGCTCTTCGTCGATGAGGCCCTCAAGCAAGCCCCGCCGCCCCCGCTGGGCGATGATGACGAGGAGGAGGCCGAGATCGCCCATGAGGAATCGATCCGTCGCGGTATCCGCGCTCGCTTGCTCACGGCCATCGAGGAACGGCTCCGGCTCGCGGGCCGCCAGCACCCCGGGTGCCTTTCGCAAATCGCGGCGGCCATCGACCTGCTCGAGGAAGCCCGCGCCCGGCTGGAGCTCAACTACCAGGTCCTCGCCGGGTTAGAGCAGTTCTTCCTCCGCCTGCTCCGCCTCTTCGCCCTCCGCGCCCGCGCCTGACCTTTCTTTATGCGTCCTTTTCTCGCCCTCCTGCTGGCGCTCCCTATGTCCGCCGCCGATGACGCCCGCCGACCCGAGGTCGACCGCGCGATCGCGCGCCTCTCGCCGACCATCGTGCGGATTGAGGTGATCTCGGAGGATGGCTCGGAGGGCCGGATGCTCCGCCAGCATGCGGTCGGTTCCGGGGCGATCATCGACGCCGAGGGCCGCGTCATCACGAACTACCATGTGGCGGGGCGCGGTGCCACGTTCCTCTGTCGCCTCGCCGACCGCGAGGAGCTGCCCGCGACCTTGGTCGGCGCCGATGCCATGACCGACGTCGCGGTGATCCAACTCGACCTTTCCCGGCGGCGCGCGAAGACCCCCTTGCCGGTCGCGGAATTCGCCGATTCGGACCGCGCGCGCGCGGGCGACACGGTGCTCTCGATGGGGTGCCCCGCGGGCCTCACGCAGTCGGTCACCCTCGGCATCATCGCCAACGACGCGATGGTCATGACCCGGTTTGTCGGCGCCATGAACCTCGACGGTGAATCCGTCGGTGAACTCGTTCGCTGGTTCGGCCATGACGCGGTTATTTTCGGCGGCAACTCGGGCGGACCCTTGGTGGACACCCAGGGACGCATCGTCGGCATCAATGAAATCGGCGTGGGCAGTCTGGGCGGGGCCATTCCGGCCAACACGGCGAAGGCCGTGGCCGCGGAACTCATCGCCCATGGTCGCGTGGCCCGCGGTTGGCTCGGGCTCGAGGTCCAACCCCTCCTGCGCTCGTTCTCCGCCCGCAACGTCCGCGGCGTGCTCGTCCGCTCCGTCTTCCGCGACTCCCCGGGGGCCATCGCTGGCCTCCGCCAAGGCGATGTCTTGACCGCCGTCGCCGGGCAGGCCGTGCATGCCGATTGCGATGAGCAGATGCCGACTTACCACCGCTTGGTGGCGGACCTGCGCGCGGGCCGCGAGATCAAGGTGGACTTCACCCGCGAGGGTACCGCCCTCACGGCGACCTTAGTCCCCGCGGAACGCCCGGCGAACATCGCCCGCGAGGCCGAGCTGGCCTCCTGGGGGCTGACCGTGCGTGACCAGACGCGGCTGTCGGCCTTGCGGGCCAAGCGCCCCAATCAGGACGGCGTGGTCGTCGATTCGTTGCGCCCCGGTGGTCCGGCCGCTGAAGCCAAGCCGGCCTTGCTCGAAGGCGATCTCATCCTGTCCGTCGCGGGTCGGCCGGTGAAGGATATCGCCACCTTGCGCGCCGTGTCCCGCGACCTACAGAAGGCGAAGACCGAGCCGGAGGCCGTGCTGGTCGCCTTCGTGCGCGGCACCGCCGAGATGATCTCGGTCGTGCGCGTCGGACCCGAGGTCGATGCCGTCGTCGCCCCACGGGCCGCCCGCCCTTGGGCCGGTTTCGCCAGCCAGGTCTTGACGGCCGAACTGGCCAAGGCCTTGGGCCTCAAGGGCAAGGCCGGCATCCGCGTCACGCAAGTCGTGGCCGGTTCCGTCGCCGAGCAGGCCAGCATGAAGGTCGGCGATCTCTGGTTCAAACTCGATGGCAAGGTGATCGCTGCCCGCCGTCCCGAGGACGCCGAGGTCTTTGGCGCGCTCATCCGCGAATACCCGGTCGGCTCGGAGGTCGAACTCGAGGGGCAGCGCGATGGCCAACCGCTGAAACTCACGCTTAAGTTGGCGGAACGTCCGGCGCCCGCCGCCGAGTTGCCGACGCTCAAGGAGCCCCGTTTCGGTTTTTCCGCCCGTGAGCAAGGGTTTGACGACAAGGCCGCCCGGCAAGGGGAGGGCGACTTGCGCGGGCTGTTGATTTCCAAGGTCGAACGTTCGGGTTGGGCTGACCTCGCGGGTCTGCGCGGGGGCGACTTACTGCTTTCGATCAATGGTGGCCCGGTGCCCGACCTGAATGCTTTGCGCACGGGGCTTGAGGCGCTCGCCAAGGCGAAGCCCCGCCATGTCGTCCTGCAGGTCCGCCGCTCCATTTCCGGCGCCTTCCTGGAATTTGAGCCGGATTGGAACGCGCTCGAGGCCGCCAAATAATCCCCCAGACTTACCCCATGAAAACCCTCATCGCCCCCCTGCTGGTACTCCTCGCCGGACATCTCCCGGTCGGCGCCGCCGATCAGAAGATTGAGGAGACCGCCCGCCGGCTCTTCAAGTCCCACGCTGACGCCGTCATCACGGTGCGCGCCACGGTCGCGTTGACCATGACCGCCGGGGACGCCCCGTCGCAATCGCGCGACCAGAGCGTCGAGGAACTCGGTACGGTCGTCACGGCCCAAGGCCTCGTGGTCATCTCGGCCTCCTCCATCGACCCCGCGACCGCCATGGACGGACGGACCGTCAACATGCGCGGCGCCCCGGTCAAACTCGCCGTCACCAGCGAGGTCAAGGAAGCCCGCATCATCTTGGCCGACGGCACCGAAATCCCCGCCACCGTCGTCTATAAGGACCGCGACCTGAATCTCGCTTTCTTGGCCCCCGAGGTCGGTGCCGAGGAGGCAAAAGACGCTCACTTCACCCCCATCGACACCGCGGAGGAGCAGGCGCTCGGGGTGCTCGACGAGGTTGTCGTGCTCTCCCGTCTGGATAAGTCCATGGGCCGCGCCTCCGCCGTCGAATGCGATTTTGTCCGCGCCGTGATCGCCAAGCCGCGCCGCTTCCTTTCCATCCACCTAGCCCAGACCGGTCTGCCGGTCTTCGCGCTTGGCGGCAAGTTCGCCGGGTTCACCACGGTGCGCTTCAGCAGTTCCGGGGACGCCGAGGGGATCGCCGCCTCGCCGGTCGTTCTGCCGGCGAGCGACGTGCGCAAGGCCATCGCGGCCGCGCTGGCCCGGCCGGCGCCCGCCCCGAAGAAGTGACCTGCCACCTTCCCCCGCGGCAACCTTTCGCCTTTCGCACGGTTTAATCTGCACCGATGTCCCCGGAAGAGCTCACGCCCCCCGAAGATGAGGAAGATAAGCGACTGATGTCGCTGGTCGCCTCGGGGGACGATGACGCCTTGCGTTTGCTGGTGCATCGCCATCACCCCCGGTTGGTGGGTTACCTGCGCTCGGAGGTCGGCTCCCAGGCCACCGCCGAGGAGCTGGCGATGGAGGTCTTCATCCGGCTGCATCGGGCAGCCAGCCGGTGGCGCCCCGAGGCCAAGCTGACCACCTACCTCATCCATATCGCCCACAACCTCGTCTTGAACGAATGGCGGCGGCGCGGGCGTAAACCGACGAGCGCCTTGGACTCGACGCCGGAGCCGGGGGACCAGAGCCATGATTCCGCCCGGCGGGTCACCGAACTCGATGAGGCGTTCCGTAAGGCCGTCGCCCTGCTGCCTCCCGAGCAAAAAACCGCCATCCTCCTCCTGGTCCAGCAGGAGATGCCTTATGAGGAGATCGCCGTGGCCATGGACGCCCCGGTTTCCTCGGTCAAGACCTGGATCCACCGGGCCCGGACCCGCCTGCGCGAACTTCTGAAAGACTATTATGGCCCAGCCTAACGCCTGCAACTTGCCCGCCTCGGCGGGGTTTAACCTATGAACCAACCTATGAACCAGCCCGCCGGACATGACTTCGACCAGGACCTCGCTCGCGCGTTGGCCCAGGATCGGGCCGTGCCTGTGCCCGGCTTCGCGGCCCGCGCCGTGCTCGCGATTCAAGCCGACCGGCGCCGTCGTACCGTCCTGCGCTGGGGTTCGGCCTTGACCACCGCCGCCGCGTGTTTCCTCGCGGTGTTCGTCTTGCAGGGCGGCGCGGATGACGCGCTCGCCCAGCGCGCCCGCGCCTTGGCGGCGAGCGACGAGTCAGCCCAGCTCAGCGACATTCTTGGTTTTGCCGACGAACTTTCCGTCCTCACCCCGGTGATCGACCGTCATTCGGTCGTCGACGTGCTGATCAACCCTGACCTCTGATCACCATGCGCTTCTTGCTTTGGCTCGGGCTGGTCGGTTTTGCCACCGTGGGTGCCGCCGAAGGCGACACCCCCGTGCGTCCCTCGGGCGCGTTGCCGCGGACCGGCGACCCGTTGCCCTCCCTTGAGGAGATCCAGACCATCAGGAAAATCATGGAACTGCCGCCGGAGCGTCTTTCGCGGATTCGGGTCGCCATCGAGAAATTGGAGCGCATGTCGCCCGATGCCCGGGCCGACTACGCCACCCGCCTGGCCAAGTACGAGCAGGCGAGCCCCGAGGACCGCCCCAAGCTCATGAAGGAGATGCGTGAGCGCGGTTTCAGTTCCCGCTTGCTCGAACATCACCTCAAAACCCTCTCCCCGGACAAGGCTAACGAGGAGCGCACGCGCTTCCTCGCCCTCGGTCCCGAGGATCGGCAGGAATACGTCCATAAGCTCGCCGAGAAATACGCCGGTGAGCTCGGCAAGGGTAAGGGCGACAAGAAGGAAGACGGCAAGCGGCGGAAGGATGACCCCGTCGCCCCCGCCCCCGACGCCGCGAAGTAACCTCAGGCGCCGAGGTCTTTGATCCAGTCGGCTTGGCCGTGCTTCCAGCGGTCATGCGCCCAGAGCCAGTCCGCGCAGGCCTCGTCGGTCGAGCGCAGCCGCGTCTCGAGCCAAGCGTTGGCTTCGCGCGTCAGGCCGATTGCATCGCTGGCGCTCAGCGCCGCCGTCCGCAGTTCGCAGCGCCAGAAGCCCGTGCGCTCCGCCCAAAAAACCCGCGTCGCCGCTTTGTGCCGCTGCGCGATGAGGCCGGGCAGTTCGGTCACCGCGGCGGGGCGGCCAAGAAACATCAGGCGGGAGCCCGACTGGGTCGTCTGGTCGAAAAGGACGAGACTGAGGCCCCCTTCACGAACGTTGCGCATGACCCTGCCGAAGCCCTCGCGGCGGGAGGCGAGCTTCATCCCGAACCGCTCGCGGGCCTGCTTCACCCAGGCGTCGGCCGCGGGTTGGTTCAGTGGGCGGTAGAGCGCGACCCAGGGGCGGGCTCCCAGCTCGGGGGCGGCCAAGGTCACGGCCGTCATCATCTCCATCAAGGTGAAGTGAGGGACGAACAACACCGTGCCACCGACGTCGGGCGTCACTCTGGTCGGGCCGGCGAGCAGGCTGGCCGACACCGTGACTCGAGAGCGTACCTCGTCGTCGGTCAGCCACGGTGAGACGATGGAGAAGAGCCCCATCTCCGCCGCCCGTCGGCAGGAAAGTTTGCCGATTCGCCGGACCCACGCTTCGTCGCGGGCCGGGAAGGCCGCGCGGAGGTTGCCGCGCACCACGCGGCGTCGCAGGAGCCAGAGCACCTCGCCGAGCAGGGCGGCGTTGGCGCGGGCAAAGACCTCGGGGAGGCGGGCGAGGAGCCAGGCGTAGGTCGCGATCAGGGCCCGCATGCGCTTAGCCTGGCCGTTGTTCGAGCCGCAGGATCTCGCTGATATCGGTGACGAGGATCACGCGGCGGCCGAGGTCATCGCGCGCAAAATACTTGTCGGGCTGGCGTACCAGGTCGAACGGTTCATCCGGAAGGTTGTCCTCGTCGAACTCCATCTCGTCCACCGCGTCGATGTCGTCGAAGATGTGGGACCGGCGCAGCGGCTCGCCTTCGATGAGCATCGCCGGGTTGGAGAGCGTGCCGTTCTTCAGCAGGTTGACGAAGAGGCAGGGGTAGAAGTCGCCCGCGTAAGGCTCGAGGAACTTGTTCACCCACTGCCCGGGTACTTCCCAGCGGCGGTTGAGCACCACCACGTCGGAGAAGTGCACGCAGGGCTCGAGCCATTTGGCCACGTCGGGGTGGCGTTGCGTCAGTGGGCAGTCGACGACTGTCACGATGCGCTGCACTTGCCAGCCCGCGGTGGGCAGGATCCGGTGGAGGGCCTCCATCTGGTCGACGGCGGAGGAGCCCCCGTGCGTGATGAGGATACCCGCGTCGGCCTCGCCTGGGGAGGGTAGGGTGGTGGTTTGGGCCGCGAAGGTCCACGTGTCGACCGCACCGGCCTCAGCCTCCCGGGACTCGCGGAAGGTGCGGATGACCTTGCCCTCCGACCAGCCGTTCGCGGCGAGTTCGCGGGCGACCGCGAGGCGGCCGGAGCCGCGGAGGCCGAGGATCACGATGAGCGGCTTCATGCCTTGCGTCCGCAGCGGCCGAAGGGGGCGTTCTGACCGCGGTCGCGCAGCCAATGGTCCACCGCGACGAGCGCGGCCATGGCTTCGACGATCGGCACCGCGCGCGGCAACACGCACGGGTCATGGCGGCCCTTGGCGGTGAGTTCGGTCGCGCGGCCATCGGGACCGACGGTCCGTTGCGGTTTCAGGACGGTGGCGGTGGGCTTGAACGCGACGCGGAACACGACGGGCTCACCGTTGGTGATGCCGCCCTGCGTGCCGCCCGAGCGGTTGGTCGTGGTCCGGATGCGCCCGCCCTTGCGGACGAAGGTGTCATTGTGGGCGCTGCCGCGCAGGAGCGTGCCGGCGAAACCGCTGCCGAGCTCGAAGCCCTTGGTCGCCGGCAGCGAAAGCATCGCCTTGGCGAGGTCGGCCTCGAAGCGGTCGAAGACCGGTGAACCGAGGCCGGCGGGCAGGTTCTCGATGACGCAGCAAATCACGCCCCCGACGGAATCGCCGTCGGCGCGCGCGGCCCGGATGAGTGCGTCGATCTTCGCCGCGGTGGCCGGGTGCGGGCAGCGCGTCGGCGTGGCCTCGACCTGCTTGAGCGTCGGGGTCTTGGCGGGCGCGGGCATGCGGAGGTCGGCGACGCTCTCGACCCACGCGGTGATGCGGGCGCCGCAGGCGTGCTTCAGGACGGTCTTGGCGACGGCGCCGGCGGCGACGCGGGCGGCGGTCTCGCGCGCGGAGGAACGGCCGCCGCCGGCGATGGCGCGGATGCCGTACTTGGCGTCGTAGGTGAAGTCGGCGTGCGAGGGGCGGTAGGCGACCTTCATCTCCGCGTAGGCCTCCGACCGCTGGTCGGTGTTACGGATGACGATGGCGATGGGCGAACCGAGCGTGAGGCCGTCGGGGGAGATGCCCGAGAGCACTTCCGGCGCGTCGCCTTCCTTCCGCTGGGTGACGAGGGCGCTCTGGCCAGGTCGACGGCGGGCCAACTCGCTCCGGAGGAAGGCCGGGTCGAAGGGCACGCGGGGCGGGCAACCGTCGATGACCACGCCGAGGGCGGGGCCATGGCTTTCGCCGAAGGTGGTGATCCGGAAACTGTGGCCGTGGATGTTGCCCATGGGAGATGCTTAAAAAAGGAACGCCGCCGAGCCAGTGGTGGCCGGGCGGCGTCCGGGAGCGGGTCCGCCCGTCGCTTAGCGGCGGAGGTTCTGGGAGATGATCGAGATCAGCTTCTGGCTCTGGGGCAGGTTGCCGAAGGCGCCGTACTTGACGGTCACGGTGGTGAAGGCCTGCTTGGTGATGGGGTCCTCGGCCTTGGTGACGTCGACCTTGATTTCGAGGTCGCCGATGGCGCGGGCGAAGACGGTCACTCCTTGGAGCTCGTTGTTGGCCCCGCGTTCGTCGGTCTCGCCCATGCGCTTCATGTCGGGCTGGGAGTCGATGGCGCGCTTGACGGCGTTGAAGACGGCCTCGGTGTCGGTCGTGTTGAACTTGGTCACCAGGGTGCCGGTGACGTTGGAGAAGGTCGCCTCGCGGGAGTCGGGGTTGTCGACGCCCACCAGGGTGTTGCAACCCGTGACGGTGAGGGCGGTGGCGAGGAGGGCGAGGGAGGCGGCGAGCTTCATGGTTCGAGGACGGTGGTTGAGTGGTGACAGACAAAGCACAGCCGGGGCTCCAAGGCAATCAGTTTCGCCCCCCGGCAGACGCCCGGGCGGGTCGCCAAATCGTAATGGTTTAGCGGATACAATTGGGGCGGGGCCGCCGCCGGTCCCCCTCGGTGAAAGGATCGCGAGCCAGGTCGGCGCGGGGTACGACATGGCTGTTTTTAAGCATATTTCGTAAAACTATCACTGTTAATAACTTACAGTTTTAAGATTGGATTCATTCGTTTGGTCCGATCCGGGGGTGCTGTTAATAACAAAATGGGGCAAATTTCTTGACCAGTGGGGGCTAGTGGGGAAAAGTGGGTCGATAGGGGGCTTTACCCCACGAAATGTCCAATGGCACTCACATCGGTCTCTTCACTGGCATCCATAACGGAAAGCTGGACGAGAAGAACCGTGTCACCATCCCCGCGGCCTGGCGTTTTGAAGGCGGCGGCGAGACGAGTTTCCTCGCGATGTTCCATCCCGCGCTTGGCTCCATCGTCGTCTTCCCGCCCGCGATGGTGCGACGCATCTTCGACGCCGCGACGCAGGTCGCGGTGAGCGATCCCGACAAGATGGACGCGCTGAGCTTGCTCGGCGAGAACAGCATCGAGGTCGCGTGCGACAAGGCCGGCCGCATCACGCTCAACGAACATGTCGTCCGCCAGGCCGCGCTTGAACGCGATGTCGTGTTCCGCGGGGGCTTCACGACGTTCCAGATCGCCGCGGTCAATCCGCCCAAGACGGACCGCGATTCCGCGCGCACCCAGGTCATCCTGCGCGCCCTCCGGGAACTGGGGATCTGAGGTTGTATCTAAAAGTTACTTACACAACTCACACCTTATTCACAGCCCGCATGACCAGCCACGTTCCCGTCCTGCTTGAGGAGTGCCTCGCGCTCCTTGACCCGCGGGACGGGCGTGCCTACCTGGATTGCACCTTCGGCGGCGGCGGGCACACCGCGGCGATCCTGGACCGCGCCCCCGGCTGCACCGTCGACGCCCTCGATCGCGACCCCGCGGCCGCCGACCGAGCGGCCCCGTGGCTGGCCCGACACGCCGCACGCCTGCGGTTCCATGCCGAGAACTTCCGCGACCTCGACCGCGTCGCCGGTGACTTCGATGGCGTCCTGATGGACATCGGTGTCTCCTCGTTTCAACTGGACGAAGCGGACCGGGGTTTCTCCTTCCGCCACGACGCGCCGAACGACATGCGCATGGACACCCGCTCCGGCCGCAGCGCCGCCGAGTTCCTCGAGCGCGCCGACCGGCAGGAACTGGTCCGGGCCGTCCGCGATTACGGCGAGGAGCCACGCTGGCACCGGGTGGTCACCGCCATCGAGCAGGCCCGGGGGACCGGGCGCCTCGCCCGCACCGCCGCGTTCGCGGCACTGGTCGCCGAGGCGGCCCCGCCGGCGCCGGGCCCGCGCGGTGCGCATCCCGCCACCCGTACCTTCCAAGGGGTCCGTATCGCGGTGAACGATGAGCTCGGGGCGCTCGCCGAGGCCTTGCCCAAGGCGTTCGCCAAACTCACCACCGGCGGCGTGCTCGCGGTCATCTCCTTCCACTCGCTCGAGGACCGGATGGTCAAGCGCTACATGAATGGCGTGGCTGGTCGCCCGGTCGACCGCGACGACAACACCCTCCAGGACGACCGCGTCAAGCGCGCCGACCTCCTCACCCGCAAGGCGGTCCAGCCCTCGGACGCCGAACAAGAACGCAACCCCCGCAGCCGGTCCGCCCGTCTGCGCGCCGTCCGGAGGATCACCGCATGAGCCAGCGCCGCCTCCTCACGTGGTTCTTCCTCGTCGCGACCTTCTTCGTCGCGGCCGTCGGGACGATCAACGTCATCCGCCTCCGCATCCGCGGGGATGCCGTCGGTATGCAGATCCAGCGCCATGAACGTGCCTCCGCCGAGACCAAGAAGGAACTCGACGGCCTGAAGCGTAAGCGCGACCAAGGGCTCGACACCCTGCAGCTCATCCAGCGGGTCGGCGAGGACTTCAAACCCCCGACGCCCGAGCGCATCCTGTGGGTCCGACCTTATCCCGCGGCGCCCGCCACGGTCCCCCTCCTCACGCAGAGCCCGCGAACCGCGGCGCTCGATATCGCGTTCCGCCCCGCTGCGGAGCAGGGAGGAAAGAGCCCGCGATGACCCTGCCCCACGCCAGCCGAATGCGCTACCGTTCGCTGGCTTGGGTCGTGTCCGCCTGCTTTCTGGCCGTGCTCACCCGGCTGGTCTGGCTGCATTGGGTGGATGCGCCCGAGCTGCGCGCCGAGGCGATGCAGGCCCGCCGGGTCCGGCAGGAACTGCCGTGCCGCCGGGGCGAGATCCGTGACGCGCAGGATAACCTCCTCGCCGTCTCGGAGGATGTCTGGGACATCGGCGTCGACCCCGTCTCTCTGGATAAGAAGGACCTCGCCCGTACCGCCGAGGTGGCCGTCGCGCTCGGGGCCCCGCTACTCAAGGTGATGGAGGCTTTCAACCCGCCCCTGCGGCTCGATGGCGAAGGCGTCGAGCGCAAGGTTCGTTGGGTTGTCCTCGCCCGGGAATGCGGCGAGGAGACGGTCAAGCGGATGAAGGCCCTGAATATCAAGGCGCTGCGGGCGGAGCTCAAGTACCGGCGCAGTTACCCCAAGAACGCCCTCGCGGCCCATGTGCTGGGCTTCGTCAACAAGGAGGGCGAGCCCGCCTCCGGGATCGAGCGCGTGATGCACTCGCTACTTTCCGGCCAGAAAGGCTGGATCGAATCCGAGCGTGACGGCAAGCACCGGGAGATCGCGAGCATCCGCATCCGCGAAGTGGCTCCGGTCGACGGTAGCAACGTGGTGCTCACCCTCAACAGCCTGGTGCAGAAGACGTGCGAGGATGCCCTCGCCGCCGCCGCTGCGCGCTACAACCCCAAGGGGGGCATCATCATCGTGAGCGAGCCGCGCACCGGCCGCATCCTCGGACTGGCCAACTGGCCCACCTTCGACCTCAACCTTTTCTGGGACGCGAAGGCTGCGCCGATGGATAGCCAGCGTAACCGGGCGGTCTCCGACGTCTATGAGCCGGGTTCCGTGTTCAAGATCGTCTCGATCGCCGGGGCGTTCGAGGAGCATCTGATCACGCCGAACTCCGTCTACGACTGCGGCGCGACGCAGGTCCCCTACAAGGGACGCATGGTTTCTTTGCCCGCGGATTCCCATGCGCTCGGCGTGGTCGATATCCGCACGATCGTGCGCGAGTCCTCCAACCGCGGCACCGTGCAGGTCGGCATGCTTTACGCGGAGCGCCAGGGCGAGGACCGGTTCTTCGGTCTGATCAAGTCCTTCGGTTTCGGCGCGCCGTCCGGACTGATCACCGGCGCCGAGGTCCCCGGCCTGCTCATCTCACCGCAGTCGAACCAGTGGGCTTCCGCCATCTCCCGCATCCCGATGGGCCATTCGGTCAGCGTCACCGCGATGCAGATGCACTACGCGATGTCGGTCATCGCCGCGGACGGGCTCCTGATGCAGCCGCAGCTCGTGCTGCGCGTCGAGGATCCCAAGACCCGCCAGGTCGTGCTCGCCTACCCGCCGCGGTCCCGCGGCCGGGCCATCAGCGCCCGCACCGCGGGCGAGGTTGCCACGTTGCTGCGCACGGTTTGCGGCAAGGGCGGGACCGCGCCGATCGCCGACATCCCGGGCTACGAGGTCGCGGGTAAGACGGGCACCACCCAGAAGATCATCAACGGCAAGTATTCGACGACGCACCACGTGGCTTCCTTCGCCGGTTTCTTCCCCGTGGGTGACCCGCGCCTGGCCATCACCGTCATCATCGACGAACCCCAGGGCGAGGGCATCGCCTACGGCGGCAAGGTCTCCGCCCCGATCTTCCGCGAGGTCGCGGAGAAATGTATCCGTTGGCTGGACCTCCAGCCCGTGAGCCCCCGATGACCCCGCCCCCCGCGATGGAACGCCCGACTTTCCAGTCCTTGCTCCAAGGCCTCCCCGTGCTGGGTCGGTCCGGTGATTGGCATGCGCGCGTGACCTGCGTCGTCACCGATAGCCGCCGCATCATCCCCGGGGCCTTGTTCTTCGCCTTGCCGGGTCGCCGCGCGGACGGCCATGCCTTTCTCGACGACGCCATTGCGCGCGGCGCGGCCGCCATCGTCTCGGGCCAACCGGTGTCCGGATTGCCCGCCGTCGCGGCCGCTCAGGTCGCCGACCCGCGGCGGGTGCTCGCCGAGGTCGCCCGCCGCTTCCACGGCCACCCCGAGCAGGCGCTCCGCCTCGTGGGCGTGACCGGGACCAATGGCAAGACCACCGTCTCGACGCTGTTGCGTCATCTCCTGCAGGAGGGCGGGGAATCGTGGGGCCTCGTCGGCACGGTCCGTTACCACCTCGGTCGCCGGTCGATCCCGTCTTTCAAGACGACGCCGGAGTCGGCCGACCTCGCGGGTTTCTTCCGGCAGATGGCGGACGCCGGCTGCGCGGGCGCTTGTCTGGAGGTCAGCTCACACGCGCTGCACCAAGATCGCGTGCACGGTTTCCGGTTCGAGGTGGCGGCCTTCACGAACTTGACCCGCGATCACGTCGACTACCATGGCGACCTCTCGAGCTACCTCGACGCCAAGACCGCGCTCTTCGACGGCCGCACCGGGGAAGCCCCGGGCGTGGCCGTGGTCAACGTGGACGACCCGAGCGGGCGCGTGCTCGCCGAGGCTTGCCGCCGCCGCGGCCCGACCCTCACGTTCGGCCTCGCCGCGGACGCCGACCTGCGGGCGACGGATCTCGCGCTCGACACCGCCGGGGCGGCTTTTGCCGTCCGCTGGCAGGGACGCACCCAGCGCTTCACCTCGGCTTTGCCGGGCGATTACAACGTCTCGAACGTACTTTGCGCCCTCGCGATGGCCGCCGCCCTGGGCCGCGACTCGCTCGCGCTCGCGCCGGCGCTGGCCTCCTTCCCCGGCGTCCCGGGTCGCATGGAACGCGTCGAGGCCGGCCAGGCCTTCCCCGTCTTCGTCGACTACGCGCACACCGACGACGCCCTCCGCAACGCGTTGCGCATGCTGCGCGCGATCACGCCGGGCCGCGTCCTCTGCGTCTTCGGTTGCGGGGGCGATCGTGATCGCGGGAAGCGTCCGGCGATGACCCGGGCGGTCGCCGACCTCGCCCATGGGTCGTGGGCCACGGCGGATAACCCGCGCAAGGAGAGCCTGGACCGGATCTTCGCCGACATGCGCGGCGACTTGGGCCCGCTGCCGACCGTGGATTTCGTGCCCGATCGCCGCGATGCCATCGGGCGCGCGCTGGCCGCCGCCCGCCCGGGCGATTGCGTCGTGATCGCCGGCAAAGGGCATGAGACGACCCAGGAATTCGCCGACACCGTGGTGCCGTTTGACGACCGTCAGGTGGTCCGCGAGATTCTCGAAGCCAGGAGGGGCGCTTCCGCGTGATGCCCACCTTCGCCGCCGCCGACCTCGCCGCCTGGACCGCCGGACGCTGGACGAACGCGCCCGCCGCCGTCACCGGCTTCGGCACGGACACGCGGGCCTTGCGCCCCGGCGACGCCTTCGTCGCGATCCGCACGGACCGTCGCGACGGCCATGATTTCCTGCCCGCCGCCCGCGCCCAAGGCGCCGCTTGCGCCTTCGTCAGCCACGCGGTGGCCGATGAACTGCCCCAGCTCGTCGTCGCCGATGCGGCCGCCGCCTTGCGCGCCGCCGCCGCCGCCTGGCGCCGTCGTTTCACCGGTCCCGTCATCGGCGTGACTGGCAGCGTCGGCAAGACCTCCACGAAGGACCTGCTCGGGGCGTTGCTCGGCCCGACCGCCTTCGTCACCGAAGCCAACCTCAATAATCTGCTGGGTGTCCCGCTGATGCTCCTGCGCCTTGAGCCCGCTCGGCACCGTTTCGCCGTCATCGAGGCCGGGATGAGCGTGCCGGGCGAACTCCGCGTGAGCGCGGAAGTCATCCGGCCCGACCTCGCCATCGTCACCGCCGTCGCCCCGGTCCATCTCGAAGGCGTGGGTTCGCTCGCCGCGGTCGCACGTGAGAAGGCCACCTTGGTGGCGGCCTTGGCCGAAGGGGGTCGCGGGATCCTGCCGGCCGCCTTGCTGGTCTGGCCCGAGTTCGCCGCGCTCGCGGGCCGCTGCATCGCGGTGCGTTTCGCGGGTGAGCCCGCCCCGGCCGTCCCGCCCGCCCGCTTGGTGGAAGCGCGCCTCGGCGAGGAAGCCGGGCGTCGCCTCCTCTTCCTTGATGGCGAAGCTTTCCCGCTCGGGGCGGTTTCCGACGGTCTCGCCCGCAACGCCGCTTTGGCGATCGTCGCCGCCCGGCAAGTCGGCGCCGACTTGCCGACCCTGCGCGCGGCGCTCCTCGCCTGGTCGCCGCCGGTGGGGCGGGGCAGCCTGCATGTGGTCGGGGCCCAGACTTTCTACGTCGACTGCTACAACTCCAGCCCGGCGTCGCTGCTGGACGCGGCGCGCTGTTTTGATCGCCTCAGCGCTTCGTCCGCGCGCCCGCGTCTCTGGGTCATCGGCGGCATGGCCGAGCTGGGCGCAGATTCCGCCGCCCTGCACCGTGGCTGCGCCGCCGAGTTGCCCGTGCGCCCCCAGGACACGGTCGTCGCCTTCGGCGGCGATGCCGTCCAGGTGCTCGCGGGCTTGCCCGCTGGTCCGGGACCCCGCGTCGTCGCCACCTCCCTCGAGGCCGTGCGCGCCGCCGTCGCCGCGCACCCGGGCTTCGTCTTCGTCAAGGGAAGCCGCTCCTTCGCCTTGGAGCGCGCCTTGCCCGCCGCGCTCGCCGCTCACCTGACGTTCCACTAGGACATGCTTTACCTGCTCAAGAATCTCGAATCCATCTGGGGACCGTTCCGGCTCTTCGAGTATATCTCCGTCCGCGCGATTCTCGCCGGCTTCACCGCGTTGGCCTTGGGGATGCTTTTCTCCGGCCCCATCATCCGCGCGTTGTCCCGCCTGCGCCAGCCCGAGCGCTCGAAGGAACTCATGGGCGAGCTCGCCAAGGAAGGCGGCAAGGTCCCGACGATGGGCGGTCTGCTCATCGGCGCGGCCATGATCCCCGCGGTGCTCCTCTGGGCCCGTCCCAATGTCCTCGTCCTCGCCTCCCTCTGGTCCCTGCTGGGCATGGGCTTGGTCGGTTTCATCGACGATTGGCTGAAGGTCCGTCACGGCAGTTCCGACGGCGTCTCGGCCCGCCAGAAACTCGCCGGCCAGGCCCTCGTCGCGTTGGTGGCCATGGGGATCGTGCTGCTCGACCCCGCCTACCGTGACAGCTTTTGTGAGGTCTGGTTGCCGGTGCTGAAAGCGCCGGTCTGGTCGGTCAAGTCGGCCGGCCTGCCGTTCCTGGCCTGCGCTGGGGTCGCCGGGCTCTTCTTCATCCTCGTCTGTGTCGGTGCCTCGAACGCCGTCAACCTCACCGACGGCCTCGACGGCCTTGCGATCGGCTGCGTCCTGATCACCACGCTCATTTTCGGGGGGGTCGCCTACCTCGCGGGTCATGCCGTCTTCGCCCATTACCTGAATATCAGCCCGGTCGCCGGCGCCGGTGAGCTGGCCGTGTTCTGCGCCGCGCTTGTCGGCGGCGGGGTCGTCTTCCTGTGGCACAACGCGGCCCCGGCCGAAATCTACATGGGCGACGTGGGCGCGCTCGGTATCGGCGGCGCGCTCGGCGCGGTGGCCTGCCTCATGCATCAACCATTCCTGCTGGCCATCGCGGGCGGCGTCTTCGTGCTGGAGGCCCTCTCCGTCTTGCTCCAAGTGGGTTACTTCAAGTACACCGGCGGTCGGCGGTTGTTCCTGATGACGCCCATCCATCACCATTTCCAGAAAAAGGGCTGGGCTTCGACCAAGGTCGTCGCCCGCTTCTGGATTCTCTCCTTCCTTTTCGGCCTGCTCGGCCTCCTGTCCCTCAAGCTGCGATGAGCGACTTCCCCGACAGCCTCAAGCGACGCCTGGTGCGCCCGGCCGCCATCCTCGGCGACGGGGTCAGCGGCCGCGCGGTCGCCGCGACCCTCGGGGCCGCGGGTTTCGCCTCGGTCATCTACGATGCGCAGGGCGGCAATCCGGCGTTCGGTCCCGACGAAGCCGCGCGCCACGACCTGCTCGTCTACAGCCCCGGCTTCCCCCAGTCGCACCCGTGGCTCCTCGCCGCGCGTCGCGCCGGGTTGCATTGCCTCACCGAGCTGGATTTCGGGGCGATGCTCTGGACGGGCGCCGCCATCGCCATCACCGGCACCAACGGCAAGACCACGCTCACCGAGTTCCTCTCGTTCGCCCATAAGCGGGCCGGACAGGACGCCATCGCCTGCGGGAACGTCGGCCTCCCGTTCACCGCCCTGCACGCCACAGTTTCCAACGGGTCCTTCCTGGCGGTGGTCGAGGTGAGCTCCTTTCAAGCGGAGGACTTGCGGCACTTCGCGCCCGACGCGGTGCTCTGGACGAACTTCGACGAGGATCACCTCGATCGCCATGGCGAGCTCGAGAGTTATTTCCGGGCGAAGTTTCGCCTCATCGAGCGCATGCCGCCCGGCGGCGTCCTCGTCGTTGGCGAATCGGTGGTCGCGGCCGCCCGCGATTTCGGGATCGAACTGCCGCCCGACGCGTTGGTCGCGACGCGCGCGGAGGTCGCCACCACCATCCCTGTAGGTTCCGCTTTTGAGGCTTGGCCGCAACGCGAGAACTGGGCCCTCGCTGTCAAGTATTGGCAGGCCAAGGGGCTGCCGTTCCGGCACCTCGAGGAATCGGCGCGGCTCTTTCGTCCCGCCCCGCACCGCTTGCGCAAGGTCGCGGAAGCCCAAGGGGTCGAGTATTGGAACGACTCGAAGGGGACCAACTTCCATGCGGTGTACGCCGCGCTTGAGCAGTTCGACGTGCCGGTCCGCTGGATCGGCGGGGGCAAGTGGAAGGGCGGGGACCTCCGCCGCTTCGCCGAACGGCTCGCCCCGCGCATCGAGGCCGCCTACCTCATCGGCGAGACGGGACCCGAGTTGCAACGTCACTTCGCGGAGCTGGGTCGTCCGGCCCGCTGCTTCGCCGGACTCCAGGATGCCGTCGTCGCCGCCGGCAAGGAGTCGCACGGCCCCACCGCCATCCTGCTCAGCCCTGGCTTCGCCAGTTTCGACCAGTTCCGCGGTTACGCCGAACGCGGTACCGTCTTCGAGCGCGCGGCCCTCGCCCTCGCCCACCGGGCCTGATTTTCACCAATAACCCAAACACCCAACCCATACCACCCATGCGTCCACTCATCACCGTCACCGCCGTCGTGCTCTTGCACCTTTGCGTCATCGCCGTCCTTGTCGGCGTCAATGGCTGCCGTAGCACCACCGGGCTCGAGACCGACGGCGAACCGGTCGCCTACGCCTCCGGCGGTCGCGTCGGCGTCGCCACCCCGGCGCCGGTCGCGGGCCTCCCGCTCTCGACCCTCGCGCCCGCGCCGGTGAGCACGACCACTCCCCGGCTGGCCACGCCCGCCCCGACAAAAATCACCCCGATCACCGCGGTTGGCGCGGGCGGCGTCCACGTCGTCGTCAAGGGCGAGGGCCTCATCCTCGTCGCGGCCCGCGAGAAGGTCAGCGTCAAGGACCTCTGCGCGGCGAACGGCCTGACCTTGAACGCCAATCTGCAGCCGGGTCAGAAGCTGAAGATCCCGGGCCCGGGCACCGCCGCCGGCAAGACCACCGTTTCCCCGCCGCGCTCGGCCCCCGGCGCCAAGCCCGCGACCTCGCCGGCGCCGGCGATCGATTTCGCCCCACTGAAGCTCGCCCCGGTGGGTACCCAGCCCGCCGCACCGTTGTCCGACGCCCCGGCGGCCGTCCCCGCCAAGAAGTAACCCTCCGTTCGGTCCGCCCGCATGATCATCAAGGTCAAACCGGAACCCCCCGTCGCCCTCGCGGGCGCCGCCGTGGGGATCGTCCTGTTGGCCTTGGGGTTGGCCGTGTTCGGGCTCGTGGTGCAGTACAGCGCGGGTATCTCGCTCTCTGCGAGCAACCGCACGGCGGCCTTCGAGCGTCAGTTCATCTTTCTCATTCCCGCGCTCCTGGGGGGGTTCCTCTGCTATCGCCTCAACCTCGACCGGGTGCGCGAGTACCGCTGGTGGATCCTCGGCGGCGCGTGCTTCGCGATGCTCGCGGCCCGCGTCCCCGGTATCGGGGTCTCGGTCAACGGCTCCTGGCGCTGGATCGATCTCGGCCTGATCCGCCTGCAGGCCTCGGACCTCGGTAAGCTTGCGCTCGTCTTGGTGCTCTCGGACCTGTTGGCGCGCATGCAACGCCATACCCTCCGGGCGAAGTTCCGCATCTTCCAATTCTCCTCCCGCGAGCCCTATGTGTTCACGCCCGCGGGTTGGCGGGATTTCCGCGAAGGTTTCCTCAAGCCGGGCGCGGTGGTCCTCGGCATCGCCGCCTTCATCGCGCTGGGACCCGACCTCGGCACTATCCTGCTCTGCGTCGCCGTGGGTGGTATCATGATGTTCATCTCCGGGGTCCGCTGGAGCTACGTGCTGCCCACCCTGCTGATCGGCGCCACCGCCCTGCCCATCCTGATCCTCAACTGGCCCAACCGTCTCCGCCGGTTCGTGTCCTTCATCGACCCGTGGCAGAATCGCGGCGACGAGGCTTACCAACTGTTCGAAGGCATGATGGGGTTTGGCGTCGGCGGGTTGACCGGCAAGGGCGCGGGCTTCGGCCTGCAGAGCCGCGCTTACCTTCCCGAGGCCCATACCGACTTCGTGCTGGCGGGTATCGGCGAGGAATATGGGCTGATCGCGACCAGCCTCGTCGCCGCGACCTACCTCGCGATTTTCTACCTGGGCTACCGCGCCTTGCGCCAGTCGGCGGACCTCTACCGACTCAACGTCGGCCTGGGGGCGCTACTCTTTCTGGTGATCCAAGCGTTGGTCAACATGGGCGTGGTGACCGGCTTGCTGCCGACCAAGGGCATCTCGCTCCCGTTCCTCAGTTACGGTGGCACGAACCTCGTGATCATGGCTTGCATGGTCGGGCTCGTCCTCAACTGCATCCGCGCGGCGGCGCAGCCGGTCTTCACGCCCAGGGAGGCCCGCGCATGAATCGGGTGCTGCTCGCCTGCGGCGGGACCGGCGGCCACCTCGCCCCCGGGATCGCGTTGGCGCAGCGGTTGACCGAGGAAGGCCACGAGTGCCTCTTGATCGTGAGCAGCAAAGCCGTCGATGCGCGGATGACGGCCAACTACCCGCGTCTGCGCTTCGTTCCCGGTCAGGGCCGCGGTTTCGGCCCGGGCTTCCTGGCCAAGCTACGCTTCTTCCCGGCCTTGCTGGGGGCGGTGTGGTCCGCACACACGTTGCTCCGCGCTTTTAAGCCCGACGCTTTGGTTTGTTTCGGCGGTTTCATGAGTGTCGGACCAGCCCTCGCTGCTCGGTTGGGCGGCATCCCGGTCCTCGTGCACGAGGCCAACCGTCGTCCGGGCAAGGCGGTGCGGTTGATCGCCCGTTTCGCCCAATCGATCCATCTACCGGCGGGCGTGCGTCTGGCCGGCCTGCCGGCGGGTCGTCAGCATGATTCCGGTTACCCAGTCCGCGCTGAGATGCGCCCGCTCGCGAAAGAACTCGCCCGGCGCACGCTCGGGTTCCCGTCCACGGGGCGCTTGCTCCTCTTCACCGGTGGCAGTCAAGGCGCGGCTTCGCTTAACCGCTGGGTCGAGTCCCACCTGGACGAACTCGCCGCGCGCGGGATCCATGCGCTCTGCCTGACCGGCCCCGGGGGCCGTGATGAACGCGTGGAGCGGGCGGGTGTCGTCATCCATTTCCTGCCGTTTTGCCACCAGATGGCGACGGCCTATTCTGCAGCCGACCTTGCGGTCACCCGTGCCGGTGCTGGCACGTTGGCGGAACTCGCGACCTGTCGGACGGCGGCCATTCTGGTCCCGTTCCCGCATGCCGCCGACGACCACCAGACCGCGAATGCGCTGCAGGCCGCCGAAAGCGGCGCCGCGATCCTCCTGCCCGAGCGCGAACTCGGGCGTCTGGGAGAGGTCGCCTTCGGGTGTCTCGCTGACAACGCCGCGCTTGCGGCGATGCGCGATGCGCTGGCGCTCGCCGACGCGGCCAACCATTGGGAGGAGCTGGCCCGCGAGACCATCGAGTTAGCCCAAGCCCGCGCCCGGAGGGTCGCCTTGGCATGAGCGTCGCGGCCGCCACCTCCGCTTGGATGCTCGGCGCCTGCGGCATGGGCGTCGGCCCGCTCGCCATCTACCTGAAAGGGGAGGGGTGCGACGTCTCCGGCTGGGATGACGCCACCGGTAGTCCCATGGAAGTGCACTTGGCCAACGCCGAGATTCCCTTGTTGCGCGACCCCTGGGCCGCTGGGCGCGTCCCGCTGGTCGTCGGCCGTTCCAGCGCGGTCAAGCCGGGCCACCCCGCCCTCGACCTTGCGACGGCCAAGGGGGTCCGTCAATTGCGCCGCGGGGAACTGCTCGCCGAGCGCGTCGCCCACCGCCGTTTTGTCGCGGTTTGTGGAAGCCATGGCAAGACCACCACCTGCGGGATGATTGTCGCTGCGCTTGCGTCCGCCGGGGCGGACTTCGGTTATGTGCTCGGTGGGCTTTTTCGCGACCCCGCCTTCCCGCCCGCGCGCGCCTCCGCCACCTCGCCTTGGGTCGTCGCGGAGGTCGACGAGAGCGATGGCACCATCGGCGCCTTTTCCCCGGATGTCACGGTGGCGGTGAACCTCGATTGGGATCATCCCGACTACTACCGCGACGAGGCCGCGCTCGAAGGCGTCTTTCGCGCGTTGTTTGAGCGCACCCGGACGGCCGTCGTGATTCCCGCCGGCAACGAACGGTTGGAGCGGCTCACCGCCGGCCTGAAAGTTCCCGTGCTCCGCGTCGGCCTCGAGGGGGATTACCGGGCTCGACCCGTCGCCGGCGACCAGGCGACCTCGGTCTTGGAACTAGGCGGCCGTTTCCCCGCCGGGCCGGTGACCTTGCCCGTCGCCGGGACGTTTAATCGCGCCAATGCCGCGATGGCCCTGGCGGTGGCCCATCTCGTCACGGGTGGGTTGGCCGCGGAGCCGATGGCTCGCTGGCGTGGCATTCGCCGCCGGCAAGACATCCTCTTCGAAACCCAAGGCTTGCGCGTGCTCGCCGATTACGCCCATCACCCCACGGAAATCGGGGCGCTGCTGCAGTGGGTCCGCGAGACGCACCTCGGTCGATTGGTCGTCGTCTTCCAGCCCCACCGGCATACCCGGACGCGCCAGTATGCGGCGGAATTCCGCCAGGCGTTGAACGTGGCCGACTACGCGCTCGTGCTCCCCGTCTACGCCGCCGGGGAACCCGTGCTCGAAGGGGGCGGCTCCGACGCCGTGGTCGCCGGCTCGGCCCATCGCCTCGTGGCCGATCGCCGCGAGCTGGCGCCCTTGCTCGACGGGCTTTGCGCCGGGCAGGACACCGTGGTCGCCTTCGTGGGGGCCGGCGACATCGAGCGCGACGCCGAAGGGTACGCCAAATCATGGCGCCGCCGCGGCGCCGAAAGCCTCTCGCGCGACCTACCCGAACTCGTCGCCGGGAAACTTTCCCCCGCCGCCAGTTTGCGCGCCAATGAGCCGCTGGGGCGGCGCACCACCCTCGGGGTCGGCGGGGCGGCGCGTTGGTATGCGGAACCGGCGACCGTCGATGACGTGGTGACTTTACTTCGCGCGGCGGCCGAACTTGACCTCCGCTATTTCGTCCTCGGTCGCGGCTCGAACCTGCTCGTGCCGGACGAAGGGTATGACGGGCTGATCATCCACCTCGACACCGACCACTGGGGGCGGCTGGAACCCCTCGGTGAAGGCCGGGTCCGCGTCGGTGGGGGCGTCCGGCTCAAGGAGCTCTGTGGTTGGGCCGCCCGGGACGGCCTGACCGGCTTCGAGTTCCTCGAAGGCATCCCAGGCACCGTCGGTGGTTCCTTGCGCATGAACGCCGGCGCGATGGGCGGTTGGATCTTCGACGTCGTGGAATCCATCGAATGGCTGTCGCCCCACGGTCGGGTCCGGGCCGCCCGTCGCGATTGCTTCGACGCCCTCTACCGTGATTGCCCGCAATTGCACGGCGGCGTGGTGCTTTCAGCCGTGCTGCGGGCGACGGGGAGCGCCGAGCCCGCGGCCATCCGCCTCCGCATGGACGAGATGGCGACCCGCCGCCGCGCCTCGCAGCCGCGCGAAGCGAGCGCCGGCTGCGTCTTCCGCAATCCCGAAGGGGACAAGGCTGGCCGGCTCATCGACCAGGCGTCCCTGAAAGGCCGGTCGGTCGGTGCCGCCGCGGTCTCCCCCGTCCACGCCAATTTTCTCGTCAACGGTGGCGGCGCTTCGTCCGCCGACTTCCTGGCGCTCATGCGGGAGGTCCGGGCGGCAGTCCGGGCGGACACCGGCATCGAACTGCAACCAGAGATCATCGCGCTCGGCCGCGAATGGAAGGACCTACTATGAGCCCCGAACGCGAAATCGTCGTGCTCTGCGGCGCCGTCTCGCCTGAACGCGACGTTTCGCTGCGCTCTGGCCGGGCCGTGGCCGGCGTGCTGCCGGGCTCCCGACTCGTCGAACTCGACGTCAATGCGCTGCCCGAGTGGCTGGACGGCGAACGCCACGTCGTCCTGCCGGTCATCCATGGCGACTACGGCGAGGACGGGGCGGTGCAGGCCGACCTGGCCGCCCGCGGGATCCCCTTTGCTGGTTGCGATGCCGCGGCCAGCCGCCTGTGCATCGATAAGGTGGCGACCAAGCAGGCGATGCGCGCCGCCGGCGTGCCCGCTATCCCGGAGGTCGCCTTCACCGGCGAAGCCAAGCCGTCGGCCGCTGCGCTCGTCCGGGAACTCGGGCCCCGCGTGGTCCTGAAGCCCGCGGACAAAGGGAGCAGCGTCGGGCTCTTCGTCTGTGCGGACGAGGCCGAGGTCGCCGCCGCCCTGGCGGCGATCCCCGCGACCGGCCGCTGGATGGCCGAACGGCGCCTGACCGGCCGCGAACTTTCGGTCGGCTTGCTCGAGGGTCGCGCGATGGGGGTGGTTGAGATCGTCCCCCTGACCGGGGTCTATGATTACCGGAATAAATACACCAAGGGTTCGGCGGAATACCGTTTTCCGGCCCCGCTCGAGGCGCCGACCACCGCGGCCATCCAACGGGCGGCCGAAGCCCTCTTCGCCGCCGGCGGCTGCCGCGACTTCGCGCGCGCCGATGTCTTCCTCGAGCCCGATGGAAACTTCTATTTCCTCGAGATCAACACCATGCCGGGCATGACCGAGACCAGCCTCATGCCCAAGAGCGCCACCTGCGTCGGCCTGGACTTCTCCGCGCTCGTGCGCCGCATGCTAGCTCCGGCTCGGCAACGCGCCCGCGGCGTCCGCCTCACCTGATATGAGTATCTTCCGTCGACTTTTCGGTAAGCGCCCTGAGACCTTCCCCGGTCCGAAGGACCGCGACTGGCGCGCCTTGGTCCCGCAGGATATCAACCGCGTGCCCGGCGACGCCATCGGCCGGCGGCGCGCCGTCCGGTCGCGCCTGCCCGTGGTGCTGGCCGTCCTCTTCTTCGCGACCCTCGGCGGTTTGGTCTGGTATGTGATCGACGAGGGCGCGGGCATCCCCGCCGCGACCGCCGGCGGCATCAAGTTCAAGACCGATGGCCTGCTCGGCACCGATTATGTCCGCAAGGCCTTGGCGGCCCACCCGGAAGGCGCGGGGCACGATGTGCGTTCGATCAAGGAGGAATTGCAAAAAGACAACCAGGTCCTCACCGCCGATGTCAGTCGCGGGATGGACGGCGTGCTGAATGTCCGTCTCACCGAGCGCAAGGCCGTCGCCCGCGTCGTCGTCACGCCGCCGACCGGCCCGATGATCGTCCGGTTGATGGACCCGGCGGGCGTGACCTTCGCGGGCGCCGGTTATCCCCCCGCCGCGGTGCGCGGGCTACCCGAGATCGTCAACTACCGCTCGACCGGCTCGGGCGACGCGATGGTGATCGAAGGCGCCGAGATCGCCGGCCCGTTCCTCGCTACGGCGATGAGCGAACGCTACCGGGCCTATTACAACCAGTGGGCGGCGCTCTCCCTCGCCGATTGTTTCGGCGAGCATGAGGACGCCCCCGGCTCGAGCCTGCGGGTCTTGCTGCGCCCAGGCAGCCAGCCGGCCGACCGACCGGCGCTGACCGAGATCGTCTTCTCGACCGCCAAGTGGCGGGCGGAGTTCGGCATCCTCAAGGCCCTCGACCTCGAGGCCTTGCTGCGCCGACCGGACGCCACCGCCGCCGCCTACGTGCTCAAACTCTCAATCCAGAATCGCACCAACTCCAAGCCCGTCCCCGAACCCCGCCTCGTCCCTGTCACCCGATGAAACCCAAGTCCAAGCCCCTTCCTTCGCTCATCGCCGTCATCGACGTCGGGACCCATAAGACCGTCGCCCTCGTCGGCCAACTGATCGACGGCAAGGCGCGGATGCTGAGCTACTCCGAGCGGCGCACCGACGGGGTCGTCAAGGGGACCGTGACCGACCTCGAGAAATTGCAGCGTTGCGTCCATGAAGTCGTCAACGACGTCGAGCGCGGGGCGGGGCGGGCGTTGGAGGAAATCTACCTTTCCATGTCCGGGCCGGCGGCCGAGGGCGAGCGCGTCAAGGGCATCATCTCCGTCCCCGCCGCCGACAATCGCGTCACCCGCCAGGACCTGAGCGACGCCGTGGCCTCGGCCAAGCGGTTGGAACCTCCGGCGGGTCGCGCGACGATTCTCTACATGCGGCAGCCGACCATCCTGGACAACCGTCCGGTGGTGAACCCGGTCGGGATGACCGGCCGACGGCTCGAGGTCTTGTTCTGGCGCGTCACGATGGACGAGGCGAACCTGCGTTTGCGCGTCGGGATGGTGAACGCGATGAGCATGATGCTCCGGGATTTCATCCTCGCTTCCCACGCCGCGGCTTGCGCCGTCGCGACCGAGGCGGAGAAGCAGGGCGGGGTACTCCTCATCGACATGGGCGCCGGGACCACGGATTGGATTCTCTACTACAAGGAGCATATCCTTTGCGCCGGCTCGATCCCGGTCGGCGGCGAGCACCTCACGAATGACCTCAGCGTCGCGTTGCGCGTAAGCCGGGAGACCGCGGAGGACCTCAAGCAACGCTTCGCTTCCGGGGTTCATCGGGACAACGACCTCAACCAAACCATCTGGAAGGACGGCGACCGCGGCCTGGGCGACCAGCAGTTCAATCGGGGCACCATCACGAAAGTCAGTTCGCTGCGGTACCAGGAGACCCTGGAGTTCGTGCGCAAGGACATCCTGCGCCAGCTGGACCAGATCTTTCCGGAGCACCCGACCAAGCTGGACCAGCACCTGCTGCCTTCCGGCGTCATCCTTACCGGCGGCTCGGCGAATCTCCAGGATGCCACCGAGGCCGTCCAACTCGTGCTCGGGCTGCCGGCGCGCGTCGGGGTACCCTCGTTCGAGGTCGAATCTTTCCGCAAGCCTGAGTACGCCGGGGTCGTCGGGATGATGACGGCGGCGATCACGGACGCGCCGGTACCGGTGCGTCGCCCGCAAGGTTTCCTCGCGACGCTCCGCGACCTCTTCCGTTTCTAAGCATGGATCGCGCCCCTTCCATCCTCTTGATCGGCCTAGGCGGCGCGGGCTGCTCCATGGTGTCGCGTCTCGCCCCGGCCTTGCCGGCGGAAGTGCAGGTGCTCCGGGTGGATACGGACGCGCGCTCCGTCGCCGAGGGTGGCGCCGGCGCTGCCTTGCAAATCGGCCGCGCCCAGACCCGCGGGATGGGGACGGGGGGCGAGCCCGCCGTCGGGGCCGTCGCCGCCGAAGCGGAAGAAGCCGCCTTGCGGCGTGCCTGCATCGGCCCCGCCTTGGTTGTTTTGGTCACGGGACTCGGCGGTGGCACGGGCAGCGGAGCCGCGCCCGTGGTCGCGCGGGTCGCTGCGGAAGCGGGCGCCACCGTGCTCGCCTTCGCCACCATGCCATTCTCCCATGAAGGGGAACGCCGCATGCGTCAGGCCAACGAAGGTGCCATCGCGCTCGGGCAGAAGGCCCATGGCCTGGTGTTCGTGCATAACGACCTTCTGCTGCAGCAAGTTTCCAACGAGGCACCGCTCTCGGAGACATTCGCGGCCGCGGACGCCTGGGTCAGTGGTGCCCTGCGCGCGCTGGCGGCGGCGTTCGAGCCGGGGGCCTTGGTGCCCGTCGACCCGGTCGCCTTGCGGAGCATTCTGGCTAGCCCGGGCTCGCCGACCCTCTTCGCCTATGGCGTCGGGAGCGGGGCCGGGGCGGCCCTGCAGGCGGCGCACGCCGCGGGGAGTTGCCCGCTCGCCCATGCCCCGGGAGCGGTCACCAAGGTCGCCGCGCTTTTCGTGTACGTCGCGGGCGGTCCGACGATGACTTCTAATGACGCCTTCGAGGCGGTCGGCGCCGTTCGACATCGTTTCGGAGGGGAGACCACCACGCTGCTCTGCGCCCGGATCGTCCCGGACTTCGGCGACCGCGTCGAAGTCTCCGTCCTGGGCGCGTCCTTGCCGGCCCCCAAGCCTGCGCCCAAGGCGCGCAAAGGCGCCAAGGCGGCCGATGCGGCGCAACCCTTGTTCGGTTTCGCCACCGAGGAGACGATGCGACGCGGTCTGTTCGGCGGCACGCCCATGACCTTCATCGAAGGCCAGGACGTCGACGTCCCGACCTACATCCGTAAGGCCGTCCGCCTGCCGGGCGGCTGAGGAAAGTCGCTTCCCGGTTGCGCCCGTCGGCCCCGCTCCTAACTTGCCAGCCATGCCCGCCTACGATGTCGCCGCCCTGCGCCGGGACTTCCCGATCCTCGGGCGGACCGTGCATGGCCGCCCGCTGGCGTACCTTGATAACGCCGCGACCTCGCAGAAGCCCACGGTGGTGATTGAGGCGTTGACCCGCTATTACTCCGAGCAGAACGCCAACGTCCACCGCGGGGTCCATCTCCTCAGCGAGGAAGCCACGACGGCCTACGAGGCCGCCCGCGGGTCCGTCGCCCGGTTCCTCGGCTTGGCGGACGGCCGCGGCTGTGTCTTCGTGCGCGGCGCCACCGAAGGCATCAACCTCGTGGCCGAATGCTGGGGTCGCGTTCACCTCAAGGCCGGCGACGAGATTCTCCTGACGCAGATGGAGCACCATGCGAACATCGTGCCTTGGCAGGTCATCGCGGAGCGGACCGGCGCCAAGGTCGTCGTCGCCCCCGTCACGCCGCGCGGGGAGATCGACCTCGTCGCCTTCCAGGGGTTGCTCTCGCCTCGCACCAAGCTCGTCGCCTTCGCCCACGTCTCCAACGCCCTCGGCACCGTCAATCCCGCCGCCGCGATGACGCGACTCGCCAAGGCCGTCGGCGCCACGGTGCTGATCGACGGCTGCCAGGCCGCCGCCCACTTCAAAGTCGATATCCCGGCCCTCGGTTGCGACTTCTACGCCTTCTCCGGCCACAAGACCTTCGGCCCGACCGGCATCGGCGTGCTCTGGGGGCGGCCGGAACTGCTCGACGCCCTGCCGCCGTACCAGTTCGGCGGCGACATGATCCGCAAGGTCGACTTCGCCGGCACCACCTTCCGCGAGGCCCCCGAGCGTTTCGAGGCCGGCACCCCGGACATCGCCGGCGTCCTCGGCCTGGCCGTCGCCTTGGAGTATTTCATGCCCCGCCAGCCCGTCGCGCATGCGCATGAGCAGGCCTTGCTCGCCGCCGCGACCGCGCGCCTCCGCGCCATCCCGGGGCTGACCATCGTCGGCGACGCGCCGGAGAAAGTCGCCGTGCTCTCGTTCAACATCGCCGGCGGCCACCCGCACGACATCGGTACCTTGCTCGACGCGGACGGCATCGCCATCCGCACGGGGCACCATTGCTGCATGCCGCTGATGAAGCACCTCGGCATCCCGGGTACGGCCCGCGCCTCCTTCGCGTTCTACAACACGCTCGACGAAGTCGACCGCCTCGCTGTCTCGCTCGAGAAGATTCGCCGGATGATGGCCTAGGCGGGCGGTACCGCTCGCCGGATCACATCGAGGATTCCCTGTACCTCCCAATTCCGTGCCGGTCCCTCGAGCCCGAGGTAGTGGCGGGCTTCGCGCACATCCTCGGGGTGGTTGCCGGGTGGCCATTCCAACCAGACGCTTTCCAGTGGCACCCGCGGGGAGGAAAGCAGCGGTAGCAGCGCGTTGATGGCCAAGGTGTCCGCCCGGCCGTCCGGCACCACCCGGCAGAATACCTCGTCGATCAAGCGCCGACGCAGGCCGCTTAGGGGCGCGGAGGGAATATCGGCCCCCCAGCCCCGCAAGTCATTGCGCCAATCCGGTCGAAGCCGGTTCAATTCAAGGTACTGGGCCAGGCGGCGGTAGGGGTGTCCTGCTGGCCGCAGCCCGCGCAGCCGCCACCGGCCGCATTTCTCCATGTAGAGCGCGTCGAGCCCGAGCAGCAGCATCTCCTCGGGAGGGTGGCTGCGGGCTAGCTCAGACATCGGGCCGCGGTTGCCGCCGAACCCGAGCGACTCTACCACCAGCTCATGGCAGGCCGGTTCCCAGCCAACCTCGCGGATGCGTTGTCGGGCGAGGCGCAGTTTCGCCGTGAAGCGAGAGGCGGCCCGCCGGCGCAGCCCCGGGGCGGTCGTGGGTTCGGCCTCCCGGACCCGTCTGGCTACCTCTCCCGCCCGCCCGCGCAACTCCAGTAAAGCATCCTCTTCGGCTAAGTCCTCCAGGTCGCGAGGGAGGTGCGGGAGAAGCACGACCGCCTCCGGTTCATGCCCACTGGCGGTCTGCACGCTGCATAAGCCCGGGAGCAGCACGGCGTGCAGCACCACGCCGCTGAAGCGAGGGTCCGAGGCATGCCCATGCGACTCCCAGTCGCGGCACCGCAGGTGGATCTCGACGTCCCCGCGGACGCGGCGACCGGCGACGCGCAACTCCGCCCCAAGGAAGTCGGGTCCAGCCCCCCGGTTCCAGTCTCCCGGGTTCACGACCTCGATGGTGGCGCCGGAGGCGGCGGGCAGCGGGCCGCGGACTTCACCGCTCGCCCACAGCCGTTGGATCGCCCGCTCGCCGATGGCGAAAGGCCCGTAAGGTCCCTCGATTTCCTCCACGCGGTCGCAGGTACTCATCCCGGAAGCGAAACCTAGGCCGGCGGGATTGTGAAAGCAGGAGAAAGACCAAGGGTAATCCTCCGAATCCGCTTGAGAGGAAACCCCGGCGACCCTTGTATCCAATCCACGGAGAGGTGGCAGAGTGGTCGATTGCACCTGACTTGAAATCAGGCGAGCCGCAAGGCTCCGAGGGTTCGAATCCCTCCCTCTCCGCCCGAAGGGTGGAGAGGGAGGGATGAGAACCCTTGGGTTCGGCGAAGGCCGCTAGGCCGAGCAGGCAATGCCGTAGGCATTGGGCCGACAGGCCCGGAGCGCAGCGTAGTCAATCCCTCCCTCTCCGCCCGAAGGGTGGGGAGGGATGAGAACCCTTTTAAAGGGCTAGGGTCAGGGACAGGAAAGACATCGGGTAGGGCTGACCGTCCCGGTCGGCCGTGAATCTGTCGGGATAGCGGCGGACGAGTAGGGACGCTCGTCCCTACCCGCGCGAAGCGCGCCTGAAGTGGCATCAGCTACCCTCGACGCAGCACTCGACGCAGCACTCGACGCAGCACTCGACGCAGCACTCGACGCAGTACTCGATTCAGTACTCCGTGATCTTCCTCTGACCCTGCCTCTCATTTGACATCCCTCCCGCCAAGGGCAGACCGCCGGGTCTCCACGCATGCCCCGAAACAAAAACTATCCCAAGACCTTGCCTGAGGCGGTCGAGTTCTGCCTCAAGCGACTGCCGGTGAAGACACTCGAAGCCTTGCTCCAGCCGGCGACCGACGAACAGGATCACCACTTCGGTCTCGGGATGTGGGTCCGCAACAACCTCGGCCTGTGGCAAGGCAACGGAGCCTTGCTGGAGGCCATCCACGCCTGGCATCCCGATGATGCTTCCGGCCCGATTCTCGACGCCTTGGTGGCCTTTCTCCGTCAGCATAAGGACTGGAAGCTCCGCCGTCGGCTGCTTCGTGCGCCGAAGCCGGACTCAGCCCCCTGATCTTGGGCTAACCCTCGCAAGGAGCCTTTCCCCTTGTCAGGGGTGGGGGTGCCTTTAACTCTCATCCCATGGGCACCCCTCCCATCGGATTGGCCTTGCGGCGCGGTCGGCTCCTGGGCCGCTCGGTCTGGCTTCTCGCGGTCGCCGCTCTCGCGTCGGCCGACGATTTTAGCACCCAAGTCCGCCCGATTCTTCAGGAGTCCTGCTTGGACTGTCATTCGACGAAGAAGCAAAAAGGGGACCTCGATCTGGAGCGTTTCACTTCGTTGGCTGAGGTGAAGCGTGACCCGAAGGTCTGGGAAGAGGTGCTGGAACAGGTCGCCAGTGGCGAGATGCCGCCCAAGAAGGAGAAGCCGCTCTCTACGGCCGCGAAGCAGACGCTGCTCAATTGGACGCACGCGACACTCGAGGCCATCGCGTTGGCCCAGGCCGGCGACCCTGGCCCGGTGGTCCTTCGTCGTCTCTCGAATGCCGAATACACTTATGCGGTGCGTGACCTGACGGGGTTGGCCTCCCTTGACCCGGCCCGGGAGTTCCCCGTCGACGGTTCCGCCGGCGAAGGCTTCACGAATGTCGGGTCCGCGTTGGCGATGTCCCCGGGCCTTCTGGCCAAGTACCTCGACGCGGCCAAAGAAGTCGCGCAACACGCCGTACCGTTGGCCGATGGCATCGCGTTCTCCGCGAAGACGACCAAGCGCGACTGGACCAACGAGAAACTTGCCGCGATCAAGGCCTTCTACGCCCGCTACAGCGGGACGGCCAAGGGGGAGAGCCGCCTCGTGCAAGGCATCAAGGTGGACGTGACCGGAGGGGAGGGGCGCTTGCCGCTGGCCCGCTACCTCACGGCCACGTTGATGTATCGCGAAGACTTGCGCACGGGCACGAAGTCGGTCGCGCAGTTAGCCGCGCAACTCGACCTCAACGCCAAGTACCTCGGCCAGCTCTGGGCCGTGCTCAATGACCCCAAGCCCTCGCTCTTCCTCGAACCGATCCGAGCTTCGTGGCGTCAAGCCCAGCCGGCCGACGTCTCGGCTTTGGTGGCGGCGATCAATGCGTGGCAGGGCTCGCTCAGCCGGTTCGGTGCGATCGGCCATATCGGCAAGGTCAACGGCCCCGCGGGCTGGCAACTGCCGGTGAATCCGATCGTCACTTCGGAGGACTTCCGGGTGATGGTCCCGGAAGGCGTCGCGCCCAAGGCTTACCTGGTCTCGCTCGCCCTGCTTGCGGACCAGCCGTCGGGTAAACTCACCTGGAGCAAGGCGCGCGTGGTGGTGAAGGGTAAGCCCGACATCGCCGTCGCCATGCCGGTGGACACCTCCAGCGGGGTCATTGAGGTGACGCTGCCGGGCGGACTGCCCAAGGGAGCCGAATTCTTGGTCGAGTGCCGCCTGGCTAAGGATATCAGCGACGGGGCCTGCCTGCAAGCGAGGGTGCTGACCGCCCCGCCGGCCGCGGCGCTTTCGTTGGTCCCGACGCAAGCACCGATCAACAAGAAGAAAGGGGGCCTCTGGAGCGATGGCGAGGGCGCGATGGGCTTCGCCGCGCCGTTGCTGGCGGCGGAAGGTGGTAAGGTCCGGCAGGAGCTGCTCCGCGCGGCCCAGGAATTCCGCGAGGTGTTCCCCGTCGCGCTCTGTTATGCCCGCGTGGTGCCGGTCGACGAAGTCGTCACCCTGACCTTGTTCTACCGCGAGGACGACGTCCTGCGGCGGCTGATGTTAGACGAGGCGGCCACGGCCGAATTGGACCGCCTCTGGGCGGAGCTCCATTTCGTGAGCCAAGACGCCTTTCAACTGGTCGAGTCGTTCGACGCTTTGTACCAATTTGCCACCCAGGATGCCAACCCCAACGCCTTCGAGCCGCTCCGTGAGCCGATCAAGCGCCAGGCGGCGGAGTTCCAACAGGCATTACTCGCGGCCGAACCCAAACAAGTGGAAGCCGTCGTTCGCTTGGCCGCCGATGCCTGGCGCCGTCCGCTGAAGGACGGGGAGGCCGACCAGCTTCGCGCCCTCTACCGCGACCTCCGCCGGCAGGAGCTGCCGCATGATCTCGCGGTCCGCCGATTGATCGCCCGCGTGCTGGTATCCTCGGCTTTTCTGTATCGCGGGGAGAAGGCCGTCGCCGGCGAGAAAGCCGCCCCCGTTGACGATTGGGAACTCGCCACCCGTCTCAGCTTCTTCCTGTGGTCCTCCGCGCCCGACGCGGAACTGCGGGCGCTTGCCGCCGCCGGTAAGCTTCATGAGCCGGCCGTGCTCGCCGCCCAGATGCGTCGCATGGTCAAGGATACCAAGGCCGAGCGGCTGGCCCGTGAGTTCGGTTGCCAGTGGCTGCACGTGCGCGACGTCGCCAGCCTCGATGAGAAGAGCGAGCGCCACTTCCCGACCTTCCTGTCCTTGCGGGGCGCGATGCAGGAGGAGGCCGAGCGCTTCTTCGCCGACTTCTTCCAACAGGATCGCCCGGTACGCTCGCTCCTCGATGCCGACCACGTGTTCGTGAACGGCCCGCTGGCTCGTCACTATGGACTCAAGCCGGTGGGCGAAGGCTGGCAGCGGATCGACGGGGTGCGGGCCCAAGGTCGCGGCGGCATTCTCGCTTTCGCCGCCACGCTCGCCAAGCAGAGCGGCGCCTCCCGCACCAGCCCCATCCTGCGCGGCAACTGGCTGAGCGAAGTTTTGCTGGGGGATAAACTCCCCCGTCCGCCCAAGGGCGTCCCGCTCCTGCCCGAAACCGCCCCGCCGGGCCTGACCGAGCGTCAGTTGATCGCACAGCATAGCCGCGACCCCGCGTGCGCGCGTTGCCACGACCGCATCGACCCGTTCGGCTTCGCCTTGGAAGGCTTTGATGCCATCGGGCGGGCCCGGGCGACGGATGCCACCGGCCTGGCGATCGACACCCGTGCCGTCTTGCCGGGCGGCGTGGCGGTCGATGGCTTGAACGGCCTGCGCGATTACCTCGTCACGCAACGGGGCGACGATTTCCTCCGTCAGTTCAGCCGCAAGTTGCTCGGTTATGCCCTCGGGCGGGCCGTGCAGCTTTCCGATAAGCCTCTGATCGACGCCTTGGTCGCCCGGCTCCAGGCCGGCGAAGGCCGCATCGGCGGCGCGCTGGAACTCATCGTGCTCAGCCCGCAGTTTCGCGACGTCCGCGGCCGTGACTTCAAAGCCACCCCTTGACCTTATGAACAAGCATCACTTCGGCCGGCGCACCTTCCTCCGCGGCCTCGGCGTGACCATGGCGCTGCCTTGGCTCGAGTCGGCCAATGTCTGGGGCGACGAGCCGAAGAAGGACCGGCCCGCCAGCGAGGCGCCGGTGCGCATCGCCACGCTCTTTTCCGGTAACGGCTTCCACTCGAAGGAATGGTGGGCGAAAGGGGAGGGTGAGGGCATGGAACTCGGCAAGGTGCTGACCCCGCTGAAGGACTTCCGGACCAAGCTGCTCTTCGTCAAGGGACTCTACCATGAGGAGGCCCGCAAGGGGAACATCCACAGCTCGCAGACCGGCAACCTGCTCTCCGGTGCGCCCATCACCTCGGGGGGAGAGATCCGCTCCGGGACCAGCTTCGACCAGATGGTCGCGCAGACCTACGGTCGCTCGACCAAGGTGCCGAGCCTCGTGCTCGGCTGCGAACGCTCGTTCCCCGGGGTGCACAAGAATTACTCCATGCTCTACAGCTCGCACATCTCGTGGAGCTCGCCGACGACCCCGACCCCGCTGGAGATCTACCCGGCCCTCGCCTTTGATCGTCTCTTCAAGGACGCCGCCGCGCCCGGCGACCGCAGCGTGCTCGACGCGGTGCTGGGTGAGGCGGGAGACCTTCGCCGTAACGTCAGCCAGACCGACCGCCAGAAGCTTGATGAGTACCTCGACTCCGTGCGCGATGTCGAAAAGCGCATCGAGTCGGCCGGCCGCCGGGGCGAATTGCAGGGTTGGCGTCCGACGCTCGACCGCCCGGACATCAAGCGCCCCGCCGACGGCATCCCGCAGGACATCGCGGAGCACATGCGCCTCATGTGCGACATCTTGGTGCTGGGCTTCCAGACCGACACCACCCGCGTGACCACGCTCAAGCTCAATAACGACCACAGCGCGCTGCGCTTCCCCCATATCACCTCCTTGCAGCAGCCCGGCCACGGCATCGATTACATGATCCACCACCTTCTGTCGCACTCCGACGGCCAGGACTGGCTCAAGATCAACCAGTTCTTCATGGCGCAGGTCGCCTACCTGGCCCGCAAGATGGAGGCCATCCAGGAAGGCCCGCGCACGCTGCTGGACAATACCATGTTGATGCACTGTTCCAGCATGATGGCTGGCGCGAAGCACGACAACGACCAGCTTCCCGTCATCCTGCTCGGTGGCGCCGGCGGTCGCTTGCAGGGAGGACGCGTGCTGGATTACAAGGGTAAGCCTGATCGCCAGCTTTGCCGCCTCTTCCTGTCCATGATGGACAAGGTCGAGGTCCGGCCGAAGACCTTCGGGGACGCGACCAAACCCTTGGAAGAGGTCTAGGTCGTTTCCCGGAAACCTTTCCAACGGGCCAGTGTCCTAGCTCGGATGCCGTTTCGTCGTACCCTCTTCCTGCTCGCGTCCGCCTTCGGTGGTCCCTTGGTCACGGTCGCCGGTCCGGCCGCCACCGCTCTCCAACCTTTTATCGAGAAGCATGAATTAGCGGGCGCGGTAACCCTCGTGGCGGACAAGGAGAAAGTCCTCTCCATTGAGACGGTTGGTTTCGCCGACATCGCCGCCGGTAAACCGATGACCCCCGACACCCTTTTCTGGATCGCCTCGGAGTCCAAGGCGATGACCGCGGTCGCCGTGCTGATGCTGGTCGACGAGGGGAAGCTGGCCCTGGATGACCCGGTGGAAAAATACCTGCCGGAGTTCCGTGGTCAGATGGTCGTCGCGGAGAAGGACGGGGCGCATGTGCTGTTGCGCAAGCCCGTGCACCCGATCACCCTGCGGGAGGTACTCAGCCACACGAGCGGCCTGCCGTTCAAATCCGCGGTGGAGGAGCCGACCCTCGATGGGCTTCCGCTCGCCGTAGCGGTGCGCAGTTACGCGATGAGCCCTTTGCAGACGGAGCCGGGGACCAAGTACCAGTATTCCAACGCGGGGATCAACACGGCGGCGCGCGTTCTCGAGGTCGTCAGCAAGCGGAAGTACGAGGAGTTCATCCAGCAACGCCTCTTCACCCCGCTTGGCATGAAGGATACGACCTTCTGGCCCACCGCGGAGCAGGTCGATCGTCTCGCGAAGACCTACCGCCCGACCAAGGATAAAGCGGGTCTCGAGGAAGCCCCGCTGGGTCAGTTGATCAAGCCGCTGACCGATCGCGACCACCGCTTCCCGATGCCAGCCGGTGGTTTGTTCTCGACCGCTCGCGACACCGCCCGGTTCTGCCAGATGCTCCTCAACCATGGTGAACTGGGCGGACAGCGCTACCTGAGCGAAGCGGTCTGGAAGGAACTCACTTCCCGCCAGACCGCGCCGACGATCAAGGAAAGCTACGGTTTCGGTCTCACCGTCGGCCCGGATGGCTTCGGTCATGGCGGCGCGCACGCGACCAACATGGACGTGCGGGTGAAGCCGGAACTGGTCCTCATCTGGATGGTCCAGCATGCGGGCTTCCCGGGCGAAGGCGCCAAGGCGCAAGGCGTCTTCCGTCAGTGGGCGACGGAGGCTTACGGCAAGAAGTAGGTGCAGGCCGGGGCTTGCGCCGCAGGCCAGGGCGTGCACCGTTGTGGCATGGTCTTGCCGCCAGCTTCGCCCTTTGCACCGCCGCGCGGCCTGATCCGGGTTTTGGTCGGTGAGGTGAAGGTCGTGGGCGTCTGTCCGGAGGGCGGCGTCCTGCTCTGCTCCAATCACCCAAGCTACCGCGATGTTTTCTTGTTCGCGTTGGTCCGGCCGGGCGCGCGGTTGCTTGTCCACCCGCTCGTTTTCTCGTTCCCATTCCTGAAGCGCTGGGCGACCCGCTGGGGTTTCGTCCAAGTGGACATCCCACTTGCCGTGGACCTGCTCAAGCGCGGCGAGCCCGTCGCGATCTGCCCGACGGGTCTGGTCGAGGCCTTGGGCGAAGACCTGCTACCTTATAAGACTGGCGCGGTGCGTATCGCCGCCCAGGCCGGGGCGCCCTTGGTGCCGATGCGGATCCGTTATGGCAATTACCCGGGCCCGTGGGTGAAGCGCTTCGCCATCACCACGCAGAATATTCTCTTGCTGCTGACTTGGCCGTTCTACCGTCGCGGGGCGACCGTGACTTTTGGCGAACCGTTCACGGTATCTGGGGTCGATCCCAAGGCCGAGACTGCCGAATTGCGGCGGCGGATGCTGGCCCTTTGACGCGTCCCCCCACGGGTTGACGCCGCCTTGTGACGTGGCCGCCGCGGGGCTGGCGTCATTGCGGATTATCATCCAGCGATGTCGTGCTTTAGCCGCGTTACATGGGGTGTTCAATGGATGCGAGTGGCGGGATGGACTATCCTGACCGGGCTGTTGGTCATCGTCGGAGCCTATGCCTTCGTCCATGGGCGTGGAAATTTCCATGAAGTGGAGAAAGGCGTGCTCTACCGTTCCGCGCGGCTTGGCGCCGAGGGTTTGGAAAACGCCATCGCCCGGCATGGAATCAAGTCGGTCCTGAATCTTTGCGGACCGCAGCCCGGCGTGGCCTGGTATGAAGGGGAAGTCCAAATCGCCCGCCGGAACGGGGTGCTTATCCGAGACTTGGCGATTTCCGCCAACCAAGAACTGAACCAGCTTCAACTGGCGGAGTTACTTAAGGCTCTTCGCGATGCACCGAAGCCGTTACTGATCCATTGCCGGGCGGGGTCTGATCGCACTGGCTTGGCTTGCGCACTTTTCGTGGCCTGGCGCGGGGGGTCCTACCTCGAGGCCAGGGAACAATTGGGGCTCTATTACGGCCACTTCCCTTATTTGGGCAGCAAGAGCGCGGCGATGGACCTCACGCTCGCCCGATTTTTCGAGCCAGTGTCTAGTCAACGGGTGGCTGGTCGGTCGCTGATTAGGTAGTTAGGCCTGGGCCGAAGGCCAGCGGGTCGCCTAGGGAGTGCGCGGATTAATTGAGCGACTCGACTCGTAAGTTTCTCCCGCGGGAGGGGGAACCTGCTGGAGTCTTCAGGTGTAACGGTTAAGCCCAGTGTTCCCCCCATGAAATCCCCATCCATACCCCGTTGGCTGGCGTTTGTCCCGGCCCTGCTTTGCGCGTTCACCGCGTTAGGGCAGGCACCGGCGGCCGCCAAGCCCGTCCTCCCTCCGGAGCCACCCCAAGAGGCGGTCACTCGTGTCGTCAACCTCCTCGAGCACGTGCGCGAGGGGAAGATGGATTACCACATCAACCCTAAGGCGGATATCCACGGCGACCCTAAGGAAGTCTATAAGCTCCAGCCCGACGGCACGCTGCGCGTGAGCGGCGAGGGTTATGGTTCCATGGTGACGAAGGGCGCCTTCAAGGACTACCACCTCGTGTGTGAGTTCAAGTGGGGTGAGAAGACCTGGGGTAGCCGCACGAAGCGCTCCCGCGATAACGGTATCCTCGTCCATTGCTTCGGTCCCGTCGGTGCGCAGGGCGGCGCCTGGATGGCGAGCATTGAGGCACAAATCATCGAAGGCGGGGTGGGTGATATCCTCGTCCTCAGCGCGAAGACCGCGGACGGCATCCCGCTGCCGGTCTCCATCAGCGCCGAACTCGGCAAAGATCGCGACAAGGAGTCCATCTGGACGCCGGGGGCGCCGCGCGTGACCATGACCGGCGGACGCCTCAACTGGCAGCACCGCGACGTCGATTGGAAGGACAATTTAGGTTACCGAGGTCGCGAGGACGTCGAGTCGCCCTCCGGCGAGTGGACGCGGTTCGAGGTCATCGCCAAGGGGGACACCTTGGAGTATTACACCAATGGCGTGCTGGTGAACCGCGCGTTCGAGTGCAAGCCCAGCGGCGGTCGCATCCTGCTGCAAACCGAGGCCGCCGAGATGTTCGTGCGCCGCTACGAGCTCCACCCGATCGGGGCCTTCACCGAGAAGTGGACGCCGTCGCCCGGGCCGAAGAAGACCTCCGCCGCCCCGGCCCCTGCGCCGGTCCGCGCGAAGGACCTCCCTGCCTACCTCGCCCGCCCCACGGAGATGGTGCTGACGAAGGGGCAGGGGGCCGGCCCGTCGCCCGAGGCCCGGGTGCCAGCGGGGTTCGAGTTGATCCAGGCCGTCCCGGTGGGGATGGTCGCGCACCCGACGCTGGGGTGCGTCGATGATAAGGGGCGCCTCTTCGTCGGCGATTCGCCCGGGACCGCTTGGGGGACGGCCCGCCATGAGTCTGAGAAGGCTGGCCGCATCGTGATGCTGGAGGATCGCGACGGCGACGGCGTGTTCGATCGCAGCACGGTCTTCGCCGACGGGTTGACGGTCCCGAAGGGCGCCTGCTGGCTCGGCGGTTCCCTCTACGTCGCCTCGCCGCCCGGCATCTGGAAGTTCACCGACACCGACGGTGATGGGGTCGCGGATGAACGTAAACTGCTGGTGGGTGGTTTTCAGTGGACGGCCAACGGTGCCGACGTCCATGGGCCTTGGGCGCACCCGGATGGCCGCCTTTACTGGACGCATGGTCGCAAGGGGCATGACGTGAAGCAAGCCGACGGCACCTTGGTGCACAAGGGGCTGGCCAGTGGCGTCTGGTCGATGCGTCCGGACGGTTCGGACATCCGCTGGCACTCGCTGATCTGCGGGGACAACCCCACCGGCCTGGCGATCGCCCCGACCGGTGAGATCTTCGGGACATGTAACCTCTACAACGGGGTCCCGCGCTACGACACAATCGGGCAATGGCAACTCGGCGGCATCTACACGCGCCCCGACTTCCTCCACATTGTCGCCGACCAGCTCCGAACGCATGAAAAGATGCCGTTGGTCGCGAACCTCGGCCACATGGTCCCCAGCGGTTGCGTCCTTTGGTCCCGCGGTCCCGAACTCGCCCCGGCTCTGGCGGCTTCCGCCGACAACCTCCACCTGATGGTGGCGCTTTACAACTCGAAGAAGGTCATCCGTCTTGAACTCCAGAAGGAAGGCGCCGGCTACCGCGCCTCCGAACACGATTTTCTCACGCTCACCAAGACGGGCGCCCACCTCACCGACGTTGTCGAGGCTCCGGATGGATCCTTGCTCGTGCTGGACACGGGTACCTGGTACCCGCATTGCCCGTCCAGCCTGCTGAATTCCGCCAACGTGCCGGGCTCCATCTACCGCATCCGCCCGGTGAAGCCAGTGGTGCTCCCGCCGGCCAAGCCGTCGGTTTATCGCGCGCTCGGCGACGAGGACATCGCCCGCGACCTGGCCTCCGCTGATGCCGGCGCGGCGCGGCGCGCCTGTGAGCAGATGAGTTTCCGACAGGTGCGCACGCCATCCGCCCGCGCCGCCTTGCTGGCTTTGCTCGACCGTCCGCTGGACCCCTTCCTCGAGCATGCCGCGGTCTACGCCGGCCTGAGTACCCGGGTGTTCACTGTCGCCGACCTCAAGGCCGCCGTGAGCCCTCGCCTGCAGGCTCGGCTCATCCGTATCCTCGCCCAAGTCGCGTCGGCGGCCGATGCGACCGCCGTCCTGGATGTCACCGCCGGGGCGCTCGGTACCGCGGATGCCGCCTTGGCGGAGACGGTCTTCCTCGCCCTCGCGCACGCGGCGGATGGCGATGCCCGCGTGGCCCCGGTATTTGCTGCCTGGCTGGCCGCCGGCGAGCCTGTGCCCGCGCAGCTCCTCGCCTTGGAACGCTTCGGTGTCGCCTTCGCCGGGCAACCCCGGACCGCCGCCATTCTGGGTACCATGCTCCGGCACCCGCAGGCGCCGGTCCGCCAGGTGGCCTTGCGGGCGATCGCTGCCTCGACCGGGAAGCTCAACGACCAGCCTTGGCGCCCCGCCTTGTCCCAATTGCTTCGCACGGAGCCCGGCCTCTTGGTCTTCGCGGCCCTCGCCCGGGTGAAGCACAAGTCCTTCGACGCTGACCTAGCCGCTTTCGCGGCGGAGGCGAGCCGTCCAGCGGCGCTCCGCCTGCGCGCCTTGCTCGCGCTGTCCGACGCGGGGAGCAAGCTGAGCGACGGGGCTTTTGACCTGTTGCTCGGCCTCGCCGGCGACGCCGGGAATCTCGGGCAGCGGATCGAGGCCTGTCACCGGCTCTCTGAAGCCCAGCTGAGCGATGCCCAGCTGGATCGATTCCTGCCGGTCCTGATGCAGGCTGGCCCGATTGAGCAGGGTGGTTTCCTGCGCACGCTCCGGCAGTTCTCGCCCGCGCAGGGTAAGCGCATCGCCGACGCCTTCGCCAAGTCGCCGCAGTTGGGCACGTTGCGACCGGATGAGGTGCGCGTGGCCTTCGCCAAGTGGCCGCGGGCGGTCTTCGAGGTGATGGAGCCGGCCTTTGATGCGGCCCTCGCGGCCAACGAGCAGAAGAAGACCAAGCTCGACGGGCTGGCCCTCGCGGCCGCCCAGCGCGGCCGTCCGGCCCTCGGCGCGAAGCTCTTCGCCGCGGGGCAAGGCGCCTGTGTCGCTTGCCATCGCGTCGGCGAAAACGGCGGACAGGTCGGGCCCAACCTGTCGCGGATCGGCGCCATCCGGACCGAGCGCGAACTGGTCGAGAGCATCCTCTTCCCGAGCAACACCATCGCCCGCGATTATGAACTGCATGACGTCGAGACGAGCGACGGCCAGCACCACCTCGGCCTGATCCGTTCCCGTGAGGCCGCCGGGCTGGTGCTGGTCGACGCGGCCGGCCAGCCGACCACCTTGCCGCCTGCCTCCGTCAGTTCCGT
>Ga0209296_1000068_pt1 | contig 89365 bp, 77 predicted proteins | sample S_130206_EF_Meta_FD_187319 | JGI IMG/M metagenome (GOLD analysis project Ga0209296, IMG submission 187319) | Freshwater microbial communities from Lake Simoncouche, Canada to study carbon cycling - S_130206_EF_MetaG (SPAdes) (version 2) | ecosystem: Environmental > Aquatic > Freshwater > Lake ...
GGAGATGGTGCCTATAATTTATATCCATCCGCGCCATGCTTTTTAGAAGGCACACAAATATTATGTCATGTTGATGGAAAAGACACCTACATGCCTGTAGAACAAATGAGACCCGGAACCCTCGTCAAAACAAGTCTTGATGGCTACAAAAAGGTAGAAATGATTGGAACAGGTCCTATTCATAATCCTGGAACGGATGAACGCACGCAAAATCGTCTATATAAATGCACGCCCGCGAAGTATCCTGAACTCACCCAGGATTTGTTCATTACTGGATGTCATTCTATTTTGGTAGATGTCCTCACTGATAAACAGAAAGATGACTCGACTCAACAATTCGGCGGAGTATATGTGACGTCTAAAAAGTACCGACTCATGGCTGCGATAGATGAACAAGCCGAACCATGGGAATCCGCGGGGACCTATACTATTTGGCATTTTGCTTTAGAAAATAAGGACTATTACACCAACTATGGCGTATATGCGAATGGCTTGTTGGTTGAAACTTGTTCCAAACGATATTTAAAAGAATTGTCTAGTATGAAGCTCGTTGAGTAATCCGTTTGGTTTTGGTTTCGTTTTTTGTCTAAATTACAAAATATACTATATCGTATATAGTATAATTTATAGCAACGCATTGCTCTACATTTTCAAGGATATAATTTAACGACGTGTTTTTCTCTGACGGCCAGTACGACGATTGGATTTTCGTTTCATGGTCCGTCCTCGTCTAACCCGTCTGGCTGTTTTTCGTGCACCAGTTCGCCGTCGTCCTCCTTTCATTTTGCGCGTTTTTTTGTATCGGCGTCTCCTGCCACCAGCTGCGTCTCTGGCAGCACGATCTCCCGGTTCCTCCTCCTCTCTTGTTGCATTTCTATTATCTCTCGCTTGACGCATTTCTCGCTGCAGCATGTCTTCTCTCCGACGCTCCTCTGCTGCTTCTTCCATTGACTGGTTAAACATTGTCATATCAGTGGTCAACACCGCTGGCGCGGGCAACTGCTCTGCTGCCGCAGCCAACATGGATAATCCTCGCCCAGCCGCCGCCGCTTTCTGTACTGGCGTCTGATCCTTAACCTTTGCTTGATCTAATAGCTGATTTGCACGCGTTATGGTAATTTCACGTGTACTATATTTTGTCAGTGTATTAATAGTCTTTTTTCGTGTATCAATTCCTTGGTCTATCTGTCGTGGTACAGGATCTATCGCTTCAGTTAAATTAAAATTACCAGGGATAATCGTTCTAGGATTAAAATCTAGTGTAAAATTGACAAAACGATTATCTGAAGTTAATAGACGTCCAGATATTTGTCCAGCTTGTCCAGCTTGCAATATTTGGCGAGCGCGGGCAATTAAAGACATAATATGATTAACTATGTTAGTTTCAGCACTAGCCTCCACATCACGCCCATCGTATTTAAGTGTTCCATTTGGATTTAGCGCCCATTTATCAATGTTTATAATGTCTCCACTTATCTCATTTGCAAGCTCTTCTAATTCAACTAAATGTGCGTCTCGTTTTATTCTATTTATAGTGGCGGCCTTGTTTGCATCTTCAACAAGTTGTAATTCGGGGAACTGACTGAAATCTATACCATTAAAATTAGCAATTTCAATATCTAAAAATCGCTGCGCAGCCAGAATTCTTGTGCGAATATCATTAAAATATATATCAAACTGCGCTTTTTGCACATTCCATGTAGCAAATATTGCTGGAACATAAAACAATTCTTTATTATAAATACCATTTATTTTACGTGTTACTACGTCTAAAACTTGGGTAACCTTTTCTTGTAAGAAGTCTAGACCTCTTGAAGCAGGACCAGCCCACATTTGGTCATCGATTGTTTCAGCTCCATCTCTGCGATTAATTAAATTATCTAAAATGGATTTTATTATATGTCCTATATACGCATCATCTTCAAGTCTATTTCGGACATCATCTAGGTCTCTTAATTCAGATGCTATTTCATCTGATTTAAGTTCCCATGCGGTATGTTCAGTCATATCTTTTGCCATTTGAGTTAACTCCCTTGATGCGGTTGCATATTTCTCTCGACTAGCCGCATGAAGCATAGGAGAAGGACCTTTCACTTTCGTAGCATAGTTCTCTCCCATATAAGAGATCGGCTCCCTTATCTTAGGATCCTCGACTAACAAGTCAATTAATAATTGATCGCCACCACCAATCTTTTGTCCGCGTTTAATCATGACACCAAGTGCATCAGGTTGAAGATTTGGATCGCTTGTTTTATTTCTTGCTACATCTAACAAGACACGTTCAAAACGTTCTAACAAAATCTTCCTAAGCGTCTCCACAGACATTTCGCCGCTCGCCGCTTCGCCTATCTTTTGAGCTGTATCAGAATATTTAATTTTTACAAAAATAGTAGATCCTAAACTGCCGAGTTGTGCCTTTGCGTTAAAAATATTGCTTCCAGCCCGTTTCATAAGATCAGTTACAGCTTGACTATAGTTGGTAATAACATTAGACAACGCATCCGTGAATAATGCAGCGCCATTTCTAACACTATTTATTTGTTGGTTAATGGACTCAACATTGGTATTATTGATATAGTCAACAACTGCCGACGCAACCGGACTATTACCAATTTGTATCTGAAGACCTTCTTGTGCAGATGCCATTATTATATATATATATATTGCGGATATAATATAACTGCTACAAATTATTAATCTACATAGTTGTTTGAATTAATAATTTTGACTTGCGCTAAATAAACTATTTTATTTCTTTACGCGCCTAGAATTAGATTTATGCTTCATACGCTTATGTTTGCGAGTTTTTGGTCCGCGACATTTTTTGTTGGCACATCGTCTAGTAGAACCACCCTTTTTGCCACCATATCGTCGTCTAGTGCGTTCGCGACGAAAGGGTCTGGCTTCTGCAACAGGGACTTCTGTCGCAACAGGCAACGGCGCCCTTGATATATCCTGCTCCTTAGGAACATAATCAGCGCCTCGTGAATCAGCCCACGCTTCTTGTATGTTATCCCACACCCGCGAGCATTGCATTCGCGCTTTTTGCGCAGTGGAAATGGACTTACCAGGATACAAATCTAAATCCATAACAACGTAATATGAATTTTTGGATTCAATCTTATTGGGCTTTTTCAAGTAATATGCCAAGGCCTTTTTAATACTATCCTCATCATTCGCACGGCTTAAACCCGAACCTTTCGGCAGATTCAATTTCTTATCGCGCGCAAGCTTTTCAATATAATCCTTGATTAAATCAATACGAAGCTCGTTTGTTTTGCATGCATCTAGCGGGGTTCTGCCATCTATCGCTTTTATGGTAAGGTCTCCGCCAAACTCCACTAGCATTCGCGCAATATAACCATCTCCATTACGGCACGCAAAGTGCAAAGGAGTCGCCTCGTATTTGTCGCCTGCATTGACATTGGCTCCCTTGTCCAATAAGAATTTGACCATTTCTTTATTTCCAGTTTTCACTGCAATATGAAGTGGTGTTTCGCCTTGTTCCGCTGATTCTGGATTTGTTCGCGAGTTTACAATAATGCTTACCTGATTTGAAGGCAATCTGTCTAGGATGTGTTCAATCTCGGGCAGAGAATCGTTTTCGACCGCGTCAAATAATGTTTGTGTCAAATTATATTGGTCCTGTAAATTTGCTTTGAGTGTTTCATTTTTAACCAAATTAAATGGCATCTGGCCGTTTTTATTTTTCAAGGTAGGATTGGCGCCGGCTTGTATTAATAACAAGGCAATATCTTTGTTCCCAAGTTGGCATGCTATATGCAGAGGCGTATCTCCAGTTGTCAAATCTACTAGATTTACACCACGAAAGGTTTGCAATAGCTCTTGTAAATCTTGTGTCCGATTGTTTTTGACAAATTCAAACATCTTTTTCACGTTGGCTTGGTGGAGTTCTAACTTGGCTTTCAGTGCAGGATCAGTGCAGACTTCTATTGGGGTTTTGCCAAGGACATTTTTTATGGTAAGATCTGCGCCGTTCAACACTAACACTGATGCAATCGCGGCATATCCATTTTTGCAGGCAATATGAAGAGCAGTATCACCGACGGCATTTTGTTTATTAATGGTTCCTTGCGCTCCCATTTCTAACAATGTCTTGACTATACCGAGGTTTTTACTCTTGCACGCAATCATTAACATGGTATTACCATTTGCGTCTGTTTTATTGATAAGTGTTGCGTCATCTTTGAGGAGTGATTTGATTTGAGTTATGTCATTTGTTTCTATAGCGTTCACCAAGTCATCCTCTGGACCGCCACCAGACTGACCACTTTGCGCGGAACCGCCCATTAACAACGGGAGTCTTGAGCTTGACAATCCCTCAATACTACTACCAGATAATCTCTTGGTGTAAAATTCATAAAGAGCCTTGAGTGGGATCGGTGATGGTGTATCAGGCATTTTTTGTGTTTTTTTATTCCTTCTTATAGGTTCTTCAGAAGGATCTAATACAGCATTGTAAATATACGGACTCGCATCGTTTATTACAAAATCGCCACTGAATTCGTCGCCTACAGGCTCATTGAATTTATATGAAGCTAAAAATATCATATAATATAAATACGATGGTAAGCGGTTTAAATCAAATATATACGTAGAGGGTTTCTGTCTAGTAGATTCCACAGAATCTGTTGCTTTAATATGCTCTTTATATATTGCGCGATACGCTGGATTTTCATTGTCAGAGTCGTCATATATTATAAATGCACATTTTTCAAAGTTTTTAAGCATATCCACATAACCTTCAGCACGATACGTTTCAAGTAGTGGAATATTTGCAATAGTAAAACCATCTGCATGTTGTATGCATACGCGGGATTTAGCCTGATTTTTCGAAGTGCTGCAAGCAATTTCAATCATCGGTTTAAAATCATCCGTAAAAACATTATAATTATCAATCTTACCAGCGTCGACATCAGCATTATATTTTTCTTTTACAATTACACCTGCAACATTAGTTTGTTTATCCACCATAGTTGGGCTTCGCAGGAACTCCTTTTGTGTTAGTGTTGTTTCTACGTTTACTCTTTGATTCAATGCAAACGATAGAGGCGTCTTTGCAGGAGGAAAGGGTTGTATTAGTATAAATTTTATATTGCATATTTCCTCACACTTAAGTATTTTTAATTCATCTGAGCTTCTGGGATTGTTTATGAATACATTGTTTATATCATTTTGGTTGAGACCTTGTATTGAAGAAACAATTTCTAAAATTGCGCTTTTCAATGTATTATCTCGTTTTTGAGCAACCTTCCACAAATTTATCTGTGCTGTAGCGAGGTCTGTTAAGGTGTTGTTGTTTATAAGCCTGCCAATACTTTTTGGTCTCCAAAATCCCATTTTAGCGGATTGTATAAATGCATTTGAAAATTGTTCATGAAGACGAGACTCAATATTGTCTTCTACAACAACTACAGGCTCTTTGAATTCGGTAAGAAAGTATTCTAAAATATTGGATAGTGGTTTTTCAGGCAATCTTTGTTTAATAATAGGTATCATTTTCTTTGCTTCTTCTTCAGCAACCCTTTTTGCATCTTCTGCAGCCATTTTGTTTTTTAATATAGTATTTTTCCTCTTTTCATTTGCCGCTATTCTTTTTTCCTTCTTCTCTTGTTTTGCTTTACGTGCGTTAAATGCAACATCATTTCCCGCTTCAGCTGGATTAAACAAATTAGCGGCGGCATCTAGTTTTTCATCTTCTTCGGCTTCTTTTTCTTCTTTGGCTTCTTCTTCAGCTTCTTTTTTTTCGTCTTCTTTTAACAGATTTTCATCGTTTATTGCTTCTTCTAGTTGTTTATTTGCAACTTCCACGTTGTTTATCAGTTGCATAGCCTGAGCTTCGACTTTTTCGGTCTCTGCTTTTGTAGCGACTTTTGTAGCTGCATCTGCCTCTGCCTTTGCCTTTACCTTCTCTAACTGAGCTACTCTTGCATTAGCAGCAACAGAACTGGGCTCCACATTAACATAGTTTGGCATTTCGTCTCGTGTGGGTTCATACGCTCTGTTGGCCATTTGTCGTTCCACTAATTTTGCAAGCTCCCACGGCGATGCCTTTTTCATAATTTGATCTGCCGTTAATCTAGGCTTTGTATTTTGAGCGACATTCGAGAGAACGCTTTTAATAGCCTTGTTAATTTTTGAACTCATTTCCAACGCATCGCCTCTTTGCAATGCAATAGGAATCTCGCTACGCTCCTTTTTAGCCTGTTCTTCAAAAATAGCAATATTGGATGTTTTTGGAATGATTACACCATATGATGTATAGGTGGGAGCCTGTAATTGAAATCTGGTGCTGGAATCAACGTAAATATTGGGACGCGTATCAATCTGCCAATCGCCAATTATCCAGTCGTGTGCATAAATGGTATAAGGCGCGCCTTCAATATAGATGACATTGTCTGATTTGAATAAAGTATCCAACGTGACTTGGATGTTATTGTCGGTAATACCTTCCTCCTTTGCGGTCGCCAAATCTGGTATTTGTTGCGGGGATTCATTCATAGTGCGTAGCAACAAGTTATTGAATTCGTTTCGGTTAAAAAATTGGGTGTATATTTCTTTACGTTCATTCGGCATCTCTTCTTTCATCTCCCCGACCCCTCCATACTGAACTTGTGGGTTATATGGTTGATAATCATTTTGCATTTGGTATCTATTTTGGGCGTTGTATGGTTCGTTGTATTGTTGATATCCATTTGGCAATTGGTATCTATTTTGAGCGTTATAAGCAGTACGCGGTGATTGCGGTAGCAACGCCGGCGGTAGCGGTTGCGGGTTATTAACTACCGATTTTTTTAATTTAATTCTCGGATCAAACCAGACCTGCGAACTAGTAGTATTCGGTAGTGTCATCTGCGGTTTATATAACAAATTGCGCTTTCCAGGTATTCTAGTATTCAACAATATAGTTAACGTGTTCGTTAGATTCGATTGGTCGCTTTGTTCGCTTGGCTGGCTTTCACTCTTTTCAATTAGTTCGCCATTCAGATTCAACAACATCATTGCAATATCATACAAGTCCTTGACGGCTGACTCTACTTTATTTTTGTCTGGATTTGCCCCACCCCGCTGTTTTTTGGAACGCCTACCGCCACGTTTCACGCCAACATCCTCAATATATATTGGTACGAAACGTACTTCGGTAGTTCTTATTGATAATTCCCTATCTACAGCACCATCTGGTTTACACGTATCTATTAATGTAGTATTCAGTTTCGGTTGGTTGGGTCGCGCAGTATCCTTTTTTTGAAATATATCGCCAGCTTCGTCTGTATATATCTCTGCGCTACCTGTGTTTGCTTTATATTCTTGACTGAATGGAGTAAAGTCAAAATACTGGTCAAGTCTGGCAGGTACATATTTTTTAGAGAATGGGAACACTCCAATAACACCATATATTTTTTTATATATTGCTTGTCCCATCCACCCATTTAATTGAGTAGCCAATGCATCTTTGTCGCCGTTCAACCCAAGCGTTAATTTTGCACTTTCTGGTAGAGAATCTGGATTGGCTTTGTACAAACTATCTATTACTTCTATCTCATCATCGTTATTTTTACGAACCTCAATAAAATGTCCGACCTCATTTTGTAGTTTGCCGGTTACTAAAATCATACCTATCAAATTGATGCTTGATTGAAGATCAATAATAAATTTGCAATATTCCTCGGTTGTATATTTTATATCAGGACCATTATCTATTTCAAAGGTAGGATAACCTGCTATATTCAGCGCGCTTCTAATAATACCTGGCGAATAGTTGCCTTCCTGCATACAATCCTCCATCTGTGTTCTAGGACCTCTACCATCTAATAATTGAAAACGCCTATTTATTCGGCATATTTTATATAAATCAATTTCATTGGTTCTGTTATAGTTTTCCAATAAACCCTTTAGCTCCTCATTGTATTGTTTGAGGGATGTAATTTGTGCTGATTTTTCAGAGTCCACTGCAAGGTGCTCTTTGTATGTCTCATTTGTTATCGCCTTACTTCGTATATTTTTCGGCGGACATGCTGTTTTTGTCCAAGCTTTATGAAACAGGTTATGAAGCGCATGATGACCGCATCTTGCAGCAGATTGTTCTTCTGTTTGCCAATCCTTATCTGGCTCTATCGGATTATTAACGACTGGTCGTGCAACCTTATAATATTCCTCCCATTTTTGCTTATTGGCGCACATATCCTCATCCAAGCCATTCGCGGTTAATACTTGTTCAGGTTGTTCGTCAACGGCATCTGCTGTTTTTTCTTCCTCAACACCATTATCGGTTTCTTGTGCTTCATTATCGGTTGCATTCTCTTCCTCAACACCATTGTTGGATACAAGTTCCTTCTCTTCATCAACATCAACATCAAGATCAAGATCTTCCTCATCGGCATCCTTCTCCTCCTCAACACCATTAACGAGACCAACCGCATCAACATCGTCCTCAGGCACATCTTGCATTTTGTTTAAAGTAGAAATTACGAGAGAATTAACAACATTCACATTCTTTCCAATTCCTTCAGGTTGCTGTCTTAATGTATCTATGATGACTACCGCTGTTGCAAAATTTAAAGCGGTATCCACCTTTTTTGAACTGGCAATAATCGCTTCATATATTGGATTATATGTTTTATATAATGAAGTATCGTGAGCCATATCTTCCTTATATTGTTTTGCAGAAGCATCCAAGTTTGATTTGATGGCTTCAATCTTTTCGACTGCGCTTTGTGCTCCTGCGATGGAATCCTTTTTGGACCAGTCATATGCTTTTCTTGCCCATATAATTGCAGATTTGGCTGATTCAATTGCTTGTTCTTTGTTCAAGGGAGTTATTCTACCATTGTATACGTCGGTAGCTTTTTGCGAAACTCTTTGTGAAACCCTGTTGAAAAACGTTGGTTCATTGGGTAAAAGCCGTTCATTTGCCTTACATGAGCTGTCTATATCTGCGTCATCACATGTGTCAAATTCTTTTAATTTAGCTTCAATCTGCACAATTGATTCTGCATTGAGAATAGTATCAATTGACCCTGCATCAAATAATGCCGAATATAAATATTGTAATTTGCCAGGGATATAAATAGAAGGCGATGCAAGTATTTTATTCATAATTGGCTGTAATTTACCAAATATTTCCGCGCGCTTTGCCAGATCAGTTATTTTTAATAATAAATCAAATATATTAACTAGTGCTGGCTGTATTTGAGGGTTCGTATAATCATCAAACATGGTTTCGTATATATATCCCATAACACGTTGATTAATTTCGGCACTAGTATCTATCTGTTTAATTAGATCGTATGCTTTATGAACGGATTCATTTCGCCATATTCTCTCTATCAATAAATATACTTTGTCTGTGGGATAAGAAATATATACTGCATTTTTAAGCGCAGAAAAAATATATTCATAGCCATCAAGGTTTACATATCTCGTATATAATTGTCCATTAATCTGTATTACATTCATTTTATCTTCTTTTATAGTTTGATTGAAATTCTGGGTACCATCTAGGAGTTCCCCTGAAAAATCGCCCGGATTGATTTTTTGAGGAGGAGTACTGCCTATACTTAGTCTACCGACATATTGTTCGACGCTGGGTGATATTGTTGTATACATTGGGAAAACTAAATCAGTTATACTGCCCGTGGCCCCTTGTTGCATAAATGCCATATATTCAAGTATTTTGGTATTGTCTGTTATTCCAAAACGATTGTATATGGAGTAGATAAAAGGTATAAGTTTCTTAAATAATTTGTCATTATATATGGCTTCCAATTGTGGTTGGTTTTTCAATACGCTTATACCTGGAAATATTTTTGCCAAATTTTCACGAAATTCCTCTAGGGTCGCAGATGTTTCTAACGCATCATATTTTGTGCCATTTGATTCAAATTCATTTCGCAACTGCACATCGTTTATAGACATATTAGAACGAGTAAAATCCTTTCGTACTTGTTCATATATTTCTGCAAAAATTGGGAGTCCTGTAATAGCATCTACAAGATCTTTGCCTAATACACGTGTATATTCAGCGGCTATATCACGAGTTTCATTAACAAAAAGATTATATCCTATAAATTTTGCGTCTAGTCCTGGATAATCAGAAATATTATCTTTAGTTATTTTTACTAATTTGAATGGATCCAATGATGGACCCGGTGTTGTATTATTAATATTAAGTGCCATACTTATAATACCTTAAGAAGAAGTTTTTTAGTTATAATACACATATTATTTATACTCTATATTATTCAGATTATCCTTTTCTAATTCAAAGTCAAACAGGGCCTGTCTTTGAGCCTTTACTTTCTTGTCCTGTTTTGCCTTTTCTAATATTCGCTCAGCGTTTTTGATTTCTTCTTCCGAGACAAATCCGTCGCCAGTTGTATCAAGTGCTTTGTCTAAAAGACGATATTTGTGCGGTACTATGCAAAAGTGGCTTTCTTCGTTAAATAAATGGTCGGACAACACAACAAAAACTGCAGTAATGACCAAGGCCGTATAAATATCACGAGTGCCCATCCAGGCCATTGCAAACACTAAAATTTGTTTAGTAACAGACAATTTGAAATATTGTTCTGCAGATTTGCTAAATTGAATAGAAATAAATTTAGAACCAATATTCAACATAATCATGACAACTCCGGCGAAGAACTTGCTTTGGTTTAAATACATAACATGGTCGTGTAAATATGAAAGTATTCCAGCGTTCATCTCTGGTTGGCCACCAGTAGTAGGTTGCGATGGGGGATTAGGGGGCGAAGGAACAGGTACATTTGATTTCTTTGCCATTGAGATTTATTATTATTATAAACGAAGATTATTATTATGTCAAACTAAATGTTTTTTGGAGAACATCCACATATTCAGTCGCTTGTTTTTTTAAGTTATCGACGTACAAGCGTATCTCTCTCTTTTTGGGATTATACATGCCACGTATACTTGGCGTAAACTCCTCTTTAACAGCAAACACACTAAAATAAATGATTATCAATATCATGAACATAAACGCTGCCAATATATAGTTATTCTTACACTTCATGCTTCTTATATAGATACAATATTTTATTACAAATGCAAAAATATTGTATCATTTCACCTGAAATTTGCTTTATCACACAAGTGCATTAGACAGATTTATCGGCCCTTGACCTTGTGTAGCAAGTTCTCTTTCATTGTCAGCTTTAATTTCAGCATTATCCTCTTCTATATCATTTACTTCTTCTTGTGCAATTTCGGCAGGACTGCTAAATGTTCCTGCACCATGAGGCGTATTGGAAGATGGTGCAGGGTTTTCAATTTTGCTTCCATTTTCACCAGTAAAGCCTTCTTTATAATCGTTTCTATTATACAATATAGTTATAATTATTGTAGCGAGGATGCCTGCATATTTATCAAACAATGTTAGTCCTATGATAGATAATACTAAAATACTCCTACCCAATAATGTATATAATAAGAAGTCGATCTTTTTGCCACAAAAAAACATGGTAGCTGCAACTAAAGCAATGGATACAAAAATAGAATAGTTTTGCTTCATATCTATATTTATACTGCCGATTTTATTTCAGCAGGATTTGATAATTTATTATCTTAATTTTTAATAAGAAGAATGTCTTTAGCAATGAGTGCGGCTCCCTATGATGATAATGAAAATAATAATTCAAATTCCGCCATTAATAATAAAAGAACTACATCACATAACAGAACACAAAAAAAGTTTCCAAATCAATTAATAGATACGGATAAGATAAACAATGTTCTACAATCGCTTCATAATAACTCAACAGAAGGGTTAGAAGATTCGAATGGTCTAGCAGATTTTAATCCGCCAAGTCCTCCAATTTCATCTGGCGTCCAACGAACGACTGATGCTAAGCCCAGTCCGATTCAACCTATGGCAGATATGGCGCCGCCCCAAACTTTAGGTAGAACACCCGCTCCAGCAGAAGAATACAACACCGAGAAATTAGACTTGAATAACTTTAGTACAAATTATGGAAGTAAAATTACGAATGAAGAATACTATAAGAAGTTTGTTCCAAATTATCCAAAGCAACAAGCTGAGAATGAAAGGATAAATAAGCAGTATTATAATCAATATCCAGTGCCAACATATGGAGGAGGCGCACCTGATAATAATGTGCTAATTGAAAAAATAAATTACATGATACACCTTCTTGAGGAGAACAAAGACGAACGAGTCGGATCCGTAACGGAAGAAGTTATATTGTACTCCTTTTTAGGAATATTCATCATTTTTATGGCAGATTCCTTTTCTAGAATCGGCAAATATAAACGCTAATAGCGTCTTAGCCTGAGCAAAAATAAAAATGAGCAAATTATGTGTAATTTTCTCATTTATTTGTTTGTTTTGTTTTCTGCAATATAATATATATGGGGATAACCACTCCCACAATAAAAAAAATAAATGTTACACGAAGTAATAGATTCAAGCGTGGAAAAAAAATTATCATCCCTAAGAGGAGAACCCTCAAAATACCTAATAGGCAAGGTAGTGCAGCCATGGAGGAAAGAAGTGCAGCCATGGAGGAAAGAAGTGCAGCCATGGAGGAAAGAAGTGCAGCCATGGAGGAAAGAAGTGCATCCATGGAGGAAAGAAGTGCATCCATGGAGGAAAGAAGTGCATCCATGGAGAAGGGTAGTGCATCCATGGAGAAGGGTAGTGCATACATGGAGGAAAGAAGTGCATCCATGGAGAAGGATAGTGCATACATGGAGAAGGGTAGTGCATACATGGAGAAGGGTAGTGCATCCATGGAGAAGGGTAGTGCAGACATAGATAACTCGGGACTAGACGGGTTTATCGTACATGGTTGTAATGGGATAGAATTTGGGTATGGACGTTTTATTCCCGAAGAAAATCTATACGATAAAGCTACTATTACTACATCTGGTTTGACATCCACACGGAATGCGTGTTTTGTATTAGAAATTTCTTTAACACATGAAACATGCAGAGCTAAGTATAAGTATTTGAACAATAGATACGATCAATCATCTCCAAATGAAATGACGAGACTAGCAATGACAAATTTAGCAAGTCTCCTATATGAACCTAGTCCAACTTTAGATGAATATAATGTTGCAAAGACGATTGAAAAAATAATAAAATTCAAATTGATTCGACCTAACCAGACGGGTCATTTTTTTGTAAGCATAGACGCGCCAAAATCACCTATTGGTTTGGCGCGATGGCATCAAGATAGTACAAATATTTCAATCATCAGTGATAAAGAAGTCGGTAATCCGCCACAAAGGTGGCGAAAATTGCTGAATGAATTAGGAATAACGCATAAGGTTATACCAGGTAAGATTAATGAACCAATTCGTAGCGACTTCGTTTTGATAGAATATTTAAACGAAGGAATATCTACTGCCGTGGAAATCAAGGGTGATATCGATATAGAAAATCCAAATCCTGACAACATTGCTAGATTTAAGACTAGCCCTGGGTCTGTTATATTAATTGAAAATCCTGGGCGAAAACATACGGCACCCTATATGTGTAAATCTAATTCAAAATACTCTAATTCAGTAGACCGGGACGAAGGAGATAAAGTACTACAAACAATAATGAATGAGGAATTGGAAAGAACATTATATAGAACACAATTAAGTATAATTGAAAAAGGTCAGTTCGACCGGATAAGCGAATTAATATCCGCGTCTGGTCCTATCAATGTGAATGTCAAACTTGACAATATCATACCTTTTGATGATATATCGATTGATGAGTATTGCTCGTGCGATGATAGGGGGGCTAAATACGGGGAACGTGGTGGTAAAAGAAATAAACGAAAAATAAATAAAACAAGGATAAAAAATAAAAGAAGACGTTCAAAGCGAACGCAAAGAAAACGGCGTTTATTTTACAAGTAATTCTTATTTTATAAAAAAAATGATTTGAAAACTAATTATAATAAGTATTTACAAATATATAATAAGATGGAAACCCAACCCACAATTGAAAATAAATTAATATCAATCGGAACTATTTCCGACAAAGGTAAATCTACAAAGGAAGGAAACAAGGGTGAAAAGGACGAAATAAAATATAAAAAGGAATTATTTGAAAAAAGAATGGATACAAAATATTGCACAGAACTTTTTGGAAGTGAAGCACAAGAAGGAATTGAAGTTATTAATATTGAAACAGGCAATCCATACGAAAATATTACTGATATAAAAAAATCAAAATCAGCATCAAAGGCTGACACCATTATTATTTTAATAAAAACACAAAAACGGCTCAATATTTCAATAAAATCAAAAACAGGCGCAAAGCCCTCAATCATAAATCATACACCACGATCGGCAAACGCTTTTCAAAATGAATATTTAAAAGATGATTTATGTTATCTTGATATGTTAGCAAAAGAATACATTGACAAACGCAAACAAGGCAGTATTGGCGAAGATGTTGAGCTTGGTAAGTTATCATCATATAATGATGAAAATGTAAAAAATAGTCTAATAAAATTGTTAGTATACTTTACATTTAAGGGGACTGGAAGCAAAATAACAGAACATGAATGTAACTCTGTTTTGATAATAAATAAAAATGGTTCATTATCATTTATTTTGTGCGATACAGAAAAAGAAAAAGAAACATACATACAAACAATCATTGAAAAAAGTATTATTTCATTTCGTAATAAAGGGATGCCTAAAAATATAACAGAACAATGTATGCCGTGGGTTTATGTGAATGATAAGGGTAAAGAATGTGGTGCTATCCATATTCGTTTATCACATCATTAAGTATTTCTTTAGGTTTAATCCAATTATTTCAGTAAATATAGTAGGAATTGTATTTCCTAATTGTTTCCATTGGGCGGCGTTATTTCCACACAATTTAAACTCTGAACCAAACCCTTGTATTTTTAAACAATCTTCTTTAGTTAATCGGTATTCTTTTCCATCAACCATATATCCATCCCAATTATGCTTATCATCAATAGGAGAATTCTTACCACCACATCTAATAGTATATGCTATTTTTTTTTCAAAATTTTTACCAAGAAGTTCTGTTAATGTTGTTTCTTTTTTATATTCATCCAAATCAAGTAATTTATCAATATGATTAATAAGCGCGGTATCATTTCTCACACCAACTATAATTAATCTTTTTCTCATTTGAGGCAAACCATAATCACTACATTTTATAACTTTATATGTAATCGAATAATTTGATGTTTCAATATCGCATTTAATTTTTTCAAAAGTTTTACCGCCATCGTGATTTAATAATCCCATTACATTTTCAAGAATTATAACTTTGGGTTTATGATAATCTACAAATTTCATAATATTAAAGAATAATGTTCCTCGTTTATCATCAAATCCTTTATGTTGTCCGCACTGACTGAAGGGTTGGCAAGGAAATCCCGCGCATAAAATATCATAGTTGGCAATATTTTTTGGTTCTATTTCTGTAATATCTCCAAGAGGTAGAATACCATAGTTGCTTTTATATGTTTCTTTTGCGGCATTATCTATATCACAAGACATAACACAATCCCAACCAAGTTTTTTGAATGAATAATGGAAACTCCCTATTCCACAAAATAAATCTATAAATTTTATATTTTCAACAATATTTTCTGGTATTTCTTCATTTAAAATAACTTCGGTTGTTTTTATTTCATTTATTTCATTTATTTTTTTAGCAACAACCTTTTCAATCATTTCTTCAATTTTGCTTTCAAAAATACAAGGGTTTTTTTTAGTAGTGTGTTTGGTATAATGTCCCTTTTGGGTAAATTCTTTTCCGCATTTTTCGCAACTATATTTAACCATTTTTCGTTATTATAATATAGTATAATATTATATTTTTAAATCAATTTTTTTATAATTAATTTAACCGATTTTAACCAATTTTAGTTAATATTCCTGAATTTTGAAATATATAATAAAATGTCATTCTTTCGCTTTGCTCCAGAATACCTTAAATTATATATTTTATAGGAACTAAAACGGCGTTTGAAATGTCGTCTAACAAACATGTCGCATACTATGAATAATAATATGCAACATGCGACACGCAATATGCAGTAAACCCTGGGCTTATGTACCAAGAATCAATACCCGGTCAGGCTGAAACACGCTATACGCAAAATTATAGAAGAAATACGCGGTAGATGATGTGAAATTGGGAGGCGCCGACCTTTTTATTTCATCTATGAGTTTCTTATTGTGAGAGATTTCTTCAATAAGTAAATACTCATATTTAGGTTTTATAGCGTCAAGCGCCAAACCAAATCCTTGTATGAAGAGAGACTTGTCGTCCCCAGTGCATATACTGGCAATACAACTAATACATTCATGTCCGTCAATTTTTACGCACGTTTTCTTGAAAACATAGGCCATCTGAATATTATTGCCCCCATCTCCACGTGTGCTATCCATCAAGAAATAAATATAATAATTTTCGGTTTTTATCAACTCTAAAATATTGGAAAGTTCGGGTGTTATGCTTATATCAAAATGTTGTTTCATATTTGCTTTTAGAAAATCCAAAAGGAAACGAATGTTTTGTTTATTGCATTCTACGAGAGAATATTGCGGTGGCATTGTGCCTGGTTTCACCCAATTGCCGATAAAAAAACCATAGGTATTGTAAACACACATCGGGACGATTCCTGTTAAGTCGCCTTCTCTCTTGAACAAGTCGACGTGGAGTTTTTTATTCATATGACGTTGGTTGTAATAGTGCGTTTGGATTACTTGTGGGGCAGTGCCTTTTTTTCGGTGCGCCTTATCTATGCACAAATAATCCACATAATATGCGTAAAATACTGCTTCTTTGCTTCCATTTAGAATCCTTATATGTAGCGGTCTGGCTGTTATGACACCGATGATTTTATCATTGGGAATCAATTCATTTGTTTTCACGTCCTGAATAAGCTGTTTTTCGTTGTAAAAGGTAAAGAATGACGGATGGTTATGGCCGTGAAAATAGGGAATAATATTCTCTTTTTTGGGTAAATAAACATTGTCGCCGTTGCGTAAAAAATGCACCTGAATAAAATTCACAAATTGTGTAAACTTTGGCGTGCCGTTAACATGATTAAAAAATAAGGTCTCTATGTTTGTTAGATTAGTATATCGGTTTTTTTCTGGAAGCTCCTTGTTTATAATCCCGCACGGAAATATGTAATAATAAAAATCATATACGTGAAAAACTGGCTGGTAATACCAAAAGCCATAAGAGAGACGAATGTATATATAAACCAGTAATACTAATAATAGTATCCCTAGTATGATGTATGTATAATATTCGTGCATTTAATAGATGATTATAAAAATATGTTTAGATTAAAATTCGCAGTTTTAACATAAAAAAATTGAAACGGATTACGCGAATGCCTATAATAGCAATTAGATTACTTATTAGTTAACATGTCAAAAGTTATTATTGGGAAGGAGGATGGTTATACCAAGGAGGTATTGGTAGCTAGATTTGGAATGTACAAAAGAAAATATATTGAAACTGCAGAAATTATAAAAACAACCGGCTTGCCGATTCGTCACGAAAACACGCCAGAAGACATTACAGAAAACATTGCAAAATTCATCATTCAAAAATTTGACCCTACATGTAAATGGGCAAAAAGCATTGGAATCAAGGGTGATTTGTATTCGGAAGCTCAGCATCTTCCCGAAGTCAAGGCATTTACCTCTAATGGCCCGTGCTCATTTGGACCCAACAAAAAATTTGGCGTATTGTACTTTCTTGATTTGCGTGGTTGGTTGAATGATGTTATTATCCTTTGGAAAGTGAATCTTACAAATGATTCGCCCGAATGGAGAAATATGAAAATGAACAAAACGCAGACTAACCAAGAGCAATGTGAAGAGAAAAGGAGACCTCATATTGCTTGGGAAAGAATCTATGAACAAATCGCACCCCATTGCGAGCAAGTTTATAATGGGGGATTCATGGGTATATTTGATGAACCAACAAGTCCAAGTAGTCTGTCTGCTATCAGTTTGACTACGGGTACCGATACAGCATTTCCAGCCAGTTTGTAGAGGCTCGCATCAGATAACTTGGGCAAAGTATAAGATGCGGGAAAACCTTGAAAATTAAAGCATTCGCGCGGTGTCAACTTTCTAATACCTTTATTGTCCAATACTAAAGGTACGTTATGACCGCCGGTTCCCATATTAGCGGTTAATGTAGGACATTCGTTGCTTTTATTTTCTCTTACATATACGCGTCTATATTGGTATATCGTATTTTGTTTAACTACATCTTTCTTTACTAAATCCCATGTGGATGATTTATCCGTATAATAATATTTATCGGGAATGGTCTCTTCTAATAATGATACGATTTGTTTTTTTTCTATTTTATTAAAATCTAGCGAGAACTTGGCATACATCTCTTCTGATTTCATGCATACGATGTATATTCTCTCTCTGTGTTGCGGGATACCAGTAATTTCTGCAGTATTCAAAACCTTACATTGAATAAGGTATCCTCGTTTTGTTAATTCAGTTTTTATGGTCTCAAATGTTTTTTTGTTGTCGTGAGAAACCAGATTTTTTACATTTTCAAGAACAATAAAATTCGGCTTGTGATAATCAACTATTTCCAAAATTTTCCAAAATACATTGGATCTGATGTCCTTAAACCCCTCCTGCTTTCCAGCAATACTAAATGGTTGGCACGGAAATCCACCTGTTAATATGTCGTGAGCGGGTATATCGGCTACTTTGATGTCATTTAAATCCTGTAGCGTTAGATGATGACTAAAATTTGTATCATATGCTTGTTTAGAACTTTCAACCATGTCATTCGCAAATACGCATTCCACCTTACCAGTGCTCTCAAATGCAGAAGTGAATGCACCCGTTCCAGCAAATAAGTCTATCATTTTTAGTTTTGTTGTGGTTGTGGGTTGTGGGGTTAAATGTGGGCTGTGGGCCACGGGCGTCATAGTTCCAGCCTCTAACGTCGGAACGGACTCCGCATCATGAATTAGGTTAATTAATTCTTGTTTAGTTTTAGATTTACACTTTGTAATTTGTAATTCTGCACATCTAACCAATAAATCTGCTTTTGATGCACTAGTGTAATCCATCTGAGATAATATATAGTAGTATATTTAATTATATATTTTCAATTTTATTTATATTAGATTAAAACTCATATGTTTTATCTATTTATATATGTATAATTTTATGAATATGGAACACATTTGTAAAACATGCCACGAAGATTCAACGAGCCACTCTTTTTCCAAATTATGCGAAATCAAAGGTATATCTATGTTCTATACAAAACCAGCAGACGCAACCAAATATACCGACAGGGAAGGCATTCTTGCTCATTATGACAATATGATGAAATATAATGGCGACAAGCCCTGGACATGGATTTTTGATAGCGACGGATTTGGAATGAAACACGCGATGGAAATCAAGACAGGTATTGAAATTGCAAAGCTTATTACCTCAAAATATTCCAAAAATCTGCAAAAAATTATCGTGAAAAATCCGACTTGGTATGTTAAACTGATGTATACTTTTGTCTCACCTTTTCTCTCTACAAGAGTAAATTCAATGATAGAATTCACAAATGATTTTTTGGTGTAGAGAGAAAAGTGTGCATTGTTTTGTGGGATTCAATTCCAAAAAATGAAATATTCGGTCATACCTTCTAATAATTCTCGTTCCTTTTTGACCTTCTTTGGCGCAACTGGCTGATGTATGCATTTTAATATGTCTTTACACAAGGCTTCGCACTCGATAACGGCTTGCGTTTTATTACATACAGCCTGGTTCTCTTTTTTGTGCGCGTCGCTCTTGTCCATGACAATATATGTATTGAGTATATATTTATAAAATATTAATATAACGATTGGTTATACTATTGAGGCTTTACAAATATATATAGATATTGATATTCATAACCAACTTTCAATAAATCAATTTTTCCTTGAAGGATATATCCAACTTCTTGTGCCATTACAATGATTGCCTTGTGCGGTTCCATATAAAATGTGTGTTTATTCTTGCGTGTCTTCTCGCTATCCTTTTCCTTAAATTTCTCTGTGAAAGTAGCGACATTTTTATCTGCATCCAAATTAAAATTGGCTACATATTCCATGTTATTAAACATGACTTTGGATTGTGTGATGCGCTCCTTTGCATATCTTTGTGGCGATACTAAAAACAGAGGGTTTGCAGGCGGAAGAATTGGGTCAAACATATCTCTCTCAACGACATGCACAACTAAAAACCCTCCAGGCATCAACCATTTAATAGTATTTTTAAAGAATGCGACCTTGTCTTTGAAATAATATATGCTAAAGTACAAACAAAGAATGTGTGTGTATGAACCAGGCATAAACAAAGAGGAGTCCATAACATTTCCTTCAACAAAGTTAAATTGTGGGTAATTTTCTGACGCCTTTTTCACCATGGCTGCAGAAGAATCGACACCGGTTGCATTTATACCTTGAGCTTCAAGTAATGCAACATGATGACCGGTTCCGCTACCAATATCCAAGACAATACTTTCGCTTGTTGGTTTAGTCGCATTAATGATTTCGCCAATCTCATAATTATCCTTTGCCTGATTGAATACCAGCTGGTCATAAAGACCTGCATAAAAATCATCGTAAATATCGGGGCCTTCCTTCAACGTAAAAACATCCTGTTGTATAAATCCTTCTTTGCTGGAAGAATTATTTCTATTCGTTATCGTGTTAAATGTAGCTACAACTATTAACAATATCAATACTAATATTAAAATAATTGCCCACCCAGACAAATCATTAAAGATGGATGCTATAGAATGTTCTTTCATATATATGTTATAGTCATATTTTTTTTGTATAAATTATATTTAATGAATACCGATTCTGAAATAAATGATATACGCGAACCAAAAGACTTCAAAGGTATTACATTTTCAGGATTTAAAAAATCAGAAGTAAGAAAAGAATTACTAAATAGTTTAACTAATTCAAAATTGGAACCCTCCTGTTATTGGAGCGCAGAATTAATATGTGCAGGCCATTTTGCAGACCTCTGGGAAATCATATTTTTTTTCTATAGCAAACATGTTCATCTAGGAAGTCCAATATTAGCGACTTACTTGGAAATGCGCATAAAAAACTTTAAAGAGATTATTTCGGGAGGCTACGCTGGTAAGGAGTTGAACATGAGAAATAATGAAAAACTGAGAAAATTATTGTGCGAAGTCATTTGTATATTGTGTGAAGTAGAGAGAAAACACTCATTTGAAGAAATAAAAATAAATCCAGAGGATTTTGATATGACACATCTAACAGACAAGCTAAAGGCTCCAAATGTTTTATATGCGCAGTGTGTATTTCAGCCAGAAGACCCAAAAGAATTATATATTGCGGTTAATGAATTGTCATATAATTTATCTAAAGAGGGGCGAAACACAATTCATGCGTGCTATTGGTTGGAATGGATAATGGAATTTAAAAATGTCTGCAAAAGCAAGCGCGAAAAATGCGCATGTGAACGTAGAAGTTGGGCGCCTGTAGAGAGCAAGGACCAACTTGACATAGTTTGGCTCATTTGGGATATTTTCATGAAAGAGGCTGAAAATAGAAAAAATAAGCTGATTAAGAAAATAATTAACAGCCTAATGACCCTCTTCACATTGAAATTTTCAGCAAGCACTTATAAAAAGCGCAAATTTATCATGTATTTTATTATTTCATTGCTGGTTGAAAATCCCAAAATGAGCAATGAGTTGATTAAGGATACCACAAAGGAGAAGGTTTCGCTTGTGGTAAATAAGGTACATCTTGTTTATAAGCAAATTAAAAAGAATGAGCATCGCCCTGCGACGGATTACTTGTTTCATAATGTAAATCAAAGCAATCTAGAAAAGACGATTGAAAAATTGGACAAAATGAATGACTTTGCAGATACGTTTATTCCGCGTCTCTAGTTTAGTCAAAACAACTTTGGTCTAGTTGTCTATACCCATTATAATAAAATTCAGTTATACCTTTAGCATCATGATGATATGCGCCAATATAATATAAATCAATTAGTGGTACAGATTGTTTAAAATGGACTACTTGTTCTACGCATTTATACATTATATTTCGTACAAAACCACATAACGGGTCTGACCAATAATCAATAGTATTTTCTATTTGTAATACATTTAATATTTCATGACATACGTGTTGAAATAACACTTTAGTAGGATGATTAATTGTATGAAATAATAACGTCTGTTTATAATTTTCCTGAATAAATTTACCTATAGACATCGTGACTACATTTGCATTTATTATTTTATATTTTTGAGAATCGTTATATCTATCATCTAATTCTTTTATATTATCATCTGCGATTTTTTCTAATTCTTCTTTACTTTTGAGATCAGGATTATTAACATAATGCTCAAGGTAATAATCAGCAGATTTACATTGTTTATAACATTCAATCATGTTAGTATAATGATAATCCGATGGACCGGTTAGTTTATTACTATAAGTACAATCAAAATAATAAAAATTAAAATGGAAACTAGGTAATATTATTACTTTACAATCGGGATTACAATTCCGAACTATATAACTCGTAGATAAATATTCTTTACCTAAATAATCATCCCGTATAGGTTGAGTAATAACTATATCTGTTGTTTTTAATCTCTCTGTAAAATCTTGTTGACTGACATCATTTTGATAACACTTTATAATACACGTTTCATATTTATTTGAATTTAAATTCAACGTTTTGCATACAGCGTCTATTTGACAATTTCCATAAAACAAGATTTTCATTATATAAATTATTTATATAATTTTTTATTTTTTATTCCGCGATTTATACAACCATCAAATTATATATTTTGTTCGTATAATATATAATATGAAATCTGGAACAATAAGAAAACATTCTAGCCAACGTGGTCGGCGTACACGCAGTCGTGGCGGAAAAGTCGCATCTGCTTCTTCTTCATTGTCCGCGTTTGAAAGCAACGTTGTGTGTAAATTTTTGGAAATGTTAAACAACATTAAATTGTATCATTGGAAAACGTACAGCTATGCAACGCACAAGGCGACTGATGAATTGTATGCTAGTCTAGGTGTCAACATTGATAAGTTCGTTGAGGTTCTACTTGGCAAAGCACAAAACCGCATCAAAATGCGGACAAAGAATATACCAATCAAGGATATGAATAGCCCGCAAGAGTTCAAGAGAGAAATCGAGTCATACAAGAGTTATTTAGTCAATATGAGCAATAACAAGGCGCTTGGAGCGGGAGGGATGACGAATACCGATTTATTGAATATTCGCGATGAGATTTTAGCAGATTTAAACCAATTCCTTTACTTATTCACCTTCAAATAAAAAGTAGATATGGGTGAAATACATATATAATCAAAATTTAATATATGTATTTTATTTATAATGTTGCCCTCACCGAATAAAGATTCATTTCCAGAATTACTAACAAACACCCCAAGCTTGGATTCCGACGCAACCAGTAGCGAAGGCATGTTTTCTTCATGGTGGGTATCGATATTTATAATTCTATTATTGGCATTCCTAGGATTCAATATTTTCAATTATTTAGCAAAAGGCACACAAGAAACAAATGATGTTCTCTCGCCGTTTTGGACATATATTATGTCGTTCTTTAATTATGGCCCATCCAGTATTACTCCTGCGCAACCAGATGATAATGCTGTAGACGACGGCAATAAAGACGTTGCTGACAAACAAGACGGCGGCAAGAAACCAATCTCGGCAGAAAATGCAACACCTAATCAAGCTTCCGTCTCAAAAATGAGTCCAGATTCGGCTCGTAATCAGAATGCGCCTGATAACGCACAAAATACGGCGCTGAACCGCGCATTGAATATATCAAAACAACAGGAGTTATCCAAGCAAGATTATGTTGCAAACGATTCATACGATAGCACGCAACAGAGAAAGGCGGGATGGTGCTATATTGGAAGTGAGCAAGGATATCGTAGCTGTAGTCAAGTAGGAGAGGCAGATACTTGCATGTCAGGCAATATTTTCCCAACACAAGATGTATGCGTTAATCCTAGCCTGCGCGCATAGTTAGATTAGATTCTTATGTATATCATATAATTTATGATATGTATTTTTTTAGTTGGTCTAATTCAACGTATAATTCACGTAAAATGTTTGGGTAATATTTATATCATCCCCTTTTATATTCTTTTGGCCATTTGGGCTACTAAGCGTAAATAATACGCGAATTACATCACCCGTCTCAAGAGGCAATTCTATACCAGAAGAAGTTAAATGACTTTGTCCATTCAATAGAGCAGCTTGAATGCTATTCAGGTTAATTTTTATAGTAGCTGGGTTGTTATTAACATCTACACCTGTTATTGTAATGATATCGCCCTTTTTAAATCCACAGCCAGTCTCAGTAATTGTTATGTCAGTAATAGTAGTACCACTTGCACTTACATTCACCTTGGGACTTCCAGATTGGAATTCGCCTCCAGTAACATGCAGTCCAGTTCCAGAAACTATAGTTCCAGATTCAGTACAACAACAAGCGCCATACACCATATTAAAACGTTTTCTAGTTAGGTTATAATTCATCATTGCGTATTTTAATTCTTCTGTTGCAGCCGCCCCATTAGTTCTAGTAAGTGTATTTAATGATTCTAATGCACTTTTAACTGCAATATTCCATGCAGCCCGAATTCCCGACTTATTACTGAATAGGGTTGCTGCGCTACTACCAAATACTTGAGACGCTAATAAACCTATATATTCATTTGAACGAATAAGATCAGGCGTATCAAATGTAAATTCAGCAATGTTATTGCCCGAAAGTCCTGACATCCCCGTTTTGAAGTAGCTTTGAGCGGTTATTGTATTAATAGTTAACTCTCGTGTTGTGCTGTTTGCAAGTGGTTGTTCAGTAATCATGCCCCCAAATTCAATCGCCGTATCTAAGGCACATGCAGTTGGATTTAGATTACTAATATAGTAAATCGGACGACTAAAAGCAATATCAAGCGTTCCATTAGTCGAATTTATGTTTGAAGGTAGTACAAAAGCCTCCCCAATTGCATTTGTCATTTTAAAAGTAGTATAGCCATATCCAGTGTAGATGGGGGAAGTACCGCCATCAGCATACACTTTCAATGTAATTGTCGCAGCCATTTGATTCTGTATATCATCTAGTGTAGAATCATCAGTGTTATCGGTTGACATATGAGAGTATATTATAATAGTATAGAATAATAGTATAATATTTCACACGATATTTAAAAAGTAAAACACTTAGAACAAGCTAAATAGAATCTAACGGGATATGAATTAAGCGGTTAATGTGTATTCTACATTGAATTTTTGAGTAACAGAGACAGCCTCGTTGCTAACATCCTTTTGGTTAGCGTTGCTACGAATCTCAAAAAGGACCTTGATTTTATCACCAGCACAGAGAGGAACTTCAGTACCATCCTCATGATTAAGAGTTCCGTTCAACATCGCGGCTTGAACAGAGTTAATTTTAAACGACGAAAGTTCGCCGATGGTAACAACGCCACCAGCGACATAACCAGACCCAGTGGTACGAACTGATATACCAGTAGCAGAGACATCAGCCTTTGCACCAGTTCCAGAAGCTCCAGAGACAGCAACGTCAGTAGCAACCGCACCGCTAGTATTAACTACAGCATCAGTTGTTGCATCATAAGCCATGCTAAAACGCATACCCTTTGCAGGGCCATTTTCGCCAGAGAAAAACATAGCATCAATTAACTCCTTAGAAGCATTAATACCAGACGTATATGTTTTTGCCTTTAAAGAGCCAAGTGCGCCCGTACCAGCCGCAGTATGCCACGCAGCCTCAACAGCGGCACGATTACTGAAAAGGTCGCCCGCAGAAGCGCTACCAAAAACCTTGTTTGCCAATAAACCAACAAATTCATCTTGTATGACTAAGGCGGAGGAGCCGACCCCAGAACCAGGAAAAGTCCAGGCAGCAGCAGTTCCGTCGGCAACACCAACAACACCAGTAATATCAATACTAGTGAAAGGAGTTAGATCATCATCCCCGGCAACGGCAACAGACTTGAACTTGAAATGGGATTTAATATTCGCAAGAGGAATATTAATTGCAAGGGTAGAAGTAGTGACTTCCGATGTGGTAACTTTACCAGTGAACAAACCATCTTGGCCTAATAACTGAAAATCAGGGTTAAGAAGACTAACATAAAATGTCGGAGAAGGCATCTTTATAACATATACCTGTATAATTTTTTTTGCAAAAAAAATAACGCACGCTTCCCTAAAATTATTCTATTTCTAAAGTTTCTTTAATTTGATTAATCAACTCTGCACTAAAAATTCCATTTGCTGGATAGCCATGCAACTGAATATATATTTTAATTTCGGGACGGATAAGAGCTATAACATTTAAATCGGAAACAACGCTCAATGATTGTATATCCTCGATTGTATCAGCCGACAATATTGAATTTAATCGCAGAATCTCTGCTTGCTGTGCACTTGCAATTATAACTGATTTATACAATCCCTCTAAACTTGTCTGAATAATTTCCAAGACATTTGTATAATTTATATCAGCTGGATAGCTTGAATCAATTAATAATGTCGCAAGATTTTGATATACGTCATATGTTAAATTTTCTTTCAATATTCCTATATTACCAATTGAAAAATAGGTAAATAGTGTTTTTAAATCATCGCCAACATTTTCATATAATTTTGCTAAAGCTTTTGTCAAATTATCATCGTATAATTGGGTTGGTGTATCATTTACGGGAGTGTTCATGATAGATAGTAACTCCGTTTGTGTAGGCCATGAGTTTCCACTGCTTCCATACGCCCTTCTCTGTCTAGGGTAATATGTTGGCAGTGCGTTGTTATAACATAAAAGCATAATAGGTCCTGGCACATCAGATGCAGAAGTTGGATTACAATTCTGGTTTGCTTGTGTAACAGATATAATTTCCCCAGTGCAAATATTCTCGGCAATATTGCATATTAGTTGACCGCCATCAGGAATAACCACACGTGGGATCGGTTCCAGAGGGGGTTTAATATAAGGCAACACAGGAACAATTTTAGGATCAACTGGTTTTTCAGGTAATTCTGGAGATGGGTCTGGGATTATATATATCGGTGGTCCAGGAGGGATTACATAAACAGGACATATCTGTAGAAATGTAGTGGTTATACCTGGTCGGGGTACAATATTTTGTGTATTTGGGTTTATAGGCAATTTGTTAGGAAATGTTGGTGTGGTAGGAGTTGGGCACGTAATAGGCCCAACGGCAGGCGTCCCATCATCTAAATAAATGGTTCTATAATTCACCCGTTTTAAACTTTGCGTATTTGGTATCGTGGTTGTGATAGTTTGTGACGCCCACGTCGTATTACGATTCGTCCACATCCCTTTGGCAATTTGCGAATAACGTTGTTGTTTAGTAATATTACTACTATTTTTTTTATACTGAAGAACATTTCCCTTACTTGCCATGGCAATTATATCAGCTTCTTCTTGTGTTATTGTCTCTACAGGTAATGTTGAACAAATTCCTTGAGCACGACTCCAAAGACGTGGTGGGTTGGGAGGTAGTCCATTAAATGCAAAGCACGCCATTATATATACTGGATTATTTTCTTTGCACCAACAACCAAGATAAAATCATATTTTATACATTTTCATATTTTAAACGCCGTTATTTATTATAGTTATTACATAATGCTATAATAAAATATAAATTATCTAATATTAGATTTGTCTATTGTAAAAACAATATCATCATAGCGATTTTTATTGGGTCTTAAATCATATGTTTTGATAAATTTTTTCAAGTGTTCTGGAACTTCATTTTTAAGTATATCAATCCAATCCCAGGATTGGACATCCTCAATTATTAATATACCATCATCTGTCATTATTTGTGAATATAATTTTATAAATTCTTTCATAGTTTCTAGAGTGTGGGGTCCATCGTCTAACATAAAATCAAATTTTATATTTTTATTTAAGAAATTAGTAGTAAAAAATACATTATCGTATGCATCGTTTGATGTGTATAATATAATTTTTTCTTTATTTGTAATTTTTTCCCAAACATTTTTAATATCCATAGTATCTACGCCATACACATTTGCATTTGTAAAAAAATCATTCCATAATTTTATACTTCCTCCATTTAATATTCCTACTTCTAATACATTTTTAGCTGTATTCTTTTTACTAACCAATAATTTTTGATAAAGAGGTAAGTATGAATGTAAAGTATTTTTATCGGTTCTTAAATTATCTGCAATTTGTGCTAAACTCATATATATATTATTTTATTATAATAATTTTATTATAATAAATCCAAAATTTGGTATTTGAGATGTTCAAAAGTCTAAAAATATGATAAAATAATACTGAAACACAACACACAAATAATTACGGGTTGAACATGTCTTGGTTTCCGAAAAAGTACCAACGTAAAGACAAGTAGTCGGGTTTTTTCATCTCTAAATCACTCGCAGAACTATCCAACATCTTACGATTCGGTCCGCGATTAAAAAGGGCTAAAATCTGGGATGCATTCAAAGAATAGTTAAAATACCATAAATTAGAGACATAACCAGAAAATCCACCATTCGCACAAAGCCAGACATCCCCGTAATTTTGTTTGGGTACGCCTACTAGCACAACACTTTGGGTAATGACTCCGTTAATATAAACATCCAATGTTGTATTTTGGCATCGAATAACAACATTTACCCACTTATTTAATGGAATGTCGGGTATAGAGACCTCTTGGTTCATGTCATTGTAAGTATTCATAATAACCGAAAGAGCATTTGTGTTGGGAGCAATATACAATCCTGGTGCATTATTGGGGTAGATTTTGCCATCTTGTGCAATGCGCGATGGATCGTCTCCCTTGTGGAAAATATGCTTGTAAATACCAGAGTTGTATCCCAAATCATCTATATAAATCCAAACAGACCAAGTAAATTCGATGCCATCTTCTTCATTTTGTGAACGGCCAATAGTTTTAGAACCTTTTATTGCTGGGTCTTGGCTAAATACTTTCAATTGCTTGCCTTCTTGCATTCCATCGATAAAATGTGGTGAGTTATTTGGTCCAAGCAACCAACTAAGTATACTAATTCCTAAACGTAGAAGAATAATGAATACAAAAAAGGTCAATAATAAGAATGCAACTTGCGCAACTAAACTATTTGATTCTAAGAAATCTTTGGTAGCATAGGGAGAAGCACTAATTGAAAATTTATTATAATTTGAGTTATCTCCGCTGAACATATCCATAATCTATATATATATACAATTAGATATTTTATGAAAATCTAAATTTATAATGTAAATTGCGCTTTTTCTTGATTATCAGTCAATAATGCAACCTTAATTTTATATTTACCAAACAAGTTAGAAAATAATCCGGCGCCATATCCATTCATATAAGTATCCCAAGCCATTTGCGGATTGGATGCATTGTTCCAATACTGCAATTTGCTAGTCCAGCCATTAAAGCCTCCATTCGGGGTTAAATAAATGTTTGCGGTAGGGTTGATTTTTGCAGTTCCAGGAAGAATGCCTGTGCGGACAAGCTTACCATCTATATAAACATCGATAGTTCGTCCATATACACTAAAGAACAAGTTCACCCACTTTTGAATAGGAACATTAGCTATCTCTAGATAATGAACCATTCCTTGAGTATTTGTAGATGCGTTGGTATAGCAGGTCACCGCAATAGTTAAGTTATTTTCTTTGCCACCGAGCACTACAAACGGGCAAGGTTGTAGGCTAGATAAATCTTGCGGATTGTTCGTATTAGTTCCAGTCGTAGCACTACTATTGGAACCAGTGCCATCGCCAGTGCCAGACGTCATAGGTTCAGACACGATTGCCGAGCCAGACCTACCCAGAATAACTTTTTGTTCGCCATAACGATAATTCCAATCATTAATATAGAACCAAACAGAGTAGGTGAAATTGCTAGAGTTCATATTATTCGAACCCGAACTACTTGGATTAATCATTGTCATGACATTACCAGCAGTTATTTGTGCATTTAACATATCTCGCTCTTTTGTAATATAACTAAAAATAACATATAATAAAACTAGTATTACAAGTATCCATAAAATTGTTTGCCACTCCATATATAATATATATCTTCATAAAAAAATATTTATTATAGAATTATATTCTATTGTACGTTTTTACTGATAAGGTCCGCGTTTGATTCTGCAAACGAAAGCATTGGCGGTGTTCTATCTTTTACAGAATTATATAACGCTAATATACTATTTGAATCTAATACATGGTTATAATATACAACGTTGCATATTGCTCCATTTATTCCATTTGGTGAGCCAATTGTCATCGCATCAAGTTCCATATACGGAACAATATTGTTTGCTGATTTCACCAGTTTTCCATTATAAAATATATCTAAAACACCTCCGTTGTAATTAATGAGAATATGATTCCATTTTTGCAATAAAATATTTTCTAATTTGTAGATAATAATATCCCCATTTTCATCCTTGTCCATATTCAAACGCGCTATCATATCATCGGTAAGATCTTTTATTTTGGCAGTAATCATCATGGTATTATTACTCGCATTGTACAATATGGATGGTTTTCCTCCATAACTAAATACTGGCGTATATTTATCAAACGACGCGCTGGTGCTTGGGGGCAACGCATCAAGATACAGCCACAATGAAAGGGCGTAATTATATTCATACACTGGATTGGTCGCTTTTGGGTCCATATCGTTCAATGGTATGTAGGATGCAATAGTATATGGTTGTTTCAAAACGACAGATTCATTAACTAAGATTTTTCCGCCTTGATATGTCGCGACTACCCATTGCATACCCATCGGCAGAAGATAATAAATCGCAATCAATAGAATGCTAATGACAAGTAATATGACTTCTGGTAGCTTGGTCTTTTCCTTTTCTTTATAAATCTGACTTACGATTGCGTCAAGTATACCTGCAAGGATACATGGGATATATAAAATGGTATTTACTACTAATCTAAACCAAGGCCAAGACTGCAAAATGGGGCTTCTAATCAATACTTTATACATCAACGTAAGAAGGGTTGAAATAATCAATACATTTAATATAATAGATAAGGTAGGTGATGTGCTCGACGTGTTGAAAATCATAAAAACCAGGAACATTGTAAAAATTATGCTACAACTTACACCAAGTGCTAATTGAAATAGATTAATTACATATGTTGGTGTGGGGGGTACATAGGAATATACGTCAGATTTTGAAAACGCAAGCACATAATAGAGTATGATTGCAAATAAAAAGCAGCCAATAACAAGAGATGTTATAGTGACCGGGCCAAAATAATCACTAGATAAATTCAACAAGTCATAATAATACATGACAAATACTAATGAGAGAAATAAAACCATGACGGACAGATATTTTATTCGTATTGCAGTTAACATATTATTTGTCAGAAACTTCAATGGATTATATTTATACGTTATTCCAATGAGTCCAACCAATGCCAAAATAGATATAAGGTCGGTTGCATTGCGTGCTGAAAATATATTTGTTTTAGTTTGATTATTATTTTGGTCATCAATATTAACTTGGTTATTTACAACCTCAACCATGCTTAATTATATATATATCAAGAATAGAATATAAATTTTATTGTAATACTTGTTAGTGTCATGATTTACATATTTTCCATGGCTGTTTTTTTACCATGACATTCGCGACACAAAGCAACTAAATTTCCGACATCATTTCCGCCGCCATATTCTAATCGTTTTATGTGGTCTACTTCAAACCAAGCAGTTAACTGATTTTCGCAGTCTCCACATTTCCAATTTTGTTGGGATGCAACAAATTTTTTCTTGGTTTCACTTACAGAACGCTTCGTAGCCTTTTTGCCAGACTGAAGTATTCGTTGCTCGTTCATATTATTTGACTCCATAAAAGATGACATGAACGCACCAGTTCTTGTGCCTCCCTCTCCGTCTCCTCCACCTCCTCCTCCAGTTTGACCATTCATCGTAAAATCCATTATTGGATTAATCATATTCATTGACGTCTTATTTATTGGCATATATTTCACCATATTATTTGCATGCATTAACATATTTTTACATTGTGTGGGATTACGTTTCAAAAGCAAATAAATTCCGACTCCTAAAACTCCATAAAACGCCATTTGATAATATTTTTTGCCTGCCATGAACATTTTAGTGTATTTACCATCATGATATGTATTATATATTAAAAACCCCGTTATCACTATTAATACTAATTCTATCCGCATATATAGATAATTACGAAAAGAAAATCGTAATTATATTATGATTGACAATCAGACTAAGCTATAAATGTAATATTTGTACTCTTATCATATTTGCTCATCAATCCAGTTCCAGCAATGTGTCCCCACATGGGAAGAAATATTTCGGTCGCTTTTCCTAGATATACGGACGAGAAACAATACAAACTTCTTGAGCATATGATTACGTCGCAATTACACAAAAATGTCAAATCCATATCAGAATCATTATTACGAATCCGTGGATATGGTAAGCTTACATCTCCAAGTGGCGACGCGACAATTACGACATTATGGTAAGGATATTTGGCTTTGGCACAATTTATAAAATCCTGTACTCTATTTTCGGCGATCGGCGCTTGACAATCATGTGTATTGTAATGTCGTCCCCACCCCCCGACAGCAATGCCATGTCTCTCAAAAAATAAACGCTCGTCTTCCAAGTCAATATTTATGTTTCCTGAATTTAATCTGTCTCGATAATACTCAGACGAAATCATACCATTATAATCATGGCGCGTAGAAACATCATCAAGACGCAAATGTACGCCGATTGTTTTCTTAAAATCAACTTCTGGAAATGTATATCCTTTGTTTACTATCAACCCGTCTAATATATCTCTCATTTTAGAATAAAGATGTCTCTTGAAATAGCTAACTAGGTCGCATTCTATTTTTTTGCAGACCTTCATATTGTTTCCAGGCCAATCTTGTTGACTCGTTTCAACAAAATGCTCAGTCCATAAATGGTCATGAGAACCAAGCGCATCACCCAATTCCTTATTATATTTATGTATAAAGGTCGCTATCATTTGCATAAAAATACTATCGCCGAATAATATACCAGCGCTGTCGTGAATAAACCATTTATGGTAATGTGCGTATATAATTTGCATAATATACCAAGTAAAAGTCGCCCCCATTCGATCTGGTCTGCCAATTAAAATAATAAACATGATTGGCTATATTTGTAATAATACACGATTAAAAAAAATATGTTTTTACACATTTATCTCTAAAATATATTCCTTAAATCATGCACCAAATTGTCTATATCAATGGTTTGAGTAGGCGTTCTATATAAATAATTTAGAATTAGATTGTTTATTTTTTCATTTTTATATCCGGTTTCCAAGAATGCAGAATAGCAGATTACAAAGCCCCACAAATCAATCAGTTTTAAAAACACATTTTTAAAGTATTCAATCGTATCAAATTGACCATTACGCGTGTATTCAAGCAAAATGGCAGTTAAATATGGGATAATGATAGTCTCTTGAATATTTGGTTTGCCTGTTATACCACTCCATATTGACGTAATCGTTTTAATGTGGCCTTTGCCTCGTTTTGTATTCCATTTTTCAATATATCCCTTTAAAAACACCCCAACAGAGTTATTGTCTAAATGATTCGTCGTCTTTAAAAACGTAGAATACATGGTTTTGAAAGTACTATTAAACAAGATTATGGAAAACGGCAAGTTATATTGAAATGGCTTGCCCTGCAACACACTTGGTATATTTTTGCCACCTGTTGTATACATTGATAATCCCCAATCAATTAATCTTACATATTTACTCGTATCCACTACTATATTCGACTCTTTAATATCCGCATGATATACATGATATTTATTCATGGGCAATATTCCATTCATGAGTAGTTGAATCATACGCCCATTCAAGTCCTTCATTCCATCTAGCGATATTCCAGAATAGATATAAGTGCCCAATTCAACGCCACCATCTTGTAAATTTAAACTTGATAATTTATCAAGATTGCTGTTTATATTTTTAGCATTGATATCCCGCTTTCTTAATACTTTGCATTTTACATCAAAATTGCTCAAGTCCGACTGAGTTAATGGCGCAGGCTGACAAACATTTGCGCCTTCAATAATAAAATAATTCTTATAGTTGGGAATTTTTTGCAAAATAGGTAAATATTTGGTTATTTCCATATATTCGCGTTTAACGTGTTTGTTCAACATCAATTTTGATATTGTTTTTGATACACGTTTGCGCGTTCCATTACACCTTAACGCAGGACGAAACACGCACCCATACCCCCCAGATCCGATTACTTTACCGCCTTGTTTTCGTCGTGTACGGGGTTTTCTTTGCCCAAGTCTACGACTGGATTGTTTATACTTTCGTGTTTTCATAACTATGTTATTATATTATTGTGATATAATAATACTTTTGAACGATTATTTACTTATCGTATAAATAATAGATTGATGAACCAACTAGACAAATAATCCCAAAGTGTATTGCCTTCTCTCTTAGGCGATAATATTCACTAAATTTCACCTCTTTGGGTTTATATGCTTCGTAATATTGAACGTAAAATTCACTTAAAGTAATCTTGCGTTTTTCCAATTTTTCATTGATTTTATTATGTATGAAATGCATCCATCGAACAAACGAATCACGGGAATCTAAATAGGGGGAAACTGGATATTCATCTAACAATTTGCTAAAATCACTGGCATGCTTTTCAATAGGAATAAACAGGGGCAAATTTTGTATGAAATCATAGTATTTTTTTTTCGTCACTGCATTTGGATACTTTGGATAATTTAATGAAATAGTATGCAAGAAAAACCAATAATGTGGCCCGAAAACTTTTGGGTCTAATGCCATTATAGTAAAATACATATAAAAACATTACAAGATAAACACATAATGCACAAAATGGTTGCCCATACTCTATGTAATAATTGTGGAAAACAGGGACATTCGTTTCATCAATGTAAATTACCTATAACAAGCTACGGAATTATATTATGTCGGCCAAGTAATAAAGGTGTCCAATTTTTAATGATTCGGCGGAAAGATAGTTTTGGATATATTGATTTTATACGTGGCAAATATTCTCCCTACAATATTGAACAATTACAGCATACTATCAATGAAATGTCGGTGAACGAAAAAAAACAAATTATAAACGAACCATTTAATAAATTATGGGCAATGATGTGGGGAAATGCGTCGTCGGAGAATCAATTCCGCAGTGAAGAATCTATTTCTGTCAAAAAATTTGAGTTAATTACCAATGGCGTCTATATTAATAATGTGAAGTATACCTTGCGCGATTTAGTCGAGAAAAGCGACACGGCTTGGACGGAAACGGAATGGGAATTTCCAAAAGGACGACGCAATCCTCAGGAAAGAGACCTTGATTGTGGATTACGCGAATTTGAAGAGGAAACTGGATACCCGCAAAATACTATTGCCATAGTTGAAAATATTTTACCATTTGAAGAGATATTTATTGGGTCAAACCACAAATCATATAAGCATAAATATTTTTTGGCATATATGAGTGAATATAAGAATCAAGAAAAGGACGACATGGTTAATTTGCAAAAATATCAAAAGTCTGAAGTATCCAAACTAGAATGGAAAACATTTGACGAGTGTTTAAAATCAATTCGTCCTTATAATTTAGAAAAAAAGAAAATTATTACAAATATCAATAACTTGCTACAACAATATAAATTATATTATTCTACGTAATATATAAGTATGGCTTATGAATTAAAACAGGAATATGAATTAAATCAATGCGACAATCCTGGAAATCAATATAGCAAGGCATGTAATACTTTTTTGTTGAAAAAAGAGTTGGCGGAATTTAATTATTTGTCTGAGAATACCGACGAAAATGAGTCCTTATATCCGTCGTTAGACGACCCTAATTTCATTATTAAAATTGCAGAGAAAAAAGAATTTAACGATACCAAATATGATGGGGATATATATGAGGATATACAAAAACGCGCAGATATGTTAAGCGTCGCTGAATTTGAATTGGCTCCGCATCAGCTATTTGTTAAAAACTTTTTGTCGTCTCAGACTCCTTATAATAGTCTCCTGTTGTATCATCAACTAGGCACAGGTAAAACGTGTAGCGCGATTGGTATTTGTGAAGAGATGCGCGCTTATTTAAAACAAGTCGGTATACAAAAGCGAATTATTATTGTCGCTTCCCCCAACGTACAGGATAATTTTCGTCTGCAGTTGTTTGACAAGAGAAAACTGAAGTTGGTTGATGGATTATGGAATATTCGCGCGTGCACCGGGAATAATTTAATAAAGGAAATTAACCCCATGAATATGAAGAACCTTACAAAGGAAAAGGTAATCAGTCAAATAGATACCCTAATAAACACGTCGTATCTGTTCTTAGGTTATGATGGTTTTGCAAATTACATTACAAAGATTTCAAATTTTAATAGCGAAAAGCCAAATCCAGCACAAGAACTACGAAATCTGCGTGCGGAGTTTAATGGACGATTAATCGTGATAGACGAAGTCCATAATGTACGAATTTCAGAGGATAATGAAAACAAAAAGGTCGCGTTGTATTTGATGAAATTAGTAAAGTCTGTTGAGAATTTGCGTTTATTATTGCTTTCCGCTACACCAATGTACAATACATATCGCGAAATCATTTGGTTATTGAATCTAATGAATGCAAATGACCGCCGTGGTCAAATTGACATTAAGAATGTATTTGACAAATTGGGAAACTTTAAACCAGGTGGTGAAGAGTTGCTGATAAGAAAAGCGACAGGTTATGTATCCTATATACGCGGTGAAAATCCATACACGTTTCCGTTTCGTGTGTTTCCAAATATATTCGCCCCAGCCAATACTTTTATGGACAGCGCTTATCCAAAATATCAAATGAACGGAAAAATTATTACCAAGGAAGGTGCAATTCAAATATTAAAAGGACAAATATATACGACGAATATTGGATCATATCAATCGTTGGTATATAAGGTAGTTATTGATGGGTTGCGAAAACGCAAACCAGTCGCAATAAATCAATTTGGCGAATCACGTAAGATGCCGACATTTGAAAACATGGAGACGTTCGGGTATACTATGTTGCAATTACCCATTGAATCCTTGATTATGGTATATCCCATGGACGGATTAGAAGAATTTGTTGAACGCGTCCAACCAATTGAAAGATATTCGGATGGGTCTAAAGAAGAGGTAATTATTGATCCCGAGCTAGTAGCAGATATTGGTACCGAGCCAGTCATTATACCTGTGCCATCCGAAAATCTTGCAGTCGAAGAGGCGGATGATGAGATTATTACTATCAAGGTGAAGCGTTGCCCAAATGGCACGCGACGTAATCCAAAAACAAAGGAGTGTGAAAAAATCAAACAGAAACAAGAAAAAATAGTTCAAATACTTGAGAGAGAACCATCACCTACTCTCGTTGAGCAAATCGAAGATGGACCATTCATAATGAATACGGAACAAGTAAACCCAGAACCTATTGAAGATTTAGATATTGATTTTGCGAATTTGCACCTGGGACCACAAGTTGATATTACAAATCGCGCATCCAGTGAAAATTCTATACCCGATGCGCTTACCGAACAAGAAGTGGATGTAGATATTACCGCCGAACCTTCAAGCGAAAACTCAATTGCTAGCACTGGCGGGGATCCATCGCCAAATTCTACTGGCACGGCCGTGGGCGAAAATGATTACATTAATTACCATGATTTAACTGGTAAAAAGGGGCTATCTAGAATCATGTCATTTGTCGATAAATCTTCGCCACCGGAAAAAGGTTCTTATGCATATAAAACCGAAAAATTCGGCAGAATCTTTGCTCCCAATGAAATTGGTAAATATAGTAGTAAGATTAAGAATATATGTGATATTATTTTAAAGTCCGACGGCATAATACTGGTGTATTCTCAATATATAGATGCGGGCTTAATACCATTTGCTCTTGCACTAGAAGAACTCGGGTTTACACGAAATGCCGGCGACTCCTTATTTAAAGACGCACCAACTTCGCCAATTGATTCAATAACGATGCAACCTAGAGATGCTGGTGGCGGAAATTTTTCACCTGCAAAATACGCAATGATTACTGGGGACCCCCGCATTAGCCCAGATAATCAAGCGGAGGTAAATGCGATTACAAATGATAATAACAAGGATGGTGCAAAAATCAAGGTCGTCTTGATTTCTAGGGCAGGCTCAGAGGGGGTAGATTTCAAATTCATACGACAAGTGCATATATTAGACCCATGGTATACCATGAATCGTATTGAACAAATCATTGGACGCGCTGTGCGCAGTTTTAGCCACAAAGATTTACCTTTTGAAAAACGCAATGTGGAAATTTATTTACATGGCACGATATTGCCAGATAATAAAGAGGAGGCAGCCGATTTATACGTGTATCGTGTTGCAGAATACAAGGCGGTGCAAATGGGTCGTGTTGCGCGCATCTTAAAAGAAACTGCTGTTGATTGCTTGTTAAACAACGACCAAGTGAATTTCACCCAAGCAAACATGAATATAAATGTTCGGCAGGTATTGTCCGATGGACAGGTTATAGAGGATTTTCCAGTGGGCGACATGCCGTATAGTGCAACATGTGATTATATGGAGAATTGCGATTTTAAATGCAAGCCGTTTAAAACCATAGAGCCTGACGATATTAACAATGATACATATAGCGAGTCTTTTATAACAATGAACAATGATAAATTAATACAAAAGGTTAAGGACTTGATGAAGGAAAAGTTTTTTTATAAGAAGAATGAACTTCTCTCTAAAATCAATACACCAAAACCTTATCCATATGTGCAAATATATGCTGCGTTAACACAACTCATTGAAGACGGCAGCCAAGTTATTGTGGATAAATACGGCAGAAGCGGGTATTTAGTAAATATCGACGAATATTATTTGTTTCAACCATCTGAGTTAAATAGCCAGAATTCGTCGGTATTTGATAGATCGGTGCCGATTGATTATAAGCACAATATGATAAACTTTGAGTTTAACGATCAAGTCGCGAAGAAGGAATCACCCCAAGCAACTACACTTGTAGAGAGAGAATTACAATTATCGGTTGAGATGGATAAAAAAACAGAAAAGGATGTCAAAACAAACGACATAATTACCTTGTGCCAATCGGAGTATGACCTTGCGCTAAGTTTTATCTCTCAAGATAGAGTTCCGCGTGGAGATGATAATTGGTACAAACATTGTGGAGTGGTAATGGGCAGACTTATGAAAGAATATCCCGACATATCATTAGAAGAGTTGAAAGGATATTTGATAGATCACATATTAGATTTGTTGTTGTACGAGGACAAATTACAATTGTTGAATTATATTACAAAACTACAGATGGTAGATGAAACGTCGTTTGAATACAAAATCAAGTCTTATTTTGATAAAAAAATTATTAAAGGTGTTGGTATAACTGGTATTATTATGTATAACAAAGAAGACCGAAAATTATTGATATTAAATACAGACGATACATGGGTGGATGCTGAAAGCGAAGACCAAAAAGACTTGACGAACGCGATTAAAGAAAAGTATACTATAAGTCCGAACCAATATAATCAATATATTGGTTTTATCGGATATGAGGCAACAAATAAATATCTTGTATTTAAAGTTAAAGATAATCTTGCAAAAAGAACGTTAGGTGCGCGATGCGACCAGGCTACCAAGGCGAAAAATATAGTTATGTTAAACAAAATAGTCGGTGAAGATGATAAATACACCAAAGACAATATTAAGCCTTTAACGGACTCAAGTGTGTGCTGTTTGCAAGAATTGCTAATGCGCCATTACAATAGTAGAGAGAAAAATGGTAAGATATGGTTCTTAGACCACACCTCCGCCAAACTATACAAGTTTTAATTTGCGTTTCGTTGATGTTTATTATAATATGCAATATTTATTATAATAAGTAAATGGATAACTTGGTTGTTTATAATTCACCTTTTGAAAAAATGAGAATAGGAAGTAATGCAGATGGTGGTTATGTGACAGCCAAATTACCAGATGGTTATGACCTATTTATATCTGGAGGTATTGCAAATAATGTAGATTTTGAGGAGCATTTTTTGAAAATTCACCCTAATATAAGCGGTTATGGATTTGACGGCACTATTAATAATTTACCAAAACCGGTAAAGAATTTTACATTCATAAAAAAAAATTTAGGCAATGCTAATAATGATAGACTAACAAATTTAGTTGAATATGTTAAAAATCATAAAAATATATTTATGAAAATAGATATTGAGGGACATGAATTTAGAGTAATGCCTGAAATAATTAAACACGACTTAATGCAAAATATTAAACAACTTGTTATCGAAATTCATACACCATTTGATATTCAATTATATCCTGATTATTTTAAAGGATTGGAAGATATTAATAATTCAACCATGTTTAAATTATTATCAGATTTCAATAAAACACATACTATTATTCATTTTCATGCAAATAATGGTTGCAATATGGCAGAATATGATAATATTAAAATCCCCCATGTTTTTGAACTAACGTATATTAGAAATGAATTCATTAAAGAAAAAGTGAAAAATAATGAACGATTGCCAACAAAATTAGATTTTAAAAATGTTCCCTACAAACCAGATTATTCGTTTGATTCATATCCATATTGCAACATGGGTCGTTGAAGATGTAATATAATACTATATAATATATAAATATTACGCGGGTAGTAATAATATGACGGCAACTGACGTTTTACTTATGATAATTATATTTAGCGGAAGTATATTATGTTTGTGTGTTGGAAATTTCATTCTTTGCGCTGATGAGGATTTCACACAACGACCCGAAGAACCATTGCAAAATAAAGAGACGTATAGTGCAGATGCTATGCAAAAAATATAAAAATATATTTTGCATGAGGTTCTTATATAAAAAAAATGAAAATCAGTTAAAAGAATTGTCTATATAGTATATAATGATGGAAATGCAACCTTCTAAATTAAAATTCAAAAAGAAGGATAATAAAAGGGAGCAAAAAATCAATTCCATTTATTCAAGATGTTTAATTGCAAGACAGGTGACCTTACCCATGGTTTCTGTAGGCAAAAACTTGAAAGAGACCATTGAAAAAAATATTAAATATGTTATAGAGGGCAAATGTATTGTTGAAGGGTTTGTTAAAGTTAATTCAACAAAAATCATTACCTATTCCAGTGGGGTTATCAATGGCGGAAATATATTATTTGAAGTTGTTATTGAATGTGAAGTATGCTTTCCAGTAGAAGGCATGGTCATTGATTGTCTCGCTAGAAATATTACAAAAGCCGGTATACGTGCAGAAAGTGCAACTGATTCACCGAGTCCAGTCGTAGTATTTGTTGCAAGAGACCATCACTATCAATCAAAACAATTCTCAAATGTTCAAGAGGGGGATAAAATTCGTATACGTGTTATTGGACAGCGTTTTGAGTTAAACGATAAATATATATCTATTATTGCTGAATTGGTGTAAAACCAGCCATATACTAAAAACAATATAAAAACATATTCTTATTTCTTTTTATATTATGACTGAATTGGCTTTGATCCGCGATTCTATTGAACAAATGTCAAAATTCAACCAAGTTGAAGTTTTGCGTATTTTACATAAACATTCGGATGTTATATTGAATGAAAATAAGTATGGCGTTCACATTAATTTAACCAACGTGTCGGATTTCGTGTTGCAAGAGTTAAAAATGTATGTTGCATATGTAAATGCACAAGAACAAGCACTCAAGACCGATGAAAAGCAGAAGGAAGCGTTCAAGAATATATATTTTTCGTAAAAGATATAAATGATACGTGTGATATTAATTAGTATAGCTAGCCGCGCATGATGACTAGCAATAATTTATTTAACATTGATTCGTTAAGCCCATACATGTTAAACCTAAAAAATTTAAATAAAATCATAAAAAACGGAGCCAGTTATGATAACATTCGTAAGGTATCCAGTAAACATACTCGTTCTCGTACGGCGGCGAACACAAACAAGGACGAGTCCACCTCCTCCTCCGCGAAAGGGGATACATTTTTTCCCGACGTTCACGATTCACTTTTTTGGGCTTTTTACATTATGAAGAATGGTGAAGAAGCATACGAGTCGCTTGGCAAAATCAACATAGTTATTGAACGAAAAATCAAAATCGAATATATCGAGCGTTTTCGAGAAAGTAAACAAGTGTTGAAAACGTATAAAACTGCACCGCTTACCCATCTTGAAAACGTCCTATTAAACGAAAAACAAATAGATATTAAGACCCTCATTGCATTGTGTGTTATAGAAGGAATCAGTTTCATGTATATTTATAAAAATACATATTTTGAGATGAACATTGATGCGGACGAAAGCACTCAAATTCATGCTATTGTGCGAATGGATATGCCTACCAAATACGGCTATAAAATCATACCAGATATCAAACCTGTTCGCGAGTCTTTTTACAAGATTGATAACATGAATAAGCCGTTAAAATCCATGTCGGCGTATAAATTAGACGAGCTTGTCGTATTTTGTAATAAATTAGCGATGACCTCGGGAACTGATGGTAAGAAAATAAACAAGAAGTGTTTATATGAGATGCTCGTCCAATATTTTGTATTATAGAAAAAAATGAACAAGAATATAAAAATATGTCCTATTATTATACAAGAATGTCTACCGGAAATTTTAAAAGGCGGGGTGGTCCATATAATAAAAATGATAAGCAACAGGCCGACTCAAGGGTTGCGCCCCCTATATTGTTGAATCGCCTTGTTGAACGTTATTATGCATCAAACCCACATGTAAAAGATGTCACGACGAATCACGAATTAGAGGTTAAGTTTGGAACAAAGGGAGTGAAACCTCTTACGAAGATTGATTATGATTCAGTTATTCGTAAACTTAAATCGTTGGGATTTTCGTGTGTAAACGAACAAGGTGGGTATTTGTTGCGCATGTATTATGAACATTTAGATAAAAGTGGACAATTTAAAGAATCAAACATTCGTACAGAAGTATCTGGGTTTCGAGCAATTCAAGAATATTGTAAGTCAAATGACGTTTTGAAACTAATTGGCATGGAAGAACATATGCGTTCTGTAAAATTCGTGAAAAAAAGTCGTGTCTATGACAATGATGAAATGGTGCGTGATGTAAATTTCAACGATTTCAATTTTCGTGTATCCTACCAAAAAGAAGAGGAAATCTCCATGTCTAATATCATTATACGAAATGTCACCCAAAATTGGACTCAAACCAAAAAGTCTTTTCGGTATATTAATCGTGTAACATTTGCGCATGATGACTTGCCAATCAACGTCGATATTAGTATTGTTAAGAGTTCGCATCGTGAAGGCTGGGATTTAAAAAAGACGTATACAACGGACGAATCTGGTGTGTTTTCCAACCCAGAAGTGTACGAAATAGAACTTGAGTTGGACAATTCAAAGATAGGTCCAGGCACAAGGTTTAGTGGCGCTGATACGATTCTCGTCGCTTTGCGAAAAGCCATTAAATATGTTCTTATGGGTCTGCAATCAACAAATTATCCCGTTTCAATATTTGAACAAAAAACGGCGTTGCAGTCATACATGAAATTATTGTACGGCGAGTCATATGATGTTGAAAAGCGTATCTATCCTAAAAATTTCATTGGCCCGTCGTCATACACGTTGCAAATTGAAAACATTATTCCAATTGATGACAATATGAATGTTCCGAATATTCGCAGAAATTACGTCGTGACGGACAAAGCAGATGGAGAAAGACATTTGATGTATATTTCAAATACTGGTAAAATTTATCTCATTAATACCAATATGAATGTTATCTTTACTGGTGTAATAACGGATGAAAAGTCAATGTTTAATTCTCTATTCGACGGCGAATTGATTTTGCACAACAAATCCGGGCAATTTATCAATTTGTTTGCAGTGTTTGACGTATATTATATTGCCAAGGACGACGTCCGTGCACTTGGTTTTATGGCTGAAAACGATGACCAAAAAACTCGTTATCGGTATCAAATTATCAAGACTGCCTTGAATATCTTGAAACCCAAGTCTGTTATAAAAGACGAAGGTATTCCAATGCGCATTGAGGCAAAAAAGTTTTATCCGGAGGTTGTATCATCGTCTACTAATGGATCTGATGTATCTATATTTGCAGCATGCAAACATATTCTTACAAGAGTAGATAATGGTTTGTTTGAATACAACACAGATGGTCTCATCTTTACTCCCGCATTTATGGGAGTCGGTGGCGATGCAATTGGTAAAACTGGAAAATTAACAAAAACCACGTGGGAGTATTCGTTCAAATGGAAACCGCCGCAATACAACACGATTGATTTCTTGGTCGTCACCACGAAAAAAAATGGGGAAGATATCATTACACCCGTTTTCCAAGAAGGGGTTACTTCGTCAGATTTCAACGAATACAAGACGATTGAATTGCGTTGTGGTTTCAATCAACGCGCACATGGTTATATTAATCCGTGCCAAGATGTTTATGACGACAAACTGCCTGATTTTGGAGATAAGGAAGACGATGAGCAATATAAGCCAGTATTGTTTCGCCCGTCAAATCCATATGATCCAGAAGCTGGCATCTGCCATATTATGTTGAAAAAAGACGACACAGGCGTCATGCAAATGTTTTCAGAAGACGGCGAAGTGTTTGAAGACAATACCATAGTTGAATTTAAATATGACATGACACGCGAACACAAATGGAGATGGATTCCGATTCATGTAAGAAATGACAAAACCACGGAATTGAGACAAGGTATTAGTTTGAATTTTGGCAATGCATATCATGTTGCCGAAAGTAATTGGAAATCTATTCATAATCCAGTGACACACGAAATGATTTCAACAGGCGTAAATATTCCAGAGGTGGAAGGTGATGCCGACGTATACTACAACAGACTCGTATCTTCCAACAAAACGATGGGTCTGCGTAATTTTCACAACTTTATCAAGTATAATTTAATCAAGGCGGTTTCAAAAAAGGGTGAAACCTTGATTGACTACGCATGTGGAAAGGCTGGCGATTTCCCAAAGTGGATTGACGCGCAACTCTCCTTTGTATTCGGTATTGATAAGTCAAAAGATAATTTGGAGAACCGAATTGATGGCGCTTGTGCTCGTTTCTTGAATTATCGCAAGTCGCGTAAGAATATTCCGTATGCATTGTTTGTGAATGGAGATTCATCATTGAACATACGCAACGGATCAGCCATGTTAAATGAAAAGGCAGTTCAAATAACCAAGGCAGTCTTTGGAGAAGGCGCAAAGGATGTCGAGAAATTGGGTGCGGGTGTCGCGAGACAATATGGCAAGGCGGTGGACGGATTTAACGTATCGTCTTGTCAGTTTGCCCTGCACTACTTCTTTGAAAATATAACCACCCTGCAGAGTTTTGTGCGCAATCTCGCCGAATGCACCAAGTTGGGAGGATATTTCATTGCTACCTCATATGATGGCAAAAACGTATATAATATGTTAAAAAATAAGGCGGTCGGTGAGGGAGTTAGCATTATTGATGGTGGTACAAAAATATGGGAGGTTCAAAAACAATATCGTAGTGCCGATTTAGCAAATGATTCTAGTTGTCTTGGCTATAAAATTGAAGTCTACCAAGAGTCTATTAATAAATTGATACCCGAGTTCTTGGTTAATTATGATTACTTCACACGCGTAATGGAAAATTATGGATTCCAAGTTATACCGCGCGACGAAGCAATTGAATTGGGACTCCCAGAAGGATCTGGTTTGTTCAGTGATTTATATACATCTCTTACAACCGAGGTTGCAAAAAATAAATCATATGCCAAAGAATACAGGGGTGCGTTGAATATGAACGCCAACGAGAAAAAGATTTCCTTCTTGAATAGATATGTCGTCTACAAAAAAATCAGAATAGTAAATGCTGCAAAAGTAATATTGGAAGAGACTGAGGCGGTGGAAGTTCCACAAGTCCAAGAAGTAATTGAGATGGAGATTCCTGTTGCCGTTCCAGAGAAGAAAAAACGTGCACGAAAAGTCAAGGCGACGACGACGGGTGATGAGGCTTCCAAGCCTAAGCCAAAGGGTGCTCGAAAACTAGCTACAAAATTAGTCATAGTCGAAGATGTTGATACTAGCGCGTCATCAAATGGTTCCGCACCCAAAACTGCAACCACGCAAAAGAAGAAACTTGTTTTACAAGACGGCTCAGATTCTGATTAAAAATACTTGTATACGTAAATCCATACATGAAGATTATTACTTAAATAAATCGTGAATTAGTATATAATACTCAAATGAGTTATTATATATTACCTAAAATAAATACAGAACTTATCCTAGACCCGTGTGTTCATCTTAGTATGGACAAAATAACACCCTATATTTCTCAAAGTTTGGTTAATTATTTAACCAAGGCTACTATTAGTTTAAACAATCTATTAACATTTGATACGACATATACATTTAAATTTCTTAATCAATTAATTAATCCATATGAATACCTTTTTTCTAATGTACCCAACTCAAATCTGTCTATTTGTAAGGTGAAACCAAGTTCAAAAATATATTATGACATTTTGGAAATTTACAACACATTAAAACTAGCAGAGTGTTTACCAGAAAAGAATATGAGATCATTGTATTATGGCAGTAATGGGTCGTCCGTTTTAGAATATATGCAGTCATTTCGAGAAAATTATGACGATACAAATATAGTAATTGAGCCAATATTACATAAACAAATTACTACCCCTTTGAATAATGCAACAAACGCGCCAGACGACAAATCGTATACACCCATTCCAGATGATATATTATCTATGTGCGATTACATGTATTTTGAATTACCTGATAAAGTATACACGGATACGAATAAATACATATTAGGGTTGTTGAAAGCTGTTAAATTTATACTTATGTATCAATGTTCACATGGGTGCATAATATTGAAGCTCGGACATACCTATTATAAACCAGTTATAGATATTTTGTATATTATAAGTAGCCTATACAACAAATCTTATATCATAAAACCAAATACCAGCAACAATATTTTAGATGAAAAATACTTGGTTTGCAAAACATTTACAAGTACCCCACAGAAACGGGGTGCCTACCTTGATAAAATTGATAAAATGTATACGATTTGCTATAGAGAACAACACGAAATCAATATTCAATCCATAGTTAAGAATGAAATAAACATGTATTTTTTAAACAAAATGGAAGAATGCAACATAATAATCGGACAACAGCAAATTGATGTGTACGACCAAATGATCAATCTAGTTAAAAATAAAAATAAATTAGAAAAGATAGAAACGACACGAAAACATAATATTCAAAAATGTATCAATTGGTGTGAAAAATATAAACTTCCATGCAATAAGTTTGCAGACAAAATTAATATTTTTTTACCCATTAGCGCACATGATACCGCGCTGGTAAAAAATACGGATGATACATCTCGTGCTTGGATTGAGAATGACGAGAATGAAACAAATGGTTATAAGTCAGAGAATAGCGACGACTTACAATCCTACATTAGCAATAATAATATTGATGATGAGGCAATTTTTGACAACTGCATTATTAATAAGGATTTATTACATGAAATAGAATATGGTGTGGAATAGGGCAATTTTCTAAAACGGGGTTGTGTTATATATGACTATGTCATTGGTTTTTTGATGACACATTCTAGGATTTTGAAACGTCCCTATGTATGTTCCTGCTTGACATGCAGGTGCCTTATTTTTTAATATGATAGTCTTTGGCAAATGAGCTAGATTCTTCTCAATCGTAGTGACATTCAACTTCAAGTTCAATGTGCTACTAGAAACAGCTCCCTGTTGGGCAAACTGATAGTTATTCGGCTTGTATACGACCAATTTGCATCCAAGTAGGTCAGTGGGTCCTGTAATCGGTACACCAGTGTATGGGTTCAATACAAAAGCGTCATATATAAGTATTGCGCTACTCTTGTTTGGTTCAGGTAAATTTTGAATAAAAATAACCAATACTTTAAATGTAGTTATTTGCTTATAAATTTCTTTTGCAGCAGCATCGGAAGAAATGACTCCATCATCTTGCATTACTAACAATATACGCGCAACAAGACCAGCTTCGCTTGTAGCATATATTTCACCATTCGGCTGGCAATTTGCAACATATGTGTTGTATTCTGCAGCAGGGCTTCCAGGCTTTGCTCCGGGGTCGCTCAATGGAATAGCTGGGCGCACAAAATTAAAGGCGCGTTGTTCATATGTCTTGCATCGGTTTTCCATGTATTGAATATGCGTCGTGTAATAATTTTGTTTTAAATTCGTTGATGCGGGAAGCACACGTCTGCGTGCCTTTCTTTCCTCATTACAACAGAACAGGGGTGATGTAGTAGACGGCTCAGGATTTTCTGTCAAATATGGAATATTGGGATACAAGTTTGCGGATACACATATTCCTTGACAATTCGACGGAAGGTTTAATAAGGTATTTTGCTTGACACTATAGCTACCAGGATTATCAATCATCTGTTTCACTAAAGTTCCTGGAGTAGAAGATTTAACTTCACGATTGAGGTTTCTATCTATTTGAACATAATCTCCGTAACTAGTCGCATCATCAATAGCAATTCTAGGAATCGCGCCCTTTCGCGCATGTTTTATAGGTCGCGGCTTGCCGAAAGGTGCAGGAAAGTTATTTCCGTAATCTAAATTTGTTAATGGACGAATAGTACCTGCGGTTATACCTACAGGTGTTTGAGATAAACCAGTTCCTTTCCATGTAATATATTGTTGAGGAAATGAACTCTTATGATTATAACCAGATGAAGGGCTTGGTCTCATGCCCAAGGGATAGAATGCAGAAGACATTATGTATACTATTATTATAGAAAATAAAGTATTGGTATATTTTATATATGTTGATTAAGTCGCTTCTTTTATTTTTTGTTATTTTATTTTTTATCATTCTAATTAGTTATCAAATATATTCATCCAAAACTATTATTGAGGGGTTATGTCCCGATGAATCTTTGAAAGACCATGATGAAATAATTAAAATACAGGCAGAGTTAAACAATAAATTTAGACCGCTAATTACAGATAGTGAAGGTAAACCAGTAAATTTGTTATCTAGAGTTGCTAGTTTAGAAGCAAATGTAAAAATTATTACAGACCAGATGGTGAACACAAGTAAAGCACAAGTTGCTGCGGTTCCGCCAAACCCACAAGTGGAACCTCTTCCAGAAGGCAACTAAATAGAAAATACTAATATGCCAAAATATTATATATAGATTAAATATATAATGTCTTTTTATGCAAATGCCAAATCAAACCCTCAAGGAGTACAAGCCAGTTTACTTGGGCCTTCCTATAGTTATAAAGACCAAATTAAAACACCAGCAGAATTAGGTATGAGTGATAGAGGAACAATGACTGCATTAGGTAATGATATTACGGGATTGATTGGATATGTTTCATTATTAGTCGATGGCGGGGGGAATGCATCCAAGCCTGGAGGTCCTTTAGGCAATAAATTTTTTATGAAAACGGGAGCAATGTGCAATGATGTCAATACACAAAAAGATGTTGACCGATATATTTATGTAAATAATGTGCCAAACGCACCCTTGCCTGGATTAATCAAGGGAGTTACAACGGGGTTGGGTACATTAAATCCATTTCGGATCATGGGAGCCTTTGCAGAAGGTTCAAAGCCTCCGTGTAAGGAAGTTACGCTACAAGTCATTGATGTCAATAATCAACGATCACAAGAAACACACTTTGTAACTCTCTCTGACATTCAAAGTCTAGAGGGGTTCCAGAATAAAAATTTACAAAATGCTGCACCGGTTGAGATGCCAAACGACCTCGGTATTCAATTGTATTTTATTACCTTGTCTGGATTGGGTTTGTATTTAGTATATAGACTCATGAATAAAGAACGTTGAGGAACTTAAAATTTTAAAACTTTGTAGAATTGAATTTATTTGTTATTTTACAAAAATAATTTGCGTTTATTGTATGTATATTATATACATATAATATTATACAATGGAAAGTTTAAAAATTAACTACAACCATACTTCCAGTGAATTGTGTGAACTTGGAAAAAAATATGATACAGACAAGTCATCGCAAAGAAATAATGTCACAGATTTCAGACATTGCCACCCATATACGTTATTTTATGACGGATTATTTAAATCTAAAAAAGATAAAAACTTGAAAATAGCAGAGTTAGGTATATTGGATGGTGCTTCATTGCTTATGTGGAAAGAATACTTTGCAAATGCTGAATTATATGGATTTGAATATAATAACCAGTTAATAACGAATTTTAAACAAAATTTTAATAATGACCGAATTACTCTTGCTACTATAGATGTCACCAATAAAGATAATATTGTAAAAGCATTTGGTGATTTAAATATATCGTACGATATTATTATTGAAGATACCACACATCAATTTGAAGACCAAATAAGAGTTATTGAAAATACTTATCAATATTTAAAACCTGGTGGAATATTTATTATTGAAGACATATTTAAATCATATAATGAAAGTGATTATATTAATAGATTAAGCCCTATCTTAGAACACTTTCAAGATTACTATTTTATAGAACTTGACCACGTTAATAAAAACTCAACTGGGTGGAATAATGATAAATTATTTATATTAATAAAAGGGGGCGCTGAACCAATTTTTAAAAATACAAATAAATTAACAATTATAACACCATCATATAGAATTAATAATTTATTAGAAATTAAAAATAGCATAAATTTTGATTATATAGACGAATGGATTATTGTGTATGATGGTGATAAAATAATTGATAATCCAAATTTATTTGAAAATCAAGAAAATAATAAAATTAAAGAATATGTATATAAAGGTGAAGGTGTATCAGGAAATCCACAAAGAAATTATGCTTTAACTAAAATTACAAATCCGGACACTTTATTATATTACTTAGACGATGACAACATAATTCATCCAAATATGTATAAGTTATTGAATATTATTGATAATAATAAAATATATACATTTAATCAACATAATAGAATTAAAGGTAATAATATTTGCATACATCATATTGATACTGCTATGATTATTGTACCTTATAATTTATGTAAGAATATAAAATGGATAGTAGATAAATATGATGCAGACGGATACTATATTGAAGAATGTTATAATACAAATAAGCATACACATATATTTATAGATAATGACTTATGCTATTATAACAAAATTGGAGTTTTTTCAAATTAAATATTACCTTGTCTGGGTTGAGTTTATTTATTTTTATTTGCTGGTTATTTGGTAAATAAAAATACGCTTATTTTCTTGTTTTCCTTGATTTCTTTGATTTTCTCGGCCTTTTTGATTTCCTTGATTTTCTAGATTTTCTGGATTTTCTGGATCGTTTTCCACTACCCCCGTAATTTTCCCATTGCCCAGTAGCGGGATTATACGCCAATGAAACGGCATTATGTCTTATAAGCGGTGGAGGAATATTTCTATTGGCAGCCGTATTTTCCCGTGTTCCGGGAACTGATGTGCTATACGCAGCGTTCCAGTTGGGTCGACCCCATAACTCCTGCTCCCTGCGCCCCGCCACCTCCGCGGCATACCTCTCATCTCGTTCCACAATTTCGTCCGGCATGGCAGTATGTGAATGACCAAATAATGTTCCCGATCCGCGTGGTTGGTATTGCTGCCTCATTCGCTCCGCCATATCAATAGTATAGAAGGTATCACCAGATGGGCTACTAATTGGACCCTCATCCCATCTCACATTACGTTCACCAACATCAGATACGTTAAAATTTTCAAACGCACTTCGCGAAGGGAGTGTTAGTGTTACTGGGCGGTCATCACGGCGAATAGTTAAAGCATCGCCGCCATTCTTGCTCATAAGCGTCGCTATAAACGAAATATTACTCTGCTTGTTTAAAAACGAATACTTTTTTCCCTCTATCATATTGGAGTCGTCTTCGTATCGCATTCGTATATATATATTATTATATATTATAACTTATAATGATATTTTTGGATTTATTGTTGCCTAAATTTGACAAAACTTTGTTGTCCGACCTCGGACTATTATAATTAGGTATAAATTGTAATAAAAAAACTCGTATTTTATTACAATGAAAATACTATTAACCGGAGGTTTAGGATTTATTGGGTCACATACCGCATATGTATTAAACGCATGCAACCATAATGTTGTGATAGTAGATAATTTATCTACATCCAATATCAAGGTGTTTAATACATTACAAACACTTTGTCCGAATCCCGACTCCTTAATTTTTTATGAAGGAAACGTCATGGACGAGGCTTTTATGGAAAACGTGTTTCAAAAAGAAGCACCTGAAGCTGTTATCCATTTTGCTTCATTGAAAGCGGTTAATGAATCCATCGCGCAACCGCTCATGTATTATCGCCAAAACATCAATGGTCTTATTACGCTACTTACCACAATGGAAAAATATCAGTGTAATCGTATTGTATTTTCGTCGTCAGCGACTGTATATGGAAAACAAACCTCGCCCATTAAAGAAGATTTTCAAGTAGGGGTCGGGATTACAAATCCATACGGCCAGACCAAATACTTCCAAGAATGTATATTGCAAGATTGCGCGAAAATAAACCCCAAACTAAATGTCTTGATTTTGCGATATTTTAATCCTGCTGGTGCACATCCATCGGGGCTTATCGGTGAAGATCCCAAAGGAATACCGAATAATTTGTTTCCGTTTGTAATGCGCGTTGCTTCTCGCGAATATCCAAGACTTCAAATATTTGGAAACGATTATAATACGCCTGATGGAACATGTATCCGCGATTTTATTCACGTCATGGATTTGGCAGAGGGACATGTTGCCGCCTTAAAACAAGAACTTCCTGGTTGCCACGTTTATAATTTGGGAACTGGACGTGGATGTTCTGTAATGGAACTGGTGAATACGTTTGAGAAGGTAAATAATATGCAAATACCTTATCAATTTCAAAACAGACGCGAGGGGGATCTTGAAGAAGTTTATTCTGACGCATCCAAGGCAAAGTTGGAACTCGGGTGGGAAACAAAACGCACTATTGAAGACATTTGCAGAGATGGTTGCTTGTTTGCGATGAAAGTTTAAGCACTCGTTGTCTCTCTAAGTTGTTCTTCCAATGCGGTTAATTGCTCTATCGTGTTAACACCCATAATTTCTATTTGTCTATCTTCGGGCATATCATACAAATCAATCTTAATTTGTTCACCATTTTTAATGAGTTCAATAATATCCGTTAAATAAAATTCATTTTGTGCATTTTTATTTTGCAACAGGGGTAAATATTTACACAAAACGGCGGATTCAAAAGCATAAACCCCGCAGTTAACTTTTTTTACCAATTTTTCTTCTAAAGAACCATCCTTTTCTTCTACTATTTTATCAAATACACCATCGGTTTCTATGATTCGTCCATATCCATATGGATTACTCATCAGAGTTGTAACTATTTTCACCTTGTGAAAATCATGCATTATATCGCGTATGGTTGTAGATTTTAATAAAGGTGTATCTCCAGATAATATGGCGACATTTGCATCATTATATTTCAATAATTCATCCCTGCAACATTGAATCGCGTGCCCAGTTCCCAAGGCCTCTGGTTGTATTATAAATTCAATCTTATCTAGAGAAATATATTCCTGTAGCGTGGTTTCTATAATATTTTTATATTTACCAACAACTATTAATATTTTTATTGGATTTAATAACATGGCTTCTTGAACAACATTAAGTAGTAATGGTTTTCCGTTAATTTTATGAAGCACTTTTGGTAGATCCGAATTCATACGTTTTCCTAGGCCTCCAGCCATTATAATAATGACGTTTTTACTCATTTAACGTATAATTGCAAAATATTTTTGTAATTATAACTTATAACTTACAAAATGTGTGGAATTATTGCATGCATTTCAGATGAAGAATGTTGGAATATTTTATATAATGGGTTATTACAATTAAAAAACAGAGGATATGATTCTGCAGGTATATGCACTATAACAAATAATGCTTTGGTAGTAGATAAATATGCCTCCAACGGAGATATAGATGCTTATAAAAAATTACAAGATAGCTTGTGCAACCATGAAAAGGCTATAGTTGGAATAGCGCATACAAGATGGGCTACACATGGCGCAAAAACGGATGTGAATTCACACCCGCATGTTAGTATGTGCGGTAAATTCGCATTAGTTCACAATGGTATTATAGAAAATTATAAAGAGCTAAAAAAAACGTTAGTAGAAAAAGGCTACATATTTAAATCACAAACCGACACAGAAATTATTGTACAATTGCTTTCTTATTTATACACGACAAATAAAAGTATTATTGTTTGTATCGAGAAAATGAATGTTGTGTTAGAAGGGACTTGGGCGTTGGCAATTATTTGCACAGATCAACCAGAAACAATTTATTGTACGCGACATGGAAGCCCGTTATTAGTTGGATACACTGATAATAGTGCAATAGTTGTATCTGAAAAGAGCGGATTTTGTAATAAAGTGCAACATTATTTTGTCATCGAAGAACTAGATATTTGCAAAATAACACAAAATGGAAATAAGGTTGATATAGATACTAATTACCATTATGTCGCTAACAAATTTGTAAATATAACAGAAGAATCGGTATTGAATTCGTATCCACATTGGACTATAAAAGAAATATATGAACAACCAGACGCATCGTTGCGCGCGATTAACATGGGTGGTCGCATATTAAGTGATAGCAGAGTAAAATTAGGCGGATTAGAAGAACATGCTGATAAATTAAAGAACATTACTAATCTTATTTTATTGGGTTGTGGGACATCCTATTTTGCAGGACAGCACGGATTACATTTTTTCAAAGATTTGTGTGATTTTGGCAATGTTCAATTATTTGATGGGGCTGAGTTTGACGAAAAAGATATACCAAAATATGGCACAACAGCCTTATTATTAATCTCTCAATCTGGTGAAACGAAAGATTTGCATAGATGCATAGAAATCGGGAAACACAAAGACTTGTTATTAATTGGGCTAGTGAATGTTGTTGATTCTTTAATAGCGAGAGAAGTACATTGTGGTTGTTATTTGAATGCTGGTAAAGAAATCGGTGTAGCTTCTACAAAATCGTACACATCACAAGTGACTTTATTATCTATGATTGCGATATGGTTTGCTCAGAAAAAAGAGATCAATGAGAACAAGCGTGTTAATTATATAAAAGATATTTTACAACTGCATTATGATCTCAAAAATACGTTGGATATAAACAATAAATATATTCCGGACATCATACAAAAACTATTTCATAATCGCGACAATTGTTTTATACTAGGCAAAGGCAAATCCGAATCAGTCGCCAAAGAAGGTGCTCTTAAAATAAAAGAAATATCTTACATTCATAGTGAAGGTTATTCTACAAGTAGCTTAAAACACGGCCCATTTGCATTATTAAGTGAAAACTTTCCTGTAATTATTATTGCTCCAAATGATATAAATTATAGTAAATCGGAAAACGCATATGAAGAGATAAAATCTAGAAATGCACCAATATTATTTATTACGGATAAGAAAAATCAAGACAAGGAAAATGTGTTATATATTCCTGAAAATAAAACATTTCGTGATATGTTGAGTGTAATCCCTATACAATTATTAGCATATAATTTGGCGGTATCCAGAGGCATTAACCCAGATACTCCAAGAAACTTGGCCAAGGTTGTTACTGTTGAATGAAAGAATGAAACAATTAAAAATATTTTGACATTTGAATTCCGTGTTTTTCAAATCCAAGCTTTTCGTAAAAATCAGACAATCTTGGATTACAATCAAGTATTACTTTATAACAATTATTTTCATTTGCAAAAGCAAATAGGGTTTCCATTATTCTTTTGGAAATGCCCATTGACCTACATTTTTCATCTACAACGATGTCTTCAATATGCCCAACAGATTTACCACTTCTAATAATTTTTGGTTCAATTATAATAGTGCCTGAGCCAACAATACATATTTTATTTTCTAGTGTTGTATGATAACAAACATATATTACTCCCATAGATGTTATCTTATATAAATTGTTCATAAATATCTCTCTAGACAGCATGGGAGTTTCTGTTAGCTGCGACAAAAGTAGTATATATTGCTCTATTATTTCGTCGCTCTGAGTGTTATTCTCTTGAATCAATTGCAATAATGTAGTGTATTCAAAGCTATTCATTATTGTGTTATGCATTATATTTTTTAAACCTGTTTGTCATGTAAAATGATATTAAGAGTGAATCTTACAAGAATATTCTATTTTGTGGGGTTGTGGGCCATAGGCCCCACATTGCGTTTTTACGATTTTTTACTTCAAATCCTTTTTCAAGAAATCAAAATTGGACATTTATAAATGTCCATTTTTGAATATCCTAAAATACTTTTGAGAATTCGATGTTTTGAGACCATAATGAAAAATTAGCGTCTCACGACCAAAAAAATATTTTCAACTTTGTGATGCTAATTTTTTATTTTTTGGGCGCGGATTCTTTAGGCGATTTTTTTTGTTTCATTATATATATAGAATGAAACAAACAAACTCGCCAAAAATCGCTAAACAACATATGTGTGTTAATTGTGATTATACATGCAGTAAACTTAGCGATTTACATAAACATTATTCAACGCGTAAACACCAATATGGAACAAATGAAACAGAAATGAAACAACATTTCTCGCTATCATGTGAAATCTGTAATAATATATTTTATAGTCGTACTACATTGTGGCGTCATAAAAAAATCTGCACCGAGGTCATAAATAATAATATAGTATATACACCACAACCACAAATACAGCCCACACCATCCACACATACATCATCAGATGATATGCAAACAAGCCTCATATTGGAACTGGTTAAGCAAAACCATGAATTCAAACAATTGTTGATAGAACAAAACAAGACCATAATAGAGGTCGCGAAAAACAGCCAGATTAATAACAATACCATCAATAACCAAACGAATAGCAACAATAACAACAAGACATTCAATCTCCAATTCTTCTTGAACGAGACCTGCAAAGATGCCATGAATATGAAGGACTTTATTAAATCACTTGAATTGAGTCTACCCGAGCTAGAAAAGATGGGCGAAATCGGTTTTGCCGAAGGCATGTCTCGTGTCTTTGTGAATCGCCTCAATAGCTTGGATATAACCAAGAGACCCATTCATTGTAGTGATGTCAAGAGAGAAATAATCCATATTAAAGACGATAACAAGTGGGAGCGCGATAATGCAAACTTGGATAGGTTGAGAAAAATAATCAAACAACTTACACATAAGAATATCCTGAAGGTGGATGATTGGAAAAAGGCGAATCCAGGTTGCACGGAATACAACAGCAGAAAAAACGATCAATACTTGAGAATCAATATGGAAGCCATCGGTCCAGTAGATGATGATGAAGTGAAGAGAGACTTTGGGAAGATAATCCGCAGGGTAGCAGAGAACACTGCTATTGATAAGAAATATTTGTGTGTGTAAAGCATGATAACATCATATTATTATTGTCTAAATATGATGCTATATTCAACGTCTGATTTTGTTTGAGCGCCTGCGTTTATTTGTGCGACGGCGCATGTTGGACCGCTTGCGCTTCTTGGTTGTCCGACTTCGTCTACGCCTACGTCCGCCTTTTATGTCTTGTTCGGCAGTTGGAGTTTCAGGGTTGGATTCAATCGGCGCTGGTTCTTGATCCATTGGCGCTTGTTCTTGATCCATTGGTGGGCTAGACTCCATTGGCGGAGTTTCAGGGGACGGATATTCTAAGCTGCCTTGCGGTTGCGGTTCTACCATGGTAGGAGTAGACTCTTGTGTGGTAGACGAATAATCTGATGATACCGGTGCAAGAGGAACAAATTCAGGTTGTTTCTGCCAAAACTTCCAATTGCCAGTGGAAAACTTATTTTTTAATTTAGTGAAAGCATGCTCGTCATCTCCCGGACTGGGATAAAACCAATAACCACCTCGTCTTGAGCGCCCACGTTTCATTTTTTTCATACTATTTTTTCTTACTGATTTTGTATACTTTGGCATATATTATAACGCGAGAAAATTGTTATAATATATTTGTCTTGTAAAAATGCTAAATAATAAAGTCATTAATTACAAGAAATTAGTAATTCTGTCTAACAAGGGAACCTATTGCGCAAGTTCTTCCATTGCGTAAGCTCTCGTTGTAAATAGATCCCTTTTTAGCTGGCGCGGTGCACCCACCTGATCTTGCACGTTTAATGGTAGATCTTACACCGCTCGGATAATAGTTTTTGGTAGAACAAGGTGCGTCTAAAGGAAGGCCGACTTTATATCCACTTTTGCCTACAGCATTGGAACGAAGCTTTTGGGTTCGCATAGAAGAATCAGTCGGGGGAATATAATTCGTATGTCCAGATGTATGATGTGCTGTACCAGTAGAATAATTGAAAGAGAAATTGCGAGTTACTTTTTCAATCGCCCGCGCCCGTTGTATTGCTAAACTATTGGCAGATTCCGCAGTTCTAAAATATTGATGACGAGAGTTGACATTTTGGTCAGTTGCGGCGGGTTCTTGAGACGGATAAAATAACGGGGGTGTGGGTCTAAGACCAGTAAGCACACCAGAATTATGTGCGGGAATAGCGTTAGGGTACTGATTTGTGCTGAGAGGACCATAAACAGGCGTAACTATAATATCAGAAAATTGTGTCATGTTATCTTATATACACTATATAAAATAAAATATTTATATTAGACTTGATCTTAGATAGATGCCTTCTTTTGTCTAGGCTTGGTAGGCTTCTTTTCCAAGACTACATTTTGCTCTGGCGCGGGTGTGGATACAGGCTCTGGTACTGGTGCAGGAACAACCTTCTTTACACGTGGCTTCTTTTCTTTAACCGCTACATCTGATACGGGTGCGGGTGTGGGAGCAGGCGGAGGTAGTTGCTCTGGCTCTGGAGAAGGAGAAGGCGGATCATTCATATAAGGAATGCCCGCTGCACTCATGGCAGCCTTCACTGCTTCAGCAATCTTCATCTGCATAGCAATCTCGTGCATAAGATTTTTTCTAGCCTGCGTCTCACGAATCGTTTCTCTAACGTCATCAAACATCGGGTCATGTTCGCTAATTAAAACGCTAATGATTCTTGGCTTCTTACTACGAATGGAGGTCGTTTCATCATAATCTTCGGCCCAATTATCGCACAACAAACTATATTGCTTGTCAACCTTTTCTTGATCAAACCAAAGCTTTCCGAACGGAGCCGACCCAACAATAAACACTGACGAATCATCGTGGAATTCTTGAATAATGATTTTTGCTTCAATAAAATTTTGCTGCTCGGTTATGTCATATTGATCGGACATATCAATCTTCTCGTTTGTGTCGGGGTTTGTATTGATGTCTGTAGACATGTTAATAATAATAATACAACAATCTTTATATTATTATTCTAGATATATCTTCCTTCGCCTTAATATCTTCGTATGGCCCTCCATGCACTCTGAGAGCCCGAGTTATTATTACCAGCATTGGAATAGTCATTGTAATTCTTGTTAACCGCCTTTTGTTTTAAATAAGTAATATAATCAGAGGAGTCGTAGACATACTTTACGTTGCATGAAGAGGGGGGGATTCCACTGCCATCACATCTGCTCTGTATAGCGCCAAATCTACCGCGAAGACCATTCAAACCAGGGCGGCTTTGAAATGTCTGGACATCTCCACCACAAGAATAATCTGTGCGACACAATATATCACCAGAGTTAGTCACAGCGCGAAACGGAGTAATAATACGTCTTCTCTCGCCAAGTTGAGAGACATATTTAGTGTTCCATGCATTTCTTAATGTAAAACGAATTTGCGCATACTCGTCATTATTGTCTGTATCATTTACACCTCGCGCAATAAAGCCAGTAATTCCACCTCCGAGGTAGGGCTTTCCACCGGGTCCATTAATAATCGGGGGGGTATTTCCAATTCCATAAGAACCATTAATAGGATTTTGAAAACCAATAGACGGCATTTAATATATATATACTATGCAAAAAAATTAAACAAAACGTCTAAATTTGTAAAGTAAATGGCATAAATACAAATTCATTATATTAATATGGATTATAGTGTGCGCGCAAATAAATTAAGACATGATATCAGATATACGTTTCTAACATGGGATGGTTGTGTTTATAGAGCCGATTTTGACATATATCAATCGTATAATGGTATTCCTAGAGAAGCCGTTAAGCTAAAAAATGTAGAGGGTCTGCAAGGATTTCTTCACATGCCACTTGCGTTTATTCGCGGTGTAAAAATATTCGCCTTATCAAAAGCGATAAAGATATTTCCTCATCTCATTCCAGAAGTTAGCATGAAGATAAATAATTTTATTTAGCGGCTTGATAATAACAAATAAAATATTTGCGTATAATATATAATAAATGTTGTCTACTTTGATTAGTGCAATTGTTTTGATTATCCTAGATAGCTCATATATATATTTGATGACTGGATATTTCAAAAAGCAAGTTAAAGATGTCCAAGGAAGTCCGCTTCAGCTCAATCTACTCGGCGCAGCATTGTGCTATGTGTTTATCATTTTTGGGTTGAATTATTTTATTATTAAACATAAAAAAAGCGTAAAGGACGCGTTTTTATTGGGTATAGTAATTTATGCTATTTTTGAATTAACGAATTTAGCTTTATTTAAGAATTGGCATATTTTGTCTGTTCTAATAGATACATTATGGGGTGGCATATTATTTGGTTTAACCACAGGCATCGTCTACAAGTTAACGTAGTGCCTAATTTTCAGTAATCAGACGTGTAGATACATTCATGGTTGTAAGCTCTTGCATCATCAATTTACAAGCATAAGGCAACTTAACAAATGCGAAGTCTGTTCGGTTCCCGCAAGTCTTACACAAGTGAATATGTAGCTCGTTGTTGTACGACGCAATCAAACCACATTTCTTACAAACATGTACTTCATATTTGTCAGAAACATCGTATAAACGTTCTTTAGTGAATCTTGCTGCGCCATGAGATATCATGCAATCACGCTCCATCTCTCCAAATCTTAGACCACCATCACGCGAACGACCCTCAGCAGGTTGACGCGTTAAATTCACCATGGGACCAATTGAACGACTATGTGTCTTATCATTCACCATGTGCTTTAGACGCTGGTAGAAGACAGGACCCAAGAAGACACTGCATTCCAATTGTTCGCCAGTCAAGCCGTTGTACATGAGTTCATTTCCGTGCGCTTCGTATCCAACCTTTAACAACTCCTTGGAAATGTCAGATACATGAAAGTCGCCGAAAGATGTTCCATCGCCAAACAATCCGAGCGAGACCAAGGTTTTACCTAGAATCGTTTCCTTTAATTGTCCAATCGTCATACGAGAAGGAATTGCATGTGGGTTGATGATAATATCCGGCTTCACTCCATCACGCGTGAATGGCATGTCATCTTCAGGAATGATATTGCCTAGCGTGCCCTTCTGCCCATGTCTAGATGAGAACTTGTCGCCAATGACTGGTTTTCTTACATTGCGAAGACGAACCTTTGCAAAGTTGTATCCGTCGCCATTGCGGTCAATGTAATTCTTATCAATATATGTTTCTTCGTCTGTGCGGAAGATCCTGCTTTGGTCTTCATACTTGATGATTTTTGTGTGGTCATTTCGGTTCTCTTTAATTGGCGTGACCTTGGCAATAATAATGTCTCGGTTTTCGACAAGCGTGTTTTCAGGAACAACGCCCTTGCTATTCACCTTGTTGTAATTGCCGAATTTCATGCCCTTGGTCTTTGTCTGGTCTGGCTTGCAACGGATCTCCTCGTCGCCATTAATCTTTTGCTTATCCTCATCTTTTTCAGTATGATAAATAGTCGCGACAAACAAACCTCTATCAATAGAACCCTTGTTGAACAAGATGGAATCCTCCTGATTGTAGCCAGTATGAGTCATAATAGCGACGATGACATTTGTGCCAGACGGAATCTTGTTTAGTTGAATCATGTTCATGACGCGGGTATCTACAAGTGGGCGTGTCGGATAGTTGAGCACATACGCCGTCTTGTCCATACGATTTTCATAATTGGTGACATATACACCCATTGCCTGCTTACCCTGTGCACATTGATAGCAATTTCTAGGAGATTGATTATGCTCTGGGAAGGGAATACAAGACGCAAGAATACCAAACATGGTGCTAGGGTGAATTTCAACGTGAGTGTATTTGTATATTTGGTTGGAATTTGCACCTCCCAATAAATCGCTCGGCTTGGTTCCAATTAACGCCCAACTTTGCTCATCTGGATCGATATACTCCAATACGGAATTGGGCAAACGGCAGTCAGTAAGCAGGTCATCCCACAAAATTTCACCACTATTTAATTTAGTTATGTTATCCTGTGTCAGAGTTAACTTGTTGTCCTTCACTCTTAACAGCGGACGCGTCAAACGACCACTATCATTGCAGACACGAATCTCCTTCAACTTGTAGTCAAATATAACAGACGTGTAAATGTTAATGATGCCCTTGTGCTTCTTATCCTTGAGCATAAGATACAACTCGGTCGGGTTTTCGCTAATACCAACCCATGCACCATTGACAAATACTTTTACGGCGCCATACATGTCGCTCGGTTGCATCGTACGAATGTCTATGACGTGCGGCATAACATACTCGTAAAGCGGTGCCGAATTGGAATGAATCGTAATATGAGCCATATAACTCAAATTCTTCACCAAGCCAACTGATTGACCCTCTGGAGTTTCCGCAGGGCAGAAGTACCCCCAGCTCGTATTATGCAACTTGCGAGGCGGAATCAGTTTACCGCTCTTGTCTGCAGGAGTTGAAATACGGCGCGCATGACTCAAGCTACTGACATATGTCAATCTGTTTAGAACTTGCGCAACACCCACCTTATTACTACTGGAGTGCTTTACACCGAAATCGCCTGTAGAAAGCGCGCGTTTGAGACCATTTTCAATAGTCGTAGATTTTATAATCTTGTATATATTTGTCAGGTTGATGATGCGCTCATAGTCATCGGTAGAACGCCAAGAACCGCCGTTAATTTCGCGAATAACTTGCTTCTCCATGTCCTTCACCAATTTATTGAAGTAATTGCGGAACAGATTATTTAGAAGTGTTCCAGTCAAATCCACGCGCTTGTTGATGTATGAATCGCGGTCATCTGCTTTTGCGTATCCGAATGTCGCTTGAAGCAACTTGTTTGTCATGTATCCAAGAAAGTATTTTTTCTGAACGCTGTTTTGGCAATGTGGGAACAGGTCATTCTCCAAAATATCCATGGCAAATTCGCGTTTCTTTAATGCGCCCGTCTCCTTGTCCATGTTGATTGGCGTATACATGACGTGCGCCGTAATATGCTTAATGGCATCTTCTTGCGTAAGCCATTTGTTTGAGTCCATAATAGAAGCCTGCAAGGAGTCGCATAATTGAGCCTGCTTATCCTTTTCCACATTCAACAGAATAAGCTCGCAGATTTCCTTGTCCGACAATACGCCAAGTGCACGGAATACAATAAACAACGAAACAGGGATTTTTACTCGCGGGATTTGCAATACGATGGAATAACCAAATCCGTTATTCTTGGAACTTACCATCATGTTTATTTGTTTTGGTGAAATGCATTTGAAATCTGGAACCGACTTGATTTCAGCCATCCACGTATATTTAGTGCTATTTTTGCTAATGTTGAAACAATATACCTTGTTCTCTGCCGCGCGTTCTTGGCCCAACACAGTCTTCTCCGAACCATTGATAATAAAGTATCCGCCCGCGTCATACTTGCATTCACCAGTATGGTCATGATTCACGTGTTTGTATTGGTTCAATACGCAAATGTTTGACTTCAACATGATTGGCAGTTTGCCGATGTGAATGTTTGGTAGAGTTTTGTAAAATGTCTGGCTGTTTTCAAGGTCCTTGCCACTTCGCACAACATATTTAATATTCATATCAACATTCATGGCAGACGAATACGTGAAATTACGCAGGCGCGCTTCTTGAGGGAACATTAGCTTTGTTGCGCCATTGTTCTCATGTATTTGTGGTCTGTAAAGATGAAAGTTTTCAAATGTCACGAATATTTCTAGCGCGTATTTACCACTCTTTGCGTCATAATCGTGCTCGGATGCAATGTGGACTGGGTTAAACATCTCAATCGTTTTAATAATCTGGCATGATACGAAATTATTATACGATTCTAGCTGATGTCTTACCAGGCGTTCTAGATGGTGTCCCTTGAAGTAGGACTCAATGATACACCACGGCTCCTCAATATATTGACTAGTTTCAACTGACATGTTGTCTTCTTTTGTTGACTCCATAGATCAGTTGCTATTAGAATCAATTTATTTTTATATTCTTTTCAGAGAAATCATATCTATATCTTACTTTTGCGTCGCTTTAGCTCGTTTCGTTTATAATTTTGTTTTCTAATATAAAATTATGTCCAATCATAAAACTATTAAGATTAATCCTGAATTATTTTCATTAACGAAACAAAAGAAAACAAAGCCTGATGCGAGTCAAACGAAAAAGAATACTACATTTAAACCGAACAATCTAAAAAATAAGCTCTTAGAACGTATTAAAGCGCACAAGAATAAGGAGGCGAATTTGGGTACGCCGTCATCGGCTACGAGTGATTTTGAAGCACAATCTGACGAATTTAACGATTCAATGGCCTACTTGTCTAGTCTTGCGAAACAATCAAAGGAGACAACAGATAAAGCGGCATATTTTCAAAATACGCAAAATGCTATGACTGGAGGAAAATCCAAAACATTAAAAAACTATCATACATCGCCAGGTGCAGGCTTGCATGTAGAGCTTGAACTACCCGAAGGATTAAAAGAATCTCCTATGATATTTCATACACCTATACCAACAAACGACCCACCAATAACATTGACACCACCAAATACCAACTACATGGTTGATAATAAGGTTCCTTATGGTTGTTTAAAAGGTGGAGTTAAACCAACATTTAAAACATGGAACAAAACCCAAAGACAACTATCATCCGTAGAGCAACCTTCGTTGATTATTAATACATCTTCATTGGGAGGGTCGGCCAATACTACACTTAGAGAGACAAAAATGAAAGAATTAAAGGATAAGATGCGCCGAAAACAACAATCTTTAGAATTTGCGCAACCGCCTCCCACACCCATCCCACAACCAGCACCCCAACCTGAACCAGAGAAAGCTATTGACTTTTTAGCCGCGTCAATGGTTCAAGAAGTTCCAGCGATGATTATGACCGAGACAACTCCAGTGAATGATTCTGCTTCCTTGGCTGACGCTCCTACTACACAAAATGTGCAAACTGGCGGTTCAAAAAGAATTAAAAAGACAATAAAGCGAACCTATACGCTGGGCAAATCAAAGATACATAAAAGGGTGGGTGTTTTAATTAAGGATAAAAATACGAGAAAACGAGTATTAAACGCACAACGCGATATTAAAAGGCACGGGATTAATGATATCAAACAATATTTGCGCACTCACGGCTTGATAAAAACAGGCAGTAGTGCCCCAAATGATATAGTACGAAAAATATATGAATCAGCCATGTTGTCTGGAGAAGTAACTAATCAAGACAAGGATATTTTGCTTCAAAACTTTTTGAAGGAAAAAGAGGAATAAACTATGATATTTAGAATAATATAAATAATATAAATAATATAAATAATATAAATATTTGAAGAGTTAAGTTAACGCGTTATGTATAACATCAAATAAATCTAATCATATTATATAAATAAATGGGAGGATTTAATAATTTTGACTTGGTTTATTATATAAATTTGAATCATAGAACTGATCGTTTGAATCATATAACAAGCGAAATAAAAAAAACAAATATCGATGAATCTAAAGTGCATAGAATTGAAGCTATATATGTGCCAGATTTCGGCGCAGTAGGATGTTCTAAATCTCATTGCGTTGCATTGGAGAGTTTTATAAATTCTCCCGAAACGAACCAAACATGTGTTGTCTTGGAAGATGATTTTGAGTTTACACAAAGTCCAGACATAGTGAATGATATGATCGATAAGGTGTTTAACAGCAGTGTAAAAGATTTTGATGTACTAATGTTGTCTAGCAATACTTATAGTGAATTAAATACAGAATTTAATTTTGTCACTAAAATTCTCAAGGGTCAAACAACATCTGGTTATGTTGTTAGCAGACAATTTGCGCCGATTCTTTTAAAAAATTACAAAGATGGTTGTGATTTATTATCACAAACTAGAGATAGACCTAATTATAGTATTGACATGTATATGCAACAACTACAACCAAATAGCAAATGGATGTGTTTGTCTCCGAAAATTGGGAAACAAATGGAATCATATTCTGATATTGAAAAATGCATGTATAATTATAATTGTTAAAACAATTCGTAAAATATATAAATTATATATACATATATATTATATATTTTATACATGTCAGAGCATGAATGTTTAGTAGAAATTCCAAATAAACCACTTATTACTTTTATAATACCAACGATAGGTAGAACTACGTTACAAAACACATTAGATTCTTTAATTAACCAGTCAAATCCAAATTGGAAAGCTATTGTTATATTTGATGGTATTTCTTCAACCATTCAAAATACAGACCCAAGAATTCACATTATAGAATCTCCGAAATTAGGACAAGGTCATAATAGCGCAGGATTAGTTCGTAATTACGGGATTACTTTTGTAGATACAGAATGGATTGCATTTGTTGATGATGATGATAGTTTATCCACACGATATGTAGAAATATTCATAGCAGAATCATCTGCATACACTTTGGCAGATATAATCATATTTAGAATGATACATCCTGAGCTTGGTCTAATGCCGTCTTTATCAACTGATACGTTTTATATTTGTCAAGTTGGAATTAGCTTTGCAGTAAAAAAAAGGGTATTTGATGAAGGACATATCTTTATACCACATCGCGTCGAAGATTTTTTTTATTTGGATGAAGCAAGAAATAAAAATTACAACATGATGATAAGTCCACATGTTGTATATTTTGTCAACAAATACGACCAGCCTGAATATCCACAACTTGGAAATCGTGTATGTTTATTTACATCATAATTAATATACAAAATGTTAAATTATTTGTCGTATACAAATAATTCAACTCTTATTAGTTCCTATAAATCCATACAAGTTGCAAAAATTTTGCTAGTAACTAGATACGGGTCGCAATTCGCAGCAGGTCGTCTGTCTTCAAAATAACCGCATTGATTTTTTATGGTATCGTTGCCTCTTCTTATAGACGCGCCACGATTTGCAATACCATCAGTGAATACATCATACGATGCGGTCTCACATTCACCTGTCATACGGAGACGATTATCTTCGCCATATACTTCCATATGTTCCGCGTGTTTATGGGACAATCTTGTAATTGCCTCATCAATGTGCTCAAGTCCAGTCTTGTTGTCTCCGCCTTCACGCATTTTTTTTGTGCTAAAATTGGCATGACACCCTGAACCATTCCATTGCTTAAACGAAGGTAAATTCCATCTAGTAAGCAAGGGTTTAGGATGTAAATCAATACTAATACCATACTTTTCAGATAACTTGTGTAATAAATAACGAGCCATCCATAAATGGTCGCCTTGTTCAATACCCACACATGGACCAATCTGAAACTCCCATTGTCCTGGCGCGACCTCCGCGTTAATTCCACAAATCTGTATTCCAGCCATTAAACATACACGAAGGTGTTCTTCTGCAAGTTTACGTCCAAATGCATTCTCCGCTCCAGCACTGCAATAATATTGTCCTTGTTCGGCATTGTCGTTCTGCGGAAAACCCAATGGGAGATTCCCATTACTATCAAACATGAAGTATTCTTGCTCCAGTCCAAACCATGGTTCCTCTTCCAATGCTTGATTGAAAATTTTTACAGCTGCGTCGCGATGGTTATGTTTTGTTGGCTCGCCATTCGGCAAAAAGGTTTCACACAAGACCAATTTGTGATAAATGCAAGAATCTGGATTCGTTGCGCTAATGTTTGCACACTCCGAAAAATCGTAATCAAACATACGACAAGGCTTCAAAATAATTTCCGATTCGCGTCCGCTTGCTTGATAAGTTGAACTTCCGTCATAATTCCAATGGGGCGCTTCCTGAATATTGGTTATCCTTCCTTTCATAACACGTGTCTTGCTTCTTACATTATTTTTTCCATCAATCCATACATATTCTAAAAGCGTATTCACCATAATATAATTAATTTATTATATTTAATATAATTTTCGTTAATATTCAATACTTTCTAATAGCTCTCTAATAATTAATCAAACCAATCTAAACATATGATGTAATATTAATATATCCTATACTTTTTCGCATGGTTCTACTAGTAGAAGAATATTTTGAATTAACTACAAAATACAAGGCAATTTATGGTGAAAATACCATAGTTTTAATGCAGGTCGGTGCCTTTTTCGAGGTTTACGGCACAAAAAAGAATACGACGGCTAGTTCTATCCACGACTTCTCTCGCATCTGTGATTTGAACATTGCAAATAAAAATACGTGTATTGGACAAGACTCGGTTATTATGGCGGGATTCAAGGAGAATTTTATTGAGAAATACCTGAACAAAATTCAGGCAGCGGGGTTTACCGCCATCGTCTACGTTCAGGACGAGCAAGAAAAGAATATAACGCGTAGTTTGGCGGGTATTTTCTCTCCTGGTACGTATTTTTCCACCGACCCGACCATTCTTACCAATAATACCATGTGCCTGTGGATAGAATATTTTGAACCCAAAATGAAGATTCTTCGCGGGAAGCGAATTGACGTCGGCATGGCGAACATAGATATTTTCACTGGCAAGACCAATGTGTTTCAATTCTCCGAAATGTATGCCAAGAAAAATCCGATAACGTACGATGAACTTGAGCGTTTTATCTCCATATACAATCCAAACGAAATTATCATTATAACAAATCTCTCTGCACATGAGGTAGAGGAAGTCATTCAGTACGCAAATATTGAAAGCCGTTCTATACACAAGGTCTTTTTGGGGAATGATACCGACCCAGCCCCCACAGCAAAACACGAAGCCATGGCAAAGAAGTGCGAGAAGCAGACCTACCAAAAAGAGATTCTTCAGCGCTTCTATCCCAAAATGGATTTTAATCAGTTTATTCAACTATGCTACGAAAATACGTCCTCCATTCAGTCGCTCTGTTTCTTGTTGGATTTCGTGTTTCAACACAACCCATTCTTAGTGAATAAAATCAGCGAGCCCATTTTTGAAAATATCTCAGAACGCCTCATCTTGGCGAACCACTCGTTGAAACAACTCAACATCATAGACGACAATTCATTCCACGGCAAGTATTCGTCTGTCTTGAAAATGTTAAACATCTGCATTACGCCCATGGGAAAGCGCGAGTTTCATTCCGTCTGCTTGAACCCCATTTCAAATAGCGCAAAATTACAAGCCGAATACGACATTACGGAGTATTTGCTGGCCAATAATTACCCCTACAACAAATTATACGCCTTATTGGACGATATACAAGACATTTCAAAGTGGTCGCGTCAAATCATCCTGCGAAAAATAAGTCCAAAAATATTCTACCAGCTTTCCGATAATCTTAAAACCATACAAGCAATGCAAACCTTTGTATCCAAAGATGCGCGTCTGTCGGCATATTTGCGAAACAAGATTGGTCCCAATTTTGAAAACGTCTCCCAGTATTGCAAAAACATTGAGACCTTCTTGCACAAAAGCTTTAACCTGGAATTATGCAAGGACATTGACGAGGTGCGAAATTTCGACGTGAATTTTATTCAACAAGGCGTAAGTATTATGTTAGACGAACTCTCTCAAATATATCTAGAGTCGGTGGATAAGTTGAACTCAATACACGCTTATTTGAATGACTTGGTCGCCTCCGCCGAAAAGAAGTCAAAAACCACGACAGAGTACATCAAAATCCACGAGACTGAAAAGAACCAGTTCAGTCTCATTACCACCAAGCGACGTTCAACGCTATTATTGTCCACATTGCCGAACGCGTCTGTTGAATTAAAATACATATCGTCGTTTAATCAAAAGGAGAACACATTCACCTTGGACAATATGAAAAACGTAATAGAATTCAACGCGCAAACAGCGGCAAACAATAGCATCTCGTCGCCTCAGCTGAATTCATTGTGTAGGACGATTACTAGTATCAAGGGCCAATTAAAAGACGCAGTATCCAAGATATATTTGGAGTGCATGGAGAAAGCGGAAGGTTTATTGAACGACTTGGATGTATTATGTCAGTTTGCAACCTATGTTGATGTGTTGTATGCAAAAACCGCGATAGTGAATCGTTATCATTTATGCAAACCCGAAATTGAGGAAGCTGCTCCCAAGGCGTTTTTGGATATCAAGGATTTGCGTCATTGTCTGATTGAGAATTTACAGCAGAATGAGATTTATGTCGCGAACAATATCATCTTGGGAAAGGAATCGGATAATACAGACGGCATTTTATTATACGGAACGAACGCAGTAGGCAAAACCAGTTTTATTCGCGCCATCGGTATTGCAGTCATCATGGCCCAAGCGGGATTATACGTGTCGGCATCTCGCATGTGCTACAAGCCATATACCTCTATTTTTACGCGAATTTTGGGGAATGATAATATATTCAAGGGTCTCTCTACATTCGCAGTGGAGATGTCCGAATTGAGAAATATTTTATTGATGGCGGATAAAAATAGTCTGATTCTGGGCGACGAACTCTGCTCGGGGACGGAAAGCATCTCGGCGATAAGCATTTTTGTCGCGGGGATACAGCTAATGCACCACGTCCAAAGCAGTTTTATTTTTGCGACGCACTTGCACGAGATTGTGAATTATACGGAGATATGTGAGATGAAGCGACTAGCTTTAAAGCATATGGCGGTAATCTACAACAAGGAGACTGATACGCTTGTGTACGACAGAAAGCTCAAGGATGGATCTGGTACCAATACTTATGGATTGGAAGTGTGTAAATCCTTGAATTTACCGCAGGCATTTATGGAGCAGGCGCATTCCATCCGAATGAAATATAATCCCGAGACGGCGTCCATTCTCTCTTTAAAAACGTCTCATTTCAACGCGAAAAAGGTAATAGGTTTGTGTGAGAAATGTGGGGCTCATATGGGAGCCGAGGTGCATCATTTACAACATCAGTCAAACGCGGACAGCAACGGGATAATTCATGCGTCAAACGGGTCAGTGTTTCACAAGAATCATGTAGCCAATTTGATGACTTTGTGCGAAATGTGTCATGATATGATGCATCAGGAGAAGACGGAGCATGTAAAGCGACGCACAAATAAGGGCGCTACGATATCTGCTTTAAATGCGGGGTCATAGATATGTGGGCAATCTTTAGATGTTAGGTGTTGAAAACTAGAATAATATTATATACGTAATATATAATATTATATATGTATTTTCCAGAGTATGATGATGAGAAAGATATAGGGTCATCTTCTCTCGTAGATAATGATACTCAGCAAATGGAAGAGGGAACGGCAGAGGGTAATACATTTTTGAGCAATCTTCGTGGCATATGGGCTACAATAGAAGGTGCGTTGGATACGATGAATGATCCCTTCGCGGGTGATGACATCAGTCCGGATGAGGCTAATAACGCATATAATACAATAACAACTGAATATGCACGTCTACTTACTAGATATTATAATTGCGGAGACGACGAAACGCCTTGTTTGACTCCAACGAAGATAGATTCATCTAGTCAATCATCTAGAAGTACGCCACCTACGGCTCAGTCGAATTACTCTCAACTAACGAGTTCGGTGTTTGGTTCGCCTAGTGATTGGCTGGGCGACGTCTTAAATGAAGAGCCCGCATCAGAAGAGACCGCATCACCCCTAAGTCAACCCAAATATGGAAGTTGGATGAAGCCTAGTAGTAGTAGCAATTCCTCTCCCAATATAGGAACATCTGGTTATTCTACTCCTCCTTTATCTAGCCAATCTCCTGGCGATAAACAAGACAGCGGTTTAACTCACGCTACTGGTGCAAGCAAATCAATTATCGCAGAAGCATTTGAAGAAGAAAGTCTAGCTGATAAACTAGCGATACAATCTGTAGCAACATCCATCCTATCTGGTGCATTTAGACAAGAAAAAATGGATGTAAAGAAAGCACTTGCTCAAGGTGATGCCAGTAAAGTGTATAAGTTAATTGCAAAGATTCTTTATAAACAAAAAGTCGCAATAGATGTGCGAAATGGAGCAACACGTGGCAAGGGTAATGAATGGCAAATGAAAGAAATTTGGGGTTCATATATTACTAATTTTGCTAAAAGTGCGGGTGCTAGATGTTATTTATGTGGCGGACAAATTGTCCCCTCAGACCCAGGTGGCGGACAGCCTGAAATGGAACACAAACTCCCATGTGCCGTATTTTATGCAAAGTTCGCCTTTATTTATTCATGCTTTGCCAATGAACTAATCGCATGGAGAACATATGTAGTAAATCTGCCTGATAATAGCCGTCTTATGCAATATTATAAACTTATGAATTCAACAGATAATAAAACTTTTAACCAGGCTCAGACGGATAGAATGTATAAAACCATATCAGATGATTTTTTGAGTAGTATGGATATGTCAAGCTTGGATGAAAGTAATCTTAGGTTGTTCACAGACTTCATATTACCCGCATATCTCAGTGAATTTGCATATTGTCATTCTTTGTGTAATCGGTTAAAAAGTAATCATGACCTTAGTAAAGAAGAGATTTTAACTAAATACTATGAAGGGCTTCAAGCTATATTGAATGGTCGCAATGGCAAATGTAATACAGCTGCATCCAAAGGTATATTAAACCCTGCGTGTATAGATGAGGATTTTTGCAATGCAGAGAGAGGTGCAATTCTTGCAGGGTTGCGGGGGAAAATACCATTGAGAAAAACAAATGTACAGGCTCAAATGACATATTTGAATTCCTTTGCTAGTAAATATGCGGAGGAATCCAAAACAACCGAAAAGCGCATGATATTGCGGATAATTAAGGAAACTATACGAACCATGCAGGTCAAGACATCTTCAGTTGGCAAGGTTACAAAAAAAGAAATAAAACAGATGAATGTGCAGGCACGGATTATCGCTCAAGGGCTATTGTTGAATACGACGGATGTCTATAATTTTTTAGTCCAATTGAATAAAGACAATATTACAGGAACTGAGGAAAGCGAACGTTTACAAAATAAGGCGCGTGATAGAGTAAACATATATTTAGATAGAATCCACCAAATATTTGAAAATGTATATGATACACCAGACGATATAAAGAGACAATTAAACAATGCATATGTGTCGCCCGCAATCAAAATACGAATATACAATAACACTAATGCATATTATAATGCATTAAATGGGATTTTGGATAATATTAATGACAAAATTGATAAATTGGGAATCATGCGAGTTTCGCTTGGTGATAATAACGAAATGTTGGGTGAATGTGAATCGTTTGTAAGCAATTTAAATAGGGATATTATAGAAAAGTATGAAGCGAAAATACTTGAATGGCAGAAGCCGATAAATGTAGTGGCGCCAAAAGTACCCGTCGCGAGACCAAAGAGTTCAGCAACATCTACTTTGCTAGGGATACAGAAACCAGGGCAAAAAATGGCAACGGAAAAACAGAAGAAGAAGCAGCCCGTTGCAAGGCGGGATAAGGAAATGAATGTGGTAGCGGAGAACGCACTAAATACGGCGGGGCTGAAAAGAAGGCGCCCAGTCATCAAGCTGACGGATGATGAAGTGCAAATACTAGAGGCGGAAAAGCGAGAGGCTCTAAGACAGAAGGCGATACAACAAAATATAGAGAGGGCTAACAGGGCACAAGCTAAAGACAAGTTTGATGGTGGTAGAAGACGACAAATCAAAACAACGCGCAAACTAAAAAGACGACCGCGAAAAACCACCAAGCTAAAAGGACGACGAAAAAGAACAATGAAACGCACCCCTAAGTCTCGTAAGAACACTAGACGGCGTTAACTCAGACGATGATTCTGGTTTTATAAAATATGCCATGTAAGCACATATTTTATAAAATAATTGAATAGTTTTTCATACATTCAAACATAAGTACTATCAAAAAATGGGAAATATTATATATAACGCAAGTACGACCAAAGAGGTGAATTATAATGAGTGTTGTATTTGCAAAAACAAAGTTGGCATCTATAACACAAGACTGCAATGCGTTCATTGTAAGATATTTGTGCACGCTGCGTGTGATATGATTGGCGTTGAAAGCAATTATAGCGTGTGTCCGCTTTGTCAACGCGTAGGCACGCTTTGTATGTATAAACCCTATTCAAAAACAGAAGAAGTTGTATAAAAATTATAAAAATCGTGTATATTTGTTTTTTTGCTGGTTGCCGGTCGCCAGTTTAGCATCTAAAAGCAGCCGCAAATATACCAACGGCAATTATTCCTAAGGCCATACCCATGTGGTAATTATACTGCATTCCCTTGTACATTTGAAGCCACGCATGCACTTCTACTTGATTACTCATATGGTTCAACATCCAATCAGATTTGGGTGATAACATATAGTAAAAATAGTTGGTAAGAAAAGTAGTCGCTGTCGCCATGCAGACTAAAGCGCTCGCACCCATTTTCATATTCTTAATTTGTATGTAGTAAAAGATGAGGCAGAGAGAAAGTACGAGCCCGAGCCCATAGCCATAGTAGCTGATAGACCTTCTCTCTTGTGATATTTTTTCATATCGTTTTTGCAATTGAGGGGGCAACATTTCCTTATAGTGCTTCACTATTGCGTTCTTGTCCGTCATGTGATAAAAATATATCATTCCAATGACAAATACTGCGGATATCATACAGCTAATTGAGCAGTACGGCATTATATATTACGCAAACAAAAAAACGCCTAATTTTATAATATATAATAACTATATATGGAGTATTTCAGTAAATTAATTAAAGGAAAATCAGATTCTGAAAAAGCAGCAAAATTTACAGCACAAATTGAGCGCGATATCGCGGAAAGAACTCAGCAAAGAAACAGACGTCTCTCTGAAATAAACAGCGAGATTAGGTCTTTGAACGGAATAATTCAAGCCTTTAATACGTCTTATACAACGAAGCTAAACCCTACTTCAAAATTACCAAAAGCACCCAATACAAAAATATTTATATCAGATGCTTTAACAAAGGAAATACAAAGAAACAGGATTGAAGTAGTGAATCGTCAAGGCGAGATAGATCGTTTAAACGACGAAAAACGAAACATAGAAGCTGAAATTGCCAGAGAAATAAACGAAGACGACCAAATCCGAAGAGAGACAAAGGCAGAAATCGACGAAATTATGGCAAGACATAGAGGAAAAGGCGGTGCAACGAATAAAAGGCGACGCAAAATGCGCGGCGGCAAAACGAAACGTCGTCGAACACTTAAAAAACGAAGACCTCGTAAAACACAAAGACGAACAAAATAATGAGATATTAAGAATAGATATAAAAAATGATATTATTATGTATCACGAAGATAATACACAATAATAGTTAGTAAAACATGTTAGAAACCATCATAGCGGCATTATCATTTATAATATACCCGATATTAATTTTAATATTTGTGCTCTATCGGAATCTACTAGGCGCCCCGCGCAATCGTGTACATGAGAATTAACTGGTGTGTTATATTTGTTTATGGGGATAACATGTTGCAGTTATAATTTGATTATATCCGTCCAAGGTGTGAATATCAGTAGATTGTTTACTTGTATTTATTTTTTCCACAAATACAGGCATAATGTTTTCACGCGTTTGCGTTTGCCAAACACCGCCATTAAAATGAACAAATGATGGATACGTGTTTAATATATTATTATAGATACGACCACCTCTAAAATCCACTTCTTTCCAAGAAATCAAATGCATATTTTGAAATATTTTTGATTTATAATCAAGTAGTATAGATTCGTTCATATAATTTTGCAGATAATATTGAATGAAATATGTCTGGTCGCCACCATAACTGCATATATTTGTTATATCTTGAGGCGATTTCCATGTTAATAACGCCTGCACATTTTTCTTGTATCCAATATATCCTCCTGAATTGATGTATTTATTTGGTGTATTCATGTTTAATATACTGGCTGTATGGTCCATTTGAGATGTATAGTCTGAAGGAAAGCAATTCAATTCGGCTCCAATTAATAGACGACAATTATACGATTTAAACTTGTCTAAAATATCATAAGCGGTTGAATTAATTAAAACGTCATATGCATCAATAAAACACACTACATCATCGTCTGGAATATTTTTTATCGTATCAATCATATATAATATTTTATCTATGTATCCATTCCAAGATGAACTATACAAATACTTGATATTTACATAATGGTTTAGTTGTGTCTGTTTCAAATAGATTAAACGGCTTTCGTCGGTATAAAACGTAAAAATATGCAACATTTTATTTATATATATCAAAATAAAATGTTATATCTATACTATTTTATTCTTATTTAATAAAATAGTTTATTTATTTGAATATTTTCAAACAATCTTGGATACAATATATCCAATACTAAACCCAAAGAGGGCAAAATAACCAACATAACCAGCATTTAATGGCACGTGTGTTGAATGCACACCCCAGCTTTTATTTCTTTGACCAACAGCATAAGTATATCCTTTGTATGCTCCAATAAGAGCACCAGATAATGGAATAATATTATTAATAGTATTTGGTAAAAACATGCCCATAATATAAGTATATATATATTATTTATATTGTTATAATTTAAAAATATCAAGGCAACAAATAATACAATATGATAAACTGCGTTATTTTATGTGGGGGGTCTGGTTCAAGACTTTGGCCGCTTTCTAGAGAGAAATTGCCCAAGCAATTATTGCCTCTTGTAAATGAATTTACCATGCTACAAAATACAATAATGCGTTTTAATAAATTGAGTGCGACGATGACTACACGTTTCACTATTATTTGTAACACCGAGCACGCTTTTTTGGTCCAAACTCAAATTAATGATTTGCATCAACCCGTTCAGGCGACTATAGTAGCCGAACCAATGGGTCGTGATACTGCTCCAGCAGTCGCAATTGCGGCTCTATTAAGCAAGCCAAACGAGACCACTTTAATTGTGCCGTGCGACCATGTATTTGACGATGATAAATTTGTAGAATCTGTTCAAGCGGGTCTTCCTCATTGTATTAATAACATTGTTACGTTCGGTATTAGTCCCACTTGCCCTGAAACCGGATACGGATACATTAAAACTGACCTGGCTAATAATGCGACGATTGAATTTGTAGAAAAACCCAATCATGAGACTGCATGCAAATATGTTGCGGCAGGAAACTACTATTGGAACGCAGGCGTATTTTTATTTAGAAACAAGGACATGCTTGCATGCTTTGCTAAATTTGCGCCCGATACCCTAGCCTGGTGCAAAGCAACGTTAGAATGTTCGCAGACGATTATGGGAATTCTACATTTATCCAAAGAGACATTCATCAAATGCACACCCATTTCAATCGATTACGCAATTATGGAAAAATTATGTAAAGATCAGGACAACAACTCCGTGAAAGGTATAACGATTCCATACAAACATTTATGGTGTGATGTTGGATCGTTCAAATCATTATATGAGCTATTATTGCAGGATGGCGAAGATATTCTTCCTTATAGAAAGGATGCGAATAACATAGTAAAGGGGGATGTTATATTGCACAATACCGGAAACAGCTACGTTGAAACGGAACATGCGATGGTAGCGTTGATCGGCGTGGATAATTTAGTTGTTGTTAACACGCGGGATGCATTACTAATTTGCGACAAAAATAAATCGCAAGATGTGAAGCATATCGTAAACGCTCTAAAAGCGCAGAACCGGATTGAACGAATTTGCCACGCAAAAGTTTATCGGCCGTGGGGATGGTATTGCAACATAGAGGGCAACGATACCAGCGGATTTAAGGTGAAGCGTATTGCAGTATATCCTGGTAAAAAGTTGTCTCTCCAAAGCCACGAAGAGAGAAGTGAACACTGGGTGGTTGTAAAGGGCAACGCAAAGGTGCAGGTGGGACATGACCTGTTGATTCTACATGCAAATCAACACGTATATATTCCTAAAAAGACACTACATAGAATGGAAAATATCGGAGAAGAATTATTGGAGTTCGTAGAGACGCAAATTGGCGACTACTTGGGCGAGGATGACATCATTCGGTATGAGGACGATTTTGGTCGGGTATAAAGCAACTATTACATAGGATTTCTAACATCTATCATATACATTCTATCAATTACATGCATTTCTATACCCCATTTTTTTGCCAAAAGACTCAAAATTGTTTGGTCGTGTCTATTTTCTATAAATGTTTCATCTTCCTTACCATATAGACTTGGAATATCAGAAGCAATTCTTGGGTCTTGATTATAGGTTAACCATTCTCCTATAAATCTAACAGGGTTAAAATGTTTTCTTAATAATATGAATCCAGACCAAGCTTGGTTGGTATTTTTTACACTATTCAGCAAAGACTTTGATATATTCATTAAACAATATGCGTCATATTTAGTCCATTCTTTTTCAATATGTTTGCCGCTATTAGGTTTGTTCAAATAAATACCAATGTTTTTATTTTTCAAAATATCCTGTTCAAATGCTCTTACATTTTTTAACCATAAATATTTACTATCGTTATAACACAAGACATCTCCATCGTCTATTTCTAACAAACGTTTTAATATGATGTATGGCTTCCAAACAGCATAGCCACCTAGTCTTTTGTGTTGAAAGAGAAACTCATTTTTTGCTTGAAAATGTGGGTCAATATCGGCCATGGTATATATTTTAGCTGTATCGAATTTACCAACAGATAAAGCGGTTTGCACATTTTTCTCGGCAAATGATATAAAGTCGGGGGTGGCAAAGGTAATAAAATGATACTTAACCATTATTTTTATAAATCTATATTTAGAAATATAGATTTATACGTATAAAATTCAACGCATATTTTAAGTGCATAATTTATGAAACATTTCTATTCAAACCTAGTTCATAATCCTGAGAAGTAATACATGTATTTGACGTCTTATCGTCATCAAATATTCTAATACTTTGTAAAATGTTCAAAATTGGTTGCAACAATTCTTGATTAAATCCATTTTTAACTATAAGTTTAACGGCTTCTAAAATTGTCTCATTGCACGGATGATTAAACGAAACAAATAATCTTTTATTATTAATATTTTTTAAAATATATTCTCCAAATTGTTCAAAATTATATTTTCTACAATTTTCTATAAATTTATTCAGATTTATTTCTTTTATAAGTTTAACTTTATTATTATCATTTGCGTCATCTAAATTTTCAAATTCAAGTTCTTTATAATAATATCTAAATTCTAAATTTGGAACTTGAACTACAACACATTGTGGTTTAATATTAAAATTATTAAATATGTTTTGTTCACATTTGTTACTTGTATTTAAAAAATTATAATTTCTTATTTGTTCACATATAATTATATCAGCATTTTCAATAACATTTATTATATTTTTAGTTTTTTGTCTTTTTAATAAATCAATAATATGAACGCCTATTGCAGAAATTCCAAACTGAGCATGTTTAAACCAAGGAACATATTTACAAATTTCTTCAAAATATATAGCATATGCATAACTTCTACACCCACCAATAAATAAAATATTTGCAGCTCCCTTTTTGTAAATATATACATCATTCTGTACTAATTCATTAAAGTAGATAAATTTTTTTGAATAATCCATTTTATATAAATATATATTTATATTTTCATAGTTAAATCCATCTTTATAGGATTCGTCTTTATCTGTATATTTCTAAATGGTATATTATAAACTTCACTACAATACCTGCTAAAACCGCTAATATGAGTATAGGATGACAATGATAAAATAGAATTACTATAAGACATTAAATAAAATTCTAATAATGTATTTTTTATACCATCTGTACTTTTATTATAATTAACTTCACCTCCTAAATGCTCGATATTATGTATATGAACATAAAAATTTGATACATTTTTCAACATTGATTTTAAGGCATTATTATCACTAAGTATTAAATATTTTTTTGCAGGATTATTAATTTTATTTATTGTATTAATTATTTGATTAGTGCATGGATGTGATTTTTCTTTGTTTGTTGATAAATATTCATCGCCTGTTCTTATATGTATTACAGCATATGTATTGGGTTTTAATTTTAGATTACGAAATGCTTCATCTATATAATCAGTCATTGTTTTATTTGGCATTAGTTGAGACTTTATAAAATTACGCCCATAGTTTAAAAAATTATAGTAAATCGGAAAAGCATTTGTAAATAATCCAACGCTTTTGGCTCTAGATTTATTTAACTCTTTAATAATTTTATTTGCAAAATTTACATCAAAATATGTATTGTTTGGAGGATTGATTAAATACGATGAATCTTGTCTATTCATGCCTATTATGAATTCAACCTTTTTATAATTTATATCTAGACTTTTACCATTATTTATAATAAACTCCGATATTGGGTGATTTGATACATCTATTTTGAAGTCTACGTTTAATATACGCGATAATTGCATTAAATAAAAGCTACCTCTTAAAAGATCACCTAAACCAGGAGATTTTTGATTCACAAAATCGTATTGATAAACTTGCACTATTGTTTGCAAATTTTTATTAGTTAGTTTTTCTAAGCTCATAGTATATTTTAATATTTTAATATTTTAATAATTTTAAAAATTAACTTTAAAATTATAATTTTTTTACCAAAATTATAAATTTGTAAAGAAAATAGTCAAAACTTTTTATTTACGACTTTTACGAGAATGACTACGACGACGACGAATCGATTTTGCGATTGAATGTGTAGCATCATCCGCCTTATTTAAGGTATATTTTGCACCCGTCTTTAAAGTATCAAAAATACCCTCTAAACCTTTTTGTACAATAGGCACTGATTTTGTTGCAATAGCCGAAACACTCGACCCTAAATTTTCGGTTTGTCTCTGAATAACACTTGCACCCTTTTTAATAATTTTTTTACCAACTTTTGCAGTTTTACTGGCCATTTTCATAGTATATCTAGACAACTTCTTGGAAATTTTTCCCTTTTTCATAGAACGATTTCTACGTGTTTTACGCGCCATATATAATATATGCATAGATTTATTTTGTAGTAATATTATAATGGGAAATAACGCTTCTAGTCTACAAAATATTTTTAATAAGAGTTCAACACCTCCACCAATACCTGCTCCAGTTCGTGCCGCATTGGCTGAGCCCCCGTCCCCTCCACCTCAACCGATAGGCCCACCTCCAGGATATATTTCCTTTATGGATCAAGGAAGTTGGGATATATATAGTGAACTTGAAACAACGCAAGCAATGTCTGGCCTAAAGTTAGACCCGTACAATAGTTTTTGTAATTCATACACTGCAAGCGACGATTTAAATAAACAATGCAATAATTTAACAGAATTTAACTGCAAGCAAGTAGGGTGTTGTGTTTTTACAAGTAATAAAAAATGCGAGGCGGGTGGAAAGAATGGTGCAACTTATTCTCCCAATTTAGATTATTACTATTATCAAAATAAGTGTTATGGAAACAAGTGTCCTAAATAACCCGTATTTCAGTTGACATCATGTCTTGTTGTTTTGGTAATTTCAAATAAAATTGATTTAAATATATAAAAAGTACATGATATAATATAGAAGTACCATGATTATCCCGATTAAATGTTTTACTTGCGGAAATGTTCTTGCGAACAAATACAGATATTATTTAGAAGAAGTGCGTAAAAGAAAACTTTCGGACAAAAAGATGGATAATATTGAGGTAGACAAAGTATTGTATTTAACAAAGGAGTATCACGAAAAGACCCACGAAGGGCATGTCTTGGATGAAATGGGTCTTACAAAAATGTGTTGCCGTCGTCATATGTTGACACATGTTGATATTGAATAAATAATGCGGGCATGTGGTTGGTTGTTGGTCTATATAAAAATTAAGTGAATATTCATATTTATTTCTTTTGAATATATATATGAATATGAAGAAAAGTAAACGTAGAAATTTGTCGTTAAAATCCCGTCGTCGTCGATCACAAAAAGTATGGAAAATGCGAGGTTGTTCATCAAGACGAGCCATGGTTTGTGCAATGTGTCATTGCAAATGTAATAAGAATGGAATGTGTCCGATGTGTCGCCGTAAATGTGTGTGCGGGAAATCCACGCGGAGAATCAAATACGGCGGAACACCAGACGTGCCACTTGCATATTCCAACAATGGAGTTGTTCCTAGCGTGTTGAACCCTCATTATGCTTATCCTGGTCTCCAAAAAGGCGGAACACCAGACGTGCCACTTGCATATTCCAACAATGGAGTTGTTCCTAGCGTGTTGAATCCTCATTATGCTTATCCTGGTCTCCAAAAAGGCGGTGGGTATGTGGATATACCATCTCCGTTAGCTCCTATAAATGCCGAACCTCTACCGCAACCATCTTTTGTTGGTGCGCCGTGGGGTGGAGCAATTTCTCAGTGGCCTGGCGTATCTGCCCCTCATGATGGCAATTATTTAGCACAAAACATGTATAAAGTCCAACCTGAGATGAATCCTGTAGACGAACAAGCGACTAATGTCCTAATGGGCGGTCGTCGTCGTCGCAACCGAAAAGGCAGAAAATTAACCAAACGAAGAATGAGAGGCGGTGATTTCGGTGTTTTTTCACAATTGAAAACAGACCTTACTAATACATACAGAGCATGGAATGGCGACTCGGCATTGCCAAACCCATTACCTTATAAAGACCAAATGTTTTTTGGAAGAAATGCGCAAGATAATTTGAATTATCTCAAGGTCCGATAAATATATTTTATCTTTTTATCTTTGTATAATTCATAAAGATGGCTCCTTTTCCCAGAAAATTAAATGAGCTATGCACGCCAGCTGCGTTTTATTTTATAATATCTATCTTCGGTTTGCTAATTATAATGTTTCAAAATGTGGGAAACAATAAAAAATTTAATTTGGGTACTTTTTCGTGTAGAGTTCCCAATACTCTATTACTTTTAGCAGGTAAGTTAATCTACATATTATTTTGGACGTGGATTCTCAATTTGATATGTAAAGACGGACACTCGACGATATCCTGGTTGCTTGTTTTGTTGCCATTCATATTCGCATTTATAATCTTGGGTCTAGTAATGTTGCACAAAATGTAAATGAATTAAAATATATTCAAATAATGAATTTTAAATATATTTATAATATAAGATAACATGCAGTCTGTAAAAAATGGTATATCATATGAATTAAATGGATGGAAGTACATTTCTATAAAAGGAACCCCGAGAGAACGCGGGTATGCACACGGATATTTAGCCGCAAAAGAAATGAAGGAGATTCAAGCCATGTTGCGATTTAACGTATTTCATGATACTGGTGTACATTGGGACTATTATATAGATGCATGCAAACATGATTTCACCCAAAAAATAATTGACCTGTTTCCAGAGATTTATGAAGAGATGCAGGGTCTTACTGAAGGGTGCAATGCCGCTGGTACCAAAATAAGTTTGGAGGAAATGATTGCGTGGAATAACTCTATTACATTGCTTGGTTATTGGCGCCCTGCCCCCGATGAACGCGAAGATCATGCGGTTGGTGCAAAGGAAGGCGGAGGAACCGATCATTGCAGCGCATTCATTGCGAATGGAGATTATACTACTGATGGTAAAATAGTATGCGCGCATAACAGCTTTATTACCTTTGTGGACGGCCAATATTATAATATAATTTTGGATATCAATCCGAACAAGGGGCATCGTATGTTAATGCAGGCTCTACCTTGTTATGTATGGAGCAGTAGTGATTTTTTTATTACTAGCAAAGGAATCATCGGGACGGAAACCACTATCGGTGGATTCAACAAGTTCCAAAATAACTTGCCGATTTTTTGTCGTATTCGTCAGGCGATGCAGTATGGAGATACGCTAGACGACTATGTCGATATTTTATTACACGGAAACTCTGGCGACTATGCTTGTAGTTGGATGTTTGGCGATACAAATACAAACGAAATCATGGTATTGGAATTAGGTCTCAAATATCACGACGTTAAACGGACGCAAAATGGCTATTATTTTGGGTGCAATGTCGCATTTGATCCGAGAATACGTAGTTTAGAGTGCACAAATAGCGGTTATTGCGACATTCGTCGTCATCAGGGCGCGCGTCAAGTGCGTCTCCCCGATATAATTGATAAGAACAAGGGTAAGATTAACTTGGAAGTAGCCAAGATGATTATTTCCGACCACTTTGATGTGTACTTGGACAAGGAAAACCCCTGCTCACGAACGATTTGTTCACATTATGACTTGGACAAACGTGAATACATGTCGCAAGCGGACAGACCGAAACCCTATCAACCACGTGGAGCCGTTGATGGTGCCGTTATAGATACAACTATGGCGAAGAATATGTCCTTTTCCATGAGATGGGGTTCGTCGTGCGGAATTCCTTTTATCAAGGATGCATATTGCGACCAACACAGGCAATTTTCTTACTTGAGGCCTTGGTTAAAGGACCGCCCCGAACAACCTTGGACCAATTTTACGATTTATACAGGCAAAATAGGCAGCAATGCAAAGACCATTAAAAAGCGCGCGGGGCCTGCGAATAAACGACATACCAGACGCAAGTAAATAATACGTCTCATATTCAAGTATTTGTAAAATTCACAAATACTTGTATTAAAAAGCATTCTATTTGCGTTTCATTGTTCTTCTGCGCTTGGATTTGCGTTTCTTCATTTTTCGTGCACTTGACGCTTTTCTTCTTCTAGATTTACGCGCTCCGCCTCCATGGTTAGATGGTGTTCGTGAAAGTGAAAATGGGAAAGGTGAATTACGTGAAGAAGTGCTAGAATCAGATCCAGTACTTGGAATACGAAGTAAAAAATTCCCTGTATCAATAATTTCAGGGATTCTATTGACAGGTGGGACATAAAGAACAATATTAACATCAAACTGGCCATAAAAGTAGTTGTTCTCACCAAAATATAATTTCGGTATTTCACGAAAAGTGTGGAAGCTTTCCACATCATCTAAACTACCGATGTTCTCGCTATTGATGTCTGATATATTTTCATTTAATCTATCCAAAGCATTTTGATCTATAACTACTTGTATTAAACCACTTTTGACGAAAGCATCATAACTAATTTCAGCAATTTGAGAATTTTCTTCGAAAATAACTTCAACTAAATTACGTGCATCCATAAACGCGCCATTTGAAATCTTAACTACAGATGCTGGAACATCAATGAGTCGCAATTCTGTATCACCCATGAACACATTCTCTCCAATCTCGGTCCAACCCTCTGCTAGAATAACGTTTTGCATGCTACCAGGCCCAAGCCAAGCATCATGCAAATTATCATTTGTAAATATTGTATCATCTGGATCAGACTGTTCTATAGTAGTATAAGAATTCATGATTATATATAACAAAAGATAATGAATTATTTGCAAGGATGACTAAATACTTGTATATTATGAATTTCATATAAAAATAACTATCATATAATAATATACATGGAAACAATATCATGGAAAATCATCGATACCTATTTTAAAAACAACCCAAGTAGTTTGGTTGCACATCATTTAGAATCGTATAATGATTTCTTTGATGGCGGAATTAATCGCATTTTTAAAGAAAATAATCCAGCGCGTTTTATTGAGCGTCAGGGGGAAGACAACAAGGTCGGCGGGCGCAACGAATGTTTATTGTATTTAGGCGGAAAGGATGGTTCAAGAATATACTTTGGAAAGCCGATTATATATGACGCAAATCACGCGCATTATATGTATCCAAACGACGCCAGATTGCGCAACATGACCTATGGAACCACGATACATTACGACGTGGAAATTGACGTTATTTATTACGACGAAGAGGCCAAAGAGAGAAAAACCAAGTCTGTTCTTTTGGAAAAGATATATTTAGGGCGATTTCCAATCATGCTCAAATCCAAACTATGCATCTTGAACAAGCTCTCTCCCGAAGTATGTTTCAACATGGGTGAATGCCGTAATGATTATGGCGGGTATTTTATTATTGATGGAAAAGAAAAGCTGATTATTCCGCAGGAAACCTTTGCAGACAACATGCTTTATATTCGTGCAAATAAGCCCGAAGATACGTATAGTTATTCTGCGGAGATTCGGTCGGTTTCAGAAGACGCGTCAAAACCGATGCGTACCACGTCGGTGAAAATGGTTGCCCCGTCTTCCGTTCTCTCTAATAATCAATTGGTAGTCGATGTTCCCAATGTTCGAAAACCGATACCCTTATTTATTTTAATGAGAGCACTGGGTGTAATCAGCGACAAGCGCATTATAGAGACTTGTTTATTAGATATAGAGAGAAACCCAAGTTATGTGGATTTATTTATCCCATCTGTTCATGATGCATGTAAAATATTTGACCAGAAGACCGCATTGGAGTTTATCGCTACTTTCACAAAACGACAATCCATTCCGAGTGTATTGGAGATATTGATGAACTATTTTCTCCCACACGTGGGAACCAACAATTATTTAGACAAGGCGTATTTTTTGGGCACCATGGTGCACCGATTATTGCGCGTATCCACCAAAGAAGACAAACCCACCGACCGCGATAATTTCAAGTTTAAACGAATTGAGCAGACAGGCAAGCTCATTTATGATTTGTTCCGCGAGTATTATTTGATTCAAAAGCAAGAAATAATGTTGTCAATTGACAAAGAATATTATTATCATCAGGGCGAATACAAGACCAATTTTTCCAATTTAATAGAGGCAAACTACAGGGATTTTTTCAAGTTGCGTTCAGTTGAAGCAGGATTTCGCAAAGCGTTCAAGGGCAACTGGGGCTCGCAAGAACGCACACGTCGTCTTGGTGTAGTGCAAGACGTAAATCGGTTGAGCTGGAATTCTTTCATCTCGCAGATGCGAAAGTTGAATTTGCCGTTGGACGCAAGTGCTAAGGTGGTTGGTCCGCGTCATTTACATGGGTCGCAGTGGGGTTATATTGATCCCGTCGATACACCTGATGGCGGCAATATTGGTTTGCATAAGCATCTATCAATTGTCACCCAGATTACCAGCGGATTTTCGTCTTATCCATTAATTCAGTGGCTACGTGCAAATACGCCAATGAAAATATTACAAGAATGCACACCGATTTATTTATCGCAAAACACAAAAATCATTGTTAACGGAAATTGGATTGGAGTCATTGCCGACCCAATTGAACTCGTACAACTTTTGAAGGTTCTTCGACGAAACGGCGTATTGCCGACCTACATGAGTATTAGTTTTGACTACGGGAAAAACGAAATATCCATATATACGGATGCGGGTCGATTGACGCGACCAGTTTATTATATTGAAGACAAAAAGCCAAGCTATGATCGTGCGGAATTCATAGACCAATTAAATAGCGGTAAAGCGTCGTGGAATCAGCTTGTAGCCGGATTCAAAGAAAAGACGGATGAGAACTTTGACATTAGAAACAACAAATTATATGCAACGATAAAGGACTTGTATAATACGGACCAGATTGACTTGAATAAATACAGAGCGATGATTGATTTCTTGGATACTTCCGAAGAAGAAGGCGCGCTGATTGCGATTTATCTAGACGAATTGAAAAAATCCAAATACTACACCCATTTGGAGATACATCCGTCTTTAATATTGGGCGTCATGGGAAACATGATTATTTACCCGGAAAACAATCCGTACGCGCGTGATGCGTTTTCATGCGGTCAAAGTAAGCAAGCTGTATCCATGTATCATTCAAATTATCAAATGCGAATTGACAAGATGGGTGTCATCTTGAATTGCGGACAGATTCCCTTGTTGAAGTCGCGTTATTTGGATATTATCAACAAGGAGCAAATGCCTTATGGTGTTAACGCTATAGTTGCGATCATGTCGTATACTGGATACAACGTAGAAGACGCTATCTTGATAAATCAGGGCGCGGTTGACCGCGGTATTTTCAGAACAACGTATTATTCCATGTATGAAGCACACGAAGAAAGCACTAAAGTTGCCGGGACATTAACGAATGCTTACTTTACAGATGTATTGAAAAAGGAGGTATCTGGGGTCAAGGCAGGATATGATTATAGCCATTTGGACAAGTGGGGTATGATAAAGGAAAACACTCCTTTGGACGATAAAATGGTTTTGATTGGAAAGGTTACAAGTAGTGGAGACCTCAATGTTGACAATTCTGTCACGCCCAAGAAGGGTCAGCTCGGTTATGTTGACAAGTCCTTTATAACCGAAGGCGAAGAAGGGTTCCGTATTGGCAAGGTTCGTATTCGCGAGGAACGTATACCGAGCATCGGTGATAAGATGGCTTCTCGTGCAGGACAAAAAGGTACGATTGGTTTGATTATTCCAGAGGATGATATGCCGTTTACTGCAGACGGAATTCGCCCAGACTTGATTATTAATCCACACGCGATTCCAAGTCGTATGACCATCGGACAATTAATTGAAAGCATGTTTGGAAAGGCCTGTTGCGCATATGGCGGTTTTGGAGATTGTACGGCATTCACCACAAAGGGTTCCAATGTTAACACATATGGATACATGTTGTCAAAGGCGGGCTTTCATTCGTCTGGAAATCAATTGCTGTATAATGGCATGACGGGAGAACAACTGCGTTCAGATATTTACATTGGACCCACGTATTATATGAGATTGAAGCACATGGTGAAGGACAAGATTAACTATCGTGCCCGAGGACCGCGAACGGCTTTAACGCGACAAACAGTTCAAGGTCGCGCAAACGATGGTGGTCTGCG
>Ga0209296_1000069_pt1 | contig 88816 bp, 140 predicted proteins | sample S_130206_EF_Meta_FD_187319 | JGI IMG/M metagenome (GOLD analysis project Ga0209296, IMG submission 187319) | Freshwater microbial communities from Lake Simoncouche, Canada to study carbon cycling - S_130206_EF_MetaG (SPAdes) (version 2) | ecosystem: Environmental > Aquatic > Freshwater > Lake ...
TGTCATAACTCTTACCATTATGTCTAACAACTGTAGTAATAGTTCTATAGAGGACTGGCTTGTCTACTATCTTCATAACTTTGATTTTTAATTTACATAAAGTTAGGAGTTATATTTCATACTTCCAACTATTTTATTTACTATTCATAATCTGTACATTCTCCTGAGATGTTAAATACAACTCTAGGTTTATAGTCTTTAATAGACTCTTCTAGTTCTTTAATCTCATCTTCATCCATATCATCCCTATCACTATACCCCGTCTCCTCTATTAACTTTCTCTCAATCTCATCTTCATCCAAATCCTCAACCTCAAGATCCCAATCCCCATCACTACAACTATCGAAACTTCTTCCTGATTCAATACCACAAGTGAATACTACTTCTTGTTCAGGGTTAAACTTTTGTAACTCCTGGATTAATTCTTTTACTAACATAACTTTGATTTTTAATTATTTTGAAATTCAAATTTAAATTCTTCTAACCTAATACTACAATAATCATCTCCCCTCTCACACATACTTTCATTTACAATTCTAACTTCTCCAAACCCAACTAAATACTCTAGAAAATCTAAACTATAAATTACACCCTCCTCTTCTGTAAATAATACATCCTCTACACCACAAGTCTTAAACCATTTTTTAACATCCTCTAAATTCTTAAAATGAATATTCTCTTCATTTACTCTTAAACAATAATACTTTTCCATAACTTTGATTTTTTAATTTACATAAAGGTAGGGAGTAATTTTCATACTCCCAACTTTAATTTAGTTTTTAATTTCGTCGAAGTAGAAAGTCAAGCAACGATTTTCGCTCGTTTCAACGTCGAAGTAATTATAGTTGGAATCGTAATCCGCTCCTTCTAAAATTAATTGCTGGGCTTGCTTTAATCTCCTTTCGGCCAATTTGTCTTTAATTTCGTTTCTTGGCTTTTCCATAAACGAAGTAGAGATGTAAGTTCCTCCACAACCGCAACGGCAATGGTTTCTTTTACCTTTATAAACTTGAGATACCTGGCTAACTGTAGCCTCTAAGAATTGTTGCTTAGTCATATTTTTTAATTTTGATAACTAAAGATATGAACTTATTTCGAACGAGCAACTTTTTTTTAAACTTTTTTTTGCGAAAAACCGACTCGACCGTAAAGTTAAGAACTATTCCGCATATAAAAAACTTTATTTTTCCACAACATTTAGTTGGGAGTCTGGTTTGTACTCCCTATCTTTAGGTATAATCAAACATCAAAATTATGACTCAATTTCAACAGACAATGCTAGCTACCGAAAATGGTACTATGCAAGTTCCAACAGTACATGCTGAAGGAGGAACTATTCCATTTGCTGGGTATCAATTAGCTGTTCACATCTACTCTCTAAAAATTATGGCTTTGGGTATGAAGATGAGAGGAGTTACTTTCACTCAAATCAAAAAGTACTATGGCTTGACTGGCAAGAGTGCAAAAGATTGCTTGCCGGAATTGCAAAAGATTCAGAAAATTTATTCAGAGAGAGCACAAATTAACTAACAGAAGAGTTGGAGGCCCGAAAGGGCTTCCTTATCTTTAGTCATCAAAATCAAAAGGGCGGTTACCTCAAAAGGGAGTACCGGAGAAATCAGGCGTAACCTACGCGATAGTTTTTAAAGGTAAAATATATCTCTCCAGTTAGTTGGAAGTATGATATATCTTCCGTATCTTTATGTATCTAAATTAAAATTATGAAGATTCAAATCAAATCAAATCTTGATAGCATCGCTACGGATGTCTTTGCGGCTAGCAATGCCTTGGATGCCAAGCGCATCTTTATCGATCACGTTTCTAATTCTCGCATTAAAGAATCGGATAAAGTTAAGATGATAGCAGAGGCTTCTAAAATGTCTAGCCTGCTTCAGATTCATCGCTACACAGCTAATGCTCTATTGAAGTACGAAGGCCTCGGCCTCTAGGATACAATTCAATTGTATTCTACGGTATATATAGACGGGGTACCTATGTTAGGATACCTCAATTTCTTGATTATACACCTCGCCGGCTTTGGTTACTAGAGATGCACGTCGTCTTTCGGCAGACTCTTTAGACATTCCCTTACCCATAGCCTTAACCGTGAAATGCTCATCGTAGTCCTTTCCGGCACCTTTGATGTCTTGGGCTAGCTCTTTCGCTCCTCCTCCCACTGACTTAGAGTTAACATATGTTCTTATTCCAGATAAGATGTTCTCTTCGGTGTAGGTAGACGAGACCATAAAATGCTTTCTGCCGTTCTTAGTATTCGTAATCTCAAATACTGAATATCCTTTTGCCATAGCTTGCGTGTTTGCTGGATACAATTCAATTGTATTCTATAGTAATAAATAGACGGTTACCTAAAGGTAAGGACTTTCTAGCAGGCCGCCAACCCTAAATTAAAGTTGCTCGTATGCAGATTAATCCTTATCGAAGGCCGGTAGGATCGATATCGATATATACTCGAATCGAAACAAAAAGTTGTTAATGTGACACAAAAAAAACAGACTATACTAAACTCTAGCCGTTTTCCTATGGCTATTCAATTTTTCTTACTTCATACCTATGTTCTATAGTAGATTTACTATACGCTCTTAATTATTCCCCTACACTACTATGTTATCTACGCTACTTGGTGAGATACGGTACTATGGATTACCTACTACCGTATATGTCTACGGTAGAAGTATTCTAATATCTCATCTATTACTATAAGGCTTATTATGTAGCCTAATACAACCTTACCTATCATTACGAGTATCATATGTCTTTAATCAATGGTATCTGTCAATTGCCATACCATATATGCTAATGCGCATACTAGCTCTCCAATGAATATCCATGGTGTTAATGGAATTGTTAGTATTGATAGCATTACTAGTGTTGTTACTCCTACTCTCTTTAATGTTCTTTTATTCATATGCCTTTATTTACCGCTTTTCTCTCTTATCCATCTATACATGTAGTCTCTATCTCTTATCTCTGCTTCTTTATCTATCGTCTCTTCTTCTTTATATCCTTCTACCGGTCTTAGTCCTGAGTATTCACATATGGCTGGATCTTGAGGACTTACTCTTTCTAACTGCTCTTTAAACTCCTCTTTAGTGAATAGTCTATTGTCAGGATGAAAGCATGGCATATCCGTCTCCATGCTATACAGCTTATAGTTAATAGGGTCAATCGGATCACCCCAATGCTCTACGTACTTTTTATATTCTGCGTCTAAATTCATATATCTTATTTAATACTCTCTTTTAATCTATCTGCTCTCTCCCTCATATACTTTATAGCCTCCTCTGTTAGATCTTTAGTAGTTAATTGTTCTACTATTAAGGCCATATCTATATAACTCTTTCTTAGCTCTTTTATCTGTGCATCTTTAGCTAATAGTGTATTCTCTATAGCTGGTGTGTTTTGGGGACTTACTTTCTTGCTCTCTAGCCACTTATACACCTTTTCTGCTATTTCATTTTGCATTTGAGATGGTTCTTGTTGAACTATCCATATAGCAAACTGTGCATTAGTCATCTGTATTTTCATATTATATTTCAATTCTATTGATACGATTTAATTCTGGTTCTATGTAGTATTTCTTCCCTTGGTTGATCCATATATGTAAATTATAGCCTTCTTGGGAATATCCTACAAACATACTGCTTGGATCATTTAGTATCTCTCGAATCCTTGCTTCGTCTTCTGATATTTTTTCTACTTCTTTCTCTTTAATATAGACATTATACCCGTTGGGAATATGTTCTCCAGACTCTTTTTTAAATGCTTTCGGTAGTAGCCACTCTTTATCCTTATCTTCTTGAGGACTTAGTTTCTTATATTTTCTATCGTGACAGAATGCATACTTATCCTTATCCCATATACCTGTCCATGTTGGATGAAACTCAAACATCATACCACTCGCCTGTAGTTTTATATAGTCATCATAGTATTCATCCATCCAACTGTATGCCGGAGTATCGGATACTACTGCTTCTTCTAATGCTTTCTTAAATGAATCGTCTAGTTTAAACTTCCTTTCAGCTGTGCCTTTTAGATAAGCTACCTTCTCTCTCTTGAATGTATAGATGTGTTCGTCTTCTATAGATTGAGATTTATCAGTGTAGGTATGAGATATCAACTCCCATCCCTCTTTGCCTAATAGATTTAATACTTCTTCTTTGATATGATACCTATTAGTTATAACGTTATATTCGTATTGCTTCATATTATTTGTTTATATACCATTTTCCAAATTTGAATACTATTTTCCAAATACCCAGTACTAATAACATAGGTATTATCACCGGCCAAAATATAGAGAATGTAGTAAATGCTTGTTCATTACTATCCCAGTCATCCCATCCATGCATTTCATTTTCATTCCTATCATAATCAAATCCTATTCGTTTACCAAAGTACTTAAAAAACGTTAACGTTAATAAGAAACCAAGTAAGTATGTTAGTGCTATTTTCATATATCTTATTTAGGTTCTAATGCATCCCACCACCAATGTCCTCCTCTATGTATTTCTCTTTTTAATATCTTTTTGAAGCTCGGATCTAATGTATAATATATTCCATCAAGTCTAAGCATTGGATTATTACCATCTACTCCTACTATATCATTCTTCGTTACTATACGTTCTATTAACTGCTCTTCTTCTCTATCTGCTATCTCTTTGTGTACCTGGTGAATTTCTTCTACTGTAATATCTCTAGAGGCATAATGATTTGGATTTAAATTCATTTTAGCTTCCTTCATTACTTCGAGTCTTCTCCTTCTCTGCCACTCACTCTCTTTATTATACTTTTCTTCCCAATCTAAGTAATCTACTAGAGGATTATTCCATCCTGGTTCCTTAGCTTCTTCTATATACTTTTCAACAGCATCCATAATCTCTTTTCCGAGCTCTGCTGCTTTTGTACTATCAAATACTCCTTTTGGAATCTCTGACCAACACATCGATGCTCGTCCTAGATTGATGTATACAAGTTCTGTTAATTTTTCTCTATTCATATAACTTTATTTAACTATATAATCCATCTCTTTCATCTGCTTCCATGATGTCTATTATATGTTTCTTCTGCTCTTCTTTACTTGGGAATTCGTATACGATATAAGCACCTCTATCTGTCTGTCCGACTCTTGAAGGCTTAGGAAATTCCCCTAGCATCTTAAGCGTATCCTGCATATAAACTACTATCATAAGGTTGGTTTTTTATTGTTCGTTCTTATATTTCCAAATAAATCCTCCAGCTGACTTTGTTTTTGTCTTTAAACACATACCAATATTATGTCTACCTATACCCGTATTGTTTTGAGCATCTACTATACCGGGCCATTCTTTAATAAAATTATTTTGTAAATCATATTGTAATACAGGCTTTTTATGTTTTGCCGCTGATTTAGCTTTAGCTTCAGGTGCATGACACGCTGCTAAACTTTTTTTATGTCCTTCTTTCCATTTTTCAGAAACTTTTCTAGAAGATAATGATTTAGCGCTAGTATTCATATTATTTAAATGGCCGTTTATTTTACCATATTTTTCAATTTGAGTAGCCTTTACTTTTTGCCTAGCTTCAAGAGATAGCATCGCACCGTTAACAGTTCCGTATTTTTTAATTAAAGCTTTTTTTTGTTCTTCTGTTTTTTTAAATAGACCAGCCTTCTTACCAGCTTCCCTGGCAGCTGCTTTAGAAATTTTACCGTCAGTTAACCCGCTTTCCTTATACTCCTTATTAAAGCTATCAAGCTTTGCCTGTATCTGTTCTGGTGTTAGTTTCATATTAAATTAAAATTAAGTAAGATGAAGCCCATTTATCTAAGTAATTATCTGGATATTTTATCTTGTCTTTAGCCATTTTTTCGAATAAAGATAAGTTACGGTCAGTAATTCTACTCCATTTATTAGCAGGCGAAGTCCAGTTTAACATTTCTAGCTTTTCCTCTAAAGTAGCATTAGGTAAATACTTTTCAATTAAAGGTTGGTTTAATAAAACGTTTGCACAATAGCCCCAAGCAACGTTTGTATCCATACTCAAGTCTTCGTATTCAACTCTACGACGAACTGCATTCTCGTCTTTCTTTATTTGCTTTTTACTTTCAGTAGCATTATCGATATCAACCGAACTAGCAAGAGGCTTATTAGTCAAAGTAATAAAAGTAAATCTATCTGTTGGAATCTCAAATCCACTTCTACCTACTGCTCTATACTCTTGTAAACAAGCACCCATATCTTCGTCTAATGAAGCTAAGATAGCGGGAGTTAAAGCTTTATTCCAGCCTAATACATTTCTAGACTTATCAAACATTCCCTTAACTACATTAATATTTTGCCTCTCAAATAAAGAATCACAATCGTCAAATATAACTCTAATTTTATCTGTACCAGGAGTCGTTTCGAGTACGTAAGCTAAATTAGCTGCAAAAGCAAATACTCCAGCATTACCTGAAACTGTAAATGGTTTTACTTTATTTTGCTTGCATATTTCCTGAGTAGTGTAAGTCTTAGAATAGCCCGGTTCGGAATAAATAAAATAATGGTCTCCGAATGGATTGTTTGTAATAGCTTCAGTTAACTTACTCTTAAGGAATTCGTACTTTAATGTACCTTGTTGAATCCAATACTGTTCTTTAGAAGATAACTTCTTTAAAACGCTCTCTAGATTTATTTCGTTTTTTTTCATAATTCTTATTTGTTTAGAGTATAAAGATAGTGACTATAAATCAGGCTAACAACTTTTTTATTAACTTCCAAAAGATACTTCGATATATCTTTTTCCGTCTACTTCTTTTAATTCAAAATCTTCGATAAAGCAATGATCTACATCTCCGCTCTTTAAATAGAGTTTATTTGCATACTTCCATAATTCCAGCCACGTAAGCTCTCTCTTAGGTAGCTTAACCTCTACAATATTAACTCCATCTACCATAATATCACCAGACAGGCCGCTATTTTGGTTTATATCCTCTATCTCGTAGATATCAAATGAAACTTCTAGGTTATTAGCAATCCCTAGATCGATAAATTTCTTAATTTGAGCTTCAATTAGCTCTTCTTTCTTTGTCATAAGGTAATTTTTAATTTGTTATATAGTTATAACACCTAACTAGCAATTCGTTTTAATATTTTTTATAGAGATTCTATTTCTGCTTTTACTTCTATCCAAAACTCTCCGGTGCGTATTCCAAGAGAAGCATAGATTACCTCTCTCTCTGTTATGATTTCATCTACTACTTTTGTTGCACATAGCTTTGCAAATTCTACCATCGATACTCCTCTTGTGAAGTCTCTACCTAATTGCTCGTAGTATTTATATAACTCTAATGCTTTCTCTTTTGGTTCCATATGTCTATAATTTAAATATATTACCGAATGAGGTTAATCCATAGTCAAACTTTCCATCCTCTACACATGATGCGTTAGAGAACTTCGTGTTTGGTAGTCTATGATAGGTACTAACTCCTTGATTTTCAATGTCCTTAAGGTTATGTATATGTCCAAATAGCATTAGCTTTGGCTTCACTCTCATTACAGCCGCTACGAGAGCCTTATCACCGCACATCTCTAAATCGTTATCTCTATTATAGGATAGATCGCGTACGCCTTTAGGAGGTCCATGTACAACTAATATGTCTGTATCATCTGGAATAGTATCCCATACAAAGTGTGTCTTGTCTCTAGCCTTCATAAAAGACCAATCACCAAACGTAGGTGTAATAGGTGAACCCCATATTTTTAGTCCTTCTATCTCAACAGACTCGTTCTCTAAATAGATAATATCTTTTAACAGCATATCAGAATGCTCTACTTGCTTTCTAGCTATAGCCGTATCATGATTACCTGCTACAAATATTTTATACTTGACAGGAACCTTTCCATACCATTCTAAAAACTCTGTTATCTCTCTCTTGGAAGACTCTAGGAATGGACTATTAGAACAATCACCGCTATGTATCACCATATCTATTCCTTCAAATCTCTCTTTAGGAAATAGATCATGCATGCAATGAGTATCGCTTATGTGTAAAATTCTCATATTAATTACTTAATTAAATTATCCAAGTCAACTGAATGATGAGACATGATCCTATAGAGTTCATCTCTAGTCTCTTGTAGAGCGTCGTATACTTCCTTAGACATAGAATCAGGAGCATGCTTAATTGTTCTTCTTAAGTATTGATCTACGTCCCATAATGCCATAGCTATATCTAAAGCTTTGACTGCTCTTAGATGAGCTATCTGATCATCTTGATCATCTAGATTAAACTTTAATATACCTTCCATATTATGCTTTTAATTCATTTGGTATTACTGGACATTCATTATACTCCCACCACTCCGAACCATCATACTCACCTCTTGATAGCCAGGTATTATCTTTCTTAAGCCATACTGTGCCGAATAGTTCTTGGCCTCCATACCCACTATCATATTTGAAGTCTAATTTGCTTAGGAACTCTGTATACTCTTCTTGAGTATAACCTTCCTTTAATAGGAAAGGATCCTTGGTTATATAGTTATCATGATCATCCCAATAGTAATGACCTGGTCCTCCATAGACGTGTGCACATTTAACTACACTCTTTGTTCTTTCTAGGTGACCTAGTAGTTCTTCTTTAGCATTTGTCATATCGATTGATCTTAGTTGTTTGAATAGTTCTTCTCCTTTACCGTTATCCATATTACTTACGTTTGAATTTAATTTCATTCAATATCATCATAGGAACCATTACCCATGATACGATAGCGGCAGGAAATATCATTGCAATTATCTCAAGTAGAGTGACATACTCCTCATCATCACCTCGCTTACTTGAGGGGTGCTTTGCAATCCATATTACTCCGATAATAGTTGTCGCGATCCAATAGATAAGTAAAAATGTTTTCATAACTTTTATTATTTAACTAAAGATAGATAAAACTAATCTATCTACCAACTTTTTTCTTTATTTATACTCCACTCTAGATAATCGCTATTATTCACCTCATAACCCCAGTGTAAGAGCGATTGCTGTATACGCGGACTAACCTTCCAGTCCTTAGTACTTGCTACTTTACTGTATATGTTATTTCTCCATCTACCCTTTATACCGCAGAAGTCCTGCCACCTCGCTATCTGTCTTTTATCATCTTCACCTCTCCTTCCCATATCGTACTTACACCACCATTCGAACCATCCGTATGGATCATCTTTATGCATCCAACCCATATCCTTCCAGTATCGGTAATCCATACCAGACCTTATTCCCCATTTATTTAACTTAGGCTTATACTTATCACTCAGGTATAACTCCCTATCGAGCCCGTTGAAATGATATTCGAATAACGCCTCGTAGTCATACTCCACCGCACCCACGATAGGTAATCCGAAATAAGACCCGCCAAAGGCGCCTGCCTCGATAACTTGTCGCGGGGTTAGATTGGGATAAAATGATAAACTGCTATACATAACTCTTATTAATTAACATAAAGATAGATAGAATTACTCTACCTATCAACTTTATATATACTTATTTTTGAGGATCAGGCCTCGCGATTTATTCGGATTAACTCTAGCGTATAGCTGAATAAGTCCCATGGTGCGGGGTAGCCTTTATAGGCCTTTCCTTTGTTATCGATTATAGTTATGGAGGTCGGTATCCACATCAAGTCTTTAAATGTCATCGTGATTGGGTTTAGTACTCAAGACAGGGTAGGGTCCAGCTTGAACGAAGTGCATTATATCTTAAAAATATATATATAAGTGATCGCGACGCCCCTTAATGCTTATGCGGCGCCCCCTTTGCTTCGTGTTCTGCTATCGGATCCTTTTTTACTTTTATCTCTAATTCCTTCTTGTAGTTGTAATGAGCTACCATATCTACAAGTGCGTCGTTAATCATATCAATCTTATGTTCAACTAGCATCTTAGCATAGCCTCTATAGTCAACAAATGCTTTAGACATATTACCTTCGTCGTCTATTAATCTAATTTCAATTTTACTTAACATAATTAAAGTTTTATTTCCAAAATATTTGTAATGCTATAATTAGTACTCCTAATCCTATACATACCAAGGTCTTTAAGGTAAATGGTTCTTTAAAGAGATAATGACTTAATAAACTAAATACAACTATCCCTAAACCAAATCCAATCAAGCGACTAGGCCATATTTCACCGCTAAATGCTGCTACAAAATACTCAACAGATTTAACGTAGACAATACCTACAGGGATGCTTAGTAACATCATTGGCCAGTAGTATTTTGGATACCAACCTAGCTTCATAGCTCCTTGGAACTGCATATAGGATCCTATTTGCCCTAATAAGCCGTAAAGTATACCGTAGAATAGATTCATTAGATAGTTCCTTTTCTTTTATCGAACTCTTCTTTAGTCTCTACGCTGGTAACAACAGTATAACGAGCTGGATATAATCCTACTAGTCTATCGCTCATGGTATCAGTATCAAAGATTGAGAATAAAATACTCTCTCCTTTGAATTCCATTTTATCGGCCCATACACCTCTTTCTAGATTCTCTTTGTCTTCTCTTAAGACAATTACTCTGTACAAATTCATATTTATTTTTTCTTTTTGTTGTGATAATATTTTTTCTTCGGTTTAGGTTTTTCTTCGTAATGCTCTCCGGTATTACCGTTCTGTCCTATAATGTCCATTCTCTTATTGACTTCTACTTCATCAAACAGCCTATTATACCTTTCTGCATCAACAGGATTTACATGCTTCCAAGCATATTCAAGCTCAGGTTCATTAAAGTCTTCGTCTAGTCCATCATACTCCTGTAAGGCTTTAATAACTCTATCGAGCTTTGCCTCTATTCTATCTAACTGCTCTTTCATAATCTAAATAAAAGATCCGGGGTTAGCCGGATCTTGTTTTGTTCTACTTCGCCATTGCTTGGTAATGGTATGTAGCTGTACCTTGAGCCGATACTTGAATACCGCCTACTAAGTTCCATCCTCTAGCTAATAAGGTATTTACTTCGCTAATTAAAGTGCTCATGTCTGTGAAGACTACCACTGCATACTGAGTGAATTTTTGATCTGCCATGTTATTTGTTTTTTCTTGTTAACATTATAAAATATACTTTATCATGAGTACTCTTTAGAGTACCTTCTCTTTTTAATTTACCTATTTCTTGCCAATACTCAGAAGTCTTCGGGTAATGTTTTTCAAGTAGAGTACTAAAGTAATAAGACTCTTCTTGAGACCAGTTTCTACATTCCGTTATTCCATTATAGAGAGATGAAGAATAAAATCTCTTAGGGTAAGTTTTCTTAAACCAATCTTCAGCCTTTACAGCTCTCTCTTTAGTTACCCACATAGACCATAACACCATTACGTCATAATCTCTACCTAGCGGTACGTTTCTCCAGGCACGTTTTGTATGTACAGCTGGATCATACCTTTCAAGTACGTCATCTGAGTTCGTTTTACCGAACTTATACATGCGATATGGGTCAATCTTAAACATATCTAAATATAAGTACTTTATCTCAATCTACCAACTGTTTTAAATTAAAAAAGCCTACTTTCGTAGGCTCTTCTATATCTAAAATATGTTTACTTTACAAGCAAAGTATATGCAAGTCCTCCGATAATGATATAGGATCCTATCTTTTGGAATTTATTCTTTACTTGTAACTTCTTATAATTAAGATTTAAGTTATCATATTGCTTTGACCACTGATTAATTTTAAGATCTTGATTACTAATGATAGACTTAAAGCGAATTTCTTTATTTGCATATAAGCCAATAGTACTATCTTTTAAAGTAATACGAGATTCCTGTATAGCTATTACACTGTCCTTAATTACTATCTCATGTTTAACTCCGTCATAAGCGGCTAAATCTTTAGCTACAAAAGTAAGTACCGGGTGTGCTACTGGAAGGGGATGAGTAGTAGTATCTTTTGGATAGCGTTGATTTAAATAGCTAACTAGTTCGTGCTCTGTAAAATTATCTATCCTATTCTTTTCTACCTCTACTATCTCTTTTATCTTAATAACTCTAGTCTTTTGATGCTCTACTTGATAAGTTAGAGAGCTATCTAAAGCTTTCAACTCTTCTATCTTCTTATCATCTAGTACATTTACTGCTACTAAAGAATCATTTACCTTATCAAGGCTATCTAGCTTATCTTGAAAGCTAGCAGTTCCTTTAATGTCCCCTAATGTAAATAAGCCATATCCTACGAAGGCTAAAATTGCTACGATTCCGATTTTCTTTAACATATTATTATTTAATTGGTGTTATTTGATCCATTGCATTCATTTGATAACCTATTCCGTTATCTCTTTTAACGTCTTTATTCTCAAGATAACCTGTATTATCTGCATCCCAATGGTTTAGATACGTTACATGATCTCCTACCTCATCGTTTTCTTCAAATCCTATATACCAATCAGCATCAGAAGAATGCATATTAGAACTCTTTACATTCCAATCCTGCACCTCTCTTGCTAATTTCTCTATTATCTTTCTAACTACTTGAGTATTGCTCATATAGTTATAAATAGTTGTATTTAATCTTCTACTAGATCTCTCTTAACGTTACTACCTACCGTTGGTGTAGAAGGATTAACAGCATACTTAACCATGCCGTCTACTACTCTTCTTAAATAGCCTCCTGAGATAGTCTTGTCTGTTACTTCGTTATAGATTTCTTGCTTTGATTCTGGATACTTCTTTGTATAGGCTTCGTGATCAAGAACCTTTTCGATCTTACCTAATAAGAAAGATTCTCCTACTCTAGGATTAGAATCTCTTGTTGTATCGTACCAGGTATTATCTACTAATACGTACGCTCTACTTGAATTTAAAAATAATACTTCGTGCTTCATAACTGTTTGTTGTTGGTTTATATCTGAAGATAAGGACTTTATCTCAATTATATACCTGCTTCTTCAAATATTTTTATATATTTTTCTTCCATTACTTGATAATTCATTCTAAAGCTAGCAGGCATCTTCTTCCATACTTTAGGGTTTCTAGCAGGAGAGTTATCAGGATGACACCAACGTCTTGTCATGTAGAGGTAATTATAAAACTGTACGTAAGCATTTGCTTTCCTTGTATAAACCTTTACATCTATAGGAAGGTTCCATTTTTTAATTAACTTAACAGACCTCTTTTCATTATCTAGTTCCATATCTCTAGTTTTAGCTAGAGCTCTTTCTATATTAGGAACCTCTTTACCGTTTAGCCATTCATCTACATTATCTATCTTATAGGTATCTTTCCATTCCTTACATTGATCTATCCATTGAGTTAGATGTGCATACTCGTGGACTAAAGTCATTAGCCAATTCTGGTCTTTCCTAGCTACAAATAATTCTTTGAGGTCGTCTGGTTCGCAATAGCCAACGCATCTGATATTTTCAGGAGTACTAACAGTCTTTGTTGGCTTAAGTCTAAACTTAATTCCATGTGCTCGGCACTCAGACTTAACATGCTTAATAAATTCCTGAACGTTACTCATAACTCTAAAAATATAAGAAGAAAAAAACAAGTTACCAAATAAGAAAGCCCCTTTCGGGGCTCTTATCTAAAAATCGTATTGTGCATTTATTGCCTCTTTAGCCTTCTCGTCGATTTCGTGTTGAAGGAAGTTTTTAATATCTCCTCCATCAAATCCATCGGCCATTAAGTCCTTCATAATCATTCCAGTTACTTTATGGAATGCATCGTGAAGCTTTGTATCTAACATACTCTCTATTCTTTCGTGTTCACCTTCTTCATTTTCCCACATCTCAGCTTTAGTCATTACCAAGCCTGTTCTGTTTCCTCCCAGGTTAGAAGGATTATGTTTTGGAGTTTTAGTTGGTTCGTTATAATGAGCCGGTCTCTCTGCAGGAACTTCTTCGTCTTCTTCCTTTTTAATATTAAAGCCTTCCATTATTTTTGGATTCTTTCCAGCTTTTTCTAACAAGCTAGCAATTTCTTTCTTAATAGTCTTATAAGACTCAATAAACTCTTTTAATTGCTTTCTTTCGTCTGGAGATAATACTGACATTCCGAATGGAGCTTGATCTTCATTAGCCATTATAGTTTGTCCTGTAGCTTGTAATGGAGGCATATGTAAGCCTTCTGCCATTCCTTTTAAGTTTTTGTTTATTGCACTTACGTAGTCCATTAACCAATCTTCAAAGTATCCGTATCCTGAAAGTAAATTACTTACCTCTACTTTTTTCATTCCAGCTTCTAACATTTCATGCCCTGCCCAGTTTATAACCTCGTTTTGAAAGTCTTTAACTATTGCATTATATGCCTTAGATAATTCTTGCTGATTAGGTTTATTGCTTCTAATATCTTGCATGTGCTCTTCATAAGCTGCTTGGTACTTATCGAATTTTGGCTTTAGTTCTGCACCGTACTTTTTTACAACTACCTTAGCTACTGTTTCTGGATCATGCATATTAGGCTTATCCTCTTCTTCGTCTAAATCTCTCTCAGCATTCTCTGCCTCTTCATCATCCATCTCTCTTTTCTTTCTTCCCGCTTCTCTCTCTTCTTCGCTATCTTCATCTTCAGGACCATCGTCATGAGATCTAACTCCAGCTATCTCTTGAAGCTTTTTTATTTCATTCTCCCAGAATTCACCATCGTTAAAATCTCCTCCTGCCATATCGAAATCATCTCTCGGCTCTTCGTAATCAGCGTCAGTATCCGGTTCGTAATCATAATCATCGTAATCATTAGCAATAATACCTAGGTCATCTACAAATTCTGCTGCTGCTTGTGCTGCTGGCATAGTTCCGTATTGAGTCATTGGGTCTGTATGATCTAAGGCTTTCATTACTCTAGCTTCTGCTTCTCCTGCTAGTCCCATTCCTGAGATAGCAGCTTGAAATTCTTCATACCATTGATCGTTACCAGGATGACTCTCTTTCATCGCTCTTCCTGTACCGATAGCTTTTCCTACAGCCTTACGACGATTTGCTAAGTACTTATCTGTCTTATCAGTATCGCCGTCATTGTCAATATCGCCATCTTCTTTACCTACAGGATCTAAAGATTCGCTTAACATCTTCTTGGGAGCGCCTTTCTTAAAGCCGTCCATCATTTTCTTATAATCTACGTGAGATATATAGCTCATTTGAAATATATTTATTATAAATAGTTAGTATTTGCTTATTAGTCTTTTGGATCTGGAGCTATTATATGATTCCTCCACCATTTTTTACACTCATTATCGTCTGGAAGATCTTCTATTATTTTGCAATCGATAAAGAGTATAGCTCCCATTAGGAATATGCTGATTAACATAATGATTGATAATGTAAACATAGTAATATACTTTATAGTTTAAAGATAGTAAATTTATCTTGATAGTCCAACAAAATAGCTGTTCTATTTTCGACCCAATCACCGGAATTTAAATAATGTCCGTTCCCGATTTTTAGATCAGCTGGTTGATGTATGTGTCCACATATGACTCCATGACAAGCATTCTTAGCAGCCATTTTAATAGCTGTTGTTTCAAAGTCATTAACGTAATTAGTTGCTGCTTTCACTCCGGCCTTAATGTCTTGAGATATAGATTGATAAGGTAATTTACGCCATGTCCTATATCTATTATACCATCGATTAAGCCATAGAGCAAAATCATAGCCAATAGAGCCTATCTTAGATAACCATTTGTACTTTGTAATAAATACGTCTATAACATCACCGTGAAATACAAAATAACGTTGTTGCTCGTACAAGTCGCCAGTTATCCACTTGCTAGTGTTTATAATATGATTTTCTTTAATCTCAATATTACCAAATTTAGAATCGATAAATTCAGATAAAAATTCATCGTGATTGCCTCTAATCCAAATAATTCTAGTCTTATTAGAAAGGTTAAGTACTTTAGATACTACCTTGGTATGCTTTTTTTTCCATTTTGACCCTCTATTCAAAGCCCAGCCGTCAATTATGTCTCCATTTAAGATTAATAGATCTGTTGGATGTTGTTCTAGGAACTCAATAAACTCTTCTGCTTTAGAATCTTTAGTACCTAAGTGTAGGTCTGAAACAATGATTGCTTTGTAATTCATTTCCAGTAATTATGATCATTTTTAAACCATTCAGGATTATTTTTATTCCACCAACTGCCTAGCATTAACCTTACCATGTACCATACTCCTTTCTTCTCAAAGCGTCTACTAGAAGTATAAGCTACTTTGTTTATTATCTTAAATTTACTAGGCTTGACTTTAGAACTTAATAAGTAATCTTCTGCTACTTTAGCTTTTTCATCAAATCCTCCTAGAGTTCTGAATGTATCTGTTTTAAATAACATAAAGCCTCCTATGGCAAACGGAGTAAACAAAGAGCTAAGCCATTGCACAACATTAAATACTTGAAAGATCCAGTCGTACTTTCCATCTAATGTTTTAAACTTACAAGTGACTAAATCATAATCTCCTCCAATTGCGGTAGCTAAGCATTTACTAATCATATTAGGCTCTTGCAAGTAAATGTCTGCATCTAAAAATAAAACATAAGGAGTTCTTACATATGCAGCTCCATTATTACGAGCTACAGAAGGTAATCCTCCTCTAACTATTTTAATAATTGTTGCAGTATTTGCTTGATATTTTCTAAGGAGAAGTAGAGTGTCTTCGTCGTCTGATGAATCTGCTACTATAACTTGACAGTCTAGCTGCTGTCTACGAAGTAACTTAAGGATATCAATAACACCTCTACCTTCGTTTTTACACGGGATTACTATAGTAAGCTGCTTATTCATTCCTATATAAATAGTTTAAATATGTAAGCTAGGAACTATTTGTTTGGCTTTAAAGTAATAGTAATTTCTTTAGAGTCTTTAGCTTTAATAGCAATGACTTTTACTTTTGTAACTTTATAACCTTGGTAGCTTTTTGTAACCTTGTAAGTTAAGATTTTGTCTCCGATAAGCCTCTCAACTTCCTCTTTTGTTATTTCCATAACTATAAATTTTATTCTTCTGCTCTACCTTCTTTTATGTCGGTGTATGTTTTTAGAGTCCAATGATCGGTATAAAGAGAATCGTATTGCTTCTTCCAATACTCTAGTTCATCTAGCTGCTTAGAGGCTGTGCTATCGATATGTTCAATAGATTTCTTTAAAGAATCTATTTCAAACTTTTGACTATTAATAGTTCTATTTTGCTCGTATGTCGTATAAATTAACAAACTTATAGATGCTAAACCTAAAATTGCTTTTAATTTTGTATTCATAATTATAATTTTAATCCCACCATTTTTCAATATTATCATTCAGATGCTGGAATAGCTCTTGCTTTAGTTTATCATGATCCTCTACTGCTTTATCTATTCCTTCAGTAGTCCATTCTGTAGCTTCTGATAGATACTTATCGAGATGATATTCAGTTTGTACTTTACTTATTAGATCAATTGTCTTTAAAATACTATCAGCATCTTCAGTATTAAACACATGAATACCTTTCTCACGAATAAACTTTTCTGTAAATATAAGCTTATGCTTTAGCATTTCGTAAATGAAATAATAATCCCAATCACAATCTCTCCATATAATCGGAGCCCATCTAATCAGGTTTTTAATCTTTCTAATATATTCTTTAATTTTCCACATAATTAAAATGCTCCTCTTGTTTCTGCTAATCTTTGCATATGATCAGCTGTTTCTTTATCCCTGATAATAGAAATCTCATAGTCACATTTACCTGATGCTGCTACAAGACCTACATACCTGAATGCATTTGAATGCTCAACGCAGGTATCTTTATAACCTAGCTTAACTCTTCTCTCTGGAATCTCTTTATTACAAACTTTACAATACTTCATAACTATTTTTTTATTTCTCTAAAGTTAACTTAACTTTTTCTTCTTAGCAACTTTTTCTTTAACGGGTAAGTCTAAATTTTCAACTAATATAGGACCGTTCCTAAACTTATTAAGATCGTAGTGCCATCGATCAGTAACTTTTCCAGTACTGTCTTTATATTCAACTGTAAATTTAATTTGGGGTTCTATTGGTTTACTTAAGGCCATATTTTTCTATCAACTCATTAATCCTTTCCTTATCTAGGATAGGTTCTCTAATTGATTTGATAAAGATAAGATCTTTTGTAATGTCTTCCAACTTTCTAGACGGATCTTTTAAATTCCAGAAATCATATTCGCTCTGGACTTTAGCAGTAAGCTGCTTTATTTTGTGCGGGTAGTTGTTTCGATTAGCTATTTCTTTTAGCTTATCGAATTGCTCAAGACGATTGACTTGAGTGTTTGCTATTTTAGAAAAGCCTAATTGGCTAATCGATTTTCTCATCAGAACTTATTTTTTTTGCTTTAGAATCTTTTACAAGCTTACGGAGAGTTAAAATAGATACTCCGATTGCTAGTATTAAAGATAATACCTGTAGGTAAGGAATACTAGCTACTAAAAAGCTAGTTATATGTAATCCCCACGCTCCTGCTGTTAGTCCTTCTGATGTTACTGTTTTCATTTAGTTTTGTATACTTAACTTTTGCTCTAGTAATGCCTCCCAAGAGGTAGCACATCTAGCTATTATAGATACCTTCATTGGAATCGTTTTACTTTCAATTAAAGCTATCATAAGATCTATCCACATTTCTCTACTGTCTACATGAAGAATTCTATGAATTCCTTCTGGTATGTACCTCTCTGCTAGAGTATCTAAGACTTCGTATGTTACTTTATCTACCATTTGAATATAAATAGGTTATATATTTAACTAAACTTTTGAGATGTACTCATCTCCCTCTTGATAATCATCTTTCTTTTCTAGTCCTAAGTCCTGAAAGTGTGCAAGGAAGTTATCGTCTATCTCCCAATCAATCTCTTCTTTAATTAAAGGAGCATTAGAGTCCTCTTTACTACGTATCTGCTTCTCTGAGAATAAATCTCCTACATATAGGAAATGACAATTATAACATAACATCCTTAAGTTATCTACTTGCCAGTTATGTTTATTTCCATCTATAAAACTGAGCATTAGAGGCTGTTTAAAATCTATAACTCTTTTCTCGTGATGTCCACAGTTATAACATTCCATTCTGAGAATACCTTCGTAAATTAATCTATTCTTAAGTTTTTGTTGATTGATTGCTCTGTAACTTTCTGAAGCCATTATCTCGTTAATCTTATCAACAGAGATTTCATGATTCCATTTTACTCTTTTAATTCCTTTGCCAGAGTTATTCTTATGCAATTCGTATAAGTTCTTACCTGTCTCTAAATCGATGTAGAGTTTAGCATACTTACGGTAAGTTTCAATAGTAATGTTTAAATATCTAGCAGCCTGAAAGTTAGATTGAGTATGCTTCATAGCATTCCTAATCACATTCTCAGTTAAATCTCTTTTAGGTCTTCCTGCTTTATTTTGAGTCCCCATATGCTGGATTGATACGGATTAATAAGTTCCATAAATCTTGAGCAGTTTCTAAATAGACAGGAGTACCTTCTTCATCCAATAGAGGTTCGATGCTACCATCTGGAGCTACTCTATCCCAAAGAAAATAAGCAATTAACTCTGCTCCTTCTTTACCAAAGTGTAATATAATTAGAGCATCGATAGTGTCTAAGAAAGCTTCATCGTAGTTAGCTAAGTCTAAATTTAACTCAGCATACATTAAGTTCTGTCTATTAATAATTGCTTCAATAGAATTAATAATTGATATGAAAAGCTCTTTCTTCTTTGCCTCTTGAGTCTTTTTCTTTCTCCTAACCAAGCTCTTTACATTCAGTAAATTATTAATTACTGTCTGTATCTCGTTCAGTGATTGCTCCATGTTCTTTCTTTTTAGGAATTCTTTTAATAGGCTTTTTAATCTCTTCTATAAGATCTCTAAGCTTAATACAGTCTTCAAATTTCTCTTCCTCTAGTTTAAAATTAATACATTGTTCAAGTGCAGCTACCCAATGAGGTCTTGGAATATCTATATAAAGACCCATTCCATTTATCTCAAATAGACTAGCAAATGTTTTTTTATTTCGGAAGGCTTCTTCAATAGCGAGAGGCGTCTCTACTTTAATCATACTAAGTAGAGCTTCGTTATCTAGAAGATCAGAGGCTTGTATATCCTCTAAAGGCTCAAAAAAGGCCTTAGGTATCTCTCTTTTACTCATAACCTTTTTTTATTATTATTTTAATCCAGCTCTATTCATCATAATCTCTCTCACTTGATCTTCTTCTGATGCTGGTGCTTGTTCTTGATCCGGAAGAGGTTCTGCTGCTGGCTCTTCTTGAGAATCGTCTGCTGGAGTTTGTTGAGTCATCTCTCCATTTTCTTCGCTTTTGAATATGTTCTTAATGAGATAGTTAGCAAGAGAAGGTAATGGAAGTAAAAAACCTATTACATTTTTATATGGATTCTCTACGTCATATACGACCTGAAGACCTGCATCACCAAACTTCTGCTGAAGCTCTGTACCAATCTCATTAGCCATTTGCTGTGCCTGACGAGGATCTTGAGGTACATCTTTCATAACAAATTGAAGCTTAACGCCTTTCTTTGTCTTATTAATATTAACATCAAATCTTAAAGTAAGATGATGACCAGCAATCTCTACTGGAAACTCTGGAATTAATGCCGGTAATGCTTCGCTTAAATTTGTTCTCATAATTATAAATAGTTTATTCCCAGGCATTTTGTTTAAATCTCTCAGCCGGCAGCCCGAAGAAGTCTGTCTTGTATTTTGATTGTTCGAAAAATTCTAAATTAATCCACTCATGTTTCTTTTCTAAGAGTATTTGAGCTGCTAAATCCCAATCTGCTCTCTTTACTATCTCCTCTACCTTTCCCTTGATATCTCGTATTTCATTATAGTTAGAAGAGTCATATTCAAAATGAAGAAGTTCCATCGAATTCCCTTTGCTATTAACGTAATCCATACTAAAATCAACGCCCCACTTGCCTCGATAATTTATTAGTTTATGTATTAAGTTATTTCTTTGAGCATATTGCTTTAACTGTTTTAAAGCTGCTCCTTCATATCCTTTCCTTTCGAATAGGTAGGCATGGTTTAGATGAGCACCTGTCAAAGGCTTACTATCGCTAAACCAATCTTGTCTAATAGTAACTTCGTGTCTATGATTAACTGTGGAATAACTATTTACTCCTGCGTAATGAGATTCTAATTTCGTAAGTCTATATCCATTTTGATCGAACATCTCTACCCATGCAGGATGATCAATAGAGATAGGAAGGTCGTGTTCTAAAGGCTTGCTCCAGTTTTTGCTGGGCCCAAATTGGCTATCTTCTAATTTAATCATAATAAGGTTCTTATATCAATAATGTTATCTAATGCTTTTGCTGCGTCTTTGTAACTATCTTTAGACTCTTCTTCTGCATCTTCTGTATACTGCCAGTTAAAATAAAGTTCGTCTACTGGTTTAAAGCCGTAGAACTCATGAACCTGCTTTTGGGTCTTTACTACATTACTTCCATTCCAGTTTTGACCTATAAAGATAAATCCTGATTCAATATCTTTTACTATATTTCTCTCTCCTAAAGTACTATGTCTATTCTCTATCCAATCTAGTCTTTCAATTAGTTTTTGATAATAAGCATTTGTCTGTCCCCATCTAATGGATCCTAAGAATACTACTACATGAGATTCTAATAAAGGAGTTACTACTTTCCAGAGCTCATCGTCTTCGTTATGAAAAGAAGCCCAGCATCTTAAATGCCCTGATGGATTCTTAGCAGGATCTTTTTCTTTACAGTCTCTAGTTCCGCAGCTATTGCCGTCGTTATTAGATACATTTCCTTCACATTCATATATCTTTAACTTAGATACATCTACTAGAATACATCTGTGTGCACCTAAAGATCTTTGAATTACTTCTGCAATACGGGTAGATTTAGGGCTATCGTGTAGATCTTTTCTTGCATACTCACCTCTATTTGAAGTAGTTATAAGTAAAACCTTGCCTTTCGTATTTAAATATTTAACTGCTTTTTCGAGCTGTTTTTTAAACCTAGTATCCGGAACAATGTTTGCTTCTAACAATAAATCTGCTATTCTTCTCATACCTATAAATATTTAAAATACATTCTTGAACCATGGTTTAATTATCTCTTTCTTCTCTAAGCTATTAACCGTTAATGTAAATATATCAAACTGGTATTTGCCTGGTGTCTCTACTGTATCTAAAATTTGAGGTATTTGCTTTATAAAGCTTCTATAATGCGCTTCGGTTAAAGTCTTTGCGTCGAATTCTACTATTATATTTTCTTTTGGAGTAGTATGCTTATAATGTTTAAATTTACTCTTTAGATCAAACATAGTCTCTTTATGTTCCGTTTCATAATAAGCTGCCTCTATTATACCCATTTCGTCGTCAGTATATAAAATATCGCACCAAGGTTCTAAAGCCATAACTACATCCAAGGTAGCGTTCTTAATTACAAAAGCTGTTTCGTATCTATTAGGTACTATTGGTTTCATATTCTCATCATGAAGAACATCTGTATGCCATTTTCTCCACCACTCTCTAAATTTATTATTTCTTAAATCTAAATACTCTTGAGAGTCTTTTGGTTTATACCAAATCGTTCCATCAGGTAAAGGTATCTCTCTTTCAATCTCTATTCCGTCTTTAAATCTACTACCTCTACAGGTCATATGATATACAAATGCATCTCTTGATTGAATAAATTCATACCCTGCAAGGAACATTCTATTAAAAATATCTGAATCTTCTAACTCCATTGGTGCAAATAATAAATCATGTCCGCCTATTGCTATAAAATCATTTTTGTTTATAGCCCAAGGCGCAAAGATACCCTCTGAGGTTATACCTCTATACTCTGTCTCTTTGCTTTTAACAAATTCGTCAAACTCTTCCTGCTTAGCTGTAAACTCATCCGGTTCCATACCAAAGTCTTTTACGAACTTCTCAGGTCCAGGAGGATGTAAAGGAGGTTCTATTCTAGTTGCACTTACGACTACTCCTGGCTTTAAATGCTTTAATACATTCTTAACATAATTCTCAGTTATAACCATATCGCTATGTAAGATAGAAATAATCTCAGTAGGAGCTAACTCTATACCTTTATCGTAAAGAACAGTATGTCCTACTCTCTCTTTACTTTCGTTTCTATATGCTATAACTTTCTCATCCCATTTAGCTGTATGCTCTATCCACTCCCAAGTCTTATCTGTTGAAGCATCATCTAGTAGTACGATGTAGTGCTCATCAGAATGATACTTTCTAATAGACCTATAGGCCTGTAGAGCGTATTTCTGATTATTTCTAACTGGAATTATAAATGTAATCTCTTGATTCATATTAAATTGCTTTACGTAACTGTACCATCCAATACTCGATCATTTCGTCCATCATAGTTTCAAAGGTATATTCCGGCGCCCATCCTAAGGCTTTAATTCTAGTTGGGTCTCCTTTTAAGTAAGGAAGCTCTTCTGGTCTTAAAAACTTATTATCTTGTTTAACATACTCTTTATAATCCATATTCAACTTACTAAATACATACTCACACATATCTCTTACTGATCTAGTCTCGCCTGTAGCTACTACCCAATCACCTGCTTGAGGTTGCTGTAAAATTAAATGCATTGCCCTTACATAGTCTTTTGAATGACCCCAATCTCTATAAGCATCTAAGTTACCTAATACTAAATCTTTTCTCTGCCCTAAATAAATCTCTACAGCAGACTTAACTACTTTATTAGTTACAAAGTTAGAACCTCTTCTAGGTGATTCATGGTTAAATAAGATACCATTCGATGCATGTAACTTATAAGCATTACGATAGTTTCTTACAATGTTGTATCCAAATACCTTTGTACATCCGTAAGGTGATACTGGAGTCATTGGAGTAGACTCTCTCTGATATCCATCAGCATCTACAGAGCTACCAAACATTTCTGAACTGCTAGCTTGATAAAACTTAGCTGTAGGACAAGAGCGTCTATAAGCCTCCAATACATTTAATACTCCTACTGCATTTGTTTGAGCAGTAAATTGAGGTATGTCGTAGCTAATACGAACATGGCTTTGTGCAGCTATGTTATAAATCTCATCAGGCTGTACCTTATCAAGTAAATGTTCTATGCTAGATTGATCTAATAAATCGCCGTAAGAGACGTGTAATCTCTCTTTTACTTTTTCTAAACGGCTTTGTTGATTTTCTGGTATTGAATTACGTCTAATAATCCCGTGTACTTCGTATCCCATTTCTAGTAAGTACTCTGCTAAATAACTTCCGTCCTGGCCGGCTATACCGGTAATAAAGGCTTTCTTCATTTTTTAAATATTTCCATTTGTGTTAAATCGGGCCAATCATTTACAGTCCATTGTCTTGGTTCTGTTTCAATAGCCCTTGGTAATTTGTCTATTCCTAATTGAGCTGTTTCAGGTGTCATATAGTAATGGTACCCTACAGTATCTATGTTTTGATCTCTCCAAGGTATGTTAGGTAACCTACCATCGTAAGACATCTTCTTAATCTGCTCTGCAGCATGAGAATTATCTACAAGTAAGATACCTCCTCTACCTAAAGATAAGTGTTTTTGGTATTGAAAACTAATTCCCATAAAAGTATTTGGTATATAACTTTTAGGCTTCCATAATACAGCTGCATCGATGATGCCTGCAGCTAGGTAGTAGTAATCTACCCAATTCTCTTCTTTCCAACATAGTTCTAAATTTAGCTTCTGAGCTAGAAAAGGAATAGAGAGATAGGTATTCTTTGGTACGCTAATTAATTTAGCATCTGTATAGCGTAAAGCTAGTTCAATACCGTGTGTACAACTATCAACTGCGACAGCATAAGGAGCTCCAAAGAACTCTGCTATCTTATTTTCAAACTCTGTTACTACATTGAAGTTCATAGCTTATTTATTTTGTAAGTAAGTCTTTACGTTGTTCTCATCATTACACCACTTTATTGCATACTGTCCTTCTAGAGGTCTAGAGAACATTGGATGATAATGCTTACTACATCCTTTAAAGAAGTAATGGTTTGCTTGAGTCAAACGTGTCTTAGTGAAATCAGTTACACCTTCTACATTACAGCCCCCGTGTAGCATATTAGCTGCCCATATTAAGGCTTGTCCCTTTTTAAGCTTTACTGTATACTTTTCTGCTTTTTTAGCTTTTACCAAGTCAATTAAGAATTGCTCATACTTTGCATAGTTTACAGCTTCTCCGTTTTCAATTTCATCTGGATGAGGTAAGTTTAAGTTATGGTACTCGTATAAAGGCCATTTATGACTTCCTGGTACGATACTTAATGATCCGTTTGTTTCATCTACATCTTCAAGAGCGACCCAAACCCCTACCATCCATAATGCAGGTACAGTATGAAAGTGTATAATGTCACTGTGTAGAGGTTGATTGCTTCCTTTTATAAAGTTAATAGTCGAGAAGGGAAATGGTTCCTTGTCGTACAAGAAAGATAAAGTATCTAATACAGCTGGATTTACAGTAAGGTTTGCAATTGCATCACTCTTTCTCCAGTGTTCAAAAATTCTTCTACTATCAGAATAGGTAAAGTGGTCTGCATGGTACTTTGTAGAATCATCTCCAAGTGCTGTATACATGTCTTTTACAGTGTTATCTATTTCTTCATCTGTTAGCTTCGTATCGACGATAAGGTATCCTTTTTCGTGGTACTGTACGCACATCTCTTTTTGTTCTGGTGTTAGAGTTGTATCCTTTTCTAAAATATCATAAAAGAAAGGAGACTCTATCCAAGGTATGTCTAGAGCGTGCTTGTCAGTAAAGTAATTTGTACTCATAGTTTATTATTTAAAATTTTATATTATAATCCGCCGTCTATTCTTAAATTAACACCGCATACATATTCGTTATCTACTATATAGTTAACTGTGTTATAAAGCTCTTCAATGCTTCCCCATCTCTTCAAGCCTATTTTCTCTTTAGCCATTTCTTGATATTTCTCTTCTACTCTATGACACATTCCTCCATCCCAATATCCTAACTGAATACTGTTACAAGTTATGCCGTACTTTATATTTTCTTTGTTAGCGTTACTTATAAATCTATCTACAAATGCTTTTGTTGCACAGTAGATTGAATTCTTAGGTACGTTTAATTCAGAAAATACCGATGAGATAGATATAATCCTTCCGTACTTCTTCTCTATCATTTTAGGTAAGCATGTTGATACGATATTAATATTTCCTTTTATGTTAACATCAATCATATCATTAATTGACTTTTGATCCTCTTCGTTAATCTTACTTAAGAAAACATCGTATTTTAAACCGCTCATGTTTAATACTATATCAAACTCATAATCGGTAAAAAAGCTTTTTAACTCTTCAAAAGAAGTTACATCTACATTCTTACTTCCAAGAGCAGTAACTTGATACTTCTGCTCTAGAAAAGGAATTAGCTTTTGACCAACTCCTCCTGTTGCTCCAAATACTACTATCTTTTTCATATTATCTAATATACTTTAATAATGTAACTCCCCATACCCAACCTGATCCTACTGCTGGCATTATTAAAACGTCTCCGTTCTTTATTTTATCTTCCCTATAAGCTTTATCTAAAGCCATTGGAATAGATGCACCAGCTGTATTAGCGAAGTTAGTCATATTAAAGATAACCTTTTCTAATGGGAAATCCAAAATTTCTGATGTTTTAAATAAAACTCTATGTCCAGGTTGATGAGGTATCATCAAATCTATATCTTCGTTCGTTAAACTATGATTGTCCATCATTCTCTTAATGGAATCCGGCAGTACTTTAGTAGCGAACTCATATACTGCACCTGCATTCATATTAAAATTCTCCCCGTGATAACAGGTAAATGAATCGCTAGGAGCAGTTTCGGTTCCAGTTCCGTCTCCGTATATTTCTGTATCAACCCAAGCGCCTTCTATTTTAGATAAGATAACTGCACCTGCACCGTCTCCAAAGAAAACACAGCTTCTATTACTCCAATCTGTATTCTTAGAGTAAGCATCTGCTCCAATCAATAAAACATTTTTATATTGTCCTGTACTTACTAGGTTAGTTGCTAGTTGCATACCGTAAACAAATCCTCCACATACTGCATTTATATCAAAAGCCGGTCTTTTTAAATCTAGTTTACCGGCAGTTATACAGGCAGTAGAAGGAGCTATTCTATCTGGACTAGATGTTGCTACTATAATTAGATCGATATCTTCTTTATCAAGCCCTGCATCTGCAATTGCATTTAAAGCTGCTTGATAGGCTAAATCAGAAGGTAGTTCGTCTGTAACAATACGTCTTTTATTTATACCTAAGTTCTTAGAAATCCATTCAGAGGTTGTACCTACGTTAAGGTCTTCTATATTCTTATTAGGAATCTCTTGCATTGGAACATAAGAACCAATTCCTTTTATACCTACGTTATCTAGTTTCATAGCTTATTTAATTTCAATGTTATAGCCTAATGCTTTTGCATACTCTGCAATTTTATCCTTTCTTCTACTCTTTAAAGGCTTAGCAGGACTTCCTATATAAACTGTCCAAGGTTCTATATTCTTATTAACAAAAGAATTAGCGCCTATTACAGCTCCTTGTCCTATTGTTACACCTGGACTAATTACTACATTAGTTCCTATAGTAACAAACTCTTCAATAACTATAGGCTCCATTATAACTTCATCTCTATATTCATCCGGTACCATTGGATTTGCTAATCCTTCTCCCATATGCTTCTCTGATGCACAAATTATTCTACACCCAGCTGCTATACCGCTAAAGTGTCCTACAGTTAGGGAAGTTTTTGGTCCTCCAATAATAGTAACATAGGGTCCTATATGAACATAATCGCCAATCGTTAAAGCAGTCGTACAGTAGAACCCGCTATCAATTGCACAGTTACTTCCTATCTCAACTAGCTGAGGTCTTTTTATCTCTACGTTAGGACTAACAAAGACATTTGTTCCTATACCTTTAATATTATGCATTTTATTATTCTTTTGTCCAAGCCTCCCATACAAACGGATAGCTGTATTTTAATTTAAATCCTCTTACTTTTAATCCTTCATGAATAACTTCTTTTCTTTCTCTATCATTTTCAATTCCTAAATGAAACTGAACCTGTAGAGTTTTAATTCTATCTATAATTCCAGTTTCTAACATATTTTCTAAAATAGGATACTCATCTCCTTCTATATTCATCTGTAAGAGGTTTACTTCTTTAATATCCCATTCATTTAATATACGATTTAAAGTTCTAAATTCAACCTCTACCGGTATACTACTTTCTGCATTAGAAGAAGATCCATCATCGCTAAGGTATATTATTCCTTTTTTATCTTCTACTCCAACTCCTACGTTTAATAAATGTATACTACTTCGGTCTTTAAACTTATCAACCATTTGATTATAGAACTTTTCTATAGGTTCTATAGCATATACGTTACATTGAAACTTACTGTGTATTTGAGTAGCCCAAACTCCAGTAAAGCCTCCTAACTCTACGACAGTAGAATTTGTACTTAAGTTATGGTTCAGGATATGAGTATAATCTCCCTCATGATCTCTCCACAAAGCGAGATGATAGTTATCTAAAGTTAATTCAGGCATCTAAAAAAGTTTTATCAAGAGCTTGTCCTTCGTAAGGTCCAGTCTTATATTCATATACTAAGGTATTATCTTCTAGGATAAGGTAATTATGTCCTCCTTGTAGAGTAAAGCTAGCATCTCCTACTTCTAGTACTGGAGTTGCAAGGATAGTATTATCTAAGTCGTAGAAAGTACATTGAACTTTACCTTGAACTACTATCCAGCTCTCTTGAGCTATAACTAATCTATCTCTCTGCTTCCAAATATGCCTATGAGGTCTAAATGTTTTACCCTCTTCCATATTAAGAATAGAGCATTGAATAAAGTTCTCTTCAGATACTACATCCTGTCTTCCAGGTAGCATATCTTCTTTTCTTACAACGATATGTAATAAAGTTTCTGGTTCAATCTTTGAGTATATTTTCTCCATATTATATTTTTATCCAATTATTAGGTATTAAATCTTCTGTATTTAAATGAGCATAAACCGGACCAAACCAAGTTGCAGGTGCAACTACTTTCTTGTTGGGGTTAGCGTTTAAATAAGCAGCCCACCAACTAAAAGAGCTATTAGCGATAATACTATCTCCGCATAGACTCATTATATAGAAATCCATCCAATCTACCCCGGAAGTATAGAAATGCTTATTAGGTATAAAGTCTAAGAGCTTTTTACTTTCTTCTAAATCATCACTGAAGACAAGGTAAGTTCTATTTTCTCCAATTTCTTTTACAGCTTGTTCATAAAACTCTCTAGTAATTAATGGATGATGATCTGGAAACTGAGTGTAATCTCCTCTACGTACGTGTAAGAAAGCTAAGTCACTTACATTAGGAATAAATTCTCGTATTTGAGCTTCTATTTCGTCTGTAGCTTTAAAAAGGTCTACTATCTTATCCTTATGTTTCTCAAAATACTTTTCACTTTGAAACTGTCCGTCTAATAATAAACTAGTTCCTGGAGTATATGGAATAGGGCTATAATTAAAGCTAGGCTCTGTATGGGTAGTATAAGGAGTTGGAAGTTTATCTATAAACTGAACATTTCTTAAAATATTACTGTAGTATACTCTGTAGTCAACATATCCTTGAGTAGCTGGCCTCCCTAAGCTTCCAGGTATGTAATGTATATCGCTAGGTCTAATAAACTCATTAGAGAAAATATAATCAACATTATTATCCCATGCAGCACTAATTGATGCTGCTAGTTTAAACATAACATTACCTATTCCTCCTCTATGATTTGTGCTTATGTAATTCATAATCTTTGCAAAGGTTTTAAATTTCTAATAAGGCTTTCGACTCTCTTCTGCTCCTCTAATCTAGATTTACTTTCTGATCCAGAATCATCTCCTGAATTATAAACGTATACTGGTTGATCAAATCTAATAATTCTATCTTTACCAGCCATTTCAACCATCGGCATACACATAGCAAAGTCTGCTGTAATATTCCAATACTTACCTGTCTCCGGATTAATTAAATACTCTTGAGGTACTTTATCAAATAACCATGCTTTATAAGTCTTTAAATGACTATAGGCAAAGGGACTCTGTCTTATATTATTATCATCAGGTAAGTGCATATGAAAATGACCTCCTACTTTACCTGAAGGATACTCTATGTAATGTCCGTAAGTCATCCACACATTAGGATCTTGATAAGCTTCATTTAGATAATCGAAGACGAAAGGATGTAATAGCCAATCATCTGCATCTACTTCTACTATAATATCGTCTGGATTTACTAGATTACGTTCTTTAAGTTTATTGTAGCAATACATAAAATTGCTTATTTGACTATCTTTATCCTCGTTAGTTATGATATGAAACCTTTCATCTTGTGAAATACTTCTATATAACTCCCAAATAGTTTTATCTTGTGATACATCATATGCATAAGCTGCAAGAAAGTTTTTATAGGATTGTTGCTTAATACTATTAACATTAAAGCCAACCCACTTCTCTTTGTTATAAACTGTCGATATAAGTATAAACCTATTCTGTATCATTTAATTTTATTTTCATTTGTGACTTCCAAACCTCTAAGTCGTAATACTTTCTATAATTTGCTTTTGCTTGTCTACTGCAATGCTTATAAAAGTCTTCATCTTCTATAAGTTTCTTTGCAAGGTCTCTTGCAACCATAACGTCTTGTATCTCTACAGCTAGATCTGGTTGACAATAAGCTTGAGTATCTACTGCGGCGTTTCCTATACAAGGTATGCCTAAGTAAGAACAGTTTAAGCTAAAGGTACCCGCTGCTACAGTAGGCATTAAATGTACTGCGTATTTAAAAGTGCTTAATTGCTTTATCCAATCAGTCCACATTACTCTAGGGAGGTGCTGTACTATCTGCTCTTCGCCCTCTCTTATAGCATGAGAAGTCTGTCCCCAAGTAGGAACTTTAAACTCTTGAGCTACCAAATAACTTTCAAAACCTCCGTACCATCTAGCAAAGTTACCTCCTATAATAGCCTTCTCTTCAGGCTTCCATTCTATAGCTTTAATAGAATCTTCTATCATTAAAGAAGGAATAAGCATTATAGTTTTAGTTGGAAATAAACCAGCATAGTAATTTAAATCAGAGTGGTTATGTGCAAAGATAGCATCTACTTTTGCAAGCATGTTATAAAAGTTTATCTGATCTGCTAATTCATAATCATTCCACCACCAGTGAGGTCCTTCTTGTACGTAGTAAATTTTCTTATTATTTTTCTTTAGTATCTCTATTAGATTCGAATTAAGTAATCCGCTTACTGGATTCTCTCCGTTAATTAGTCTTGAACCTTCAGCGCTTAAAAAGGTCTTACCTTTAGGAAAGATAATAAAAACGTGATCGTAATCTTGAACTTCTGCATAATGGTGAAGGTGCCTATGATCGGCATTAAGAGCATGCATCCAAGCAAACTCTGTTCTCATATTAGAATGATTAGCAGGAACTTTGCCTTCAAACCCCATCTCTGTTAAAAAAGCTATTTTCATAATGCGCTATAAAAATTATTTTGTCTCTCTTGTCTTTCTATTCCTTTTGGATGATACAGGCAATAAGCTTCTTCAGCAGGTAACATTACATAATTATTATGTCCTGTAAGTACTTCGTGAACCTTACTTGCCCAGTTTATCTTAGGGGAATTTTGAAGGATTCTAGTCTGATAATCAGGAAAGTTAACCCATCCTTTTTCATCAACTCTCCATTGCCATTTGTTAATATGCTCTTGAGTTAACCCTTCTACTGTATTGATTCTAGGAACTAGAAGCAAATCTACTGTAGGATTAGATTGCAAGATAGCTGGAAGATTCTTTATAAGATTCTCACTTAGATATTCATCAGCATCTATTTGAAATATCCAAGCTCCGGTACAATGCTTCTTTAAATTATTCTTAAAAGCAGCAAAGTTTCCTTTTAGTGGAAACTCTATCACGTGAATAAAAGCTGAGTATTTATCTAAAACTCTATATACTTCAGGGGATGTATTGCCTTGATCACATTGCACTACTACTTCCATATCGGAAGTTTGGTAAAACAGTAACTGAGCTAATAACCTGTCTAGTTCTTTATCTTCATTACATACAGGAATTGCGTAACTTATTCTCATAGTTTGCTTTTAAAATAATCCGATATAGTCGCAAGCTTCTATAAAATCTTCTCCAAAGTTCTGTAAAGACTTAGCATCCGATTTATAGGTTAAGCCTTTGTACTTAGGCTCTTTTTTTTCTTCTTCTGTTAACTCTACTACTTTAATAGCAGACCATTTAATATCTTCTGCTGATGTTCCGTTTAAGAAGACTGTACCTCTATCTGGTAAGTTAATACTAATAGGATACCATACTCTACTTTCTTGATCTACGTACTTAACGTCTTTATAGAGTTCAGGTAAAGTTTCTTCGAATGCAGTAAAGTCAAACTCCCCTTCTTTCATTAAATCGTTAGTTTGAAATCCACACCCCCAACAGAAGTAATTATTCTTTGTCTCGTTAATAGGAGTTTTATAGCATCCATCACAGCCGCACTTAGGGCATATAATCATTTCGTCGTTAGTCATTAGTTTTATCATTTAAGTCTGCAAAATAAGTTGCATACCAATTAGGTGCTCCGTTAGTCGTATAGGTTGTTCCTACACCTAAACCGCTACCAGTTGTGAATGTAATAGAAGTAGTTCCTGGTGTTGTTGTTATTCTAGTACCCGTAGGTGTTTCAGGACCTCTTGTTTCATATGGATTAATTCCTGTCCAATTTGGATAAACTGTTCTAAATGTATTAGGATCTGTCATTACTCCGCCCATTGGAACTGTGTTATCATCTACTTCAGCTAGCTTATCCTTCATTAGATCCCATTGCTTAGGAGTAATATTAAAATCATGCACTCCTTCAGTAAATCCTTTTAACCATATTATAAATTCCTTACTAGTCATATTAGCTAATTTTAGTTAATTGAGGTAATTTAAACTCTACTTGTTTAGGTACATTAGCATACTTATCTAAATATCCTTTTAAGAATAATACCATATTATCAAAACTAAATTCAGTCTTAATTTTATGTCCTTGACGCTTACCTCTGTCTTCGTATTTCTTATAATGAGCAAATACATCCTCCATAGCTTTTGCTGCAAGGTTATGATCAATAGTAAACCATAATGCACCTGGTAGGATTAATCCTTGAGATTGAGCTGAAGGATGAGTTTGAGTTAACTCGCCTGGTATTAATACGGCGAACTCTCCATCTAAAAAATCTACTTGACCAGACCATCCAGAAGCGATTACAGGTTTCTTAGATAAACAAAACTCAGCAAGAGGCCTACCGTATCCTTCTCCCTTAGCAAATGATATCATTGCTTTTACTTTAGGATGATTATATAAGTTATTCATATCTTCATCGTCTAAGTCTCCGTGTAGTAAGTAAATGTTAGGTAAGTCTATACCTGGAACTAAGTTTCTAACAGCATCTATTTTCTTTAGTATCTCTTCTCTATCCATAATACAACTAGTAGAACTAGAAGTTTTTAATATAAGAGCAGGTTTATTTTTCTTACCTTTAAACGTATCTAAGAAAGTATAAATCATTTTACTTACGTTCTTTCTATCTTCTCCGAACTCTCCTTGTAACCAGTGTCCTACAAACAGATAGCAAAACTCTTCTTTAATCTCGTCTAAGTCTAATACTAAATCTGTTTCAGGTAACTCGTCATCTACAATAGAAAAATACTTATTTAAATCTACTCCTTCAAATAAAACCTCTACAGGCTTTTCTAATTTAAGTATTTCATTAGGGTTCTCTTGCTTACCGTAACTAGTAGCTTGTAGTACATTCTTAGCATGCTGAGAAGATACTAAGGTTAAATCCATTCTATTACATCCTTCAAGCCAGCTAGCATCACATACGGTAGTTTCAATACCGGCTGTAACTCCTATACTAACTCTGCCTACGTGTTGAAATTCGTTTGGTATAGTTATTTGAAACCAGTAGTCTGGTTGCTTAGTTAAAGGTCCTTTTAATAACAAAGGTATCATCCATCCCCACTCCTCTTTGTAATCTTCTAAGAAGCCCCAAGAAGTATTTCCCCATCTCTGAGGCATTATTTGAATATCCCATTCGTCTTTCTTTAACTCGTAAAGGGCTTTAATAAAATCTCTTGATCTTGCTCCATAACCTGAATAGGTATCTGGCGGTGCTGATATAACGCAGTATTGTTTCATGTTGTAAGTATAAACTTTATTTTTTAATAAACGATTGGATGTGCTGATTTTTTTCTTGGTTGCTTCTCTACCTTAATCAACTCGTATTTATGTCTTGGCTTCCATTTAGCAAATGTCTCTTCGATACCGTCAATAACGTTCTTAGACATCATTCTAGCCGATTGCATAGACTCTTCTGAAGTTACCCACTCTCTAGCTGCTTGACCTCTTTCTTCTCTTTCTTCTGGAGTTAATTTATAAACCTCTTCAATAGATGCTGCAATATCTCTAAAGTCAGCTCTATCGTCAAAGATATAAGGAGTTGGAATAGATCCTACAATACTCATATTGCTAGGGTATACCGGGAAGGCCCACTTACCGTGCTTCTTATAAGTACCGAAGTGATTAGAGCAAAACTTTTCATTAAAGTCAATCCACTCCCCTTTTTCATTTTCAAATCTTAATTGATCTTGCATACCGCCTGTAACTGTAGCTATGATTGGCTTACCGCACATCATTGACTCCGTTAAAGATAATCCCCATCCTTCATTAGAAGAGATTAGAGCAGTAACATCTGCGCAGTTATACATCGTACTCATTTGATGAGGAGTATATCTATTTTCACAGAAGACTACTCTTTGATATTCTGGATCGCAGAATAACTCCACTACTGTAGGTAAGTCTGTACCATTCTCATCTAGTCTCTGAGTATGTAAAAGTAGAGCACATTTCTTAGCTTTCTCTTTTCCAATATTATCACAGAAGTGAGCATAAGCTAAAATTAAATCAGAAGTACATTTACGTCTAATATTTCTAGCATTATATAAAACTACAAACTCAGGTTGATTATCTCCAAAATATTGCTTTCTCATTGCAACTACTTCAGGATCATTCTTATGCTTTACAGTAAAGATCTCTTCGTTAATACCGTGAGGTACATACTTAATAACTTTATCTTTAGCTTTTTCTCCTAATACTAATCTATTAATGTTAGCAGTTTGCTTTGAAATAGCTAATAAACCGTCACAAGATTCATAGTAGGGTTTGTTATATAAAGGTGCAGGCAAGTCATCCCAGATGTTTAAATAAATCATAGGATACTTCTTTCTTAATTCACTCTCCATTTGAAATAACCAGATCCAGTATCTTGGATCGGTAAAGAACATAATAGCATCTGGCTTCTCCATCTCGATTATCTGACGAACCGTCTCTGGAGTACCGTAGCCTGAAGTTGGGATTATAAACACCGAAGCATCTGGAATACCTGCAAGGTTATTTGTATCTTGACAGATATCAAACCTCTTCCCTTGGTCAGGATGCTGAATAGCAGCTCCTAAGTTTACCCAGTTAAAACGATGTGCTGTTCCAATGACAATCTCTTTAGCCATTGTTGAGATACCAGACGTAAATCTAATATCATCGCAGAGTAGTAGAATTTTCTTTCTATCTGCCTGTGGGATGTAACCTTCTTTCATGTAACTTTTATTCTGTTGGTTTAGTATAACGTGCGTTTAATTGATTGTTAATAGTCTTCTTAAACTCTTCGTCTGTTAAATATAAGAACATTGAGCGTTCTAACAAATTTCTCATGGTGATTTTATTCTTTACTGCTTCTGATTTAAAGGTATTGAATAAATCATCTTGAAGTCTGACTGTTGTAAGGATATCTCCTTTCTTTCCGATATGCATAATATATGATTTGTTAATAAATATCACATACCATATATAGAACTATATCCTTAATGATTCTTTTTATCACATAATTCCGGCTTATCAATATAAGGACAGAACCTACATTTATCGATGTTCTTTGTATATTTCTTTTCTTGATACTCTCCTTCTACGGTAAAAGCATCCTTAACGAAGTTCTGAATATCTTCGAAAGCATCGTTTACTTTCTTAGTACCGTTAGCAGGTTTAAACTCTTGTACTCTCTTAGGAGCAAACTCTAAATTCTCATTGATTTTCCTACGAACTATAAAGAACTGTACATCTATCTTGTCTTCTGGTATTCCCTTTAAATTTGAAAAGAATTTCTTGTAAAGAAGTATCTGATTAACTTTTACTTGATCTTTCTTTTCGTAATCAGACCAACCTCTTGTTGAGGTCTTAATATCGTAAATGATATACTTGTCTAGAGCTTTATCGTAAATAACTAAATCAATAAAGCCTTTCATAGTAACTTTATCATAACCTTCTACGATAGGACCTTTGATAGGGATCTCTATACCTATTAACTTACAATTTTTCTTGCTAAAGAATAATTTTCGTTTTCTCTTAAAGAAGTCTAAGATAGCTACAGCATCTTCATAGAACTCTGATAGTTCTTCCGGAGTAGAAAAATGACCTGCATAAGCATTTGCTTTATACAGTTCCATTAACTTAGTCTTAAAATAAGTAGGGAGATGTATCTTATCTGCTTCAGTAGCAGAACTATCAAACATTACTTGAAGATAATTCTGTAACGTTTCGTGAAAGGCTGTACCAAAGATTAAATGAATGCTAGGTTTAAAAGGCTGTAGCTTCTTAACATAATTTAAATACCATTGATGCGGACAATTCTTATAGATTTGATACTGAGAAAACGAAACAGTTTTACTCACTCAGGGTTTGTTTAATTTTTTCTAAATATAGAATAGCATCCATATGCTCTTGCTTAGCATGCTCAATCCATTCGAGTAAACTTAAGTCGGTACGATCTAAATCAACACCGTACTTAGCTTTACCCTTAGCAGCTCTTTCTTCAAACTGCTGAATAATGGAAGTTACGATTGAATCTAACTGCATTATAATCCTAAGTTTTTAGGTTGAAACTTCTCGTTTACATATCCGCACTTAGTACATGCAAAGCTTGGGATAGGAACTAAAGCGTCTTGATCTGTACCTGCAATAAACTTACTTACTTCACGTAAGAAAGTTACTTGGTTAAAGGTTTCGCAACCACACTCCTCGCATACGATAGGAGTAGTTTTGTCCATTGTAATGTTTAAATTCTGCTGTGCCATATTATTTGTTTTATAATTTAAATGTAAAATAAAAAAGCCAATCTAACAACTTTTAGACTGGCTTTATTAAAGTTACTGTTCTTTAACTAATTTTTATTTTTTAGTTATTAATTTGTTTTCTAATTTATCTATGCGTGAATCTATAATAGCAACTAGACTGTCCTGACGACTGTCCATTTCTCTGTGTATATTATCAAATTGATCGTTCATATCTCTATAAACATGTGATTGATTGTGATGTACACATCTTTCAACTTCCTTTAGATGTTCTTCTAATCTACTTACCTTAACGAAAGCATAAACAGCAACTATTGCAACAGCAATAACCACTACAAATGCTATCCCTAAAACGAATGATAGTGTTTCCATAATTTATTTCTCCTGTATGTTAAAGAACAGTAACTTGCTGTAGGGGCTGGAATCGAACCAGCACGCTGCGATTCAATATAAGACAAATAAGCCGGCTTTGTGGTCAACCCATATCTTACATCTATCTCTGATCAGCACCCCCTAGACGAGAGGGCACGTCTGCCACGAGGAGCGACCTCTTTTCCGCCACCCTACAATTTATTAATCGATAACGTCTTCACTAAGGTCGATATCAAACTTCGATTGATTAATTCTAGCTTGCTCTGCTTCTTTAACCATTCTAATCCAGGTCATAGATACATCTACTGGAGCTAGAATCCAGGCCATCATTAATACCATAATAGAATCCATTTCTGGAGATGTTCCGTAATCTAACCCTCTAGTTCTATACTTGATGTTAAGACGGTAGAAGCAGTAAATAATACAGATAATGTAGTAAATAAAAAACATATAATTTAAGTTTAGTTCCCACTCATGGATTCGAACCACAACAAACAGTACCAAAAACTGTCGTACTACCGTTATACTAAATGGGATGAAAGAGCGGAAAGACAGGGATTCGAACCCCAGAACCTATTACAGTTGCCGGTTTTCAAGACCGGTGCATTCAACCACTCTGCCATCTTTCCGTTTAACCTAGCACCATCTCTAGGTCGTGTCCCTTCTAAGGTGTTACCTCTGACTGTCCATGCATGGAGTGGGATTCTGTCTCTGGTTGGCGGTTCACTACTCCGCTTTAGCTCTGAGCCTCGCTACGGACTTGAACCGCAGACCTGCTGATTACAAATCAGCTGCTCTACCAGCTGAGCTAGCAAGGCAAATGCAACTTTTAAAGAGATTACCCTATGAGTTGCCAACATCGCCGACATACGATTCGGGGCTATTAAGCGAGCAGATCTTACGGTATGCCACGGCCGTCTTCGTCGTTCCACGTTCGAACGATAATAAATTCAGGAAAGTAGAAGATGGGTGCGTGGACATCTACTTTTACGATTGGCATTTCTAACCGCGAGGTACCCGCCCTTTCTACAGTTAAAGGATACATTCCAATCAACCTTTAATATTATAACAACTACCTACAATTTTTCAAAGTCGCCTCCTCGTCATGCGATGGTTATACCCGCGGCAGGTAGTAGTTTTTGTTGCAAGAGAAGGATTCGAACCTCCGACCCCTAGGTTATGAGCCTAGTGAGCTACCTCTGCTCTATCTTGCGGTATGGTGGAGATGGAGGGATTCGAACCCTCGTCTCCAGAAGTATAAATAATACCATTCTTACATGCTTTAGATCTACATTTTAAGCTGATCAGTAAAGGGCCGTACAGTTAAGTACCAGTTACCACCACTTGGTTTTATGACTACCAAGAAACTCCCAGAAGGAGCAGAGCTATAATACTGAGACTATAGCGGGGTTCACAATCCTTATTTAATGAGTCGATTGTGAGTACTCATCGAATTCTGTTCCAAGGTATTCGCACCCGATGCAATTAAGCCGCTACTGCGTACTCGTTCGCGCCTACGAAAGACATTAAGTCTTCGAAGGTCATAGTTGACATTTCGTCGTTTGTTGTTCGATAGAATATTTGAGTTCTACCACCTCTTGCATGCGATACTATCCATCTCATCTGGATCAAGTCCAGGCATCCCCATATTTTAAAGAACTGTATTATAAATATATAGAAGTATATAATAAAAGACCTTTCTAACTACGTAGTCTTTGCAGGCCGGACACCCTGACGTCTTTTTCCTTACTTGATCTCTTCGTTACTAACTGGCTTCTCAGCTTCTACCTTATCCAAAGGTGTTACTGTTGAACCACCACCAGCAGTTGTATCAGCTACTACAGCTGTAGAATCTACAGTTACAGTAGTTGAATCAGTTTTTACTTCCGTAGAAGCGCCTCCGCATGCAGTTAATGCAGCGATAGCAAACATTGCGATTACTTTTTTCATCTTGTTCTTGTTTTTGTTTATTTAAATTGCGATAACACTTGGGTTAGTTGCGGCTTGGACATTACTCCGGAGTTTCTATAAACTACATTTCCGCTATTCTCTACAATAATAGTAGGAACGCTTGACACGTTATATCTCTGTGCCATGTCTGGTTGTTGATCTACGTCAACATAATTAATGCCTACGCCTATTTCTGCGCTTACTGCTTGAACTGTAGGTTTAAACATTTTACATGGACCGCACCATGCTGCTGTAAAGTATAATACCATCTTTTATCTTTTTATAAATGTATGAACTTATTCTGAATCATCCAACTTTACTGAATGCTTTTCTTGAACTCCTGGTAAAGCAATAATTACTGGTTCTACTTTGTATATAGAGTTTACAGTATGAGCTAAGTCGTATCCTTCTTGTTCTTCTATTTCTAATACTTGAGATGTATTAAAGAACCTATCTCCTTTAATCATAAGAAAGCATTGATGTTCATTAGACTTCTCTAGGTTAATAGTCCCTTCCTTAACGTACCCTTCATTAATTTGATTAGGATGTTCGTTGTTAAATTTATTATCCTTTAATTTAGTCAATCGTATTACCGTGTCTCTATACTTACTAAAATCTATTAGCTCGCTCATATTATTTTATTTTAAATTTAATATTTTTCTTTCCTATTTTAATTGATTCTATAATTAAATCTTCATAGTCTCTTCCAAAAAACTCTTTTAAATTTCTTCCTCTAGAAAGGTAAGGGCCTCCTGAAGGATCTACCATATCGATAGTATCCTTATCTGAATAAATATATTCTCCAAATAGTTTATAGAGAGCATTATTATACCAACCAGTACCGTCTTTCTCAACGTATAATGCTTCCTCAAATTCTTCAAGAGTTAGTAATTGATTCCCTTCCAATTTAGCGTCTATAATTGCACTTGTTACATACTTCTCGTATGCTACATCGTACTTGTTAGGCCAGCTATATCTAAAATAGGGACTATAACCAGACATAGTTACAGTTTTTCCCTTATGGTCAAAGGTAATCTTATCGTTGTAGCGGTTATGGTAGATTGCTTTCATAGATTAAAATTAAGGAGACTTATTTAACCTACCAACTTTTTATATGTTTATTTTAGATCCAAGTGCAAATACGTACATCAATGGAATATCAGGATTAGTACTCATATTAACTTTTAAATTAATATTTAATTTAAATTTCTTACTAAATCTAATATCTGTTCCAGCACCTGTAAAGAAGGAAACGTTAGCATCGTATGTAGCTTTCTTATCTTGTTGACCGAACATTACAGGTGAGGAAATAAGGTATATTTCCGGAGATACTGTTTGTTTTCTACTAACTTGAAAGGGTCTAGTGTAGAAGGCTATGATAGAGGGCGATAACATTATCTGAGTACCTGTTAAGATAAGGGAATTTCCACTTAAAGCAAGTCCTGCTACCGCTCCTTTGTTTAGAGGTTTTACAAAGGACCATCCGTAGAATATAAACTTATTATCCCAATCTGTTACATAAGTTACACTAGTAGAAGTTACTCCAAATACCTTTCCTTTCTTCATTATAATATCAGAAGTGCTTCCTCCAATAACTACCTGCTTTAGGTCTGCTCTAACTGAAGTGCTTATTCCGTAACTAAACATACCTTCGTTTAAAGTCTTAGACATATTAACATTGAAGGTAGGTACTATCATAGAGCCCATCTGTATTACTGATAAGTCTGCTTTAACGATAGGAGGATTAGCTTTACGTTCTTCTTTTTTCTTTTCTTGTTCTTTCTTCTTATTTTCAGATTTTTTCTCTGATTTAGATTCAGACTTAGATTCGTTACTTGAACTTTCTGATTTTGTTTCTCTTCCAGAACTCTCCGATGATGAGTTTGATGACGACGACTCCCCAGAGGAGGATGAGGATTGGGAAGAAGAGGAGGATGAAGACGAGGTTGAAGAGGATGAGGAAGATATTGAAGTTCCTGATGTAGATACGGCTGCTGTAGAAGCAGCACTTGAGCTTGCTGCAGATGCTGCTGATGAAGCTGCTTGAGAGGCAGCATTGCTTGCTGCTTGTGCGGCCTGTTGTGCCACAGTTGCTACTATTGCTATTGGACATGGTGTTGAGAAGATGTCATTAACCCATTTAGTTACTGTTCCTGATGCAAAGTCGGCATACGTAAAGATTCTAGACTTATTTCTAATAAGTACTAATACTCCAGGTTGATTAGATGAGATAGGAACTACTACTGTGTAAACTTTGTTATCACAGGGGTCAATGTAGGTTTGAACAATATTCTGACCGTTCGCTTTATTAGCGAATATAAACGAAACTGATATTAAGACGGCTAGTATCCATTGTTTCATTAATTTCTTCTAGAAGGACGAGAAGGTAATTGTCTTGGTGGAACAAAACGATGAGTTGGCCTTTGAGGTATCCAGCGTTGTGGTTGATATCTAGGTGTAATCCATCTTTGAATTATAATCGGAGTAAACTGTATAGGAGCATATTGATAATCGTAAATTACTCTCTGCTTCCTAACTATTGAATCTTGCGGACTAACGAACACATACTGAACTGGGGTGCAGCTAGCTATAAACATTGTTATCCACAGTAGTAATATAAATGCTACACAGATTGAAATTATTTTTTTCATCTTACTTTACTTTATTTAAAATTACTTGATTAGCTTTCACTAATTCTGCTTTCTTAACGCCAGATTTTTTAGATCTCATTGAACGCTTTTTCTTTGGTGCTGTTCCCATAATTTACTTTTTAAAAACTTCTTTCTTAACCATGCGAGCTAGAATTCTTGCACAAGCAATATCTAAAGCTTTTTTGGTTGCAATTGAAACTGTTGATTGATTAAATTTAACTGGATCTACTGTAGCGTCTGAAAGGAAGGTTAACTCTCTAGTTGTCTTAGCTTCACCAAGTCCTGATGCTGCTATGATTTCTCCTGTCTCTGCATTTGTAAATCTAACTTGTAAGCCTAAACGAGTTACCATTTGATTCTTAACTCCGTTAGATAAATTTATTTCTTCGTCATCAGATACAGACCAGTCATATACCTCTACTTCTACAAAGTAATGTGCAAGTCTAATCTTACCTCTACCGTCTAATTTGTCTTGACTTATTCCAGCTTGTGATGCTTGAAACTGCTTGACCATTCTATTCTTAATCTCTGTCTTATCTTCTGTAAATGTAAAGCGATTAAGATTCTCTAAATATTCTAACGTGATATTAGCTACACCTAAACCTACTTTCTTCTCTTTAAGTTCTGGATATTGCTCGTAGACTTCATCACCAATACCGCATTTAAGAATTTGAATAGGTATCGTTGGTCCATCGTAGTCTAAGTATTGACTAATATCGATTTTAGTTTCGAAGCTTGCTTTGTACTGCTCTGTCTTTGTTGACCCTATAGTTTGTGCAACAGCCACAGCACTGCTTAGTAAAAATAAACTTAATAAAGTTAATAACTTTTGCATACATGTTATTTCTTTTCTGGTTTTTCATACCAGATGTTATCTGGATCATTTTTAAATGTTCCGTCTATTTTCCACATAATAGCATTACCTACTTCTGTATTTAACTTTGGATCTACCTGCCAGGTAATTAACATAAAGACTTCAAAGCTTAAAGCTAGTATGGTCCATACAAAAAATAACTGTGCAAATCTCAAAAGTAACAAATCCTTAATTTTATTCATAAACATATATTTTAGTTTTCTTCTTCTTTCTTCTTACTGAACTTATCCCAAGTATCTCCTGCTACAGTAGCAATAGTGATAAGCATCACCGCTTCTACTAATTTATCTGAAGGTTTGATATCTCCGTGAGAGAAGCTGTTTGCTAATAAAGTACCGCATAAAAATAGAGAGCATACAAAACCAATTAATGGTTTCATTGAAATTGATCCTTTTTCATCTTTAAATAAGTCTATTACGAATTCTTTAAATGTCATGATTGTTAATTTTGTTGTTATAAATTACCATTGAGCGGGTTTTTCTTTAAACTCGTCTCCTTCTTTTTTCTTAACCGGAGCTGAAGGTTTAGTTTCTGCTGCTTTTTCTTTTATAACTACTGTTTTAGTTCCTCCAGCAGCCTGTTGTTGTTGCTGAGAGTTATTAATAATGATAGATGGTTGAGCTACTTGCTCTGTACGAGCTTCTTCTTTATGACCGCCAGTTAACTTAGTTGTAACCCATCCTCCTACTCCTAACGTTACTGTGCTTACTAGTGTAATAAGAATACCTTTAAAGGATTTTCCAGTTGATTCTTGTTCTACCTCTTCTGACATATTAAATTATTTTATAATGATTGGAAATTTAGCTTCTTTTCCGCTTATATCTATAAATATCAAGTCGTAGTCCTTTTTTGCTAGATCTGATAAATTGTATATCTTCTTAGTAACTATTTCTGTAGCTGTAAAACCATCTGTTTTAACGGGTTTTTCGCTTCCAAAAGGAATTATTTGCACAGAATACTTAGCTCCAATAGTAGTTTCAAACTCAGCTGTAACTACATTGTCTATCTGCTTTATAGACTTAATGCTTGTTGAAGTAGCCGTAACTCCTAAATCAATTACTTGTTGAGGTGTAGGAGTAATCTTTGTACAAGCTACTAAGAACATAACCATTATTAATGCTGCTTTTTTCATTTTAGAAGTTGTTATATCCTGTTAATTTAATTTGTACTCTATTTAAATTAATGCCTAGTTGATTACCGTTGATCGCACTAGCATCCATTGTAGATGAAACATTTATAGATGTTAAAATGTCTACCCCGTTACCTATTGTTGAGAACTTTAATTTAAATGGAGTAGAAACTCCAGTAATAGCTGTTTTATTATTTTGATCTAAAGCTCCAAACTTAACCTTACCGTTCTTAGCGTTTGCAAATATAAACCAAGTATTGGGTAGAGTTGATACTAATTCTTCAAACTTAAGCTTAGTTGGATCATATTCGAACTGAAATTGTAAGCCTCCTACGTTAGCTCCTTTAGTATCAATTGCGACTGGTATTTCTATATTATTAGATGTTATAGTCGTGTTTGTTAAGTTAACATCTATAGCAGTTATATCATAAGGAGTATTAATGAAACTCGTATTTGAAATAGACATATTTTTAAATACAGTATTAGTCTGTAAGCTATTCAAAGCATTTGTTTGAACTGTTGAAGTTCCGCTAGTAGAAGTTACAACTTGAGATGAATGAGATCTGTTTACATCTCCCCATAACAGGTATTTTAGGTTTAAGAAAGCATTTGTACCTAATACATCTGTCTTAAAGTAGGTCTTAGGATATGTAACAGTACTCCAGTTTGAAGTTGTTATGCTTCCCCAAGATGAATTAGGGTTCATATCAAAAGTAAACTCTGCTCTTAATGCATAATCTACACCTCCGTTATTAATATCTCTTATATAGCTTAAATATACAGATGAACCGTCTTTAGCTTTAAGTAAAGTCGAAGGTACTCTATATTGAGCCCATGAAGCATCTTCAGATACATACTCAACTGGACCTGTGTATATGTCAAATAATTGAACACTCTTAACTTTGTTAGGAAGAGTTCCTGTTGGAAACTTTCTCATATCGATACGTAAAGTACTAAACGTAGTTCCTGGAGTTACATAGCTCCATTCTACCTGTCCGCCTATCGTAGCTACATCTGCTGCTCTCCAAGTAGGTAAGCTCATCCAGCCGTTTGTACCTGCTACATATCCTACAGGTATCGTCATTAGAGTATCTAGTCCGGCAACTTGACCTAACAGTCTAGGTAAGTCTCCGCCGTCTATTACCCTATTCCTATTAATGTCTGCAGCATACAGAGATTGGCCTGTATTTAAGTTAGTACCTTTAGTTCCGTCTAGTCCCATAGAAGTAAATTCGGCTTGTGCTGTAGTAAAGTCGGATATTGTAATAGCTGAATTATAAATTTTATAGATGCTGTCTATACTGTACATTAAAGTAACGTCGTATACTTTATTTGCTGCTAATAGAGATTGATTAATATCTACAGATCCGTCAGATAACACTGAGAATAGTTGACCTTGGTTTGTAACTGTGTCTCTAAATGATAGCTTTAAATTAGATAAATTATATAAATTAGAATTTAAGTCAACTTTTGCGGTTACATACTTACCGAAGTTCTGATTCATATTAATTTGAGTAGACAGTGGACTGTCCATAAATGTTGGAGCTTGAACACCTTGCGCATCCCATCCAGCAACAAAGTTCAATATAACAGGGTTGAATGAATTTGCTGTTGATGCTACCTTTAATTTAAATCTTACAATTAACATTCTATCGTAAGATGTATAAGGCATTGCCGATGTTGTTGCCCAGGTTAAAGTTGCTCTAAGAATTGCATTAGAACCGTTAGCATTATACACGTAAGTTGCATTGGAAACATACCTCTGTGTACCGTTTGTATAAGTACTATTTCCTGCGTAAGTATAGCTAGGATAGTTTTGCCAAGATAGTTGTATGTTAGAACCAGCAGGGAGTATTCCGCCGTTACCGCCAGTACCTGTATGATTAACTGAAACTACTTCAAAGTTTGTCATATCATACTGCAAATCAAACATTAGCTGTCTTGTAGTTGCATCGCTGTTACCGTTTGCTTGAATTATGACGTCAAACTGATCTCCTCTATTAATAGCACCGCCAGTTGTACTAGCAATAACTCTTGTATCAGAGAATTTAAATTTAATTTGTCCGAAAGATGTTAATCCTACAAACAGTAGGATAAGTGTCAATAAATGTTTCATGTCTTAAAATAATTTAGACATAACCGATACGCATGCTTTTTTTACTGCGTTTCTTTGTACGGTCGAGTTAAACTGACCTCCTTCATTTATTAATAACGTGGATGTACTTATTTCTGAGGATCTATCTTCTGTAGTTATAGTCTTTAGTACTTTACCGAATCCGTCAGATAGAGTACCTCTCATCCTTATTACAACTTCACTTTTATCTTGGTGAAAAACAGAAAATCCTTGTTTTGTCTGTTCTACATCAAAGAAAAAAATCTCTACATCTACAACATAATCTGCATCAAACTTGTCTACAAGACTAAACCCCTTATCTTGAAGAGCTTCTTGTAAGACGTTTTTAACGCCAAAAGCTAGGTTTTTATTTCCTGTAAGGGGACCTGCTTTAATATTATTTACTATTGTCCCAAGGGAGGCTTTAGTTTGAGCCTTTCCTGTAAGACTTAGTAAGAGCGTAACCATAATTAGGAGAAATACCCTCATTTACGGTTTAAATATAAATAGGATATATGTCTTACTTAAACCTAAATCCAGTCAACTTTTCAACAGCTTGAACTGTAACTTGATGTGTATACAAGCCTTTAGGCTTATCAGGAGTATTATCAAAGATAAAAGCTAGATATTGTTTATCTTTTACGGTATATATAACTTTCCAACATTGTTTTGGGACAGATACTCTTCCTATCTTTTTTGCAACACCTACTGAACCAGCCCATACACGTACGCTATCTCGCTCTAAAGCGATAGTTCTTTCTAATACTTCTGAGGTTTTCCAGTCTCCTGCATTTAAGGAGTGATATTGAGGTGTCATATTACTCATATAAAAGCATTCTGTTTGAATATCAGCAGTTTGACATTGATTTTCAGCAGCTGGCATATTATGGCCTCTATCTAACCCGCTTCCTACGTAATCGGTTTTAATATCAGTTTCCTGTATAAGTTGTGGATCAGGCTGAAATGCATCTTTGCGTGCTAACGGTGTTGGGCATCCTATTTTAGCTCTAGTAACATACCATTCAACTAATACTGGGTAGCGTTTAGACTTACTAAATACTGTAGTATAATTAGTGTGTTTGATACGAACTGTATCTTGAGCACTCAATGCAACAGATACGAATAGACTTAGTAGTGCTATTAAAGCTAAAATTAAAATAAGTTTCTTTTTCATATATGTAAATAGTTATAATGCAAAGCTTTCTCCACATCCGCAAGTACGGGATGCATTAGGATTTATAAATTGAAATCCTTTACCGTTTAGTCCACCGCTAAATTCTAACTCAGTTCCGTAGAGGTATAGTAGAGACTTCATATCTACAAGTATTTTTACCCCTTTATCTTCTGCAAGAGTATCAGTAGGCTGTTGCTCGGTATCAAATGAAAGATCATAAGATAAGCCGCTACACCCGCCGCCTTTTACTGCTACTCTAACAAACGGAGTAATACATCCGCTTTCTTCTATTAATGCACTTAGTTTTTGTGCTGCTGTTTCTGATACTGTAATCATTATATGTGGCTTTCTTCAAATACTATTTCTTCTAAACCTTGCTTTTTTCTATAATCGTTTATTGCAGACTTGATAGCATCTTCTGCTAATACCGAACAGTGTATTTTAACGGGAGGTAGGTTTAATTCCTCTACTAAATCCATATTATCAATTGTTATCGCTTGATCTAAGGTTTTTCCTTTCAGCCATTCTGTTGCAACCGAGGATGATGCAATTGCTGAACCGCATCCAAATGTTTTAAATTTAGCATCAATAATTATATCGTTTTCTACTTCGATCTGTAATCTCATTACGTCTCCGCACTCTGGTGCTCCTACTAAACCTGTACCTACGTTAGATTTAGATTTATCTAAGGTTCCAACGTTTTTAGGATTAGAGTAGTGATCTAGTACTTTATCTGAATATGCCATATTTGAGTTATTTTAAATAAATAGAGAAAGCTCTCCTTAATTGGAGAGCTCTCTACTTCAAGGAAACCTTAATTAATACATGCCCATGTTCGGGTCTTGTTCTTGCTTCTTCTTATCGTCTCTCTTTTCGAATATAACTGATTCTGTTGTTAGAATAGTTCCTGCTACAGATGCTGCATTCTCTAAAGCTGTACGAGTTACCTTAGCTGGATCTAATAAACCTGCTGTAAATGCATCTACTATTTCTTGCTTCTTAGCATCATAAGTAAAGGAATCTGCCTCTGTTGCATTTTTTAAGATTGAATAGTAATCTTCAATACCGCAGTTACTTAGGATAGTCTTAAATGGTGCGTAACACGTTTTCTTTACAATATCAAAACCTAATAATTCATCTGATGATGTTTCTCTAGGTAAGATTGGTAAATTGTTAACTGCTTTAATTAAAGCAATACCGCCACCAGGAACAACTCCTTCTGTTAATGCTGCTTTAGTAGCAAATAGAGCATCTTCTACTCTATCTTTTCTCTCTTTAATTTCAATATCAGAATTACCTCCTACTGAAATAATAGCTACACCGCCGACTAGTTTACCTAATCTTTCTTGTAATTTCTCTTTCTCGTAGAATGAAGTAGCTTTCTCAATTTGATCTTTAATCTCTTGAGCACGTGCTGTAATCTTCTCTACCTCTCCATTACCATCTACGATAGTAGTTGTTTCTTTAGCTACGTTAACTGTTCTAGCTTTACCGAACATCTCTAAAAGTTGAACAGGAGTTAATTTATCTAACTTGTGTCCTTTGTCTTTAGAGATAACTGTACCGCCTGTTAAGATAGCTAAGTCCTCTAAAATTAAAGTTCTTCTTTCGCCAAAGTCTGGAGCTTTAACTGCTGCTACTGAAACAATACCTCTCATCTTATTTACAATCAAAGTAGCTAATGCTTCATCTTCGATATCTTCTGCAACGATTAATAAAGGTTTATTATCTGAATTTACTTTGCTTAATGCATTTAATAATTCAGCTGCTTTAGTAATACGTCCATCGTAAATTAAAATATAGGGTTCAGTTAGAGAAGCATTCATCGTAGTGTTATTAGTAACAAAATATGGAGATTTATAACCTCTATCAAATTGCATCCCTTCTACAATCTCTAAACTAGTTTCACCTGTTTTAGATTCTTCAATAGTAACGATACCTTCTCTTCCTACCTTTTCAATAGCTGTAGAAATTAAGTTCCCTACTTCTACATCGCCGTTAGCTGAGATAGTAGCTACTTGTTGGATTTGATCTTGCGAACTTACATCCTTAGCAATCTTTTTAATTTGCTCTACTATTTGTGCTACATACTTATCGATACCTTTTTTTACCTCTACTGGATTAGAACCTTGGTTAATTAACTTTAAACCTTCTTCTACCATAGTAGCTGCAAGTAAAGTAGATGTAGTAGTACCATCGCCTGCTTCGTTAGCAGACTTAATAGATACTTGCTTTACTAATTGTGCACCTAAATCTTCTACTTGGTCTTCTAACTCATGAAATGACTTAGCTACTGTAACGCCGTCTTTAGTTACTTTTACTTCTCCTGATTGATCTTTAATCAATACTGTTCTACCGCCTGGACCTAGTGTTGAGGATACGGAATGGTTTAATTGTCTAATACCTGCTAGTAATTTATTCTTTAGCTCAATTCCAAAAACTGTCTGTGTTGCCATAATTATAATTCTTTTTGTTCGTTAAGGTCTGTTACAAAATAATGATCACCTGTGATGTCACCTTTTTTTAATTCTGCTTCCGTCTCTTTAAATACTTCCGCAATCGGATTTTCTGGTACAATTTTACTGTAAACGTCTTGCTCTTTTACGATAAAGTAATCTTCTCCCTCTACAGTTATTGATACAGATCCCATTTTCGGAATCAATACCTTATCTCCAACTGTTAGAGCCGAGTCTACATACTTATCAGAGTTATAGTTATATACTCTTGAAGTAGCTATCACTTCTCCTAATTCAGGTCTTTCTTTACCTAAGTCAGGTATAATGATATTACCTACTGTTTGTTCTTCTTCTTCGATTGGCTTAAGAACTAAATAGCCGTTAAGTGGATTTAATTTACTCATATACTTTATTATTATTTATTCTATTATAATTTCAAGATCAGGAATACTTCTCAGAAAAAAAAATTTATCTTCTTTTTTTAGTACAATATCTGCTTGCAGTCTCTCTTTCAAGTTCTCAACGATAGGATTATCGTCTACTCTTACAATTTCTACAATATAGTAGAGAGTATTATTAAAGGTAATAAATTCTTTTTTGATGAAAGGTATCATAACTGGTTACTTAGTAGGCCTACTTTTTATTTAGCTTTTAAAGCTTTAGGTGTGCTGATTTGTATTTGTTTTACAGCTTTACCTTCTGCAACTGGAATGCTTAAAATAAGCAGTCCTTTATCTAAAGATGCTTCTAACTTACCTAGATCAAATTTAGTTGAAATCTTCCATGTAATGTTAAAAGAGGATCTTTTAATACCTCTGTAAATAGGAATTTCTGCTGGTTCGTTAGGTTTTTCGTATGTAATACGTAATTGGTCTCCATCGACAATGATACTGATATCTTCTTTGTCAAGGCCTACTGTGGCTACTTCAAATCGAATGCCGTCTGTTGTTTCGTAAATGTCTACTGGGTGTGTGACTTTCTGCGTAATTGCAGAGAAGTGTGATTGTGTGTCGAATAAATCTCGCCATAATAGGTCGAATGGATCTAGCTCAAATGGTCTAAATGTCATTTTGTTTAGTTTTGTGTTCCCTTACGGTGAACGGTTTTAAAATTGTCTATAACTTAAGGCCTACTAAGTACCTTATTTCTCATAAATATCTAGTGTCCGTCTTTAAAGTTATTTGCTACTTCAGGAATTGCAATTAATTCTACGCCATCTAGCTTAGTTGTATTTTCCATACAGTCTTGGACAATTTCGCAAGCTCTTTTTACGTCCTCTATTCTTACTTGGCAAATCAATTGATCATGTATCTGTGCAATTACCTGTCCTACTATATTTTCTTTACGGAATTTACGATTTATTTGTAACGCTGCACGGTTTACTATGCTTGCTGCGTAACTCTGAATTTGATAGTTTAAAACGTTATTAAGAGCATTTTTATAATCTCTATACAATGTAGTAACTGCTTCTACTCCATAGCTTGCTTCTATACCTTTTCTAAACTTCCAGTCATCGAGAATTTTATCTCCGAAAGCTTCGTAGATCTCCTTTGCTTTAGGTAAATGTCTAATACGTCCTACCTTATTCTTAATATAGCCATACTCTTTTACAAACTTTCTAGAATTCTCTCTCCACTCTCTTAGTTGCGGGAACCCATTTAAGTAACCTTCTACAAGTCTCTCTCCTTCTTTTTTATCTATTTTTAGAGACATAGCTAATGCATATCCTGACATACCATAAGGTACACCTAAGGCATAGCCTTTTGCAGTTTGTCTTTTAACTGGATCTACTTTCTTTAAGAAGTTAGGTGCTTGAGTATGTGCACTAACACCTTCAAGCTTTTCTGTCTTAATAGCAATGTGAGAGTAGAAATCTAAATCGTTGTTAAAAATCTCTTTTAGTCCTTGATCGCCTGCTACTGTAGCAAATACTCTAGGCTCTAAAGATGCATAGTCAGTATCAAGTAGCTTCGTTCCTTCGTCGCAAATAAAGAAAGCTCTTACTACGTTAGTATAGCCTGTAAGTAAGGCCTCTTCTTGACCCTCTTCTAAAGGCTTAGGTAATTGCTGTAAGTCAGAACCGTATCTACCCGATACAGTACCGTTTTGTTTAAAGTACGGATAGAACTTTTCATCTTCTGCTGCATCTAAGAAGCGATCAATATAAGCTGTCTTAATCTTAGTAAGCTTATTATATAAACGTAAATGTTTAGCCCATGAGTACTTATCGCTAATAGACTGAATCATATCTTCATCGAATTGAGGCTTACCTTTATCTGTAGTTGACAACGGCTTTTCACCTAGAACGTCAAATGCAATCTTACCTAGCTGATCTTTAGATTGAATATTAAAGAACTGTCCATCGTTATCTTCTTTCCATAGAGTCATACTAACCTTAGCAATCTGCTCTCTAGTTAAGTAACTTTCATCTCCCGTTATTAGAAAATCTTTAATAGTTGATTCTGGTAAGGATGTAATAGCTGATTTATTAATAGCAAACTTACCTGTTCTTTCTGATCTAGGTAATTCAATACCACTTTGCTCTAATAGCCTTTGTGCAAAGGTACCTTTATGTTTAGGAGGATAAGCAGTTCTTGCCTGTTCTAATATCCAGCTTCTTACTTGAGGCAGAGCTAATAACTCTTTAACAACTAAAGTAGATTGCTCTTCTAAATCTTTTGTAATATTATTTTGAGTCTCTTGAATAAGAGCTACGTTAAGTCTAATTCCATGCTCTTCCATTGGTATAGTAACCTCTCTATAAACAGGCATTACTTCTTCCTCAAAAAAGAAATACTCTAATCCTTCAGCTTGAAGAATACCTAGAAAATGATTAAAAATACGTAAGGTTAAATCTGTATCGGCTGCTGCATACTTAGCAAGTATAGCCATATCTGCTTTATAAATCTCAAAATTATCTTTCGATACAGCACCGCCGTTTGCCTTAATACTAGCTTTTAATTCTAATTGCTCTTCGTTAGCTTCAGACTCTACATCTAATCCAATCTCTTTCTGTACCATCTTAGCAATAGACTTTAATCCAAAAGGATTACCAAATCCAAATGCACCTTCCTCTCTTACTGTATGAACGAGCAGAGCAGTGTCGGCATATAAAGCAGGAAGTAAATCTATACCGTAGAAATTTTTTGTAAATCGAACGTCAAAAGAAGCATTATGCATTACTAATTTTTTCTTTAGTAATTGACCTATAGCATACTTTGCTAATTTATCTGCATTTGTACCTCCTATCTCAAGCTCTACTAACTGCTCGTTCTTCCATTCACGAATTGGCATGTAATAACCTTTACCAATCTCACCAGATACAGAAAAACCAATAATCGAGCCCTTACGGGGATTCAAACTATTGGTCTCTGTATCATACGCAACAAGTTCACTGCTGTTAATATGATCTATTAATTCTTTTAAAGTCTCCTTACTGTTGACTGTTACATAACTTTTTTCTTGCATAACTTATATTACTTCCTGGTTTTCTAAAAGGTCTTTTGCTTCCTGGTAAGTGATCATAAATTCTTTCTTTCTACCTCTAAACTCTTTAACAATATCTAGCTCTTGACAAAGTACAGTAAAGGTCTTTAAGTCCTTCTGAGAAGCAGTTATCTTCTGTGTCTGTACTAGGGATTGAAACTTGTTAAAAGATAAGGTTTGATCACCTACTACCTTCTTACCGTTCTGATAATACAATTTAAGTAATTTTAAATTAAGCTCCAACTGTTTAAACTTAGGAGTCTGTAGTAGTTTTTTAGTCTCTTCATAGCTACCTAGAGTATAGAAGGCGTCAAAGCCAACTCCGATTAAAACAATTAACTCTAGGAAAATCGTTATAAAAAGGAATGCAGTTGAGTTTTCCATATTCTTATCCATAGCGGTGTTCGCTTTGGTCTGTGTTTTCGTTTCAAGCTGTAAGATCTTAGCATCTTTTGCTTGCTGTAGGACATTAACGATTGAATCTTTATAGATCCTATCAGCTTTTCTGCTTCCAGGTTGGCTACGGTAATAGGCAATTTCTTTATCATAATACTTTGCTATTGAATCTTGCTTTAGAGTTGTAGTAGAGTCTACTGCTGTAGCTATTATTTCTGAGTTATCAACAAGTCTATGTGCACCTTTAATAGACAAGTAGAAGCTACCTGCTATTAAGAAACAGCAAATCATACCAGCTACAAATATTCCGCCTGTCATTTTCTTAACCTGTAATACGGTTGTAAAGAATTGCTCTAATGTAAACCTCTTTGTTAATTCATACCCTGTTAGGAATAGTCCGACAAAGATAGTGAAGAACATATCTTGAAAAGGAAATAGAGCGGGTATAGAGTTTGTAACAGACTTAACAAAGAAGTACCCGAAGTAAATCAAAAAGATATTACCTAAAAAAGAAAAGTAATACAAGATCTTATCAAGGGTCAAGTAATTTTGCTCTAATTTAAAGACCTCTAGCTTTAATTTAAGCTTGTTAAATTTATCTATTTTCATATTATAATTCTTCTGCTATACCTAGCAACTCGGCTATTATAAGTAGGGCACCAGCTAAAGGTAACCTACCGAATATTAAAGCAAATCCTGCTCCAAATCTAAAGCCTGATTTAACTAAGCTAATGTAAAAATGCCAATTTGTATGTGATTCTTTTTGTTGCATTACCCTCTTTGTTTATCGTTTTGCCATTGTCCATCATATAATTCAGCAACCTCTTCACACTTATGGAAGTATATTTGAGCTACTCTAGCATCTTCTTCAATAAAGATAGTTTCATTTACTCTCATTACACAGCCCATAAATTCAGTTTCAAATCCTGGATCGAATACTGATGAGTGAATAATTGTACCGTTTCTTAATAGAGAGGATCTTTGTCTAATTAAGCCTACATAGTCTGCAGGTAACTTGCATCCTTCCCAGAAAGTAATTTCATAGGTACCAGGATATAATAACCATCCCATATTACCGTCTAACTGTACTTTCTTAGTCTCAGTATAGACTGCTAAGTTAGTTTTATTCTTTAATACTACTCCAAATTTATCTTGAGGATTCTGTCTAATTTGTTTAACTGTCTGTAAAGATAAATCATACCCTACTTGAGCTTTACCTTTAGACTGCTGTTCTAATTTAAGTAGACCTTTCTCTACTATTTGATCTGCATTCAGCATAATTATTTTTTCTTTTTTGTATATGGAAACATTCTATTTAAAATATTCTTTCTTCTAGTACATCCACAATCTTCATACCCAAGCATATGAGCAATCTTATCTGCTAGTCTATCAATATAGAAAAACTTTAGCACTTTAGCAACCGTATCTCCTAGTCCTTGTGATTTCATTATTTACGTGGATAACCTTTAGCAAATTCATAAAATTCTAATCTAGCTGAATCTTCATTTAAGAATGATCCGCTTAACTTAGATGTCTTCATACTAGCACCTTGATGCTTAACTCCTCTACAGCTTACGCAGTTATGAGTAGCTTCAATCATTACTGCAACTCCTATATTACCTTCGCAAATCTGATCTACTGCATTGTGAATGGCTACAGTTAATTGCTCTTGAATTGCGCCTCTTCTACTAAAATGCTCTACTATACGATTTAATTTACTTAAACCTACTACTCTACCTTCTAAAGTAGGAATATAAGCAATATGACATAAACCGTTAATAGTCTGATGATGGTGAGAACACATACTCGTAATAGGAATACCTCCTTCGAATACTACGCCGTCATAGCCATCGCTTGGAAAGCTCGTAACAAAATCTAATGGCTCATACCTACCTTTCCATAAGTCATTTACATAAGCTTTAGCTACTCTTCTTGGAGTATTAGAACTATTAGGATCGTTCTCCCAGTCTACACCTAATGCAGTTAGAAACTTACCGTAATGCACAGTAGCTTCTTCAATAATAGCTAACTTTTGCTTATCACTTAAAGAATACTGGCCGTTCTTAATAGCATCTCTTAAATAAGTGCTAATACCATTGGCGAAACCTGGTTGAGCTAATTCTAAGCTCTCAATATCTATGTTTTTATTTCTATTCATATTGTATATTATAAGTATTTTGAAATCTGCTCTAAACGTTCTTCTACCGTACCTGTTAAAGTTACGACTTTTTCTGCAGGGATATACTCTGCTATAAACTTTTGTATAATTCCGTCGATCTTAATCTGTAACTCAGCACTTAATCTATCTGGATCATCTACAAAGTCAAACTCGATAGGAATATAAAAGAAGTACTCTACTTGATCTTTAGTCTTTTCGAATAACTCTCTAATCTCGTCAATATTAACATTAGGAGTTAAGATTCGTGAATAGATAATACAGTCAACTAAACTACGAGTACTAATTACATTTTTATGAGTTAAGTAGTTTTGATAAGCCCAAGCAGATAACTCATTAATTGCATACTGCTTCTCGTCATTAGATAACTCTAACATCTTACCAATCTTAATTACAGGACGCGAAAATCCGTCTGTAACATAATAATCAGGAAATCTGGTAGATACCTCTTTTAATAAGGTAGTCTTACCAGTTCCATGCGATCCTATTAATATCTTCATAAATGTCTTTTAGTAAAAATAGCTACTTTTTATCAAACTTCCAAATATTAGTAAAGAAATGTACCCAAGAACTTAGAGAAGTCTCTCGAAGTATGGCATAAGCTTCATCTATAGTATTTGCTCTGTTCATAACCTGATAAGCGGATACAATCTCACCGGCATCTAATTCCGGAATTACTTTATGAACTACTGATCCACAGTACGGATACTTCTCTTGATTTCCAGCAATATCCTCTTGCTTATTAAAGCCTTTCAATTCTGGATATACAGTAATTAGAGCTGGATGACCATTAAACATTTGGCCTTTAAATTGAATAAATACGTCTTCTGGAATAATTCGTAAGAATCCGTGTAACGTAACTAGTTCTTTTTCTAGTATTCCTGATCTTAAGTATTGATCTACAGTAGGCTTATTAGGAAGTACTACTATCTCTACATTATTTTTCCCAAAGATTCTCATGTTCTTTTCAGAAATGTTAGTAACTCTATTAGTTACAAGTAAACTAGGGAGAATCCCAAGCATTTCACTAATAGCTATTACTTCAGAACCTGTCTGAGATACTAGTACTCCCCAATTGCTTAACACTTTCATTATTGTCCCATTGCTTTTTTAGTATAGTAGCCTGTATCAATTAATGCACGAGGAATTAATTCTTCTCTAGTTGCACGAACAGGATTGATATCTAATGAACCTCGTCTTGCATACAACAACATTACTACACAATCTTTAACGTCAGGATGCTTTGTAATAGCTGTAAATAACTTCTCGCTACAGAATTCATGAAATTCGTTTACTTCACGTAATGCAATTACCTCTTTCAAAAGACCTTGTAAATCTACACGTCCTTTCCTAGTAGTAATATGGAAATAAGCAGCACCTGTATCTTTCTGCTTTGTATGTCTACATCTTGATCTCAAGATACCAGTCATTACAGAGATATCGTCAGACGTTTCAGCAGGTATAATAGTAAAGTGATTTTCTTTACCGGAGTAATCGGTAATTTCCATCTCTTCTAATTTCTTATTACCTACCATACGAAATAAATCGTAGTAGCCTTCTCCTGGATCGCCTTCGAACATTAATTGCTCTCCTTCTCTAAAGAATGATACTCTTACTTCTTTACCAATGCATGCACTGATATCTTTCTTTACTTGATTCTCATAATTCTCAACAGCTTCAACAATCGTATCGCCCATCTTACACATATCGAATGTATTAAGGTATAACTTAAACGATTTTGATTCTACCATAAATTCTGAATCAGCAGGACATACTATTTTTAACGTACCTGCAATAGGTAGGCCGTTATTTAACAAGAAGGTTGATTCATGACAATGCCACGTATCGTAACCTACAAATTCATCTCCTTTAATACCCCAGTCTCCACGAGCTAATGCTCTTGGCATAGGGTTTAATTGACTTGGATCAAAGGTGTCTGTATAGACTGCATATGAGTTAGCTGACCCTAAGGTTTTAGCAGCTACTTCTGACATATTACTTGCTGACATAATTACGGAATGTTTTTATATTTTTAAAGATAAGGTTTATTTGTTCTTCTGACAACTTAATATCTAAGTTATCAGCAAGTTTTGCTTTTGGTTTAGGTACATTTAAACCATGAGGTCCTAATTCGTTTCCTACCCATCCGTTAATAACAGGTGAGCTAGTATCTAGCGAGTAGATAAGTCCTCTTAGTACAGTATTTAGATAGTTAATTAGGATAAACTCTACTGGATTTTGACATCCTAGTAAGTGAAATTTAGGTAATCCGATTCCCATGTTGAATCTATTTGCATACCACCAGTTTAAAAATCTAGTTCTTACTGTTACATAATCTGAGTCTTTAACTAGGTCAAAAGGTAATGCGATAATATCTACTCTCTCTTTTAGGTAGTAGTCGATACACTCTGCAATTTGCTCAAAGGTATCTCCTTGACATACGCCAATATATTTCTGTCCTTCTACTCTGTAACTACCTAAATACTCTTTTGCATTAAGTAAAGTTTGATCATAATCATTAACTACATCAGGAAGTACAAGATGGGTAGGAAGATACTCTTTACCTAACTCGTATAACTCCTCCATCGGTATGGATCTACCTAATTCAAATGCTGAATTGTCTAATATAGAGTATTCTGCTGTTTGTAGCTTCTTCTTATAAAAATCAGCATATTCTGTATCTAAGCTTAGTAAATGACCTAGTACATAAGGGTAATCACTTACCTCATCATGACGATCAAATAACGCTTTTGGTATTTCGTGTGAAATTAAAGGCATAATTTATTTTTTATATTCTGATAAAACTTTTTCTACTTGCGTTTTTGCAAACTGCCAGCTAACAGGTCCCATTTCGTCTGCATACTCTACCGGATCAGGACGACCTAGCTTAATAAACGCTTCGATACGTTCTACTGATGCTGCTGACTTATAATCAGAATACCAGATACCTTGAGTATCGGACCATGAATGTCTAATAAAGATCGGCTTATAAGAAGTATTCGTACGCTTATATACTTCATTAAAATCTAAACCTAATGCTTCACACGATCTTAAACCATCTTCTAGAATTTCAAATTTAGTTACATCTAAGTAGGGGGTATAAACTGATATTAAATCAGCATCCCAATTACCAGCTTTAAATGCTTCCATATCTGCATCTCTAAATTCCTGACGGCAGTCAGGGTAAATTGCATGATCTCCTGCGTGAATACCCATTGCAATAGCTACTTCTTGGCCAATAGAACAATCATCCGTAATAGGTTTAGTTGCAATTGATAGAGCAGCTGCTTGAATCAAAGAGCTAAATATCTTATTACGATTGGGTACAACAGTTGCTTTCATATTATCCTGTTCGTAATGTCCTTCTGGTACATCTGCACCGCCTGTTACTAAAGCTGAGTTCAATAACTGTTGTAATCCATCTAATTTAATAACCTGGTACTTTACTTTTTGATTTTTAGAGCTTAAGTACTCTACTAAAGATTTAGCTCTTTCAAGCTCTACTTTATGCTTTTGACCATAATCAAAGCCTAATGCTGTTACTTCGTAGCCGTTAGCTAATAAGTGTAATAAAAGAGATGAAGAATCCATCCCGCCTGATAATGATAAAACTGCTTGTTTTGCCATTTTGTTTAAAATTTAAAATTTAGAGCGTATTATTTTGTACGTCGATTAGCTCTATAACCGAATTATTTTTTATCTTCTTTACCGTTAAGGTCCTTCTGTAGAGAGAGTATTTGACTAGTAATGTTACCAACTAGGGTTCCTAACTGTGCCCAAATATCATCACACTCTTTCTCTAACTTATTAATGAGTCTTAGTTGGTATATCTGTAATCCTACAAGTATTAATATAATACCAATGTATAAATGTTCTGGTGTAAATGTAACTGTCATTAATTAAAGGTATTATTTTTTGTTCGTTTCAACAACTTCATTCATAAATTCGTTAAACTCTAATGTTCCTGGAAATGCTATAAAGTTAGTATTATCCATTACTCTCTGTAATGCTTTAATAGTGAGGTCTCTATTCTTAGTATCAATTATTAAAGGTTCTAGAATATACTCTTCTGCCGATCCGTCTTTACGATTAAGGTAAAATAAAGTACCGGCTACCTCTCCTAATGCTTCGTAGTATTCTTTAGCTGTTGTTGTAGACTTCATAGTATAACTTTCTTATTTTAGCGCCTAATTCTTGATCGTTAGATGTACTTTTAATCATATCGACTTCTACTGCTAATAATCTTCTATCAGGAAAATTTATATCTGATTCTTTTCGTTGTTCATATTCGAAACCTAATACACATGCTAAGTGGTCGGTTCCTGCTAAGTAATCAAATTCAACTTGGTCAGTTGGTTTGCCACAAAACTGGCAAGTGTAAGGTGTGCTCATAACGGTTATTTTTTCTCTATTTCTATTATAATATCATCGAATCTACCTTTATTTTCTCTTAAATCAAAAACTCTATAGCTTTTAATCTTTGTTTTATCTACATAGGAGTCTATTAACTCGGTCCATAAAAATTCCTGTACGTCTTCTATAATTAACTTTCCGCCAGGCTTTACCTTATCGATCCATTTCTGAGCGCTTATAACCATAGAGGCTAGAGTATGAGGTCCATCATCGATTATATAGTCAAAAGAATTATCTTCAAAGCTATTAATGGTTTCATCTGAGAAGCCGTCTACAATCATTAGTTCTATTCTACTGTAATTTGATAGTGATCTAGGCAAAGAGTCATTACATTCGATTCCGGTAATTTTTCCTTCTGTAAACCATTCACTCCATAGCCTAAGACTATCTCCCTGAGCTACTCCTATTTCTAATAGGTTAATATCGCGATCTCTATTTTCGAATTCACGCTCATAATACCCGCTAAGATAGCTATGATCAGTTTCTTTATCAGAGGTCCATTCTACATGGTGATTACTGTCTATTAACTTACTTGCGTTCAGTTCTGTTAGAGTCATACTGTTGTTTTATTATTTCCAAAATTGATACCAACGCTTTTTAGGAGCTGGTTGACATTTACTAAAAGGGTTATCGCCGAATGATACTGCTTTACAGTACTTAGATGTCATCATGTTTAAGAATATTTCATGATACTCTTCGGGTATTGTATCAAAATCGGCTTGTACTTTAATATCTAAGGAAATACTTCTCTTACCGTTAACTACTAGTGTTAGTATTTCATGACACGTTACTAATTTAGAAGTAGTCATGATTAAATTATTACCAGAACCTAAATTTATTTCTTCCATACTATACATTTAAAGTTTTATTCCAGGCTGCGATATGCAATCTAGTTAATCCTCTAAATTTATATTTCTTAGCCATCTCCATTACAAATCGAGTTCTTTCTTCGAAGTTAGCTGCATCATCTAAACCTGGCATACAGATTACATTCTCTAAAGGAATATAAAAGGGTTCAATAAAGTCTCTAAAGATTTCTTTAACATCCTCTTCAGTACTAATAACAAACTTAAATTGGTAGTTATCGTGCTCCATAATACGATTAATAGCTTTAGGAACAATACGTTGTTTTACTGTCATACCCGAGTTATCCAACTTAGGTGAACAGTTAATTTGATCTAAGCTCTGAAATAATTCTTCTTCGATAAAATTAGTACCGTTAGTTTCGATTTCATAGTAGGTATTACGCAAAGAACCTTCTATATCCATCCAATATTCAGTAAAGTTATTAATTGCTACTTGATGTCCTGCAATAGTAGGTTCACCTCCGGTCCAGATAACACGTACGCGACCATCTAGAATATCCTCGTATACTCCTTCCTCTTTAAATCTATCAAGTAAGTATTGAAACTCTTTATCTTCTCCTCTCCATAACCACTGAGATGTAGAATCACAAGTCCAGGTAGCTTTACCTTCTTTAACTAAATCGCCTTCGAAGATTTCACCGTCTTCTAGTAATTGCTCTTTCATTAAATTATTTGTAAATGCTCTAGACATACCGCACGTTAGGTTACAAATACCTAAACGAACGAAGTATGCAGGAATACCGCTGCTTATGCCTTCGCCTTGAACTGTATAAAAGTCACTAGTAATAAGTAACTTATTTGGATCTATCTTACTCATTAGTTACTGTTTTAGGGGTTTCTACTTTTTTAAATTGAGCCTTCCATTCAGATTTAGGTATAAACTTCCACTCCCTAGTAGCTTGATCAGCCTTTTCATTTGTTATTCGGATAATTTCTCCGGTCTTAGAACTCTTTAAACATTTCATAGTTTCCTCCATGTTTTATTGTGATTAAATTATTTTTTATCTACATAATGATGTAGCTTATTTCTTAACCTATCAATTCGTATTTGACAGTACCATTTTCCCATATTACTAGATGCATTAGCATATCTTTCTTGCCAGTACTTAATACCTTTATTAGTCTTAGCATTAGCTTCTTCTAGGTAGTCTATATCCCAATAGCTATTATTCTCCTGTATCTCTTCATCGGTAGGAATATAAGGATTTTCTTCTTCCCACTTTTCAATAAGCATCTTGCGTCGAGACTTCTCTTGTTTTTTTTCAAATTTCTTTTCCATTACCCTATATAAATTGCTGAGTTTCTTTTATTCTCAAAGAATTCTACTTGTGCTACTCTAACGCGGTTATTTGTCTCTTCCTGTACAAAAGTATTTATTTTACCGTAAATATACTTTGCAAATTGCTCTGCACCTACAGGGCCTTCAAGGATTCTTAACTGTACTACTCCTCTCTTATCTAACTCTTTAAAGATCTCCAATTCAGGATCATCTGGTGCTAATACCGTAGTATGATCGAACATATAATCCATCCATTGCTTAGCGTTCATACCGTCAATTTGAGTTTTAGCTCTCTTCATACCGCCAAAGTCCCATACCCAATTTCTATGATCTAACTCTCCTTCAAAAGTTATTCTAAATTCAATATCGTAACCATGTAAAAATCTACAATGCGTACCTTCAGCAGCCCATTGACGGAATACGGTACTAAACCCGTCGTATAATTTTGTTGATTGAAATTTGCTCATAACGTATTTTTTATAAAATTAAGTATTTTCTCTCAGATAACCAAATTCTTGTGCAAGTACTTGACAGCTTTTTTTATGTTTATCTCTATATGGACAATGTCTACATCCATTCCCACAACACTGTCCTCTTTGAGAATGGAAAAGGGCCGTAAAAATGACCCTTTCCCCTTCCAAATAATAATGTATTCCTTGTATGAATTCTTTTTTTTCCATCTTATTGAACTTCACAAGCACCGCCAGCGCAAGCTGCTTCTCCCATTAAGTTAGTATTGTCTGCAAATTCGACAACTTTAGATAAATCTATATTATGTAAAGACTTCATCATTTCGTCGTACTTCTCTTCTGTACAGTCTTCGAAAGGTGCTTGAATATAAGTTCCGCCGTCGTAAGGTAGTACTGATAAGCCATTGTAGAATTTTTTATTATCCCACATCCACTTTCCTACCTCTTCCCACTGATCTGCTTTAATAGAAACTGTAGCTGAAATATTATGTGTATTCTGACCTGTTCTATGACCTGGTTTAACCCAGTTTTGATATACAGACTTAACTCTTTCAAGAAGATCTAAAGCAGACTCGTGTCTTAAAATAGATCCTGCTGGAGCTTTTTGCGGTACAGAGATAACTGCTGTATCATGAGGTCTAAAATATTCATCTTCGATAAGCTCTGGATGATTAATTGCTAGGTAGGTGTATATAGATTCGTTCTTACCTACTCTAATTCTTCTAATATAGAAATCATTATGCCATGCATGAATTCCAGATGATGTTCCTAATGCTAAAGAAGAAGTTCCTGAAGGCTTTACTGTAGTAGTTCTAGCTGCTTTATTAATTCCTAATAGCTTAGCTACTCTCTCATTTTCTTCATTAACAATCTTAGTTGCTTGCTTAAGATCTAACTGTTGAACTTTACCAGAACCAATACCTGTCATTCCTACGCCTATTAAAGCGTCTTTTTCGGTTGTTCTTTGCCAGATAGGACGTAAGTAATGGAAGCTAGTATAAGATGCTTGTAACGTACCGATAAAAGCTGCTGCTTTTACTCTTGCATTTAAATCAGCTTGATCTACAACATCTGAAACATTTACTTCACATAAGTTACAGAATTGGAATGGACGTAAAGCAATCTCGCAACATGGATTAGTTCCCCAATCTTTATCATTGCTTAAATAAATGCCAGGTTCACCAGCACCGCTTGCCTTAATTTTGTCCCACAAGCCGAAGAAAAATTCCTCAGTCACCTTATTTCTTAATAAGACTGCTGAGTTGTTAGCTCTTCCGCGCTGTGGGTTAAGTTCCCACCATGCACCTGACTTAGCTGAAATCATATTATCGTCATCTGCACTAAAGAGGCTGATTAAAGCTGCTCTTCTAATACCGCCTGTCAATACTGCATCTGCAATATGACATACTATATCGTGTACTTCAATAGAAGTTAGTTTATCGTTACTTTCTTTGCTATCTAAAATTCCTTGAATCTTAATTAAGCATTCTTTTAATGGTTGAGGTCCTGGTGCTTTACCGCCAGTAGTGATTAAAGCAGCTCCTTTGGCTCTAATATCTGAAAAGTCAAATGCTGGAGTTGATCCGCCTTCAAAATAAGAGCGAACTAATACCTTAACTGCATCAGCCCATCCTTCAATAGAATCGCCAATTAAAAAACGTCTAGTTTTCTTTGGATCTGGTTTTCTGATTTCAGGTAATTGCTCAACGTGATGCTTTTGTACTGAATAACCTACCCCAGTACCGCCTAGCAATAAGAACATCGTTTCTCCAAAGGCTCTCCAATCATCAATCGGAAGATAAGCACAGTTATAGATACGGTTAGGGCTAATTTCAATAGGTTTACCTGCAAACTGCATTGAACGCATTGAAGGTAATGCTTTTCTATCGTAAACATACTGATAAGCATCTTCAATTTCTTCCTGTAACTGCGGAAATTTCTTTAAGTGCATTGCTTTGTTTCTATCTACTAACTCTTTCCATGTCTCCCTTCTCTGTACTTCGGGATTAAATTTGGCATACTTCATATATACCGTAATGTCACTTAAAATGCTCTGTGAAATGTCCATTTTTCGTCGTTTTTTATAATATTAAAGATACGTTTTTCATTCGAGGGTTTTACACCGTCGTTAAGTCTATAACTTATTTAGTTGAATCTACAGGTTTTTGTTTAGACCGTCTTGAAAGACTGTCTCAAGGTATGTATCAGCAGCAGTAGGAGGTCTAAAGGTAGGATCTACCATATTTCTATCTACTAAATTGTTAGTGCCATTTTTCTCCATTTCAAATACAAACTCTTCATAAGTAGTTTGATCTACAGGAGGCGCTAGTGCTGTCTTTTTTTCGTTATATAATTCAGTTAAACTCATATTAGATACCTTTTGTAGTAATAAATAGCATTATTTACCTAATTCAAAGAATCTTTGCTGCAAATAATTCCTCTCTTCTGCACTGAAATTAGTAGTCGGGGCCTTAGTTCCTTGATTACCATTTTCTACAGTAAATTCTCCTTCTTCCATCTCTCTTTCTAAAATTTCTATATTACCGTTTTCAGTGTTAATTTTCATTGGATAAGTCATTCCATCGCCGCCATATCGATTCTTCATAATATGTGCTCTTCCAGTTCCATTCATCTTATCTAACCTTTTTCTTGATAAAGACATTGCAAAGTCTGCAATCATAACCTTGTTATAAGAACCAGCTGCCTTATCTCCTTCGATTACATCATCTTTCGCACCTGCTCTATTCACTTGAGATACAGTCCAAATCGGCAACTTTAAGTCCCTTGCTAAAGCCTTTGTGGAGATATAAATATCATCAATTTCATCCTTTCTGTCAATAGACTTACGCTTAGACTTTAATAAATCCACGTAGTCAATAATAATTAAATCCGGTCTAGTACCGAGGTCAGTCATCTTTTGAATATGAGATTCAATAGAAGATATAGATGCTTTACCCATTGAGAATTCTTTGATAATTAACTTTCCTTTAAGCTTCTCAATCATCTCATTTACTTCTGTTCTATGCAAACCTAACTCTTGTACTTTAAGTCCTGTAAACGTAGCATCATATCTCCTACCCATATACCCTTCTGATAATTCTAAGGTATAGTGAGCAACAGTATAACCTAACGATACAGGCATAGCTCCTAGAGCAGTTAGCATCCAGCTCTTACCTCCGCCTGGGTTACCGAAAATAATTCCTACATCTCCTGCTCCTAATCCTCCCTGTAATAATTCATTAACGTGAGGCCAAGGCGTTGGTATAGGGTTTCTATCTTCTGCTCTATAACGAGTTTCAGTATCTTTCTCGTACTCGTGACCTAGGTTCTTATCCATACCAGCTTTTAATGCTGAATCAATTAAATACCTAATATCATCGTACTGTCCTTTTTCTAATAAATCAACTGAAGACATTAAAGCTTTCTTTAGCTGTTGGTTCTTACAGAAATTAGCAAACTCCTGCTCTACATACTCCTGGTCTTCGTTAGATGCTTTATAAGCTTCTTTTAACTGCTCAATAACAGATACTTTTAATACCTCGTTATCAATTTTTTTAACCTCTACTTGTAATGCATCAAGAGAAGGTGTAGTATGGTACTTATAATGATATTTTAAAATCTCTTCTATAATCCACTTATGTGCCGGATTATCAAAATACTCTTCCTCTAGTATATCGTGTATGTTCTGTAAAAATTCTTTATGTCTTAGTAAGCTCGATAACACCTTTACTTGAAAGCCTACACCGTATTGATTCAACTGATTTAAAACTGCCATAACTGATTCTCTTTATTCTTTAATATAGTAAACTATTCTTGATCTTTCAACTCATACCCCGTTAATTTTGCAAAAGTTTCACCTAACCATATTTGAGGGCTAAGTAAAGTCTTGCCTAATAAGTCTTCGTTGTATAACTTTACAAACTTAATAGGGTCGTAACCGTTATTCGGGTTATTTAGTAAGTGATCTACTACAGCTTTATCTTCTTGAGGTATATTTGGATTATGTAAATCCATTAACTTCCTGTTTATGTCCAATTGATAGCTATAGTTAAGTATATCACCGTAATGTTTACTTTTTGTTATATTTTGTTTTGCATACTCTAATAAAACTAATAATCTAAACTTCTCTTTTTCTTTTAATTGAGGAAAAAGCTTTATTAACGTCTTTGCACCAATACCTTTTACCCCGGGTACATTATCGCCTTTATCTCCTAGTATAACTTTACCTACTAAAAAGTTTTGAGGTGTAATTCCGTACTCTTTTACTACTCTAGCCGGGTCGTAGATTATCTTCTTAACTGGTGAGTAAACTGTAATTTTATCCGATACGAGCTGTAAGTAATCTTGATCAGTAGATAGTATAGTTACTTTTTCAGGAAACCTAGTTGCAAGGTATCCAATTACGTCGTCTGCTTCAATTTTATCTATTGCAATTAAGTCAACAGGTAAACACTTTAAGTAAGCTACTAAGCGTAAAATTTGATTAGTGATAGACTCAGATTCTTCTTCCTGATTATCAAATGCATCCCAGTTTGAGATCTTAGTAATATGTCTATTAGCTTTATACTCTGGATAAAGGTACCTCTTATTTGTTGAACCGCCAACGCCGTCAAAAACTAAAATAACCCTAGTAGGCTGTAATTGTTTTATAACTGCACCGACTGATTTTAAGAAGCCTCCTAATCCTCCTACGTGATTACCCGCTGGATTGATATGGTGTATTGCTACAAAACTACGTAAAAACGTATTTAACGAGTCTATAATAAGAACCCTGCTATTTTTATGCAGGGTTGTTACCGGTTCACTTTCCATTTCCGCAAACATTTTTCTATAGTCTGTATTCATAATATTATTCTTCTGAAGCATCAAAAATATCTTTACTATCCTCATCGGTCTCTATTACTACCTCGAAGTCGGTAGCTCCTAAAGTCTTTAACCATCCTTTCGAGTACTGTTTCTTATAGGCATCAATAGCTTGCTTAGTATCATCAATAAAACCATGTGCAGTCATAATAACTCTACCTGCAGATGTTACGTCGTTAACGTGGTTTTTATCGCAACTAACTTTAGTACGCTTTGCAAACTCTACATCTTTACCGTTCTTGGTTGCTTTAATCTTATTTGTACCAGAACTAGTAACATTACCGAAAGTAACAATTAATGAAGAATCAAAATACATCGTATCCCCGCCTTTATTTTTCATCTTAGGCTGTGCCATGATGTTTTCTGCTTTAGCTACCCAGATTTTATTTACTGCTAGCATTGAGTTGGTATAAGGTTGACTTTCTTTACGTGATAATACGATTTTTTGGTTAATAAAGTTACCGAATGTCTTAGACATAGCGCCTGCATTCCATTCGTTATTATTCTTATTAGAGTTTACAGACATTTCACAAGGTATACTGCCTACTGAATCCCATAAAAATAATAAATCATAAGGTAATTTACCGTTCTTCTGTTCGTCAAGTAAATCTGCAATAAATGCACCTACGTCTTCAATAGTATTTAATCTTTCTCTATCAATATACAAGAAAAATCCTTTATAATCCTTTACTACTCCATTGTCATCAGCTACTTCTTCATACTCTAATCCCATTAACCTAGCATGCTCCCAATTCCACTTCATCTCGGTAACAATAAAAACAGGTAAGACGCCCATTTTCTGGGCGCTTACTGCTGCTTCTAAGAGAGCTGTTGTTTTACCGGTGTCAGAGTGACCGCGGAGTAGTGTAATATGGCCTTGTGGGATGCCAGGTATAGATAAACAGTCTTGAAATGCTTTTGATAAAGGTATCCATTTTTGTTCTTTCATCTTAATCGATGTACTAGATAAGTTCTTTGCTTCTTTAAAGCTATCTAGATTAAAGGTACCCTTTAGGGCACCAGCTATACTCTCATTAAGAGAAGCTTTAGTTCCTTTTACCATGTAATTGTTTATTTAAATAATTCGTCGAACTCGTCGTCAATGCTTGCTTTAGGTTTAGCGTTTAAAGCAAACGATGCTGGTTTATTAGCAGGAGCTGGTGCTTCTACTACGGGTGCAGTAGGTGCAGCTGGAGTTGCTGGTTCATCAGTAGCAGCTTCAGGGTGTAGCCAACTTAACAAAGATTCTTTCATCTCATCATAAGAATATTTCTTAAAGATAGTGAATACCTCTGGTTGAGTATTTAACCACTTTTCTACTTCTGCTGCTTCTTCTGATAAAGGAGTAGTTTTAGTACGAACACGTACTTTAGATTGGTTATAACCAGTACCGTTAGCAGCTGCATCGGTAGTTTCGATCGTAATATCACGACCCTCAATTACGTCTGTGTAATCTCCTACATCAGGATCGTCAGCTAATGATAATAATTCAGCATAAATTTGCTTACCGAACTCCCATAAGCGTACGCCCTTCTCTTCTTCACCTCTAACGATGACAGGAGCGAATACACGCATCTTAGGTTCTAATTTCTTAGACATAACCCAGTTCTCTTTATCTCCTGCTGTAGCTAATTGCTTAGCAAATTCAACAATTGGATCTTTTTCACCGAAGTTAACTAATGAAATCATAGTACGGTTACCAATACCGTAATGTACTAATACTTCCTTAAAAGGATTTGATCTGTCCCATGTTGCAGGAACGATACGAACGCTGTGTTTACCCACAGTAGGTTTCCATAAGATCAAGGACATGTCTCTTTTTTGACCGCCTGACTTTTGGTTCTGTAACGAGTTAAGTTTCGACTTAATCGCAGATAGGTCCATTGCCATAACTTATTGTTTTAGTTTAAAATTTACTTTATAAGGAAATGTAAGTAAAAAAATCCGAACTAGCAACTTATAAGTTAACTATTTTGTGGATTTTTGTAGAAAGTTTTCTTAAGTCGTCGCCTTGAGTTAGAAGTACAGTATTTCTGTAATTCTGCCACTCTACTCTAAAGGACGTGTCTAAGATTCCCTCGTTTAGGGATTTAATTAGAAGGTTTAAACTGTTAATCGTGTATAACGTATTAGTTTCCTTCTTTCTATGTAAAAGTATTGTATTTGGAAGTACTCTTGTATTAGTACTTTGAACTTCAATATTGTAAGTGCACAAAAATTCATCAGAATCTTCAGATTCTAATACAAATATCTTTCCGTACATGATTACGTATTCGGATTTAATCGTATCTAAAACCTCTTCTAGCTTGTCTTTAGGAGAGAATGTGCAAAATAACTTATTCTTCAATTGATCTTGTGTTAACTGTATAAATTCCATAATAAATAGTTCGTTCTTAGTGTTAAAAGTTATAGTTATTGCTTTTTTTAGCCTTTACCTTAAATCTATCCGCTTCTAGGATATCTTTAATATGAGATAGGGTACCTTTTCCGTCTGATGCTGCATAATCAATTAATATCGAATCGTATACAACTAAAAGCACTTTGCTTTGTTTATCTTGAAGATAGCTTTTTAGCTTATCTAGTTTTTTAACGTTGTTTACTGTCTCTAAACATTGAATATAGTAGTTAAATAGCTTTTGAGGATTAGCATTCTCTAGTGTAAGTCTTCTTTTATTCGGTAATTCCAAAAAACCGCTTCCTTTATAGGTAGTCCACATGGCATCTACTGCGATTGCTACGTCTTTAAAGAATTCAATGTGCTTATACTCATCCTCTACTCCGTTATACATCTGTCTGAACGTAATTTTCTTAGCTTCTTGATATTCTTCAGACGTTAATTCGTCTTTTTCAAAGTACTGCTTACCTAAATACTCGTGAATTGACTCATTTTGCGGTATTTCAGTTCCCATTTTATTGGCAATCAACCTTAAATGATATCCGTCAAAATCAAACTCTACAAAAGCATCGTTTTCCGGTATAAAAGCCGTTCTAGAGCCATTTTCTTTATTAAAAGCAAGGAAGTTTATACTATTAAATGCGTTAGTAGGACGTGAAGTAATATTATACAGGTTATAACTCGAATAAACCCTACTATCCCTTAAAGATCTCCCTTTCCAAGGAGTTTCAAAGTACTTATCAAAGAGCTTTTCATCTACTAAGATTCCCTGCTCTTCTACCCATTTATACACTTCAGTGTATTTGTTCTGCCATTCAGCATTTGACTCTCTTCCTGCATAGTCTTTAACCATTTCAAACATACATTCACATCTTTCGTAATGCTTTGAGATCGGAATAAAGGTATTTACCTGTGAGGAATATTTAAACTTCTCGTAGTAGTCTAAATGTACAGGTGTATAGCATTGTACGTCTGGAATTTTACCTTCTATATCAAGTACAGTAAAGAATAAATCAATTCCGTTAGTTAGATTTAAAAAATAAGAATGCCATTTTTTATCTAATAAGTATATTTTAGGGATACCTTTTAAAAAGGTCTGAATTTGATCGATAGAGAGGGAAAAGGCTTCTGAATGGTTAATTGGAATAATATATCCTTTCTTAAAATCATTATAGTATAAGACGCACGGTGTAGTTAAAGCTGGATGAGTATGTTCAGAAAGAGCCATTAACTCAACAAAGCATTTTTCAGGTCTAGGCAGCTGTGAAAGCTGTTCTTCGGTCTCAACAATGAAATACATAACTTTTATTTACAGTAAATATACTACATACTTCCCGAAGTAGCAACTGATACTTCAGTTATTTTTGCAAATTTAGTATAATCCCCTCCAATATACTCTACAATACCTCTAAAGCTTTTTTGTTTTGCTTCTGTTACACGTTTATTAGTAGTGTAAACCCCTCCTATAATTTGATACTGAGATTTTCTTGTATCGTACGTTGGTCCTGTTAATTGCCAAAGCATATCTGCAGTTTCGTACGATAGTAGTCCCTTATCAACATTTCCATTTCCTACTTGAGCCCAGTCTTGCTCTGAAATCTCCATAATAAACCCTGTTCCAGATACTTTTTTAGCAAAGTACCTTGTAAAATAACCTCTTGCGTAATCACCATCTATTGGTATAGGTATGTAAGGGTTTAATTCTATTAAACTACCGGCAAGTTGTCTATTTGCTTGATCATAAGCAGCAGAAGAACTAGGTATTACAGTTATATTATTAATAGGATTGGTAAGAACAGTATTAGTCTTATTACGTGCCCTAAAAAGGCTTATCGGAATTAATTCTATATTTGTTCCTAAGGCTGGAGTTATACCTGTAAAAAATTTGTTATTGTAAGTTGCATAATATCTCCCGGCATAGGTAGTTCCGTCAGGTAATACAAATTCATTACCTCTAGTATACTTGTTTGTCTCTACTCTACTCAATGGATAATACTTTAACGACATACTCTATATAGTTATACCTATTATTTTATAATATTCTCTTAAATAAGGTAAAGCATCTGGCGATGTCTCCTTCCATTTATTTGTATGCCATAAATCATACTCTGCTAATGCTTTATTTACTATGCTAGTTGTATCACCTTGAGGAGGTCTAAGTACTACAAAGTAATCAGTTTTTCCTAACTGCCCTCCACTTAATGCAAGACTCTTTTTCCCTACAGTATTACCCACATTACCTCCAATTCCTGTAGCTACGTTACCGTTTACAGCAGTTATAATATCTCCATGACCTGCTCCCGACCAAGTTCTGGTCGTAAAAGTCAGAGTATTTCCATTTCTATTTGCTACTACTAGATCTCCTGCTTGAATTTTGGTCTTACCTGGATCTAAGACCTGCCAGCCGTTAGGTTTACTTCTTAGAGCTTGCGCATATTCACTATGATACGAATTATAAGGAAAATTACTTACTCCTGCCTGTTTCATTACATAACTAATAAAGCCAGCACTCCACGGGTACTTGCTGTTAAATTCATCGCTTAGTGTAGTTATAGAAGCTAAAGATATTTGTAAGGCATCTGATCTTTTTCCAGGTGTTTCTATTAGTACTGGTGTTTTTAATTTTATCATCTGTCCTTTTATCTTAGTTAGCCATTCATTATTTTGAATAGTATGTACTAACCCAGTTACAATAAAGGCAATTTTAGTCTTACCGCCTTCTCCTTGGTAGGTATAAGGCAACCTATCATTTGGAACAGTAAAACCATTCATCATCATTATACCGCTTATACCGTCTACTGTCAACTCTAACTCAAGAGGTATGTACGGAGAGGCACTAGTTAGGGGATTTGATGATTTTGCTTTAGACATTCTTTCAAGGTAGTAGTTCTTAGCGGCTTCGATATTTTTAGGGTTATACCCTTCAAATTTACCATATAAACATTGTACGTGACTATTAAATAAATCTGCTGCTTCCTGGTCAGAAGTAGCTCCGCTTTTGTTTACTACAGTAGCATTATTTCCTATAGTAGGATCTTCTTTTGATCGGGAATACCTATCTTCATAAAACGTATTTAAGTGGCTATACGGAGAATGGTCTTTAGAGTTTACTGATCCTGTTTCTGCTTGTGCAGATATTGCAATTTTACTTGCTAATTTAGAAGAAATTACAGTATTAAGGCGAAATTCTCTCGTTATACTCTTTGTTCCTACTATTGATATTGATCCTGGTGCTTCTGGAGATGCAATAATAGATCCGTCTAAAGGTAATTGTCCGGAAGTTACGGGAGTAGTAGCATTTTTTGCACCTTGTTCTGTCTGACTTAATACTGTATCTTTTAAAGGTACCCATTGGTCATCTACTATTTGTATCGTATTAGATTCATCTAGATAACTAACTCTAAAAGAGTTTACTCCTCCTAAACACTTATTAATATCTATTAGAATTTGATCTAAAAAAGGCTTAAGGTTGACTGCATGTTCAGGATCGTTTCTTGACATATTAAGGCATAGATCTAATAGGTACTGTGTATTTACAAGTATACTCATTAGATTGCCTTTATATTTAGCAGAATCTGTTCCATCATTTGTCGTAAAACTTGCTCCTCCTTTTTCAAGGTCTTGTGTTACTACGTTATTTGTCTCTGTATTAAAAAGCGGTGGGGAAAGTTTTTTTATAATCTCATCAGTAGTAAAAAGTTTTCTATAGTATTTTTGACCTTTTTGCATAGGGATCATACATATAGTAGGATCTATAGAAAACTGTTGAGGTATAGTAAAGCAAAAATTAGTTGTTGGATTAAAATCAATGTAAATAAAAGGATGCTTTTTAGTGCCTATTGGGTTTGTACTTACAGCTGGTGCACCTGTTTTACGAGATTGGTTAGAATCGTAAATTAAACACATATTATTTAAAAACGCAAGTAAGTATCCGAGAGTTATGTATGTTGGAGATCTAACATCATTTACAACACCTTCTACTCCGCCCTGTTTGTATTTTATAACATAAGCTTTGCAAAGGGCTTTAAAATCTACAGCATCAACTTTCTTATACGTCTCTACTGAGCTATCCCCTATTATAGCACTACTAAAGCCTTTTATTGCATAATTTAATAACTTAAATTCTGTAAAATTTTCACCTTTAACTATTGTAAAGTCTGGGTTAGTTGTTTTACCTGTTGCATCAAAGACATTATTTAGAGCTCCATCTGTATAAAACTTTCTTGTAGTTTCTAAGATATCATGTACATAGACTCCTGTCTTCTTTAATGCTGCTGCTTGTGCTTGTGCTTGTACGATTGTAAGCATGGCTTGTAAAGCGGAACTAAATCCTTCAGGAGATTTTGTTTGAGCTATATCCGCCTGTGTTATAGTAGTGTCTGCAGTTCCGGTATTTGCTGAAGTAGCTCTATTACCGGTTGCGTCATACTTCTTACCGTTTACTTTAAAATCGTAAAAAGGAGTAAGGTTATTAGTAGTTATAGTTAGTGTAACGGGTACTGATGGAGCTACATTATTAGCGCGGGTAATTGCTGGGTATTCCTTTCCTTTAAAATCGGCAGTAACATCTGCTTGCTCTTTTGGGCCGTTATACGCAACGTTAGGTACTTTGATACCGGTCCAGGTTGCAGTAATTGTAAAGTCATTATCTAAAATAGGGGCGACACTATTGGCTTTTTTATTGCCATTATGTTTTAGACTTATCGCAGGATAAATCACTGAATTGGCTCCTCCAAGCCATTGATCTATTGCAGTAGTTACTTGATTTGCGGTAGGTGAATAGTTAACCCATTCTGCAGGCACGTTTACTGTTATCTTTAGGTCAACATATCCTACAATATACTGCTCTACTGTGGAATTCGGGTTATCTTCCTGATAAAACGGTTTGTCGTATCGAGTTCCGTACGTTGTACTAACTAAGTCTGGCCAACCCTCGTAGCCTGTAGTTCCTTCTATCTTACCAGGAATAGGTACTTCTCTACCCTTTGGACCGAGTTGGTAAGTAGCTATAGCTCCTATCGCTTTATTTAAATATGAACCTTTTAAATCAAAAAATAAATCTAATGCGTCAGTCTCTTTACCTGTTCCATCGTCATATCCAAATGTTGCTTCTTTTAGTAGTCTATTAAGTACAGTAAGATCTAAGCTTGCACCTAAGGTGTCTGAAGTTTGTACTCTTAAAAATTCAGTAAGGTGTCTTATATAAAAGCCTGCGAACTTTTTAATATATCCTGCTTTTACGGCTGGATCTGTAAATACATTAAACGCACTATCTGGGATAAAGACGACCCATTCGGTGCCAGAAAGAGGTCCGTCTATACTTCCAAATGCTTTAGCTTCTAAGGCCTCTACAGTAGGTATTGGAAATCCGTATTCAATTAAAAACTTTGTATAGGTATATGTACTCTCCTTATGTATGTACTTATGTATAAGCTTATAAAGCTCGGTAAGAGATGTTGATGCAGCTTCTGGAGGCTCTGCAGGTTTTACTTGTGCATTTGCAGATCCGGCAGCTAATTGAGCTGCAAGATCTTCGTTAATTTTTTTCTGTATAGCTATCTGTTTTAAGATATACTCTTGAAGTCTTTCATATTCTTCAATCTGTCCAGCTGGTAAAGTATAGGATTGATTTGCTTTCGTTGAATCCATTATAGCACCATGACCTATCAACTTTACAGTACAGTCGTAGCCTCCATCTTGAGTGGCATTAAAGTTAAATCCGGTTACTATACCGTACATTCCTCCGTAATTTCCGTCTGTCTCTCTCGTCTTGGTATTAATTTTAGTTATTATATCTTCTTTTCTTAAATTATCATTAAAAAGCCCTTCAATTCCGTATATATTATCTGTTTGAAAGGTACCGTCATTAAGGTAGTACTGTGTATGTCCCCATTCGAGTATCATAGAATAACCTAACCTAAAATAAAGAGCTTCAATAACATTAAGCTGGTTTAAATTGTTAACTCTAAAATTAACGGTAGCTTGTCTTAATGAACCTAAACGTCCTAAAGTTTCTATTGTTACAGAAGTTAGACCAGGCATTGGAACAAATCCTAGTTCTGTCGTACCTCCGAGACCGTAAGCACCTAATGTAACACCTGTAAGATTTGCTCTATTATCTGCACTTATTCCTTCTCTTAAGTTAATCCCGTCCCCAACTTGTACAGAAGTGCCTGCTTCAAGTATCCAATCCTGTGCTAAACTATCTTCTTTATCAAGTAGTCCTGTTCCTAGAGCATTATATATTTGCTTAGTTGTAACGTCGTATGGCTTAGCTGCTTTTTCATTCTCATTAATTTTTTCTAAAGTTCTACCAATTACATTAACAGAGGATGCAAGACGTACCCATGCTGTTTTATTGGCTAAAAATAAAACCTCTTCAAGACCCCTTTTATTTTCTGCTGTTCCGCCAGTACTGTTACGATTAGCTCTTATATCAAACTGAGATAAGACATAGCTTCGAAAAGGAGCGCCGAGAACATTGGATAATTTTATATTAGAATCCATTATTTACAGAATTATAATTGTTTAGTATTATTTTAAGGTTGATTGGAATTCTTAATTGAATACCAATAGGAGGGTATATTGAATCCCCGGGTAAAGCGTTTGCTGATGCAATAACCCACCACAGACTTGAATCCTGATAGAAGTCTTGTGCGATTAAATCTAATCGATCATTAACTGTTGTAATAACATAATAATCAGAATTAGTTGGCTGTACTTCTGGGTAGATGTTAGTCTCGTAGTAAGTACTTCCGGTTAAATTTAGTCTTGTGACAGGTATATTTTTATATCTTGATTGCATTATTACTGTGTTTGACTTGCTTGGTTAATAACACCTTGAGCTACTACTGCGGTTGATTGTAAGAAATCTCCGTTATTTGCAAGCAACGGTACAAAGTTGTTATTTAGAGTTACTCTTCGCGGTAATATATCCATAATAGGTTTAAAGCTACATTGTACTGAAACCATATGAGGTAATTGTCTTACGTCATCTTCTCCTTGCTTAATACCTGTTGTTGCTTCAGTTCGAAAGGCTTGAGCAGTAGTAGCAGGATCTCCTGAGTTTATAAATTCGTTTAATTGAATTTCCCAAGGCGTGTTACCATTATCAATAGTCACGTTTACACTCTCTAAAAAACCCGGTACTCTATAAAGATAATCACCAATTGTCAATTTAACAACACTTCCGCGCATTAAATTATAAGTTGCAGAATAGTCAGGATACACTTGTGATACGAGATGATTTAGCTTTTGATACATTGGTTTAAGTTCTTGTCTACTTTGCGCAAACATTTTAAAGCTAAAGCCAATACTTCTATCAAATCCTTGGTAAGTTCTAAAAGTCTCACCTCTACCCACATACTTAAACGTATTATAACTAGCTTGATTACTATCACTAATTTGGCCATCTAGAAAAGCTCTGAAAACTAAAGCTGCAGCAGTTGACCCGTCAGGATCATCGTTATCTATACACTCAAAAGCAAATTTTATAATATCGTTTGTAGCTAAAAGATTTCCCTTATCGTCTTCTAGATCCCAAGGCTTTTGATTGCTTGTATTAAAGTAAAAAGGTGCTAAAGCATTTAACTTATCTACACCGGTATTATTAGTAGTATCAGTATAGTTAACTCTAGCTCTAGGTGCGCCTGGATTACCAATATTTAACCTTGTAACTATATCGGTTTTAGCTCCGTAGTTATCCGCATTGTACGGAATAACTGGTGTTTGTCCGTCGTTTGTTTGCTTTCTAAAGTCTTGAATCTTAGCCTGAGTTGGTGATCCAGGATTAGTTGTACGAGTATCTTGTGCAGCAAGCTGTTGATATGTAAATGCTATAGCAGAGTAAGGGCGTTGAATTCCTGCTACAGTAAATCCATTAGTGTATTCTATTTTTGCAGCATCGGTATCTGTATATCTAAAAATTCTTGTAAAGCCATCTCCGTAAGTAGAGCCTGGACCTCCTGGATAATTGAATAATTGATTTTGTATAGATGAAATACCTAATCTATCTACTAGAAGAGGGTCAATTCCTATAGCATAAGTTGTATCTGAGCTTACAAGAAAGTTTTTATTGCTTATTAACTTTAAAGCACGTAAAATAGAAAGTCTATTAGTGGCTGTTGTATTGTTTTGAGGTGCACCTACAATGTATTGATAAGTTTGTCGTACAGATTCATATACACTAGGGCTATTACCGTGTCTATTAAAGTGAGTTCCAGTACCTTGAACACCTACCTGTGCAATAGTATTTGCGGGATTGTATACTTGTGTAACGGGTATAACTGCATTGCCTAAGGATAATCCTACAAACTGTAATGAATTAGGTACTTGAGTTTTAGGATTAGTTAACTGTAATCCTTTTTGTTTTTGTATAAAAGCAGTACCTTGTGGTGCAGATTTAAAAAACCTCTTTATACGTTCAGTATCTATTACTGCTGCCTTAGTAGTATATGTTCCATTTACTAGAGAGCTTATCGCTCCCCCTCTTACTGGGTAATCTAAGCTAGTTCTATTAAGCTCATAAAAGTCTTTAAAATCCGTAGGGGTATTAACAGTCTCAATAGGAGCTTGAATAAATGGTTGACCGCTATCTCCGCCTCCAGGCTGATCCATGCCAAATCGTAAGCTAGTAAGGTTTGTCTTGAAGTTAATTAACGGCATCTTATGATTTATTAGAGGCTTTTAAGAAATCTAAATATGTTGGTTGTGGTTTTGCGCCATAAGTAACGTCTAGTGGATTCTGACTTACAGGGATTACAGAGGAAGCTAAAAGAACGGAAGAGCCTCTTAATACTGTCGCTACGTTTTGAGGAGTTCCTTCGAACTGTCCTGTAAGGTTAGTTTTACCTTGCTTACTTAACTGCGAATTCTTTATTTGACCTAATACTGACATTTTAGACTACGTTTAATTGCTGTTGATTAGCATTTTTAAAGATAATTTGACCTATTTTAGCTCCATCTATATAAACATCTCCTGTACTTTTACCGTTTCCAGAAGTTACATTTGTTCCTGAAGGTGTATAAGAGGTTGAACTACTTGCAGTTGAAGAAGCTGGAGTTGATGCAGCGCTCATACCAGTGCTAGGTATTGAGGTAGTACTGCTAGGCATTGCAGTTGTTTCGCCTCCTCCTCCTGCTCCGCTAGCACCGGTATCCCCTGGAGCTCCTAAACTATCCATTCCGCTCATTGATGAATTATAGGCTAAGTACCCCATTAACGTTGCGAATGCTGCTGCACCTACTGCTATAGCGCCTGGCCCTAAATAGGCTGATCCTGCTGTTACAGAACTTGCTGCACCAGCAGCTTTTGTTGTCGCTATAGCTGTTTCCCCTGCTAAACGAGAGGCCATTGTACTAAGCTCTTGCCTACTCATTGCTAAGTTTATAGCGTTTGCTGTTTTTATAGCAAAGCTATATGATGCTGCTGCTGCTAATAGACCGACAATGCCTGCAAATACTGTTTTAAGATTTTTCATGTTAGCTAACCAATCAGCGACTTTAGTAATCATTGGAAGCAGTACAGTTGCCATTTGTGCAATAGAATTTTTAATAGCATCCATTGTAGCAGCAAGTTTTTCTGATACTGAGGCTTGTTGTGCACTATTTACTGCTTCTTCTCCTAATGTAGCTACTATTTGCTGTCTTGTTTTGTGTTGTGCAACTAGTATATCATACTGAGTACGTAAATCAGCGCCTGCAGCTTCACCTAGTACTTTTGCTTTTTCTTGATCTCTGAACATTTCTGCAATTGAATCTCTACTCATACCTATGGCTTCCGCTTTAGCTCTCTGTGAGATAGAATCTAATTGATTCCATTTTGCATTATCGCCGATAAGTCTATTAAGCTCTACCATTAGCCCTTTAGTATCATGAGAAAGGGCAAGCTGTCTTGCTTTAGATAACTCTAAATTTTCGCCTGTTAGTACTTCGGCTTCAAATTGCTTTTGTATACTAGTTTCAAAATCTAAAAACTGATCTTGAGTTGCATTAATTTTATCAAGAGTAGTACCTAATGCTTTGGCTTGTATTACTGCTCCTGTTAACTCTTTATAATTACCTCTAAAATTTTGATATACGGTTGCAGATACTTTGCCGACTTCTTCTAGTACCTGCTTTTCTGATAATTCTAATTTAACTCTTGCACCAGTTTCTTTAGTAATACCTGAGATGGTTTTATAAGTTCCCATTAGAGTATCTCCTGATTTTTTAGCAGCAAACTGTAGTAATGCCATACTTTCAGCAGAAGCGCCAGTACGTCTTTCAATTAGAGCGGTACTTAAGTTAAACTCTTGACTTTGTTTAACAATAAACCCTAACTGATTCTGTACACCTTCGTATGATTTTTCTAATTGATCGGCAGTTACACCTAATTGTAAGTTAGCTTTTGCAAGCTCTATGAAACCAGTCCTTAATTCTTTTCCTCTAGCTACACTAACTCCTAAATTTTTAGCTGTTTCAAACTGTTTAGATTCAAAGTCGGCAGCTAATTTAGCAAGAGCAATAAATCCAGTCACTATACCAGGGAGGACTGTTGTAAGGTCTGTTAAGCTATCGCCTGCTGTTTTAAAAGTTTCTTTTATTCCAGCGCCCATTACTCCAAGCTGCCCTTTCCCTTCACCGGCTGCTTTTTGCATTTTTTCAAGAATCTTTTCTGCATTGACAAGTTGTCCTACAATAGGTACTTGTGCAAGACCTTTAAAGATTTTACCGAGATTACCCATAGAAGATTCGATCTTTCTTGCGTACATCTCTTGCTGTGCATATACTGCTAATTGTTCTTTCTGCTTTTCTTTAAGCTCTCTTGTCATCTTAAGGAAAGTGCTTGCAGAGATTAATTGGTTCTTTCGAGCATTTTTAATATCTATCTCTGCTTGTGCAGTTCTCTTTAAAAATTCGTTTTTTTGCTTAGTTATATCTCTTTCCTTAATAGACCCGTCTGCTATAGCTATCTGTGTTTTTAAGATATCTTGGCTAGATTTAGCCATGCTCTGAAGATCTTTATTAATACCAGAAGCAACTGATTTTCCCCAATCTCTAGTCTGTCTAGCAGCATCCGATAGGTTATCGTTAATTTCGTCTTTAAGAAGTCTGCCTATACTCTCAAAAGAATCTTTTAGTATTTCTACTGTTTCTTTTAACTGTTCAAATTTTTCATTAGTCTTTCCAGCTTCGTCAGAAGTATTTCCGCCACCACCAGTTGAAGTAGCCATGTAAAATTTACGTAGTAAGTCCATGTATATAAATAGAGAAAGTGCCTATTTTTTAGACACTTTGCTCGTATATGTAGGTATTGCTTTAGTTGAGTTTGGAATTCCTGGTTTTGCTAGAGGTTTATTAGCTGTAACTAATTTTCCTTTGTTACTAGCTTGATCGTTTGCTTCTTGCTGTTTTTCGTAAAAATCATTCATAGTTTTATAAGTGAAATTACGTAGCCAAATAGGCATATTATATACAGTCTCCCAATTATAACCTCCTTTTCCGTAGAATACTATCTCATGTATTTGGGTAAAGAGAGCGGATCTATACTCCTGTGGAAGGATAAAAAAAGGAAGCTTCTATTGGTAGATCTACACCCTCCTGTGTGTAGCCGTCTGAACCGACAAAAGTAAAAGTTAAGTTTAGGTCTGGAGTTATTTTTCTCATATAATTTCTTAAAGCTCTAGCATCGGTAGCTAATAAGTAGGTATCTACAAACTCTCTAATGTCTTTCTTGTCTCTACTACCGTTAATTGATACGATAGATTGTTTTAGTCTTGTAGTAACGTCTGCAGATAAGTTAATTTTTTTAAGTCCCTTTAATTCAATTTCAATCTGCTTTTCATCTCTATGAGTTAGTATTTTAAAAATAATTTCGTTTTTAGACTGAGGTAAGGTGAATGTAAACTCATTTAAATTCTTACATAAATCGTAATCAACTTCTTTATTCTTTATTTCTGCAAGATCGATAGTAATAAGCTCTTCCTCTCCTGTAATCGGATGAGGATACTTAGTTTGGTAGTCTTTACCGTAACCTAAAATACGTGCTGCAATTAAAATTGCATTTTTATCACCTACTGTTAAGTCGTCGTAGTTAATTTTAGATACAATAAGGGATTGAAATAATTTATCAAATACTACTCCTTGACGGATATAGTTTTGATTAGATAAAATATCCTCTTCTTTAGCAGTCATGTATTTCATTTCGATTTTGCCAGAAGATAAAGGATTCTCTAAAGGATACAAAAGTCCTTTTGAAGGTAGTTCAACAGTCTCTGTAGGGAGACTCATTTTTGGTTGGTTTTCCATAATCTTAATTTAGTTATATATCAATAAATATCTAAGATATAGCTTTTTTACATAAAAAAACCGCCAAAAAGGCGGCTTTCTTAATATTCTTAATCGATTAGTAGTTAAGGATACAATAATCCATTCCTATACCTAATTCAATTGTGATAGCGTCTTGATTAGACCAATCGTAAGAACCAAAGTTTGATGTCTTAACGAAAGCTCCTTTGATAATCCACTCTGATACTACATCGCCTACTGGTCCTAAGATAGATAAGTTAAGGTCTTTTTTGTAGAAGTCAGAATAACCATCACGGCCAGTTACTGATTCATGTGATAAACGAATCCACTCCATTACGGCTTGTTGACCTGAAGGAGAGATTGGGTTGTATAAGTTTAAAGTCATATCTTGCCACTCAGCCTTACCCTTAATCTTACGGTAAACGTTGATATGGTCGATTTTAACTTCGTTCAAGTTGATGTTTGGTGCAGTTGCACTTTTGATCATAAATGAAGGGATACCGTCAATATACATGATGAAACGGTTCTGAACGGTTGGTTCAAAGGCCGTAAACATAATTTCATTTGGATCTAATACTGGCATTTTATTCTATGTTTTATATAAATATCTATTAATGCAAAACTTATTAACGGCAATGATGCATGGAAACTACTGTATATTCACCTTCGTCATTATATCTACGGCATTCACCGTTTCTTACTTCGTAATGGTGCTCATATTCCTTTAAAGTATCTTCATTCGGACCGAAAGTCTTACCTGGATTTACTGAATGTGTTTCTCCTGGTTGATTACCGCCTACTTTTCTATCCATGTGTGCAGAAGCAGCACCGCCTACAGCTTTATAAGCTTGCTTAAAACCGTCAATACCTTTAAGGTTATTATCTTTCATATATGCTACGATATCCTTAATGATAGCTGCTGTAAGGACTACTCCTGGAATTAAACCAACTAATGCTGCAATACCTTCGCTAGAGATTTCGTTTTGTGGACCAAAAGTTTTACTTGTATCAACACCATGTCCTTGACCAGGTGTGTTGCCTCCCATCTGTTTATCTATAGCACCGCTAAGTTTTTGAGCTGCTTTAAAACTTTTTGGGTGTTTTTTCTCCCACCACTTGTGCATTTTATCGATAGCAAGAGGTGCTAATCCAATAGCTGCCATACCTGCTGCGATAGCTTCCCAAGATGTAGCTGGATCTATTTCGTTTAATTGACCTTCTTCTGCTACATTCATCTCCATTTCTTTCATCTTCTCCATCTTCTTAGTATCTGCTTGAGCATGTACTTCTCCCATCATCGCTTCGGCGTCAGTTTTTTGAACTTCCGGAGAAGTTGCTTGAGACTTAGATTGCTTCGGTGTCTTAGGTTGTTTAACTGCTACAGTATAACCGTCGTTAGCTTTTGCTTCTTTAAGAATCTCTTTTGTCAGAGATTCAAACAATTGCTTAGATAAATGTAATCTAACTTTTGTATTATTCTTCATCGAGTTGTTTTTTTATTCTTTATTAACCGAATGTTACTCCAGTTGGTAATACGTTGAAATCTAATTGGATGTATTCAGCTGTTCTAGTTGGCTGTAAGTAGATAGCACCTACAAGTAAGTTTCTATCGATTACATCTGGTGTGTTATTGGTTTCGTCCATTACCACTCTGAATGCATATAAACCTTGTCTCTGTTGTACATACTCTAAGTAAGGGTTAACTTGAGATAAGAATTTATTTCTAGTTACAGCAGTATTTTGTTCAAATACTAATGTTTCTGCAATTTGACCAATATATCCCTTCAATGCGATTAATAAACGTCTTACATTTACTCTATCTAAAGCAGAAGCTCTAGCTTGTAAAGTCTTTTGACCATATACTACTGTACCTTGACCTGGGAATACTGCGATTGGGTTTACTTTACCTGTATATAAAGTGTTTCTTTGTGCTACTGTTAATCTTCTTTCTGGCTGGATTACTGTTGGTAAACCTCCTCTGTTAAGACCTGCAGGTGCAAACCACTCAGCAGATACTTTATCATTGTATTCATATACTCCTGGGATAATAGTAGAGGCCGGTACGAAGTTTAATCTACCTGTTTCTTGGGATCTTACTTGAACCCAAGGCCAATATGTAGCACCGTATGAATTATCGTAAGATTGAGCTCCAGTAGTTACTGCTGTAATATTTTGATTGTATCCAACCATGTCAACTACTGCAATAGCATCACCGCGGTTTTGAACCGTGCTTAATAAAGTAGATACTTGACTTGCAGCGTTCTGATTAGTAATACCTGGTGCGTAAATTGCGTTATAAGCATAGGCATCTGAATTTGCAAGTAAGCTAATTGCGACGTCGTAGTCATTATTAACTAGACCTTGAATATTGTTAGCAGCAGCTGTTGCAGCTACTGTTGGAATTTGTTCGAATAAATTTAATGCAACAGAAGCACTTCCGTTTGATAATAAACCTCCGTATAAAGCACCAGTTGCACCACCAAAGCTACCGTTTGCAGATCCGCTACCGTTTAAAGGAATAGAAGCTGTATAAGCCGCATATGCTCGACCTTGCGGATCTAAGTAGTTTGGTGTTGGAAAATATACGCTAGATACTCTAATATAATTAGATCTGTTAGGGTAACTGCCTGTTATATTTAAATAAGCAGCACCGCTTTCATCATAAGCCACTCTTTGATCTTGATCTCCAATTACGTATGCAATATAGTTGTTTTGATTTGGATCTAGAGATAAATTAGTCCAGGTTTCTAATACTGTTTGTCCTTGTGTGTAATCATTTCCTTGTCTAACAAGTAGAGTAAAGTACCCTGAAGCCGAATCAGCTTGAGAGATCTGCCATCTAACGTTGTCAGCAGAACCAGAAGGTAACAAGCCGTTAGTTGCTGTAGTAGCGCCTTGGCTATTATTCATCACTGTACCTACTGATAAAGTACTTATTTGGAAAGAAGCTGAACCTAAGCTATTAACAACTGTAGAAGAAGTAGCTGCAGTATAAGAACCACTCGCTACTCTCGTTACTAACAACGAAGTACCTCCTTGTTGGAAGTAGTTGTAAGCTGCTTGAGAAGTTAAGTACTCTTGTGTATTACCTCCAGAAATGAAAGTAGTTCCGTACTTAGCTTTATACTCTGAGTATGAAGTTACAAGGGTTGGGATATTCACTTTTCCTACTACTGTAGGGCCGATTAAAGCCGATCCTACTGTAATTGGACCTGCTGTTATTTGAGAAAGGTCGTTTTCTCTAAGGAAAACGCCAGGACTAATTAATGCTTCTGCCATTTTATGTGTTTATTTCTGATAATAAATAGCTGGTAATGATGGCAAAACCTAATTTATTGTATTGGTGTGATAACGCCGGTTTCTACGTCGATAGAACCATTACCGTACTTAGTGCCAAACCCTGTCAATAGGGCTTTTTCTTTTAAAGCGTTCTGCTTAATAATACTGTTTAAATTCTCAATCTCAAACTCTAAAAGAGTCTTTTTGTAATTTAAATCACCTAAAACTCCGATTGTTTCGAAGATTTCTTCTCTAAGACCTTGGAACTCTTTAAGTTCTTCCTGTGTTAACGTAACTTTTTCTGACATTTTACTTCTTTTTTGCTTGTTTAACTATTGCTTTAGCGTCTTTAGCTGCTTTTGAAGCTTTTTTCGCTACTTCATTCTTAGGAGCTACCTTTTCTACCTTTTCTACTACTTCTACTACTTCTTCAACTGCTGGAGTAATCGCTTCCTTTGCGTTTTCAATAGCTTTAGAGATCTTAGACTTGTTTAGTAAGTAAGCAACAGCTACTGCTACTACTACAATAATGATTCCGAATAACATATAATTAAATTTTGGTGTTGTATTATATAAATATATAACTATTTTAAAGAATTAACTAACTTCTTACAGTATTTTATTTTCTTTTAAGAAATTATATAGGTTATTTGCATAGATTCTGTTGTGTTCAGGGCCAGGATGTGCACCATCTGATCCATAGTCTCTATAATTCCTATAATCATCGTCAAATCGATTAGGTTCTTCTATAGCTTTATATACATGGGCTCCATTCCATACAAACGGAGTATTTTTAGTCTGTAAAAAATATTTAATCAATAAGTGGTTCTTATACCAGTTAACAGTTCCATCTTCTTTATTAGTAATATTAGATAAATGATGGTATGTCTCTCTTCCTGCGGGGTCTTCTTTAAAGTACCCCCAAGGATTCCATGCAAAAGGTTCAACTCCTCCTTCATTAGTATAGTAGTCTCTTCTATCTTGGTTTGGATACATTATTAAAACCAAGTCTGGTTTAATTAAGTCGTAATATGTTAATAAACATCTTGAAACGTAATCGCTACTTCTACCTCCGAATCCGAAGTTTAAATCTACTGCGTTAGGTATTAGTTTACAGAGTTGATGTGACCAGGTTTTATTATCATCTACTCCTACTCCTTCTGTATGTGAACAGCCTAAAGACATTACCTTAAATCCTTCTCTAGTAGGTTCATCTCCTCTAAATCCTAAAGAGTTATAAGTGTAAGTGTTTTCTCCTGAGTTATCAGATCCTGATGTCTTATACACTTTACTTTTTCTTGCTTCTAACTTCCACTTATAGGAAGATACTTCAAACGTATCTGGTGTCCAATATTTTATCATAGTAGAGTTTTAATATTAGTTTCTAAGTTGATTCTGTACTTTTTTCCGTAGGGAAATCCTATGTTTTCTAGGCCTTCAATACTTAAATACTCTAATACTCTTTTAAAACCGCTACCGTAGTATAGTTCTTCGTAAGATACTCTAAAATAATCCTTAGCTAAATAATGTTCTTTAAAAACTCTTTTTACTTCTTTAAAAGATTTCTCTTCTTTTTCATTTTTTAAACTACTGTACACCCATTGATCTCCCCAATTATTTTCAATAGTAGCATTTATCCATGAATCTAACTGCTCTCTTTCATTCTCTCTGTACAATAGTATTACTTTATCAGAGATTGAAATTAACTCATTAAAATGCAATCCATTACCTAAGATCTCTTTTACAAGTAAGTGTTCTGTAGAGTATTTCCACTCAGAAGGCGGCGTACTGCCTTTGAACCATTTCATCTTTGAATTTGTCATTGGTTCAAACAGGACAGTAAAGTCTTGCTTAGAACAAAACCAATTTGCTAAATTAGTCGAACCAGATCTAGGCTCTGCTAAAATTGTTATAATCACAGTAAAGTTTTTTTATCTGAATTATTTCGTTTTAAAGTAATCCAGGTTACTAATGAAAACCTACTACCGTTTGTTATTGGTGTTACTTTGTGTAGTAAATTTGAATTAAAAATAAATAAATTTCCAATACCCTTTTCAAAAGTATATTCTAACATATTTGATTCTTTATATAATAAATCTCCGCCTTCATAATCATTATTTAATTGTATTACAGCTGTGTAAAATCTATCTCTAAATATCTCACCATCTCCAGAATCACTATGCCAATCATAGTGTCCTCCAATATCATATTTTATAAATTGAAATTTATTAATAGGACCTAGTTCATACCCTTTTAATTTAATTTCTTCTTTTAGTAAAGCTTCTAACTTTGATTGCAAAATTTCATTTTCAATTCTAACTATTTTTGCGTCTCTTATTTTTTTAAGTTCTTGTAAGCTGAGATTACTTCCTATATTTCCATTTTCTAATTCTTTTTTAGAATTTTCATTAATGATAACTTCACACTCATTTTTATTTAAAAAATCTTTAAATGTTTTTATAAATTGCATTCTAAATTTTATATTAAAGATTTTATATTTTTTGTAGAGGCACTATCTAACCTATATCTATTTTTAATATCTAAAAACATCTTAAAGTATTCTTCAACATGTTCTATCTCCAAATACTTAAATAAGTTGTCGAAGCTATTATAGTATAAGTCTTCGTAGTAGAAAACCTTAGCATTTAGATGCTCTTCTAGTTCTTGGATTCTGCTCTTCTCATCTAACAGTACCTTATCCATTTCATCCATGAAAAAGTCTAACTTTTCATCAATAAGATATCTAGTGGGTTCCAGGAAAGAATTGTGCTTAGCAGCATATGCTAGGCTTTCAGTTTGTTCTTTGTGATTCCTTCTCGACAATACAAGAATTTTGTCAAAGTCCTGTTTAACAGCTTCGTAGGGAATTTGCTTATAAAAAAACAATCCGATAGCTGATTTTACAAATACGTTCTTGCTAGATACGATTTGAGTGTACTCTACTTTATTCTTTGCTTCTAATTCAGCGACTAAAGGAGACCAGGGTT